>Ga0310695_10003932_pt1 | contig 28243 bp, 21 predicted proteins | sample RumenRJG_04DNA_FD_203882 | JGI IMG/M metagenome (GOLD analysis project Ga0310695, IMG submission 203882) | Bovine rumen microbial communities from Lethbridge, Alberta, Canada - RJG_04 (v2) (version 2) | ecosystem: Host-associated > Mammals > Digestive system > Stomach > Rumen | place: Canada... | reverse complement strand
AGATGAGCAGCGATTGTGGCACATCGGCAGCCAGAAAAGCATCTATCAGGCGGAAGTAGTAGTCATAGTCCAGTACATTGAGGTTGTCGATGGCACTCTGATAGGTGATGTTGCCCTGGCTCGACGCAGTCACCTGGTCGAAGATGGACAGTGCGTCGCGCATGGCGCCGTCGGCCTTCTGGGCGATGACATTGAGTGCCGCTGGCTCGGCTGTAACACCCTCCTCCTCGCAGATGTGCTGCAACTGCTGAACTATATCAGGAACGGTGATGCGCGCAAAGTCATAAATTTGGCACCGAGATAAGATGGTGGGTATCACCTTCTGCTTCTCGGTGGTGGCCAAGACGAAGATGGCATATTCGGGCGGCTCCTCCAGGGTCTTGAGGAACGCGTTGAACGCAGCCTGCGAGAGCATGTGCACCTCATCGATGATGTACACCTTGTAGCGCCCCGACTGTGGTGGGATGCGTACCTGTTCGGTCAAGTCGCGGATGGCATCAACGCCGTTGTTGCTGGCGGCATCCAACTCAATGATGTTGAACGAAGACTGCTCGTTGAAGGCGCGGCACGATGCACACTCGTTGCAAGCCTCACCGTCGGCTGTGGGATGCTCGCAGTTGATGGTCTTGGCAAAGATGCGGGCGCAGGTGGTCTTGCCCACGCCTCGGGGGCCACAGAACAGATAGGCGTGTGCCAGACGGCCACTGGCAATGGCTGTCTTTAGGGTATGGGTCAACGCTTGCTGGCCTACCACCGTGCGGAAACTGGACGGACGGTACTTCCGTGCCGATACGATATAGTTGCTCATTGTCTGGTCAGTGCACAGAGCATAGCGCACAATGCTCAAAGGGTGCCCGTGTCGCTATGCTTGCGGCTAGTTTGTTTGTGCAAAGTTACAAAGAAATATCGACACTTCAATAGATTGTGTCAGGAAAAAGTCGTATTTTTGTAGCCTCAATGTGATTGGTTCTCATTTGTCAGTTGTCGCTGAAACCGAGAACCGAAAAAACCGAAAGCCGAAAACTAATTGTCAATATGATTACATTCATCATCAGCATCGTGGCCCTGATACTGGGCTACATCATCTATGGTGCAGTCGTCGAGCGCATTGTCGCTCCCGACGACCGCGTGACACCCGCTATCCGTCTGGCCGATGGCGTCGACTATGTGGCTATGCCCACCTGGAAGGTATTCATGATTCAGTTTCTCAACATTGCAGGTACAGGACCCATCTTCGGTGCCATCATGGGCATCTGGTTTGGCCCGGCGGCGTTCTTGTGGATTGTGTTGGGTTGCATCTTTGCCGGGGCGGTGCACGACTACTTGAGCGGCATGCTCTCGATGCGCCGCGACGGTGCCAACTTGCCCACACTCATAGGCGACTATCTGGGTCAGGTGGCTCGGCGAGTGATGCTGGCCTTCACAGTGATGTTGATGCTCATGGTGGGTGCCGTGTTTGTCTACAGCCCTGCCATCATCATGGCGGGCATCGTTGGCAGTCAGGAGATGTGGATTGTCATCATCTTCATCTATTACTTGATTGCGGCCATGCTGCCCATTGACAAGATTATCGGCAAAATCTATCCGGTTTTCGCTGTGTCGCTCCTGTTCATGGCGGTGGCACTGATGGCTATTTTGTTCGTCAAGATGCCTCATCTGCCCGAGTTGTGGGACATGGGCAACATGACCCCCTGGCACCAGTCGCTTCAGGTTGAGGGTAAAGACGGTCTGGGCATCGTGGCGTTCATGCACAAAAACCCCATCTTCCCCTGCCTGTTCATCACCATTGCCTGCGGTGCCATCAGTGGTTTCCATGCCACACAGAGCCCTCTGATGGCGCGCTGCCTCAAGAGTGAGCGTCTGGGTCGCAAGATATTCTACGGCTCGATGATCACCGAGGGATTGGTTGCCCTCATCTGGGCCAGTGTGTCGAGTTACTTTTTCTATGCCGGCGGTTGGCGCGAGGTTGTTCCCACCGAGGAGGTCGAGGCTTTCTTGGCTCAGGTGCCTGCCGGTGATGGCAAGACACTCATTCAGTACTTCAGCGCGCCGGCTGTGGTTAAACTCGTGTGTACAGGATGGTTGGGCGTGTTCGGTGGCATTCTCGCCATGCTGGGTGTGGTGGCTGCACCCATCACCAGTGGCGATACTGCCCTGCGCAGTGCCCGCCTCATCATCGCCGAGGCTATCCACTTGCCGCAGAAGAGCATCCGCAACCGTCTGATGATTTGTCTGCCTGTGTTTGCAGCGGCCTTTGCCCTGCTCATGTGGCAAATCAGCAGTCCCGACGGCTTCAATGTGTTGTGGAATTACTTCGGTTGGAGCAATCAGACGCTGAGTGTGTTCACCCTGTGGGCACTCACCGTCTATCTGGCTCGCGCTGGCAAATCTTATGTGGTGACCCTCATACCCGCCGTACTGATGACTGCAGTGTGCGCAGTTTTCTTGCTTGTGTCTCCGCAGGCTCTGTCGTTGCCGCAGTGGGTTACCGCCCCTGCTGCAGCCGCGGTGGCAGTCGTGTCGCTCGTTTGGTTCTATGCTTGGCACCGTCGTGCCACAACCGAGAACAGCAATTGACCTGCATATAATATACAATAAAGATGGCCCCGCCACCTGTCTTTTGCGAGATGGGTGGCGGGGCTGACTTAATCTGGGTCCTGGACCCAATCATCTGATGTGATCTCTGAATAGTTGCCACATGACGATGGCGGCAGTGTTGGCGATGTTGAGCGAGTGTTTTGTGCCGTATTGTGGAATCTCGATGCAGCAATCGCTGGCATCGACCGCCTCTTGTGCCACCCCCTTGACTTCATTGCCAAGAATGATGGCCAGTCGCTCGCCTGGCTGGGTGGTGAACTGCTCCAGACTGATGCTGCCATGCACCTGCTCGACCGAACAGATGCGGTAGCCTGCCGCCCGTAGTTCGGTGATGACATCCATCACTGTGTCATGGTGCGACCAGGACACAGTGTCCTCGGCACCGAGTGCGGTCTTGTGGATTTCGGGCTTGGGTGGCACAGCGGTGATGCCACACAGGCAGATGCGCTCAATCAGGAACGCGTCGGCTGTGCGAAACACGCTGCCCACGTTCATCTCGCTGCGCACATTGTCCAGCACCACGGTGATGGGCAATTTCTCGATATGACTATATTGCTCGGCATCAACACGATGCAACTCAAGCATGGTTTTCTTCTTCATAGTTCTTTGGGTAGCGTGACGAAAGAGCCGTCACCGTGTCACGTTCAATCTACCACAAGTTGTAGTCGGTGTTGAGGACTTGGAATTCGGTGCGGCGGTTGATTTGGTCGGCGGCGGCCTTATCCTCGTCGCTCAGGGTGTTGATAAACTCCTCGTTGAGCACAGTGCCCTCTTTGAACTGCGGGTACTGTTTCTCGATGTGCTTGGTCACGGTTTTGGGCACCGTCTTGCCGTAGCCTTTGGGCTTGAGGCGTTCGCGCGCTATGCCGTGGGCAATGAGGTAGTCGACCACGCTCTTGGCGCGTCTTTCGCTCAGTCCGTTGTTGTAGTGGTCACTGCCGATGCGGTCGGTGTGCGCAGCCATCTCGATGGTGATGTTGGGGTTGTCCTTCATCACCTGCACCATCTCGTCCAGTGCCTGCTTGCTCTCGTCGCGCAGCACGGCCTTATCATAGTCGTAGTAGATTTGTTCAATGACCTGTGGCTTGAACATGGCGGCTAGGATAAAGTCAACATTATACTCGGCATCGGCTTCCTCTGAGTCGCTCTTGAACTGCTGCTTGCTGTTCAGGTAGCCTGGGGCGCCTGCAAGCATCACATAGTTCACGCCGCGCTGCAAGTCGAATCGGAATGACCCATCGGGCTTGCCGGCTGCCTTCTGGTTGCTGCCGTCATCACCCACGATGCGTATGATGGCATTGGGCACTGGTTCGTCATCCTTGTCAAGCACATAGCCACTGATCCACACCTTCAGGTCGGGCTTCTCGAAACTGAAGATGTGATCGTAGCCACGCCCGTCACCTCGGTTGCTGCTGAAGTAGCCTGCCTCGGTCTGGGTGCGGTCGTAGGTGATGCCAAAGTCATCGTAGGCCGAGTTCATGGGCGAGCCCATGTTCTCGATAAACCACTTGCCCGAGGGTTGCAACTTGGCGCAGAAGATGTCAAGCCCACCCATGCCCGGATGGCCGTTGCTGCTGAAGTAGAATGTGCTGTCGTCGCGGCAGTAGGGGAAGCGGTCGTCGCCCGGGGTGTTGATTTGCTCGCCCAAGTTCTCGAGCGTGCCGTGCTTGTCCTTCAGGTTGATGCGCCACAAGTCCAGTCCACCGAAGCCGCCCGGCATGTCGCTGGTGAAGTATAGCCAGTTGCCATCGGCACTCACGGCCGGGTCGCCGTAACTGCTCAGTGTGTCGGCTGTGATTTCAAACTTTTGCGGTGCGCTCCACTTGGCCTCGCTGCGTGTGCTGGTGTAGATTTCAACATTGCTCGGGGCGTTCTTGCGTATGGCTTTGGCAAAGTACATCATGTTGCCGTCGGGGGTGAACGAGGTGATGCCCTCGTCCCACTCGGTGTTCAACTCGCCACCGGCAGCCTCGGGACGTGTCCACTTGCCTTTCTCATCCTTCTTGCTGTAGAACACATCGCTCTTCTTGGTGCCTGTGATTTCGCTCTTGTTCTCGCCGGTTGCCTTCTCGGTGCTGCTGGTGAAGTAGAGTTGGTCGGCAGCCTTGTCGAGAAATTGCGGGCAGAAGTCGGCCCGCCGCGAGTTGAACAGTTTGGCGCTCTTCACCTGGTAGCGCGAGCCCTCGGCCTTCCACTTCGGTCCCAGTTGGCATCCGCGTATGCCCAGTTGTGACGGCTCGTGCCCAGGCACGAGTTCAAGAAACTCCTCATAGTGCTTGATAGCCTCGTTCCACTTGCCATCGTGATGCAACGCTTCGGCCAGATAGTAGATGGCCATCGAATCTTCATACTCATAGCGTATGGCGTTCTGGAACGCTGCACTGGCACGCTGCGCTTGGTTCAGGTGGCGGTAGCACTGACCCATCATGAAGGCTATCTCGCCACGACGCCAGCGATCCTCTTTGTTCTTGTACTTGTTGTAGAGTTTACGGTAGATGTTGGCAGCCGCGTCATACTCGCCGCGGTCGTAGGCCTCGTCAGCATCGCGCATCTTGGCGCCTTTGCACGAGGTGATGCCTAGCGCCATCGAGCCGATGACTGCCAGGAGTAATATATGTATGAGTTTACGAACCATAATGAGCCGATTATGCGTCCTATTAAAACGCATGCACGCGGTCGTTTATTGTGCCGACGCTGTGCCGATTTGTGGCACGGCACATTTAAAAAGCAAAAAAGTGAGAAATAATCTTACAGAATATTTTGCCGGGTCGAATATTTGCCATAATTTTGCAAATTGAAATGAAATGCGAATGAGTGAAACCTCGCCTCGTCTACCAGGGCGAACATGTCATGAGTTCACACAGCCAGGCAGTCGTGACTGCCGCATGGAAACCCACAAACAAGATCTATTCCGCATGTCAATGGGAACGCGCCATCTTCCCGACACGGAGCCAAAACACACACGACGATGAAGACCGCACAGCGGTCGAGCACACGCTTCGATATGAAGCCCCTGACACACCTAGAGTTCAACGCCTAAACTGATTGTCAAACCCCCTAACCAATGTGCAAGTCGCACCATTGCCGCATGCAATGCGGTGATGTCCTTGACCCGCCCTGTTGTGCCGGGTGCGCATGTTGCGGCCAATAGCCGTGCGGGCGCACCGGCCCGACATCAGGTGCGGTTGCACAATGAAATTCAACACACTGCAATTAAAATCATTCTAAAACGCACAGTAACCATGACACGACTTTACATCTTGCGCCTGCTCACCCTCTGTTGGGCCATTGCAGGCATGGCCACCACCGATACACCCACCGGCACGCTAGTGCAGGAGGTTGCGTTTGTGCTGATGGGACAGCGCATCGACCGCACTCGCCTTGGCGATACTGCCGAGGCTGCCTTCGAGTTCATTGACCTGCTTGCGGCGTGATCTTTCTTCTCGGTCACACGGGTGTGTGGTCACCAAACTTGGTGACTCATCTCATGTGCTAAATGTCTGTCAAAAAACGAAAAGTGATGATTGACAACCGATAACTGAAAACTTTTTTGTAACTTTGCGCCCCGAAAATAAGAGAGTCTCAATTCTCAATTCTCATTTTTCAATTCTCAATTTTCAATTATAATAGATGGGAAGATTAGTAGCAATCGTGGGACGGCCCAATGTGGGCAAGTCAACACTATTCAATAGGCTCACGCAGACGCGTGCAGCCATCGTCAACGACACTAGCGGCACCACACGCGACCGCCAGTACGGCCTGATGGAATGGAACGGCATGGAAATGAGCGTGGTCGACACCGGCGGATGGGTGGTGAACTCGGAGGACATCTTTGAGGGCGAGATCAACAAGCAGGTGCATCTGGCCATCGAGGAGGCCGATGTCATCCTCTTTGTCGTCGACATCAAGAACGGTATTACTGACCTGGATGACCATGTTGCCGAGATCTTGCGTCGCAGCAACAAGCCCGTTATCGTTGTGGCCAACAAGGACGACAACAACGAGAGCCTCTATGCTGAGGCCGAGTTCTATGCTCTGGGGCTGGGCAAACCTTACAGCATCAGCGCCATCACGGGCACCGGCACGGGCGACCTGCTCGATGAGGTGGTGGCACGCATGCCGCAGAAGGAGATGGACACGCCCGAGGACGACATTCCCCGCTTTGCTATCGTGGGACGCCCCAACGCTGGCAAGTCGAGCCTGGTCAACTCGCTGATGGACGAGCAGCGCAACATCGTCACCGACATCGCAGGCACCACGCGCGACAGCATCTACTCGCGCTACAACAAGTTTGGTTTCGACTTCTATCTGGTCGACACCGCCGGCATCCGCAAGAAGAACAAGGTGAACGAGGACATCGAGTACTACTCGGTGTTGCGATCCATCCGCGCCATCGAGAACAGCGACGTGTGCATCCTGCTCATCGACGCCACTCGCGGCATCGAGGCGCAAGACGTCAACATCTTCTCCATCATCCAGAAGAACCGCAAGGGTCTGGTCGTGCTGGTCAACAAGTGGGACATTGCCGAGTACAAGACGCAGCGGTCGATTGATACGATGGAGAATGCCATACGCGATCGTCTGGCTCCGTTCACCGATTTCCCCATCATCTTCGGCTCGGCGCTGACCAAGCAACGCATCTATCGTGTGCTCGAGACCGCCATCGAGGTCTACAAGAACCAGAAGATTATCATCCCCACCTCGCAACTCAACAACTACATGCAAGAGGTCATCACGGCATCGCCACCACCCGCAGTCAAGGGCAAGTTTGTCAAGATCAAGTATGTGACCATGCTCAAGGGTGCCAAGGTGCCCACGTTCATCTTCTTCTGCAACCTGCCGCAGTGGATTCGTGACCCCTACAAGCGCTATCTCGAGAACAAAATCCGCGAGAAGTGGAATCTGTCGGGCACGATGATCAACCTCTTCTTCCGCGAGAAGTAAACTACGATTGTTCGAATACTCGAACATCGAGAAAGGCTTCTTTGAATATCATGGGAGGGTGCCGATGAGCATCCTCCCATTTTTTGTGGCGTTTTTCCGGCAATAAAATGGAAAATTCTCAACTTTCGATTTCAATTTTCAATTAAAAGTATTACCTTTGCCCCCAAATGTACCAAAAATCAATGAAGACTATGAAGACAAGATTGACAATTATCGTGTTGCTGTTGGCTGCGCTGACGGCGAGCACGGCTATGGCGAGGGTGCCTCGCAAGAAGCCCACCGCGCTCGACAAGGGCATGGTGGCATACGACAAGCAGAACTATCAAGAGGCCATCCAGTGGATGGACGAGGCTCTGGCAGCCAATGCCGACAACGGCATTGCACTGGCCTACAAGGGCGCATCGCTGCTGGAGTTGGAGCGCCTCAACGAAGCCGATGCCGCACTGAGCCGGGCAGCTGAACTCATCGATGATGTCAACACCACGACACGCGCATGGGTGCATAGCAACCGATTCTTTGCACTCATCGGCTTGGGCGATACCATCACGGCGATGCAAGAGATTGACAAGGCGATTGCCGATGACAACCGACAGGCATCTTACTATCGCAACCGGGGTGCCATCCGCTCGGAGCAGGGCGACCTGGAGGGTGCGATAGCCGACTATGACAAGTCGCTCGAACTGAATCCCGACAATGCCCAGGTGCGTGCCATGCGCGACGAGACAGCCGAGTATCTCAAGAACTACAACCAGGCTGTGGCACAGGCAGGAAAGGTCACGATCACCGAGCGCGAGATTACCGCGGATGATGGGCTGGTCGAGCCGCAGTTCCCGGGTGGCATGGATGCCTTGCGCGAGTACATCTACAAAAAGACGGGCTGGAACAGCAGCAAGGCTCCGGTGAGCGTGATGGTCGATGTCACCGTTGACCGTGCGGGCAAAGTGACAAAAGCCGTGGTCAGCAAGGGCTATAACGCCAAACTCGACAAGAAGGCGCTGGACATCTGTCACAAGTTGCCAAAGTTTGAGCCGGCCACCTTCAATGATGAGCCCGTTGAGAGCACAATAACTATTCCTGTAAGATTTCCCAAACCTTGAGCAAACGAGCGCAATGACTAGCATGCTTGTGTATTGCCAAGTATAGCCAAGGTTATATAAACCTAAAAAACGATAATAATGAAACGAGTAACACTCACGCTGGCCCTGTTGGCCCTGATGGTCATGGCAGTGACAGCACAGACTACAGCCACCACCCAGGTCAGCAATTTGACCAAACTGGAGAACGACATCAAGTTGCAAGAAGACTTGGTGCTCGACATGCAAGACTCTATCGCCATCCTGGACAGTGACATCGCCTTCTACAAGGGCAAACTTGACAGCGCCAATGCTGTGGTCAAGGCCTTGAAAGAACAAATTAAAGACCTGGAGCGGCTCAAGAAGGAGCAGGAAAAAGGCATCAAACTCGCCAACAAGACGCGTCAAGCCACGGTAGAGGATCGTGATGAACTCATCTACAAGGAAGAGATCGTGCCTGTGCTGGACAATCAGTATGACAAACTTGAAGTCGAGCAGGCTTTGGCCAAGTTTGACGCTATGGAGACCAAGGATGTGATCAAGCGCAAGGACTTGGTGCAGAACTACGGCAAGTACTCACAGGAAATCCGCGAGATGCTCGAGAAGCAGAAGCGCAACTTCGAGCAACTGCGTTGGGCCACTCAGGGCAGCGAGAGCGAGGCCTACAAGGACTTCCAGAAGGCTTTCAAGAAGTTGGGATACTACAAGGCCTACGAGAAAGGGCAGAAGAATGCTACCACACCGACTATTCCCTATCTGGACGAGGTGATGAGCAACATTCAGTTGCTCATGCGGCAAGGCTTCAACAGCCAGTACCAGTACAACAACGTCCTCAACATGCTCTATTAAGTTTATTGAAAATCTAGAATCTCTAGATAATCTAGAAAATCTAGAGACTCTAGAAACTAATTCTAACGAATGATGAAGAAAGCATTATCGTTGCTGATGGTGTGTGTGCTCGCCATGGGACTGAGCACACAAGCCACAGCACAAAAGAAGGCAGCGGCACGCAAGACCGCCCGGACCACAAAGACTACAACCAAGAGCACTGCATCCAAGTCGAAGGGCAATGGCTCGTTCATTGTCATCTCTAAGAAAGACCTCAACCTGCGTGTCTACAGCAAGGACTCGACCCTGCTGGCCGAGTATCCCTGCTGCCTGAGCAAGAACAAGGGCGACAAGCAGCGCAAAGGTGACATGCGCACCCCCGAGTCGCCTCAGGGCAAGCCATTTAAAATCACCGCCATCCAGGACGCAAGCACCTGGCGGCACGACTTCAAGGACGGGCGCGGCAACATCAAGGCCTACGGCCACTGGTTCTTGCGTCTGCTCACCCCAGGGCATAGCGGCATCGGCATCCACGGCAGCACCAACAACGAGAACTCGGTGCCCGGCCGTGCCAGTGAGGGCTGCATCCGCCTGCGCGACCAGGACATCATCACCCTCAAGGAGAAATACGCCTACGTGGGCATGCCCGTCATCATCAAGTCCGAGACCCAAGGCCTCTACCCCTGGGAGAAATAGGCATTTTTCTCACGCTGATTACGCGGATTTTCTACCTCATGCAGATCTTGCAGATTTTACAGATATGTTATCCTGCAGATTTCATGCAGATACCGCCAGATTTTTTTGAATAAAACAACTCGAACAACTGACACAATCTTAGCGCAGTGATTTAGCAAACGAACCACTGCGCTAAGTGGGATGAAATACATAGTTAGCGCAGCATTCTTTTCATAAATTGCTTCACTTGATCGGGTGAGAGAATAGAACGATGAAACATAGAGGCAACATAATGGCTACTCGGCGTGGGGCATTAGTGGCGGTGATGCTACTGGTGTGCGCGCTGGCTGTGGTGGCCGGGGATGTGACGTTTCTCAATAACCGTCGTCAGTGGGAGAAACTGCCTACCGCCACCCTGATGCAGATGGGGCATCAATTTGAACACAAAGGTTTGCCAGATAGTATGTTCCTGTGCTTCAGTATTGTGGCTAATCGCTACGGCTCCCATGCGACCCAGGGCAAGGAACTGGAACAGTGCGTATCGGCCATTCATGACATAGGTGTGATGTATACGGGTGTCTATTACGACGCTTTCAAAGCCCACACCTACATGCTCAGAGCTCGTGACCTCGCACTGAAGCACCACATAGATTCTCTGTTGCCATACATTGATTACAGCTTGGGCAACTTATACCTTTTCAATGACATCTTTCACAGTAGTCCGCAGCACGAGAAATGTTTGGAGCTATATCGCGAGGCATTCAGCGCTTCTTTTCGCACAAAAGACTGGAACCTGTTACACACGATTTTAATATCCATCTCAGATGTTCTGATTGCCGAAGAAAATCGCAATGAAGTTGCAAAATTTGCGCACCAATACGAGCAACTGGCTATACCTGATACGGTTGAATTTCATGCCTACGGCAAGCAGTTCTGCAAAGGCCTGATCGGCTTTGCGGGCAATGATCTGCAGCAATCGCTTAATGCATTCAAGCAATTGCCCGATGTGCCACACCTCAATCAAATCTCGGCCAAACAACGGGCTCAATGGGATGCAATCATACACAATATTACACTACACTTGTTGGAGGAGCTTGGTCGATATGATGAAGCACTTGACCAGATTGACATCATCAGTCGGGAGGCTCGGGAGAACGGTGTGGCTACCGGGTATGTCAATGCGTTAGGTTATTATCACGACCTATACAAGAAAATGAACAATCCCAAGCTGGCTGATTACTATGAATTGCTCTGGTTGCGGCAGCGAGACAGTGTTGCGACACTGTCACAACTGAAAAACTTTGAGAAGGCTGGCTTTCTGCACGAGATTGACAAGATGAACGCGGAGGTCAAGGAACTGACCTACAAGGAGCAGATTAAACAACGCTTTCTTTGGATAGTCGGTGCTTTCTCGTTGATTGCAGTGGTGCTGCTTGTGCTGCTCTATATTAATAGGCGACGCATCCAGGAAAACTACCGTCAACTCTACGATAAGAACCAGGCATTGCTGGCCGCCGAGGATGCCAGACGACAGGAAGCCGAAACCGAACAGGTGGCCGAGATAACGCCTGTGGCTCCCAAATACAGCCACAACCAGATGGACGATGATGTGATGGACGAACTGTGGCTGCAAATCAAGCGTGTGATGGAGACCAGCAAGGAAATCTATGATGAGCAGTTCACCATCGACCAGTTGGCCGAACTGATTGGAGCCAAGAAAAGCCACGTCTCACAGACCATCAACACCAAGACGGGACAAGCCTTCTCCGTTCTGCTCAACGAGTATCGCATTCGTGAGGCCTGTCGCCGCATGAATGACCGCGAGCACTATGGCAACTTTTCGGTCGAGGGCATTGCCCAGAGTGTGGGTTATGGCTCGCGTTCGCACTTCGCCAAACTTTTCAAGGCCGCCACAGGTGTCCCACCCTCAACCTACATGAAGATGTGTAAAGAAGGGACATCACCTGCGCCCTCAATGCGCCCTAAAGCGGGCGAAGGTTTGTGACGAAGACGCATGCTTCATTGGTTGTAACTCTTTTTTTTTTTGAAAATTTGTTCAATTCAAGTTTTTGTTGTTATTTTGCGAACTGATAATAAGAATATTTGCGATGAATAGTTTGCGAAATAATTTTAAGGAAGTTATTCTGTCAAGCAATCGGACAGTATTTACAATGCAGTCGCTGTCGATGTTACTGGGCGTTGCTCAAGGGCCACGGCTAACTTCGCAGGTCCATTACTATGTCAAGACAGGGTTGCTCGCTAATCCGCGTCGTGGCATCTACACAAAGCGTGGATATAACATAGCAGAACTGGCTTGCTCAATTTTTCGACCCAGTTATCTCTCATTAGAGTATGTGCTTCAGCATGCAGGTGTTGTATTTCAGTGGGATGATACCATCACATCGGTGAGTTATCTCAATAGACTGGTTGTTGTTGATGGTCGCTCATTACAGTACCGGCAGATTGAAGGGTCGCTTTGGGCAGATTATCGAGGCATTGAGTGCCGCGACAACGTGGCAATAGCAACTCCCGAACGTGCATTTCTTGATATGGTATATTTAAGTCATGGGGAGTGCTATTTTGATAACCTACGTCCGTTGAACCGCGCCAAAGTCATGTCGTTGCTACCCCTTTACTGTAACAAGGCGCTGGCCAACCACATCAAAACAATATTTGAAAATGGATCGAAATAAACATCAATTGTACATGTCACAAATCCTGGCGATGATATTCAAAGACCGGGATTTGTCTTCTATCATGGCATTTAAGGGAGGCACTTCGCTAATGTTTTTCCACGGGTTGCCACGGTTCTCGACCGACCTTGACTTTAATCTGTTGGCACCTGATAAGGCAGAATTGGTGCTGTCTAAATTACGAAAAATTCTGCAACGTTTCGGAACCATTGACGATGAGGCTAACAAATATTTTGGTCCCATCTTGGTCTTAAATTATGGCCGTGGCGAGCGTATGTTGAAAATCGAGGTTAGCAAACGGTTGTATGACAACCACTATAGTTTGCATAATTTGGGAGGCGTAGACATGAGGGTGATGACTATGCCAGACATGTTTGCCCACAAACTTTGTGCCATGGGCGAACGCAACTCGGCCAGAGACGTGTTTGATTGTTGGTTTTTTCTGTCGAATCATTATGACATCAATGAACACATTGTTCTCCAACGCACAGGACTATCGGTGAGTGAATATGCGATGCGTTGTGTTGAGTCACTCGGTCAACTTAAACCATCGGCTATGATGCAGGGCCTAGGTGAGGTGTTGGATGTAAAGTTGAAGAGTTTTGTGCGAACACGTTTGCTTGACGAGACATCAACCTTGCTACAGATGTTTGCGGCATTTCCTGCTATTGCTAGCCAACCGGTGCTTGAACGCACCCGCATCCTTGAGAGCCATGACCATGAGGTCAGAGAACTGACAGGGCACCATATCGACATGAGTATGGTTAGCGATCATCAACTCTCCGACCTTTTTGTGGAGCAGAAGCCTATCCCATTGCTTGACAGTGCCGGTAACACCATCATTTGCCAGTTGGTTGACGGCAATGTTTTAATTAGATGAATCATTGTCCTTGGTGTCTATGTTACATCCTGCTCGACCCCAAACCGGCTACTCACGATGATTCTGTATGCGGTGCGTTATCTATGGCAAATCTTGCAAGAACGCACGAAAAATGGGTCGAAAAGGTGCGTTCCTGCAAGAACGTCCACCTTTCGGCCCCAAACGCTTGCATTGCCCTGGCGGGAAGTAGTAATTTTGCGGTGACAATTTTTTTATTAACCATCAAAACCGTAAAGTTATGACACCAAAACTACTACTTCGAGCCATCGCGCTCGTGTGCGCAATGCTGCTGGGCATGTCCCTGCAAGCGCAGGCTCAATCATTCAATCCCCTACCATGTTCTCGGCCAAAAGCAGAAATCAGTGCATCTCTTCCATCCTTTGCTGTTGTAGACACGGCAAAGTTTGTAATGAGACACATTGGAAGGGCAACTAGCATTGCACCTAAAACACAGTGTTTGACTGCAAGTGGCGGAAACAATATTGGTATTACTGTCAATGTAGATTTCGCTGACAAACCCTATTTAGCTGACATGTTCGGTGCAGACATAATTTTAATTTCAGAAGGGAATCAAGTTCAATCTCAACTTAATGTCACAGAGCAGGCGGTGTTTGACATCGTTCCAGGAATTTATGACGTTATCATGTATACGATTAATGGCTTCACATGCTATTATGTTATACACGAAAAAGTTGAACTCAGCCACGACACCAGTCTGACCATTTCATTATCAGAGGCAATTCATCAAATAAGCATAGAGAATTATAACCCTGACGGGTACCAATTCATGGTCGGTCTAGGTCATCAAAATGACGAAACAGGTGAATGGATTCATACAGTTGATGGGAATATGTGTAAATGTGCTGTAAATTCAATGCTATTTAAGAAAGGTTATGGGGTTTTAACAAGTCTCTTATCAGATTTTGATGGCGATTTAGATGAAAATGGTGGAGCGGCCTATCGTACACTGCCATTTTATTGCTTTTATGTGAATGATGTGAGTACAGATTACCTCTATCTTCAAGATAGAATATGCATGAAAGAGGATTCGCCAGACTCAGAACTATATTGTAGTTCATTTTCTACCAGTGATGTAAATATAGGTGTTATCAGGAACAGCCCTGAAGATTATTACTGCAACGAAGAAGAATATGCTTATTCAAAATATGGTCTTGACAAGGTGGGGCAAGGTATAGTGCCGCAAATAACACATATTTATGATGGTTTTTTTAATGAGAAATGGGCTTATGGAACTTTTTATAACGAAATTAAAACCGATCCCATCGCAATGCGTAAGACATATGTGAATATACCCTACGAAGACAAGAATGACTCAAGACTTAGAACAGTAATTGAGACCGACTTTGCTGATTATGCAGAATTAATTGATTACGGGAATTTCTCATTCTACACTGTCGCGGAAGAAAACAAAGTATTCTGCACCCCATATGCAGTCATCAACAATGAAAAATACTACTTGAACTTGGGAAACCCCATAGAAACAACCGCAGATCGTATTGGCTTCTTAAGTGCTTTATACAATGGTAGAGTCTTAGATAAACTCCAGCCTCATCCATTGTTTATGTATCCAGCCTCATTAAAAGTGGGAGATTTTGGAGCAAGTTGTCCCATCAATGCTGCTTTGGTCAGAAACACCGTCGTTCCTTGGAGAGATGCCCCAATTACAGACTTCAAAATATACTACATTGGCCGCTACGGAGAACTTCGATATTGTGACAACCCTCACACCACAGAGACTGTGTATTATAATGGTGAATTGTTGGAGGATATTGATGAAGAATCAATGAATCTACTTGGAGTATATGAAAGAACATTTTTGAACACAAACATAGAGGTGGATGGCCTACAAGGAAAGAATAAGTCAACTTTTCATTATGACATGAATCAAAATGATATGACACCACCCTCCATGATGATGCTACATTTCAAGGACAATGATGGTTTCATCATTGATCGCTTTGCTACATCAGAAGAAGGGACTATAGAATTTACTGCAGGTGATTTCAATTCCATTCTCGAGACTTATAATAATCAGTATTACTTAGTGTTCGATTGCCAGCCGGTGGAGGTAACGGTGGAATATGCACCCTACGGAACTGAGGATTGGAATGAGTTGGCTGTTGAGGAGATTCCCGAACTGTACCAGATGCCGGGCTGGGGCTACTTCTATCGTGGCTCGCTGGCTGGTGTGACGGGCGAGGGTCTGAACGGGTGGTTCGATCTGCGTTTCCGCCTGCAGGACGCTTCGGGCAACTGGATGGATCAGGTGGTGAGTCCTGCCTTCCGCATTGATGACCAGGCGTACTCGAGTGTGGCGACCGTGGGTAGCGACAATGCCCGCGAAGTGGCACGCTACAACCTGGCTGGTCAGCGCGTGGATGATACCCATCATGGTGTGACCATCATCCGCATGAGCGACGGCACCGCCCGCAAGGTAATTCAGTAAGCCCCCTAAATCCCCCTAAAGGGGGACTTGGAGACGTAGTCTTATGCAGATTTTGCCGATTTGACTGATTGTACATCTGCCTCATCAGCAAAATCTGCATGAGTTTTAGATGCTGGCAGAGGCGGGGTTTCAGTACTTGAGTTGGGTGCGGGTGGTGTTGCCTGGACGGTGAGTGTGAGTGAATGTGCACCACTGGCCTGTGACCTCGCTGTCGTAGCGCACATGGTAGCGGCCAGGTTTGAGGAATGCCAGTTCGGCCGAGCCATCCATTGCCACATGTGGGCCGCGGCCTTTGGTGGCACGTTTCTCCTCGATGTGCCACTTGTCATCGATGATGGTGCTGACCAGGATAATAGTGTCACCCTCGAAGATGGGCAATCCGGTGCGGGTAATGGCTACACGGTCAGTATCTTCGCTGACAATAGCCAGGAGACCCGCCTCATCGGCCATCGATGGAATGAGGTTAAAGGTGTCAATGTTTGTGGTGGCTTCGCCATGATGCTTCTGCCCCACGAGCAGTGTAATCAAGGCCATAGCCACCACAAACGCTATGACATAAAATTCAACTGAGTGTACGTCAATCATGGTTCAATTGTCATCGGTTGTCAGTTGTAGGTTTTCAGTTCTCAACAACTGACAACCTACAACTTTATTTGATGATTTTGACCCTTGCTTGGGGTGTGGCTGGCAACTGCTCAGCGGTGAGGCCGGCATAGATGCTGTAGACGCCAGTGGGCACGCGCTCACCTGTCTCGTCACAGGTGTCCCATGCCACCTGGTTGCTCGTGGCGGTAAATTCGCGCACAATGTTGCCGTCGCGGTCGGTGATGCGCACACACGCACCCACATCCACCTGGCCGATGGTGACAAAGCCTGTATAACTAGGCTCGACAAACATCGGTGCAGCCGTGACGGCTGTGTAGTCGATGGCCTGGGGAATGTCGGTCATGTCGAACTCGACCACACCATTGGCGGTCAGTACAATGGCACGGTTGGGTGATGCGACAACCGAGTAGACCTTGGATGACGGCAATAGACTATTGTCAACGTCAAAGTGCTTGAGAACTCGTGAACCGTCGGGACTGGTCACATACAGTCCATTCTCAATTGTTGCAATCCACTTGCGGTTGAGATAGTCGGTAGCGATGTAACTGACTGCAAGATTGAATGGCGAGTCCTCGCCGTCGCTGACTATCGGTCTGGTGACCTTGAAACCGTTCTCTATAACTTCTGCAGGGTCGAAGTAAAATACTGGACTATTGCTACTACCAACCCATATGTAACCCGTTGAGTCATTGGTCATCGTGTAGAGGTAGTTGTTATACTTATCAATAGCCTTGCCATTTTGGTCAACAGGATCTGAAACCCTTACCGACTCAACGGTGGAATTGGTAGCATCGGGTGTGCCGCGCCACAATGTGAAAGCCAAAGAACCCTGATAGCCATCATGTGTCACTTTGACATCCCCCTTGCCGATACAAAAGGTTTGGTTCTGGAATGTACCTCCAGGCATATTCATGCCAGGGACTGAAACCACAATCCAGTCATCCTTGGTGATAGTATCGTTCATCACTTTCTCCTTGGGGAGCATACAAGCTATATTGGCGGGGGCCGTCGAGCTGCGGGTTGAACACATCCATAGGTTACCCTCGCTGTCAAAAGCCAAACGAGGGGTATAGAGTTTTCCTGTATAAGGAAGGTTGACTCCCATTTGGAAGGTATGGTTGACCTGGCCATCAACAATACGAAACATGTTTTCGCCCTCACGGATAACATAGAACAGGGCGTTGTTGTGCCAGGGTACTAATGCTAGCGGGCCTGATTCTATTAAATTACGAATTTTAGTTGGTGTCTCATCTGTCCAATTATTGCCATCGTATGATAGTAGATATGCTTTAAACATAGGCCTTGCACCCGAACTATACGCATATCGTTGGTCAAACGATGTGATATAGAACTTATCGTTCATCGTGTTGTAATAACTATAAAACCAGACAGGCGAAGCATTATTGTAGGTATAGATGCCTCCAGGTTTGTAATAGTTTGTTGCGCCCTTGATATGAATGCCGTTGCCGTCAATCTGCCAGATAGTGCCATCACCGTCGGGAGCGCTAGAATAGAGCGATGTGTTGTTACCAGTCACCTTTGTCGCTGTGTAGTTGCCATCATTGCTGATTGTGTAATAGAAGCTGTTTGCGCGGAAATTTGCCAACCAGCCACCACTGGTGCGTTGCAGGTTGTTAGGCGTGGCTGCCACAATATCTGTTGCTACAAAGCTGGTATCACCTTTCTCGTTGATACTCATTGTGCAGCGCTTGAGTGCTTTGTCGCCGAGGAGGAAAAATGTGTTGTCGGTGGCAGTACGCAGTCGGGCATTGTCCAGAGTGATGTCCAAGGGATTGAAATCTGAAAGCAATTCGCGTCGGTTGTTGCTTGCAAAAAGTTTCCCTTCATAGGCGATAATTGTATGTTCGCCAACTCGGGCAACTGATGTCAATGCCTTGTTGTAGTTGCGAAATTCTATCACACTCTCCTTTTGCTCATCAATCACGATTAAGCCAAAGTTGGTGGCTACATACACTATTCCATCAGCAAATGAGACATCATTGATGCTGCGTGAGATGTTCATTACAGCATCGGCCAGTGCGCTGATATTGACAATGTGCCCATCGTCATAGAGCAGGTCAATGTTGCTGCTGGTGTAAGCAATGAGCAAGTAATGCTTGTCATAGTTGTAGTAGATACTTTTTACCTTGGCTTCGTTCAGCCCTGTGGCGGGTGACAGAGCCTGAATCTGACCACTGGCCTTGTCAAGACATACAATGGCACCGTTGGACAACGCATAGACATGATTTTCAGTATCAATCAGGTCGCTAGCGGTGGAGAACTGATAGGTGGGATGGAACTTCCATGTACCCTCGATGTCCTGCGCAATGGCGAGCATCGGCATGATCAGTGCCAGTAAGATGATGAGTTTTTTCATATCCAATTATCTTAGTGTGAGAGGTTTATTCTTGGCTGGTAGCCTGCTGGGCACGCTCGACCCATTGCTTGACCTCATCGGCCGTGGGAGCCTTGTAGCCCAACTTGTACTTCTTGTTGATATCAAGCAAGTCTTGGAACAGTTTGCCCGGACGTTCGGTTTCGGCCAATGCTTGCAAGGTGAGTACACCAGCCTTCTGGATGGGGGCCACCCACTCGGCGGAAATCCCCAGTGCTGTGAAGACTTCCTCCTTATCGCGGCGTGCAACCTTCTCGGGACGCATCTGTGGGAACAGAATGACATCCTGAATGGTGGTCTTGCCTGTCATGAACATGGTCAGGCGGTCGATGCCGATGCCGATGCCGCTTGTCGGAGGCATGCCATATTGCAACGCACGCAGGAAGTCGTGGTCGATGATCATCGCCTCGTCGTCACCCTTGTCGGCCAATCGCATCTGCTCCTTGAAGCGCTCCTCCTGATCAATGGGGTCGTTCAACTCGCTATAGGCATTGGCTACCTCTTTGCCATTGACCATCAACTCAAAACGCTCGGTCAAGCCTGGCTTGCTGCGGTGCATCTTGGTCAGCGGTGACATCTCGACAGGGTAGTCGATGATGAACGTGGGTTGCACATAGTGCCCCTCGCAGAACTCGCCAAAGATCTCGTCAATGAGTTTTCCCTTGCCCATGGTGTCGTCAATCTCCATGTTGAGTTTGTGGCACACTTCACGTATCTGCTCTTCGTCCATGCCATTAAGGTCATAGCCGGTCTGCTCTTTGATGGCATCGAGGATGGGCAGACGGCGGTAGGGAGCCTTGTAACTGATGATGTGTCCATCAAATTCGGCCTCGGGTTTGCCATTGACGGCAATACAAATCTTCTCGAGCAACTGTTCGGTGAACGACATCATCCAGTTGTAATCCTTGTACTGCACATACAACTCCATGCAGGTGAACTCGGGGTTGTGTGTGCGGTCCATGCCCTCGTTGCGGAAGTTCTTGCCGATCTCGTAAACACCCTCAAATCCACCCACAATCAGGCGCTTGAGATAGAGTTCGGTGGCAATGCGCATATACATGTCCACATTCAGGGCATTGAAGTGGGTGATGAACGGGCGGGCACTGGCACCGCCGGCAATGCTCTGCAGTGTGGGGGTCTCGACCTCGGTGTAGCCGGCATCATCCAGCACTTGTCGCATGGTCTTGACCACTAGCGCGCGCTTGAGGAAGGTGTCCTTAACACCATCGTTGACCACCAGGTCGACATAGCGCTGACGATAGCGCAACTCGGGGTCATCAAACGCATCATAGGTTACGCCATCCTTGACCTTGACCACGGGGAGTGGACGCAGCGACTTGCTCAGCACCTTCAGTGTCAAGGCATGCACGCTGATCTCGCCCGTCTGGGTGCGGAACACGAAGCCCGTGACACCGACAAAGTCGCCCATGTCGAGCAACTTCTTGAACACGACGTTATAGAGGTCCTTGTTCTCGTCGGGGCATAACTCATCGCGATTCACATAGACCTGGATGCGTCCCTTGGAGTCCTGCAACTCCATGAACGATGCCTTGCCCATGATGCGTCGGCTCATGATGCGTCCGGCAATGCTCACCTGGCGGGGTTCGGCATCGTCGCAGAACTGCTCACGGATGTCATCGCTATAGGCATTGACGGGGAACTCGGCAGCAGGATAGGGATCAATGCCCATCTCGCGCATCGTGTTCAAACTATTTCTTCTTACTATCTCTTGTTCGCTCAGTTCGAGGATATTCATCTCTAGAATTAATAATTAAGAATTAATAATTAAGAATTCAGCCCATGTCGCTTCCTGTTTGACCAGTGTGTAGGGAGTGGGTTGAATAGTTTTATAATTGTTATTTGTACTTTATCTGGTGCCCTTGCCAAGCAGAACGCCCAGGCTGTCGATAGCAGCCTCGGTGGCCTCGTTCAATGCCGCCTGGAACTCTTCACCACGATTGAGTGACGTGTAATAGTCATTGGTCGCTTTGATGATTTGGTCGGCAAGTTTCTGGTCTTCTTCGGGGTTGACCTCGCCATTCATCATGCGTTGTGACGACTTGATGATCATGTCGGCAATGGCTTGTGCGTCCTTGTGTACATCGCCAGAGGGAGTGAGGGTGTTGCCAGCACTGGTGGTCTGTTCGGTTGTCTGTTGACCGTCTTTATGCTCAGCAGTATTGCACGATGGCATGGCCAACGCGGCAACAACTGCCCCAATCAGCAAGATATTCTTTTTCATATTCGGTAAGTGACTATTTTTCAAACTGCAAAGATACTAAAAAGTTGTGACCTAATCTCATGTTGAGGAGAATTATTTTCTTAATATTAGGCAAAACTGGACTTTAGGCTGCTATGTTTGAATACTTTTTGTAATTTTGCGGGCATAATGATTCTTCGCTTGAACATAACGTCATTTCTGCTTGCAATGGTTTTGCTATTGGCATGCTGTGATGGAAAGCACTCTAGCTCGGATTTTAAGCCGTCAGGTGCGTTGCCTGTTTTACGTATTGATACCAAGTCAAATAGGCCTGTAGATTCGAAAGATCGCTGGAGGTCAGCAAATATGCAAATTGATGGAGTGTCTAAGGAGTGGGATATTTTAATTAAAGGTCGTGGCAATACTACGTGGGAGTGGAGTGAAAAGAAACCATATCGCATAAAACTTGAAGAATCTTCTGCGATGCTCGGGCTTAATGAGAGCAAACATTTTGTTCTGCTTAGTGAGGCCGCGGTGCCCTTTGCAATGATTTCGACAATCTTGGGTTTTGAGTTGAGTAGGCGGGTTGGCATGGATTATACGCCTGAGGTAAAACCTGTCGAACTCGTATTAAACAATGATTATCAAGGATTGTATTTGCTGACTGAACAGATTCGTGTTGAGCCAAATCGAATCAATGTAAAGTCATGGCCAAGGCATAATGATTGGATTGATCGAGGTGGGTGGTTGCTTGAAATTGATGGTTGGAATACCTATCAGCGCCTAACAGTCAATAGCCGTATGGGAATTAATATCTCTGTTGAATACCATTTCCCAAAAACGCTAAAAGCATGGCAACGTGAGTATATCAATCAGTTGTTGGCTAGGGTTGATTCTGCTATCTGTGTAAGTGACACTATGAGTGTTGAGTGGGAAAAGTTTGTTGATATTGATGCTGTGGCAAAGTTTTATCTTGTCAATGAATTGATGGATAATTGTGAGGCTTTCAGTGGTAGTTGTTGGCTCTCTCGTGATGCTGCAGATACTGCAAAGATTAAATTCGGCCCAGTATGGGACTTTGGCAGTGCTTTCAGCCATCGGTATATAGATCGTCCCGATTGTTTCATCTATGAAAATGTGCCGAAATATTGTTCACCATTGTGGCTCAGTGAGTTAGTGAAGTTTCCTCGGTTTCGGCGATGTGTACGCGATTATTATACGAAGTTTAGAAAGGCAAATGGAGATCAAATTGACGGATTCATAGATGTATTTATAGAACAGGTTGCTGAAGCATGCATTAGTGAGCGTAATAGATGGCCTAATAGTCCTGTGGCTCAATTACGCAAGCAAGGTGAATTTGCTAAGTCTTATTTCAGGAGGAAAATCAAATTCCTTGACAGTCAGTGGTTGTATAAATAGGTAAAAATACTGCAGGAGAATTGTTTAATTCCCCTGCAGTGAAGTGGTTGGTATGTTGCTTACAGACGGGCCTGGAGTTCGGCAGTCTGGGGCTCGTAGCCGGGCTTGCCCAGCAGGGCGAACATGTTTTTCTTGTAAGCCTCAACGCCAGGCTGGTTGAACGGGTTGACACCGAGCATATAGCCGCTGATGCCGCAAGCCTTCTCAAAGAAGTAGATGAGCTGGCCCAGGGTGCGCTCGTCAATGGTGGGGAGGCTGATGACCAGGTTGGGTACACCACCGTCGACATGGGCCAGACGTGTGCCCAGTTCAGCCTTGTGATTGACGTCGCCCAGGCGGCGGCCGGCGATGTAGTTCAGACCATCCAAGTCGGCATCGTCAGCAGGAATAATTACCTCGTTGTGCTGATGCTCGACGGTGAGTACAGTCTCGAAGATGGTGCGCTCGCCATCTTGAATCCACTGACCCATTGAGTGCAGGTCGGTGGTGAAGTCGACGCTGGCGGGGAAAATGCCCTTGCCATCCTTGCCTTCACTCTCGCCGTAGAGTTGTTTCCACCACTCGGCCAGATAGTGCAGACGAGGCTCAAAGTTGACTAGTATCTCAATCTTTTTCCCACTCTGGTAGAGGGCATTGCGTGTCTGGGCATAAGTGAGCATCATGTCATCGCCACTCTGTTCCATGTCCACTGCACCGGCAACCAGGCTGCGGATGTCAAATCCGGCCACAGCGATGGGCAGCAAGCCTACGGGAGTTAGCACCGAGAAACGGCCACCCACATTGTCGGGAATGACAAACGTGTCGTAGCCCTCTTGTGTTGCCAATCCACGCAGGGCACCGCGCGCTGCATCGGTGATGGCAACAATGTGCTGTGCAGCCCATTCGCGGCCCAGTTCGCGCTCCAGTTGTCCCTTGAGCAGGCGGAATGCGATAGCGGGCTCGGTGGTGGTACCGCTCTTGCTGATGACAATAATGCCCCACTTGTGGCCTTGCAGCAGTGCCATCAAGTCATGCAGATAATCTTCGCCAATATTGTTGCCGGCGAACAGGATGCGAGCACCTGTCGATGCCTTGTAGGCGGCAAACTGGTCATTGAGAGCCTCGATGACAGCCTTGGCTCCCAGATAACTGCCGCCGATGCCAACAGCCACCACATACTCGCAATCTTGACGCAAGCGTGCAGCGCAGTCCTCAACAGCCTTGAATTGTGCCTCGTCAATCGAACTGGGCAGATGCAACCAACCCAGGAAGTCGTTGCCGGCTCCATCGCCGGCGGCCAATGTGCGTGCTGCAGCCTCGGCAGCGGGTTGCAAGGCCTGAATGTCTCTTTCGGTCACTGCGCCCAGCGCAGCCTTAGTGTCAATCTTGATCATTTTAGTCTATACTTTTTTGAGTTTTTTCCAGATTCTCTAGTTATAAAATACAATCCAGTTGGTGCAATAACGGCTTTTGTCGATGCGGGGATGTATCTCGCGCACGGTGCCATCGGCCTCACGCCACCACGAATGGTTCCATCCGCTACCCATGTCGAGGTAAAGGGCTTCGGTCACATCATAATGTTCAAGCATGTCAACAAAGTCGGCATATTCGACTGCCTGGCGCGAATCGACGATGCACAGTTGCCCGCCTTTCTCGCACAGGGCGCGATAGTGGTTCACACCGCTGCGCCACAGTTTCTGGACACGCCTTCCGTTGTGGATGATGCTCGCCTGCCCGAATCCCATGCCGTCGTTGGCAACTGCACGATTCAGCGCATGGTTGTAGTCGCCCTGAACAAATTCCCAGTGGTTGTCCCAACTGATGAAAGCGCCACTGTTGTCCTTGCACTGCGCACCGGCGTAGCGCTGGCCGCCGCTCACATGGTCGCCGTCGATGTTGCTGTGTGCAAAGTCTTCGAGCAACTCGTGAGTGAATGCAGCCTCGGCACAGAAGGTGACCTGCTTGTCGTCCTGGCTGGGCATCGTGCCGCACACCAGGTCGATGTGCGAGAATTGCGGGTAGTAGACCACCACATCGGCGGTCGAATCGACCACAACAAGCGGCATCTTTGCCTCAGTTGCCTCGGCGGTAGGGGCGGTTGTCTTGCTGCTCATCAAGTCGTTGTGTATCATATAGGTCAGTGCGCACAAGCAACCCACGAGAATTACCCATGCCGCTATGTGGTTTAGTTGCTTGTTGTCCATATAATTGCGTTGAGTTAGATGTCCTTGGTGTAGGCGCGGCGTCGCTTATTCTGGCGGTAATCGAAGTACTGCCACTGTTGCTGCACGCGCTCGTTCTCCTCGAGTTCGTGGCCGGTATCAGCCCACTTGTAGCCGAACTTGTTGAAGCACGGGATCAAGTCGTCGAAGATGAGTGCGTTCACACCTTTGCTCTGATACTCAGGCTTGACAGCGATGAGCAACAGGTCGACCACATCGTTGTGGCACTTGAAGGCCTTGAGCAAGTGATACCAGCCGAAGGGGAACAAGCGGCCACGGCTCTTGATGAGCGCTTGAGACAGTGACGGCAAAGTGATACCCACGCCGATGAGTTCGCCATCGGGCTTGACTACCAGCGACAGGTCATCGAGCGGCAAGAAGGGCAGATACATCTTGATGTAATGCTTGATCTGCTTGTCGCTCAAGGGTGAGTAACCGAACAGTTGGTCATAGGCCTCATTAATCAGTTTGAAGATGGCGTTGCCATAGTCATTGACCAACTTCTTGCGGCTGGTGTACTTGACTGTGTCGATGTTCAGGCGCTGCTTGACGATGCGGGCAATGCGTGCCATCTTCTCGGGGACCTCGGCTGGCACGTTGACACGAAACTCCACCCAGTCCACATCCTTGACAAACCCCATGCGCTCCATGTGCTGGGGGTAGTAAGGATAGTTGTAGATGGTGGCCTGCGTGCTCACCTCATCGAAGCCCTCGACAAGCATGCCCTCCTGATCCATGTCGGTGAATCCCAGCGGGCCTGTGAGACAGGTCATGCCTTTTTGCTTGGCCCAGTCGGTAACCGCCTGGACGAGTGCATCGGCCACCTCGGCATCGTCAATAAAGTCAATGTAACCGAAGCGGCCCTCTTGTTTGCCGCTGCGCTGGTTGACGAGATGGTTGATGATTCCGGCAATGCGACCCACCACCTTGCCGTCACGGTAGGCCATGAAGTAAGCACTCTCGCAGAAGTCGAAGGCCGGGTTCTCGCTGGGCATGAGCGTGCCCACCACATCGCTGATGAGGTCGGGCACATAGTAAGGGTTGTCCTTATACAGGATGTCGATGGGAAACTTGGCAAACTCTTCCAGATTGCGCTTGTTCGGTTCTATTTGGCGAATCTCGATCATTTTAATTTGGACGTTAGGCGTTAGACTTTAGACGTTACTCATTGGTCGTTAAATCGAACACTCGTATGCTCGAAACACGGGACACGAAGCTCATGACTGCTTCATGCCATAAGCCAAGGCATAGGCGCGAGCTTGCTTGACCATGGCAAGCAAACCGTTGCTTCGCGTCGGGGACAAGTGCTCGCGCAGTCCGATGCGTTCGATGAAGTAGAGGTCGGCATCAAGAATCTCTTGTGGGGTGTGACCGCTGAGCACGCGCACCACCATCGAGACGATGCCCTTGACGATGAGTGCGTCGCTGTCGGCCTGAAAAGTGATAACGCCGTCGGCATAGTCGGCTTGCAGCCACACGCGGCTCTGGCACCCGTCAATCAGGTTGTCGGCTGTCTTGAACTTCTCGTCCAGAGGTGGCATGGCATTGCCTAATTCAATAATGTAGGCATAGCGGTCCATCCAGTCGTCAAAACCCTCAAACTCCTCGATGATTTCGTCTTGCAATTGGTTAATGTCTTCTGACATATAGTCTGAATTTAGAAGGAAACCGCGCATTTTGGATAAATTAGGCTTCACCTCCGAAAATCAAAGCAGGCTTTGTTTTCCGCTTGGTTTGCACTAATTTTCGCAAAATCCGCGGTTTCCTCTTATTTTATATTAATAAGGTGTTATCAATAGAAATTGATGAGCGACCGCTTGACCTTAGTGGCACGGCTCAGGATGTAAGCCATGGCGTTGGGGTTGCCTACCATGCCTCCACCGCGCTGCTGGGCGTAGCGGTTGTCAAGTTCCTCCTTGCTGGGCTTGCGGCCGTCGGTCTTCACGTCATAGACTTGGAAGACATACACACCGTTCTCACCCTTCCAGGGACCGACGAGTTTGCCCTTCTGCGAACCGGCGATGCGGCCAATCAGGGCGGGCTCGTTCTCCAGTTTGGGAACGAAGTTGCTGGCAAACACGACTTGAGCCGAGTCAATCTGGGCACCCATGAGCTTGGCGTAGCCAGCCAGATCGTTGGCTTTGCCCTTGAACTGAGCCATCAGAGCGTCGGCCTTCTTGCTGTTGCGCACCTTGGTGGTGAGCATCTCCTTCAGTTCGGGAGAGTTGTAAGGCATGTAGTCGCCATCATAGATCTCGTCGAGGCACACAGCCACCAGATAGTCGTTGTTGTCGCTGAAGATGGGCGACACTTGACCCTTCTTGTTGTCGAAGGCCCACTTCACAGCCTTGCGGGTGTCCTTGATACCCTGGCCGGTGTAGGGGTTCTGACCCAATTGGGCGGTGCTAGGAGTGATGCTGGCGGGCATTGCCTGGAAACCAGCCTTGGCGGCGTTCTCGGCAAAGTCCTTAGCATTCTTGTTCTTGTTCAGGAAATCTTGCAGCTTAGCACGCATGTCATCGTGAGTCTTCTGGCTAGCGTATGCATCATAGGTGATAGTAGCCAGCGTGTAGAAGGTCTTAGGAGCCTTCTTCTCATTGACCTTGAGCAGGGTTGCGCCCTGATTGCTGCTGTTCATCACAAAGTAGCCCTCGCCAGCGCTTTCAAATTTGCGCTTGAGTGAGTCAGGCACCATGTAGATGCGCTCCCAGCGGTCTTCGGCCATCTGGGCACCCTTGATAGCCTTAGCCACCTCTTCGGGAGTCTTGCCACCCTGCAACATAGCCAGTGCCGAGTCTTGTGTGCTCTTGGCACCTGGGACAATCACCATGCTATAGTTGACCGAGTCAATCGACACCATCTTGTTGATGAGTTTATACATGGTGTGGTGATTGTTGATCACTGTGTCGCGTTTGGTCGAACCGATGTTTGCACCAGCCACAAAGTCCTTGACTGCCTTGTTGGTGTACTTGTCCAGGGTCTGCATGACGGTGTCGATCTGCACGGTGCCCAAGATGCGCACCGAGTCGATGCCGGTACCCTTCTGGAGGGCAGCCCATGCGTTGTCGGCAACCTTGTTAGCAGCCTGGATGTCGGTCGGCGACGGCACGACGTTCAGGGCGATATAGTGGATGTCACGAGTTTCTTCCTCGAGGCGATACATCTCTTTGTTCTTCTCCCACTCGGCCTTGAGTTCCTGGTCGCTGACTGTAAACTTGGCATCATCCATGCCGGCAAAGTCTTTCTTGACAAAGGTGATGTAGC
>Ga0310695_10003925_pt1 | contig 28273 bp, 23 predicted proteins | sample RumenRJG_04DNA_FD_203882 | JGI IMG/M metagenome (GOLD analysis project Ga0310695, IMG submission 203882) | Bovine rumen microbial communities from Lethbridge, Alberta, Canada - RJG_04 (v2) (version 2) | ecosystem: Host-associated > Mammals > Digestive system > Stomach > Rumen | place: Canada... | reverse complement strand
CAGCGCATTCTCATCAGAATGCCCGGAATAATAGAAAAGAAATTCAGAACGCTTAGACCTCTCCTTATTGAGCCTAATCATGTCCGAAATTGTCTGCATGGCATCATCAAGGTCAGATTTTGAAGGGTCAAGAAGAAGAATTGCATTCGACGCAGGAATTCCGCCAATCTCCGACATAGTTTTTTGAAATGCAATGGCATCCGTGCCAGCATACAAAAGCCTCTGGTTATCCTTGCCGCCCACGTTTGAGCCTACGAAAATCGCATAACGCTCAACGCCACCGACAGACTCCTCGGCTTCTCTTGAAAAAGCAGGAATTACCAAAAAGAAACTTATAAACAGAATCAAAAATTTTTTCATATTGATGAACCTTTTCATAATTTTACCAGCCAAGAATTATTTCTTATCAAGAACGAAGATTGAGCCGTCACAATTTTTGGGAAGATAAGAGCCTTTTTTGAGGAAATCGACGCTGTACAACTTGCGGCTAATTTTCTCAACCTTGGACAAATCGAAAGCTTTCTTTGAAGCCACGAAAACAAAACATTCGTAATCAGGCGCGTTATCAAGGGAATAAGAGAATGGAAGAGGCACTTCCTCGCCAGTTTTTTCAAGCTTGGCCGCCGACCATGAATCTTCAGGGAAATGGCGCGTAATGTTTCCGTTCCCGTCAACACTGAAAATCACACCGTAATTGTATTCGCCAGGAATATATGTGATTTGAATCAAGTCGTTCTCAGAAGCTGAATCACCGTTTTTGAGAATAGAAGCGTCATTACCGGACTGACGGTAAAGCCTGATTTGATGATGATTGACACCATTGCCCTTAACACGCTCATTCATAGTGTCCTGAACAGGAGAAATATTCTTTATGAGGAGAGGGCCTGCCAAAGCACATATAAGTGCCGCCGCCGCCGAAAATCTCCAAACCGAATTGCTCTTGGGACGACGCGAAGATTTACAGTTCTTGGCCTCGATAGCCTTTCTGCTGAAGTCATCACTTGCCTTATCCAGCGGATACATGTCAAAAATCTCTTCATTTGACTTTCGCAGACTCGCAAGAGCCGCCTGAAGCTCGGCTCTTCCATATTTGTCGTAATAATCTCTTTCGTCCTTTTCGCCCAAAAGGATTTCTTCTAATAACAATTCTGGAATCATATACACACCTCTCTATGAATAATCTGTTTGGAACTTTAAGCAACGCTAGTAAATCTCTTTAAGTTTTCATTTCAATCAAATAACTCCGTCTTATTATTAGACACGCAATAATACCATAAGTGTTACTTTTTTTTAATGGATTTTTTTGATATAATTCAAATCATGGAATTAAAAAACGCAACATACGGAATCGTAGGACTTGGAATCATGGGCGGTTCGTTCGCCAAGTCAATCCGACAAAATATTTTGAGCCAGGCAGGCAGCACAGGCAAAGTCCTCGTCTGCAACCGAAGCACGGCATGTCTTTCACAGGCCAAGAGCGAAGGCGTTGCCGACGAAACATTTACCAGCGACAAAGTAAGCGAAATGCTCCCCCTCTGCGATATGGTCTTTGTATGCCTCTACCCTCACGCCACCCTGGATTTTATGAAAGAACACCGCGAGCATTTTAAGAGCGGCGCGATTGTCACGGATATTTCAGGCGTAAAAGGAATCTTTGAAAAATCCATGCCAGATATTTTGCGTCCCGACGTTGATTTTATTATCGGTCATCCGATGGCGGGCGGCGAAAAGGAAGGCTATGCCAATTCAAATGCCCAGTTTTTCATAAATCACAATTATATTTTATGTCCTTCAAGTTTCAACAAACCAGAGAATCTTGATTTCATGCGCAGTCTCGTTGCAGAAATGGGATTCACCCGCATCACCGAGACAAGCTGCGACACACACGACTACAAAATCGGCTTTACAAGCCAGCTCTGCCACGTAATCGCAAGCGCACTGGTCGAAAGTGCCGAAGACCCGGAAATCACGGCATTCGGCGGCGGTTCATTTGAAGACCTCACCCGCATCGCAATGATAAACGCCCCCTTGTGGACTGAGCTTTTTATTTCCAACAAAGAAAAACTCGTTGCTCACATCGAGAATTTTGAAAAACAGATGGAAAAGTTCAAGAAATACATAATCGAAGAAAATGCTGAAGGGCTCAAAGAGACCCTCACCCACACACGAGAGCAAAGGCTCAGAATGGGCAGCATAAGAACCATAAAATCATAATTGTAAATGTCCATCGAAATTACAAATGTTTGGTGTTCGCCCAAGCAAAATTTAAATTGCTTTTTGGAAACAACCGATGTACACTTATTTTATGAAAAAATTTTTGAAAACTACATTTATTTTGTCGGCATTCGTTGCCTTGCTTTCGATTTTTTCTTGCCACAGAGCTGGTGACAGAAAAATTTACAATGATTCAAAGACTCCTGTTGAGCGATTCGGTGCTTTGAGTGTTTCTGGAACGCATCTTTGCGATTCTGCTGGGAATCCAATTCAGCTTTGCGGAATGAGTTCTCACGGTCTTCATTGGTATGGAAAATATGCTAACACGAACGTGCTCAAATGGCTCCGTGATGATTTCAACGCCGACCTCTGGCGTGCCGCAATGTATGTAAGCGGTAATGGTGGCTATGCTCAGAACCGCGGAATGGCCAGCAAGGTAATCGAGTCAATCGAGGCCGCAAAAGAGACTGGTCTTTACGTTATCGTTGACTGGCATGTTCTTCCTGAGTGTGACCCGCTTTTGTACGTCAAGCAGTCAGAAGAATTCTTTGAGAAAATTGCTTCAACTTATGCTGATTGTCCGAACATCATCTATGAGATTTGTAATGAGCCGAACGGTGATAAGGTCACTTGGGAAGGAAATATCAAGCCTTATGCTGAACGAATCATTCCAATTATTCGCAAGCATTGTGACAATGTAATTGTAGTCGGCACTCCATACTGGTCAAGCGATGTTATGAGCGCGGCAGAAAATCCGATTGAAGGCCAGAAGAACATCATGTACACCTTGCATTTCTACGCTGGCACTCATGGCCAGGACAGCCGAAACGCTGCAGAAAATGCAATTAAAAAGGGCTTGCCGATTTTCGTAACTGAATGGGGCACAACACAGGCTTCTGGTGACGGTGGCGTATATGAAAAAGAAACATTGGAATGGATGAAATTCTTGGCAAAGAACAAGATTTCTTGGGCAAACTGGTCAGTCAACAACAAGGGCGAAGATTCCGGAGTCCTCAAATATAACAAAGACCGCGATGCCAAAGGCGGCTGGGCCGAGAGCGATTTGCAGCCATCAGGCGTTCTAGTTCGTAAGATATTAAGAGGTGAAATTAGATAAAAGAAAAAAGCAAGTTAATGCAAAAACAAGCGTAGGTGGGGTTGCGGCATGAATCCACTTTGTGCTGGCGAGCGAAGCGAATCCAATTTCCAATTGCACAAGCGTGGATTCCAATGACGCGTTCCCACCGAGAGCTTGTTTTTGTGATTATCTAGTGTTTTTCAGAACTTGATTTTTCTTGTTCGATTTCTTCTAAAAGTTCACGCTTATAATCGAACCAGCTTGGAACCGTGATTTTCTTTAATGGGCGCGGCGGCTTTCCGTCTTTTGTTTTGCCTGCTTCTTTTCGCTCCAGGTAATTTGCGTATAGCTTTTTAATTTTCTTTTTTCGGAGCAGTTTGCTTGAAAAAGGTGTGTATGTTGACAAAAGTTCTGGCAATGGCTTCTTTGAGTCTTTTACAATCTGTTCTGTGACTTTCATCGTAAAAAATGCGTCCGACTTACTGTCATGGAATTCCATTCCTTCGGTGGAGATTTCAAATTTTTCGACAAACCTTCCAAGCCCGCCCTTCATGTCGTAGAATTTTTCGAGCGGGTTCACGATGTCATGGCAGTTAAAATCAATCAGATCCAAATCGTAGCGCAAACATTCCGTGGCAATCGTGGCGACATCATTCTGACAGCCAAATCCGAAAATAATCCTGTTGCTTGCTTCTAGCAACGACTTGATTTTGGGGTAATGATGCGGAAACTTTGGATTGTTGATGTAATCTTCGCGGGTGTAGGCAAGATGGCATTTTGAATTTTTTTTGAACAAATACCAGTCGAAAATCGTGTCGGGATTCATCAATAAGTCGCCGGATTCAATTACGGAAAAATCCTCGTTGCATAGCACATAGCCGAACGAGCAGATTTTTCCGATTCCGTTAAAGCTGTTTGCGCACTCAATGTCAAAAAATAAGTAAGTCATGTGAGTATTATAGCATTTTTCCGCGAAAAATTGCTATTTTATCAGACGGATGTTATCGATGTAGATATGCGATTCCTTGTTGTATTCCGCCCAGTTATCGCAGTTGATTGAGATTCGGCGCACGTCGCTCAAAATATTCGAGAATTCCCGGAAATCATACACGACCGTGTGCACGCCCTTGCCAATCTGGAATGTCTGTGCCGCCTGACACCACTTCCATTCGTTTGTAGCCTGCAAAACGGCGTAAATATTGTAAGTGTAGTCTTCGGGATTGTAGATGTCCACGGCAAGGTATTTTGTGCCGCTCAAATCGTTAGTGCCGTCGTAGAACCAGGAAGCTGATTTGGAAGAATCCTTGTCCATAGCTTCCATCGTGAGTTCAAGGGAATGGCGGCCTTCCGAAGCCCAGTCCATCGAAAGGTTTGCGCCGTTGGAAATTTTGTGAGTGCCGAACTGGTCATAGTCAAAGCCTGCCCAGATCCAGTAATTTCCTTTTTCAAATCCGTCAAAAAGCTGCACGGAGCCTTTCGGAAGCCCTTCGTCCACCTGAGAAAAAGCCGAGATTGCCGAAATTGCCAATATAATCATGCCAAGAAATAATTTTTTCATAAAATCGCCTCCATTTGTTCCGATAAATCCTACTCAACCTTGAACTTGTTCATTGCTTCCTGAAGTTTTGCAATGCTTGTTACGTTCATTTCTACACAATGCTGAGCCTTCTTTGAGAAATTGCTGATTGCGTCGGTCTTTTCGGTCATGTTCTTGACGTTCGTATTGACGTCTGTGGTCATGTTTGCGATTGAGTCCATTTCGTAAGAAACTTGTTTGCTTCCTTCCATCATCTGATCTGAGTCATTTTTGACGCTGCCTGTGATGGTGTTGATTGTGTGGATGAGGTCAAGAACCTGCTCGCTGCCCTTGTTCTGTTCTTTCATGGCTTCGACGATTACATGTTCCTGCTCGCTCACGGTTTTTGTAAGCCCGAATATGCTGTTGAACTGATCCTGCACAGTCTTGGTTGATTTTGTGACTTCATCGATGAGGTTCGATACTTCCATAAGCTCGTTCTGAATCTTTGTGCCCTGAGAGCTTGATTCTTCGGCGAGTTTACGGATTTCACCAGCTACGACCGCGAATCCCTGACCGCTGTCACCTGCATGAGCCGCCTCAATTGCTGCATTCATCGCAAGAAGGTTTGTCTGGCTAGCAATCTTTTTGATTACGATAGAAGCTTCCTGCAAATTCTTTGAGCGCGCCTGAATCTTTACCGAAAGATCGGCTGTGTTATTGATGAGTGCCTGGCCGGATTCAGAAGCCTGTTCCAGAGATGTGATAGACTGGCGGTTGTTTTCGAGGATGTTCGTTACGTTTCGGATATTTGCCGTCATTTCTTCAACTGCCGCAGAAGAATCGTTTACACTTGAAGCCTGAACTTCGATATTCTCATTGAGCTTTTTGATGTTCTTTACAATCTGCTCAACGACTGAACGCGCTTCCTCAACACCTGCCGCATGATCCTGCATCTGATTCTGGATTGACTGGATGCTTGCCGTGATGTCTGTTACGGCCTGGGCTGTCTGTGCCATTGAGTCGTTAAGTTCGTTTCCGATTCCGTGCATTTCGGAACTTGAATCTTTGGCCTCCTTGATTGATGACGAAAGTTTGTCCATTGTCTTGTTGAAACTTTCGCACATGGCTCCGATTTCGTTCGCCTGATTTGAATGGAGCCGCACGGTCATGTCTCCGTCACCTTCGCTGATGTTTTGGAGTGCGTTAACCGTAGTTTTGAGCGGCTTTGTGATTTTTGAGACTACAAGGAAAACAATCACCATTACGATGATAATCTGGAGCACAAATGCAATCACGATATTCCAGATTGTGCGCCATGCACTTTCTTCCATTACTTTGAGCGGCGTGATAGAAACGAAGTACCAGTATGCGCCGGAACGATCGACCTGAGTTTTAACGACCGTGACGAATACGCTTGTGCCATTAAGCTTTGTCGTAAAATGCTGTGTGGCTGGGTCTAAGTTCCCGCTCTCGGCGTTACGAGTCTCAAAGAATCCGTTGTAATCCGAGAAAAGTGTGCTTTTTGAGCCAACTGTACTGCCGTCGCTTGAAGCAAGCACGACACCTGTTGACGTAAGGAACTGGCAGTTTGTCTTTTTGTAGATTGAAGAGCCGTCCATCATGTTTTCAAGCCCCGAAAGAACGATGTCGATTCCTGCGATACCGCTTCGCTGCCCCAGTGAGTTCTGGATCGGGGAGAAAACTTTTGCGGTCAGAACTTTTTCGCCGTCGAGCGTGGTGATGCTTGGCTCGTTGATGAAAGTGATTGCGGCATCAGTGTATTCTTTTATTTGCTGTGATGTGAATTCGGTGACAATATCATTTTTGATTCGGCCATTTTTGTCGCGGATGTAGTGGACTTTGAACTGACCTGTCGGATTGTCCTTGCTGTCAGCACGTTTTTCGTCTTTGTGGTCGAACATATTTGGAACCCAGTAAGCCCATGCCGAATCAATTGTAGATGATTTGACCATTGCACGAACTTCCTGTTCGATTGAAGTTGAGCGTTGCTTTTCCGGGATTGCCCATGAGCCGCCCAAGAGACCTGCGAAAGCCTCTGCTGAATAAACCATTTCAGTCATTTTCTTTTCGACTGAATTGCTTTTGTTTTCAGTGAGCGTGACGATGCTTTTGGTAATCTGCTCTTTGTTGTTGTTAAGAACCGTCTTGCCAATCATGAATGTCATGAAAAGTGAAATGACAACCATGGCAATACCCAGCGAAAGGATAAGGCTCATCCTTATTGATTTGAATGAAAACTTGCGATTGCTCATTCTTCCTCCGAAAATAGATATAAAACCAACGATTTTTAAATGGGGAAGTGAAGCTAAAGATGTGAATAAATGTAATAAAATTATCTTATAGAATTCAAAGATTGTAAAGGTTGATTTTTACTAAAAATATCAAATTTTTGACATGAAAGGGGGGAAGATGTCCGGGTCAAGCCCGGACATGACATGTTATTTTACAACGACGTTAACGAGCTTGCCAGGAACAACGATAATCTTTGCGACCGTCTTTCCTTCGGTGAACTTTTTGAAGCCTTCAGTTTCTTTTGCCATTGCTTCGAGAGTTGCGTTGTCTGTGTTTGCGGCAGCTTCGAATTTTGCACGGAGCTTACCGTTAATCATGACTGGGAACTCTTTTGTGTCGTCCTTGCAGAACTCTTCGCTGAACTCAGGCCATTTTGCGTAAGCACAGCTTTCCTTGTGGCCGAGTTTTTCCCAGAGTTCTTCGCCGAGGTGTGGAGCGTATGGTGAAAGAAGGAGAACGAATCCTTCCCACATTTCGCGAGGGAGTGAATCGAACTTGCTTGCTTCGTTGGCGAAAATCATCATCTGAGAAATTGCTACGTTGAAGTCGAGGTTGTTTGTGTCCTCTGTGACTTTTTTGACAGTCTTCGCATAAGTTTTGCGGAGAGCGGCAAGGTCTTTGTCGAGCTTTCCTTTGATGTCAACATCTGTCAAGGGCTTGTCGCTCAATGTCCAGATTTTGTCGAGGAAGCGGTTTACGCCAATCAAGCCCTGTGTGTTCCATGGTTTTGAAACTGTGAGAGGCCCCATGAACATCTCGTACATGCGGACTGAATCAGCTCCGTAGTTCTTAATCATTTCGTCCGGGTTTACGACGTTCTTGAGTGACTTAGACATTTTTGCGATTACGCGCTCAAGCTCTTCGCCGTCTTCTGTTGAATAGAATTTGCCGTCCTTTTCTTCGACCATGTCAACTGCAACGAGGGACTTGTTCTTTCTCTGGAATGCGAAAGATGTAATCATACCCTGGTTGATAAGACGCTGGAACGGCTCTTTTGTTGAGACAACTCCCAAATCATAAAGAACTTTGTGCCAGAATCGTGCGTAGAGAAGATGAAGAACGGCATGCTCTGCACCGCCTACATACAAATCAACCGGCATCCAGTAGCTTTCTTTTGCCTTGTCAGCAAAGCATTTTGTATTTGCTGGGTCGATGTAGCGCAAATAGTACCAGCAACTTCCTGCCCACTGAGGCATTGTGTTTGTCTCGCGGCGGGCTGGCTTACCGCATTTTGGACATTTGCAGTTAACCCATGAGTCGATTCCTGCCAATGGAGACTCGCCTGTACCTGTAGGCTGGTAAGTCTTAACGTTCGGAAGTTCAAGCGGAAGCTCTTCTTCCGGGATTGGAACGATGCCACAGTCCGGGCAATGTACCAGAGGAATTGGCTCACCCCAGTATCGCTGGCGGCTGAATACCCAGTCACGGAGTTTGTAGTTTACTGCCTTTTTGCCGATTCCCTTTTCGCCTAAGAATTCGAGCATTTTGGCGATAGCGTCTTTTTTGTTGAGGCCGTCCAGGAATTCTGAGTTGACGTGGATTCCGTCTTCTGTCCAAGCCTGTTTCTGAACGTCAACTTCGCTCTTCAAAACTTCGATGATTGGAAGGTTGAACTTCTTTGCGAAATCCCAGTCTCGTGTGTCGTGTGCTGGAACGGCCATGATTGCACCTGTTCCGTAAGAAATAAGAACATAGTCTGCAATCCAGATTGGAATGAGTTTGCCGTTTACCGGATTGATTGCGTAGCTTCCTGAGAATACGCCGGTCTTGTCTTTTGCAAGATCAGTGCGCTCCAAGTCAGATTTTTTTGCTGCTTCCTCAACATATTTTTCAACGGCTTCTTTCTGCTCTGGAGTTGTGAGGGAAGAAACAAGCTTGTGCTCCGGTGAGATTACCATGTAAGTTGCACCGAAGAGAGTGTCACAGCGGGTTGTGTAGACTGTGAGCTTCTGGTCAGTTGGTTTTCCGTCTTTGTCGGCTACTGTGAAGTTGACTTCTGCACCTTCTGAGCGGCCAATCCAGTTTCTCTGCATTGCCTTTACGCTCTCCGGCCAGTCCAAGCCTTCCAAGTCTTCGAGCAAGCGGTCTGCATAAGCTGTGATTTTGAGAATCCACTGGCGAATTACTTTGTGGGTAACCTGTGCTCCACATCGGTCACAGTGACCTTCCTTTACTTCCTCGTTGGCCAGCCCTGTGAGACAGCTCGGACACCAGTTGATTGGAGTCTCAGCCTCATAAGCCAAGCCACGCTTAAAAAGCTGGAGGAAAATCCACTGAGTCCATTTGTAGTAGTCTGGTGTACATGTGCGGATTTCGCGGTCCCAGTCATAAGAGAAACCGAGAGCTTTAATCTGCTGAGTAAAGTGCTCGATGTTTGCGTTTGTTGTAGTTGCAGGGTGTGTGCCAGTTTTGATTGCGTAGTTTTCTGCAGGAAGACCGAATGCATCGTATCCCATCGGATGAAGGACATTGTAGCCGTTCATGCGCAAAAAGCGGCAGTAGATGTCGGTAGCTGTGTAGCCTTCCGGATGACCTACATGCAAGCCGGCTCCACTTGGGTAAGGGAACATATCAAGAACATAGCGTCGTTTTTCTTTTGGAATTGATTCATCTTCGACGGCACGGAAAGTTTTGTGCTCGTCCCAGTATTTTTGCCACTTAGGTTCGATGTTCTGAAATGGATACATGATAAAATGCCTCGTAAAGTTAAAATATATAGAAGAATATTATCAAATTTGCGAAAAATTGAATAGTAGAAAAATAACCGAGAGAAAATCATGGAATTTTTATTCAAGAATACACCAGCGAGCCAATAAAAACATTTTTAAAGCCAGAAATCGTTTCGGCGAGCGAATAAAAATGTTTTTAAAGGTCGAAAGCACTCCGGGAAGCAAATAAAAATGTTTTTAAAGGCTGAAAACGCTTCGGGGAGCCAATAAAAACATTTTTAAAGGCCGAAAACGCTTCGGCGAGCGAATAAAAATGTTTTTAAAGCTAGAAAATGCTTCGGCGAGAAAAAAATCCGCACATTCTCTTGTAGGAGGGAATGTGCGGATTGGGGATATTTAGGCTGGTTGGGTAAGATTATTCTGACAGGATTTTGAAGTCTTTTATTTCGATAACATCAGGACGATATCCAATCTCGACAGAAGGATCATGTTTCCTGTTACCACGGCAAACATAAGTCGGGAAACTAAGGTTATTAACTTTATCGTATCTTATGCGAATGTAAAAATCATTGAAATCCTCAACAACCTTTACATTCTTTAAGCTTGCAAGCCACTCTGTCGGATTCTTAGCATTCTTATCATACGTAGAAGTCATGTAATAATCCCTGTCAGGATCAGGAACAGTGAGCTTTTCAATGCTATTGAATATTCCTGTAATTGTTTTTATATCCCAAGAGCCCGTATACTCCGATTCAGATTCAGGATTTCCATAAACACCATTCTGGTTCGATTTTACAGAAAGGGTTGATTCGCCGTTCACAACCTTTACCTCAAACGTTCTCCCAAAAGGCTCCGGTGAATCGAAATGAACCGTATAGCTATAGCTGGCAGGCTCTTTCCAAGCACTTCTTGCACTTGAAAATGTCTTATAATCAAAACTATCAGATAAACTTTGTTCATCAGAGCTTGAATCAGAACAACCAAAGATTGCGAATGAAAGCAATGCCGCCAATAATAATTTTATAACTTTCTTCATTTTAAACTCCTTACGATAAAACATTATATTATAACAAATAATTATTAGCAAGAAAAAATACGCAAACAATTACTTGTTACCACTTTCTCCCTATTTTAGATGTGAAATATGTGATATTGTATACAGGTTATATTTATAGAACCTTTTCAAAAAATCTTTTTCATACTAAACTCCCCCCTTGCCGTATAATTTACATAAATAATCTTAAATCTACAAAAGAGGCTGCGCCATAGCATTATACGCAAATTTTAAGAAAAAATATAAATATTCTGTTTGTTTTTTGAATAAAAACGATATTTTATAAATCTATACCAAGATTATCCTTGGCCCACTTTTTTCCATGGTCAATCTCGTCAAATTTTTTCATCTGTTTTAAGAATACTAATGAATCAATAAGATAATCTTTTCCCTCTGAAATTTTCCCAAGTTTTACAAGCATACACCCTTTATTATAAATATGATAAGGAAACAATGGGAGTCTTCCATATTCAATACAAGAGTCTATTGCCATATCACAGAGTTTTAGTCCTTTATCATAGTCACCTTCTTTTCCCCGCAAGCCGTACCAATTTTCAAGATTAAAAAGAATTACGTAATAATTCTTTGATTTTTCATTCTCACTCATTATATCACTTTCAAAATAAGAACGCAGGAATTCCATCAATTCAATAGCCTTATCTATTTCTCCATTAAAATACTGCGTCCGTGAAATATTATTCAAAATAAGCAATTCTATTCTTGTAAGAAGCCGTGCAGCTGGAAGTTTACCAAGTTCATAATCTTTTATTGTGAGCTTTAAAACCTCTGTGTAAATTTTGAGAGTTCTTTCACAATCATGCTTAAAATGATCTTCGGCTATTGTCTTGTAAAACAAATAAAACTGCTCTTCCAAAAGAGTCCATTCTTCGCTGCAGTTTTTATATTCTTCAAGCAAGTCAAAAACTTCAAATTTACCTGTCGCAATCATATCATTGATTCTAAATTCAAGATTTTCCCGCTGGAAATCAACTTTTGTAATCGGAGCTGTTTTACTCATACCCATCCGGCTGAAAAGCGCCTCCAAGAGCTTTCGCCCTGGAACCTGCATGCCGCTTTCAATCCGCGAAAGCGTTGAGACAGCGCACAGGTCAAGACAAAGCTCTTCCTGCGAAATATTGAGTCGTGTTCGGTATTCTTTCAGTACAATTCCAATCGGGTAGTTTTCCATAAAATTTCTCTCCGTTCGCAAAAAAAACTTATAATTCTATACCAAGATTATCTTTAACAAATTTTCTTCCATATTCAACATCATCGTGTTTTTTTATTCTTTCCAAAAAGGTTAATCCATCTATAAGATAAGATTTTCCTTCCGTTACTTTTCCAAGTTTTACGAGCGCATATCCTTTGTTATAAATATGATAAGGAAACAAACTTAATCTGCCATATTGTATACAAAAATCAATGGCAATATCACAGAATTTAAGAACTCTTTCGTAATCACCATCTTTTCCCCTCATACCGTACCAATTTTCAAGGTTAAAAAGAATTACATAATAATTTTTCGATTTCTCATCCTCACTCATTATATCGCTTTCAAAATAAGAGCGTAGGAATTCCATCAATTCAATAGCTTTATCTTTTTCTCCATTAAAATATTGCGTCAAAGAAATATTATTCAAAATAAGCAATTCTATTCTTGTAAGGAGCCGTGCTGTTGGAAGTTTACCAAGTTCATAATCTTTTATTGTAAGCTTTAAAACCTCTGTGTAAATTTTAAGAGTCTTTTCACAATTATGATTAAAGAAATCCTCTGCCATTGTCTTGTAAAATAAATAAAATTGCTCTTCCAAAGTATTCCATTCTTCGCTACAGTTTTTGTATTCTTCTAATAAATCAAAAATTTCAAATTTGGCACAAGCAACCATATTATTTATTCTAAATTCAAGGTTTTCCCTTTGAAAATCAACCTTCGTTATCGGTACGCTTCGGTTCATTCCCATCCGGCTAAAAAGAGCTTCAAGCAGTTTTCGTCCAGGTACTTGCATTCCGCTTTCAATCCGCGAAAGCGTGGAGACAGCGCACAGGTCAGAACAAAGCTCTTCCTGCGAAATATTGAGCCGTGTTCGGTATTCTTTCAGTACAATTCCAATCGGGTAGTTTTCCATAAAGCTAATTATACATCATTTTCAATAAAAATTTTCATATTATAGAACCACAACGAGAGTATTCAAAAAAACTGCGAATCGTTATATCATTACTGAGAGTTCGTTGACCGCGTAAAGGCGAGTATCGAGCATGGCATGGAGCCGCACGAAGCCATAAACGAGGCGGTTGACTTTGCAATCAAAGGCAATTTCCTAGACGGATACTTCAAGGAGCAGAAAATGAGCATAATCGCAAACCTTCTGACAGATTTCAATCAGGAAGATTACGACCGTAACCGCCGAGAAGAGGGCTACGAGATTGGTATTCAGGACGGGATACGTCAAAACGCTCCCAGTTTTCTTCTTTCCAAGGGGATGTCTAATAAGTATATGTCATTGCCGTGCTCGACACGGCAATCTATTGCATTATAAGCAAATAGATTTTCGGGTCAAGCCCGAAAATGACAGTTTTTGAACTTTTTGGACACCCCCTTTCTTTTTCTTATACCACACACCAAACGGGCTTACTGAGGCAGCTTCTTCAGTTCAATTTACGAATCGCCTGAAGAATTCGCATTCGTCGTCGTTGCAGAGCTTTGCTTCGGGGAGGTTCATGTTTACGTGGAAGACGTGCCCTATGTCCTTGCGGTTGGGCGCACCGTAGATTTTTATCGCGCACTCAATTCCCTTGCTTTTGAGCAAATCGTACATCGGCTGTGCTGAGGAAAGCAAAAAGTCGCGGTGGCTGCTCATTACGAATGACGGCGGAAAATCTGGCGTGATGTTTGCGAGCACGTCAAGCTTTTCGCGGAAGGCTTTGTTTTTTATGTCGGTGTTTTCGCCAATGTAAGCCCAGAAAATGTCGTCCAGATCGTTTTCAATACGCGTGTTCGGATCGTAAACTCCGCAGTTTAAGCCCGCCGCCTTGATTTTTACGTTCGGAAGGGTGAAGCCGTAAAGATTTGCGAAGTCTGGATTCGTGAAAATTGCAAGATAGTGGCTTGTGAGCTGTGCGCCCGCAGAATCGCCCACCATTATCAGCCTGTTTTTGTCGATGCAGTATTCGCTTGCGTGATTTTCGATAAAAGTGAGTGCCTGATTGATGTCTTCGAGGGCTGCTGGGAAAAGATTTTCCGGGGCCAGGCGATAATTGATGTTCACCACTGTGAAACCGCGGAGTGCAAGGCTCATGCAGTAGAATTTATATACTTCCTTATTGCCATAGACCCATGCTCCGCCGTGAATGTTTACGATTGCTGGCTGTGGGGAGCTTACGTTCGAAGTTTTGTAGATGTCAAGAAGATTGCTCTCTCCGTGCGGGCCGTAAGAAATATCGTAAATATTTGCCATGTTTTCTGGCACGGTGAGTTTTTCGTCACGCTTTTTGTCGTAATAAGCCCATTTCGTGCGGAGTTCGTTCACTGTTTCCTGCAAAGATTTTTTTTCTTCGGTTCTGTCTGCCATAATATTCCTTCCTTGAAGAAATTATAATATTGACAGACAGATTTTGCACTTAAAAAATTCTTGTGCAGCTGGCAGCTTTTTTGCGTGCACTGTTCGGCAGTTCCTTCATTCCTTTTGTTCCGGCGAGGCGGATTTTTGCGCGGACGCAGAAGCCTGAGTAGCCTAGGATTTCTTTGAGGGCTTTTTCGGCTTTTGTTGTCTGGCCGGCAAGGAGGTTGAATGGATATGGCGTGGTGCAGCTTGTGACGATGACTGCCTTTTTGCCTTTGTGGAGAGGAATCGGAATGCCGTGTTTTGACTCTCCCATCATTACGGCAACAAGCCTGTCAAAAAGGCATTTGAGATAACCGTTCATATTGCCCCAGTAGACTGGCGTTCCCACGATGATGCCGTCGCAGTTTTTGATTTCTTCGGCGATTTTGTGTGCGTCGTCTTGCGGCAATACACAAGTTCCTTTTGAGCGGCAAGCCATACAGCCGATGCACGGCTTGAATAGAATAGAAGAAACATCAACAAAAGTGACTGAATTGTTGCGTTCAATCAGTGCTTTTTCGGCGATGTGGAGCAGCTGCGAGATTTTTCCGTTTTTGCGCGGGCTTCCGTTAAGTATAAGAATTTTCATTTTTTGCCTCTTCTTAGAATTTATGTGTCCAGCTGAGCGCGATACGGTTGAAGTACCATTCTCTGCCAACCTTTTTCATAAAAAGCTCGTCTTCGTCTTTTTCGGGCTTTGTTTCAAAACCTCTTCGGCTGGAAAAATTGAAAAGACAGAATAACTCGTCTTTGTCGCTAAGATTGAACTGAAAGAATGGGCTGACTGAATGTGTGACGAACTTTCCGTCATAGTTTTCATTATAGTCACCGTAGTCGCTTCCGTTAAAATGCCCGCATCCATTGTATATTACGCCTGCCATTGAAAGGGCGAGCGGCATTTGATATCCAAGAATTCCTTGCACTTCGAATATTGTCCCTTTAACCAGATTTTTAGAGCATTGCCATTCAAAGGCCTCGCCTTTTCCAAGACCTGCGATTCCTGAATATGAGATTGTGTATGAGGCGAGCATCACTACATGATTCCAGTCTCCTGGAACAATCGCGCCTGTGTCGAACATGAGCATTGCCTGTCCCCAAACGTCATAATGCGGGTGGTTGACTGGAGAAATCTTTTCATATTCCCTTGTCTTTTCGTTGAATTTGCAGATTCCTTCAAACCCCATTGCATTCCAGCCTAAGCCAACGGAACTTCCGCCCTTAATTACAAAAAATGGAAGTGGCTGGAATCCGAGACTGATTTGCGGGCGAAGTGAGACTGGTGTAAGCTCACATGCTCCTGACAGAATCACGTTTGCGTCCGAAAGAAGCCAGTGTTCGCCAAGCGGTGTGTTGATTTTGTAGTCTGCGATGAAATTTGTGCGGCACTCAATCTTGTCGAATACGCCTGTTACTGGGGCAAAATGTGTGTCGCTTCCTGTTTTGGGAGCGTTTTTTGGATAATATGCTAAATCTGTCGTAAGTCGCATTGAAAACGGAGATGATTTTACTTCGTCTGCGAAAAGTGCAATTCCTGTGAGTGCGAAAATCGCGGCGAATAATGCTTTGATTCGTGTTTTTTTCATTTTTTGTATTTCCTGTTATTTACTTGTCACAAATCTATTTTTTTATTTTGGAAATGTTACCGTTGTGATTTTTACAATTGACGTTGCTGTGGTGAGTCCTTCTGTTCCGATGTGGATTTCTCCGTCTGAGCCATCGATTGAACCAGTGCCTGCAAAGTCAAGTTTTATTTCCTCTGTTTCATTCTCTGGAATATTTGCCTGATAGATGACCGAAGGCTGACCGTTGTCAGTTGAGTTTTCTTTTGTGAAAGCGTCGTTGTAGTCAAAGCTTACGTTGAATTCGGCTTTGATTACGCAAGTTTCGTCCGGGATTTCACTGTTAAAGATGATTCCGCCCTTTGGCGTCGCGCTCGTTACGGCATCGATGTCCAGGTTTTCGTTTGCCTTGTCTTTTTTGGCAGTTTTTGTCGTAGCGTGCTTTGAAGCATGATACCAGACCGGGAGTGATTCCGGGCGGCCTTTTTTTGGGGCGAAAATCCAGCTTATTTTGCTGGCCTTTTTGGTGACGTAAAGAGTTTGTAAATAATTTCCGTTTGTGTCTTCAAGCCAGATTGCGAACTGAGGTGTGTGCTTGCCTTTCCAGTTTTCACCTGCTCCAACAGAAATTTTGACTTCCCTTGCGAAGACTGATGCCATTCCCATAGCGAGAAATGCGATGATTGAAGTGATTTTTTTCATTTTTCTTCCTTATAATTAATTATTTTTCAAAGATTGAATCCAGCCACAGACTGATGAATCTGTCTGTGAAAGATTTTCCGTCGTTCCAATATTCTACGTTGCTTTTTTTGAGCAGAACTGATTCGATGCAGCCCCACAAGCCTGAAACCAGAATGCCTACGTCGAGTCGGGGATTTTCTGAATGAGCCACGCCTTGTTCGAGTGCTTTTTTGAGAAGTTCTTCGCCTGTCCGGTTGCAGACATAATATTCTTCGATTAGCTCTGGAGTGGCATCATCCGCGGATTTGATTCCTTCCATCACAAGAAGAGAAAGCCGTGGATTTTCAAAGCACCAGTCACGGAAGGCAGAGATTGCATTCTGAGTCTGAGTTTTAATCGAATCGCCGATTTGAGACGCGGCCTTTATTTTTTCGTTAAGCTCGTATAGACAGTCCAAGGAAATAGCCTGAAAAAGTTTGTCCTTGTCTTTGTAGTAGTGGTAGATATTCGTTGCCGTAATGCCACAACTTTGAGCAATATCTCTCATGCCGATTTCGTCTGGATTTTTCTCCATTAACAGCTCAAGAGTCTTTTGCTTTATGAGCGGCACTATTTGTGTGTTTGGATTTCTCATGTAAACTCCATTGATATTTATTTAACGTTGATAATTTAACAGTGTTAAAAATAAATGTCAATGGAATTTTTTAAATGCTAGAAACTGTAAGTCAGTCTGATGTAGCCGCAGCTGGCTTCTTTTAATTTTCCGTAAGTGCTGTCTTCGTTTGTGCCTTTGATGTAAATGTCCGCACCGCCTTTTACTTTGAGAGAATCGCTGATTGCGTATTCGGCGGAAGGACAGAGGGCGCAGTCTTTGTCGTTGAGATTTATCGCACCCGAAAAATTGAGAGTCAGTAAATCATTCAAAAAGGATTTTTCTACGCTTAATGTCGCTTTTGGAAGCCGTCTCTTTCTTTCAAACTCATCTTCGTCGTAATTGAGAATAATATCTTCTATATATTGGGCTGTGATTGTAAAGCCCCCGCCGTTCCAGTCAAAGCCTGCGAGCGCGCAAATCTGATTTGAATCGACAGGCTTGCAAGTCATGTTCTCCCATTTTTTGCCGGTGAAGTTTCGTCCTTTGATAAAAGCTGACTCAGCACGCAAAACAAAACTTCCGGCTGGAATTGCCGTTTCAAGTCCTGCCATCCAAAGCCGTTTGTGCTCGCCAGTCATTTGAATTCCTGATTCTGTAAGGCTTGTTGTGTAAGCAGCGTCGTGATCCAGTCCTGTGTAAAAACTTGCGGCAAAATCTGCGAATGGAAGCCATGCTGAAAATCTTGCACCTCCCTGCATATTCTTCAAGTCAAAGTCAACTTTTTCTTCATCGTTCCAGATTATTTGCTTGTTGCCTGATTTTGAAGGAAACATTATCGGATTCAGTGGATTGTCGCTTTCTACAGGCATTTTCGCGGGTGTAAAAACAGGCACTGCAATTAAATCGAGCGCAAACTTTTCCGAGTGAAGGTTCAGAAGGGCCGCATCAACGGCGATTCTCTTGTCTTTTATGTTGGAGCCGGCCAGAGTTCTGTTGTCCTGAGGGCAAATTATGTCCACAATCTGAACCCCGTCCGCCTTTCCCCAGATGATGATTTGCTTACCAGTCCTGAGGCTTGCCCAATCGTTCCCAAAGTCAATGTAAGCTTCTTTTATGTAGAATTCCGAGCGGCTTTTGCAGACGGCATCGTAGCTTGCCCCTAAAGAGCAGAACATGCTCACGTTGTCATTATAAGCCTGCAAGTCAAACTGTGCCCTTGTGCGGGAATCAAGAAACTTGCGATTTAAATCATTTCCCTCGTTGCCGTCTGAGTCAAATTCGGGCTTACAGATTTGCGCTGAATGAAAAGTGTCCACGAATCCACCGAATTTCACTTCTTGTGAAAAAGCCTGCTGTGCCAGAAAAGCCGTGCACAGCAGGCTGAAAGTAAATAGAATTTTCTTTTTCATTTTCAGTCTGCCTTTTTGAATTTATCTTCCGATACGACCTTTCTTTAGCTCTGCGACGGTGAACATTGAATCATTCAAAGGCTGATTGTAAGTAATGTTCTTTGTTTCAAGCAAAGTTGAGTGACCGGAAGCGAGATTTTCCATGTACATCTTTTTGACTGTCCAGATTCCGTCAATCTGCTCGATCCCGCTCATGGTAAGGACTCGTTCCAATTTGCCCTGACGGTTGTAAAGCTCGCCTTTCTGACAGACATAGCTGTCTTTTCTAAACCAGTAGATTCTTCGGCTTGACCGCTCGGTTTTGTCGTGCGGAATGCATTCGATTTTCCAGCAGGCAACGCCTTCGATTTCTTCCTCGCCAAGAAGTTTGAAGTCATCTTTTGAAAGTTCCCTGTCACCTATGTCGTCGTAAGTAAAATCCGTGCCCATAAAGTAATTGTCTTTGTCTGAGCCTGAGATTCGCCTTTCCTTTCCAGACTTTGGCATGTAAAGCCAGGTGTCATCGTCCTTTCCTTCCTCATCGTAGCCCCACATAAGGTAGCCCACGCCCTCAACATCTTTTGGAGTTAGAAAAGCCATGACTGTTTTGTCTGTGGTTCCGTAATCCTTGAAATAATAGGCGACTTCACGGATTCGTGGCTTTCCGCTTTTTGAAGTCAGAGTCATTTTCATCTGATAAACTGCCGTGTCGCCTTTGTACAAATCCCGGTTTGCCTTCATGATGTCGTATGCGCTCTGAGAATATGCCAAAGATGCGCATAAGAGTGCTACTGATGCAAGTAATTTAATAAGAAGTTTTTTCATTTTTTCCTCCGTTGTCATTTATTTTCTTTTTCTTTTCCAAATGGTTTTGTCAGATAAATCAAAACTGGTGTCAGAAGATAATCGGCGAGCAAGGCTGTGCTCAATCCGATGATTGAGAGCAATCCTGTGCGGTGCATTGTGTTCATTGCGCTTGTGGCGTAGACCGCAAACATCGCGCAGATTATCAATGTGGTCATAAACATTGATTTTCCGATTTCCTTGAACGTTCTTATGATTGCTTCGTAATAGTTTCCTGTAAGCTCAAAGAAGTATTTGACGTGGTTTGTAAAATGAACCGTATCGTCAACCGCAATTCCAAGAAGCATAGGAATAATCGTCATTGTCATCATGTCGAGCTGGAAGTGGAAATAGCCCATAATGCCCGCAAGAACGATTACCGGTGAAATGTTCGGAATCATTCCGATTAAGCCTGTGCCGATGCTGGCAAATGCGAGAATCAAAAGCACTGCAATCATTATGAATGAGCCGCAAAATGACTTTAGCTCACCACTTACGATTTTTCCGTTCATTTCGGCAAATTCGGCTACGGTTCCTATTGCGCTTACCTTTGCATCCGGGAACAATTCTTTTGCGGCTTTTTCGGCTGCGTTTACATTTTCAGAAATTTGAGTTCCGTCGTAATATGCGAGATCAACGTCCACATGAGCCGTGTTGTAATCTTCGTTCAGATAGTCGTAAAGCCGCTCTCCGCCTGTGATTTCATAAAGGAACAGCTCTTCCGTAAGCTCATCCTGATTTTCTGGAATTACGTGGAATTCTTCTTTGTCGCCGTTAAGCATCTGGTGCGTTTCTTTTACGATGTCGAGGACTGATTTGACTCTGGCCGTTCCGTTGCATTTTCGTGTGAGACTCAATCCTGCCAGTTTTTCCTCAAGTTTTTCCAGCGCGAACATTCTCTCAGGCTTTTTAAATTCGTCGGCTTCCGGGTACTCGACAAGAATCTTGTAAGAGTAAACGCTTCCGAGCTGACTTTTCTGCAATTTGTCGATTCTCTGAATGTATGGAATCTTCAATCCCATCATCTGAACATAATCCAGTGTGATGTACATTTTTGGGATTCCAGGGATAAAGACTGCGAGCATCGCAATGCAGATAATCATGATTTTTTTGCTGTGTGCGAGAACTGATTTTCCGAAGCTTTCAAATCTGAGGTCGGTTTTAAGGACTTTTGGATCTTTTGAAAGCTGCTCCGGCGTTTTATCCTTTCCGAATGAGAGCAAAATAGGAATCAAAACGATTACATACAAGAAAACGACGAAAACCGTTGCTGACGCTGTAAGGCCGAGCCATTTTAATGGTCCTATGTCAATCAAAGCGAATGAAAGCATTGATGCGATGGTTGTGATTGCCGTGAAAAGCAGCGGCCAGCCAGTTTCTTCAACGGATTTGATGACTGATTCCTTGCGCTTTCCTGTGAGCCTGAAGTGCATCTTGAATGAATTGATGTAGTGGATTGAATATCCTACAGAAAGTGCCATTCCGAGCAAAATCGGGATTGAAGTCATGTTCTGGTCACCTGTGATTCCGAGCCATGCCATAAAGCCGAATACGAGCGCGATTCCGCCGACTGTAGAGAAAAGCGGAACGATAAGCCCACGGAGCGAGCGGACAAACAGAATCAGACAAATGACCATTGCCAAAAAGCCGAGAATCAGGCATTTGCCCATTTCCTTCATCATAATGTCCTGCTCTTCACATTCTGTTACAGGAACGCCGGCTCTTAGAAGAGTCCACTTGTCGCTTTGCCATCGCTCTTCATCCAAAAGCTTGTGTGCGGCTCGTCCTGCCCTGTACATTCCGGTGCGGGCGTTATCGTCTTCTTCGCCGTAGCCGTAGAGGCTGAGAATTATCCATGTTTCGGTGCAATCTTCGCTAACAAGCTTGTTTTTGAGGGCATCGCGTGAAATCAAGAACTTTTTGATTTCTTCCATTTTTGCTTTGCCTTCTGCCGTGCTTGTGTCTGGAATGCCGTCATCAAACGGCTTTACGACTTCCATGCCGTCGTCCGTGCCTTTGCAGACCGAGACGTTCGTGAGCGACATAACATCTTTTGCGAAAGGAATATTTTCCATCATCGCGTTGCCCAGGTCTTCAATCATGTGAAGAACATCCTCGTCGAAAACGTCCTTTGACTGAACAAGAACCGTGATTACGTCCTCGTTGCCGAAAATTGCCTCGTAGCGGTCGGTGGCCTGTTTGATTTGTTCTTTGTCACCGAACCAGCTTTCCTGCTGGTCTTCGATTACAAGCTTGTGCAAGCCTGCAAGTCCAAAGGCTGTGAACAGGAACATAATTAAAAGCAAAGCCCATCTGTGCTTTATTTGTGCCTGTCCGACTTTTTTGAAAAATGAATTGATTAGTAATACTTTCATAAATACTTCCTTTAAGTTAGTTGTTTCTAACTTATGTTTGATAGATTATATAACACTGTTATCTTTGTCAAGCCATTATTACTTTTTACATGATGCTTGCTTCCTCCTAGTCTAATCTTGTGAAAATAATTCTCAGACTTTTTACATTGGAACTTTTGTATTGCGCGCTGTTTTTTTCCCGCAAATTTTGGCTATGATAAAAGCCAGTCCGAAGGCAATTATATGACTGACTAAAAATGCCCCCAAAAATTCCCTCATTGAAAAAATGTTTTTCAGAATGATTGCAGTTGGAATTCGGAAGATAATGTAGTAAAGAACCAGAAGAACCACTGCCATTCCAGGTCTTCCAAGTCCAGTGATGTAGCCTTGCATACAACTTGTGAGCTGAGCAGAAAACAAAATTACAACTGCGGAAGAAATTGCAATCATGATTCCAAGTAAGCTTTTGCCCTGTCAAAACGTTGTGCGCCCGCACACTGACCTGTAATTGCTGTGACTGTCATGCTCATTCCTGTCGTTGGCATGACAGTCACAGCAAAGAACTGTTCGTTTTTCCGTGAATAAAATCAATTTTGCTTTTCATAGTCTTTTACTCCTGTTAAAGTTTATTTTCTATACTGTATACTAGCTATACACTTATCCATAAAAAAGGAATCCAAACTTTCTTTGGCTTGAATCAGCTTTTTGAAAGTATTGTATCTAGTTCTTTTTCAAATTCTTTGTAGAATTTCATCATTGCATTGAGAGCTTCTTCGGGGAGAGAATCCATAAGACTTGCGAACATTATTCTTTTATTTTCGTGCATCTTTTGATGTTCTGATCGCGCCTGTTTTCCTTTCTCTGTAAGGAAAAGACTCACGGCTGCATCGGAATCAGGTGAGACGTGCTTTTCAACAAGTCCCTTGTCCACAAGCTTGTAAATCATCTGCGAAACGGCACCTTTTGTAATCCCCCTCAGTTTTGCAAGCTGGGTTACGCCGAGTCCTTCTTGGTCGCCGATACTTACGACGGTGTGAATTTCTGGCTGAGTCAGCATGAGATCACCGCAATATTTCTGAGGAATCTTTTCAAATAGTATATACTTGTGAATGATGCGTTCACAAAGCCATCCGAATTCTTTAACACTTTCTTTCATAATGTTTAGTGCCTATACTGTTTATAGCATGAACATAATTCTTCGTCAAGAGTTTTATGGAAAAGTCTAAAAAACTCAGTTTACGAAGTTCCATCATATCAAAATCGACACATGAGAGGTCAAGAATTTTCTTGCGTTATCAAAATTTCACCAATATAATTGTTTGGATTAAATTTTATTTTACGGAGCAATTATGGCACATACAGAAGAACAGATTGAATCATTGGTCAAACAGATGACCCTCGAAGAAAAATGCTCTCTTTTGAGCGGGCTTGATTTCTGGCATACAAAGAAAGTTGATCGGCTTGGAATCCCAAATATCATGGTTAGTGACGGCCCGCACGGCCTTCGAAAGCAGGACACATCTGGCGACCATCTTGGAATCAACGACAGTATCAAGGCAATTTGTTTTCCTGCGGCTTGTGCCACAGCAAGTTCTTTTGACCGCGAAGTGCTTAAAAAGCTGGGTGAAACTTTGGGTGATGAATGTCAGGCTCAGGATGTCTCAACAATTCTTGGTCCTGCAATCAATATCAAGCGATCTCCTTTGTGCGGTCGAAATTTCGAATATGTGAGCGAAGATCCTTATGTTGCGGGAGAGCTTTCTGCAAGCTACATCAATGCTGTTCAGTCAAAGAAAGTCGGCACTTCTCTCAAACATTTTGCCCTCAACAATCAGGAATTCCGCCGTCTCACCAACTCATCGAACTGTGACGAGCGGACTATGCGTGAAATTTATCTTCCTGCTTTTGAAACTGCTGTCAAAAAGGCTCAGCCGGCTACAATCATGCACAGCTACAACCTCGTTAACGGCGAGTATGTTGGCGAAAGCAAGTATATTCTTGACGAAATCTTGCGAAAGGAATGGGGTTTTAAGGGCCTTGTAATGAGCGACTGGGGCGCTGTTTCAAACCGAGTTCGTGCTCTTGAGGCTGGTTGTGATTTGGAAATGCCTGCTTCACGCGGAGTAAATGACAAACGCGTGCTTGAGGCTGTCAAAAAGAACCCTGAGCTTGAAAAGACTCTCGACAAAACTTGCAAACGAATCCTCAAATGGGTTTTTGATTTCGAAGATAACCGTCAGAAAGGATGTTTTGACTTTGAAAAACATCACGAAGTTGCCCGTGAGATTGAAGAAGAATCTATCGTCCTGCTCAAAAATGAGGGCGTTCTTCCTCTCAAAGAAGGTGAAGAGTTTGCCGTAATCGGTGAATTTGCTGAAAAGCCACGTTTCCAGGGCGGCGGTTCAAGCCATATCAATACAAAAAATATTTCAAGTGCGGTTGATTCGTTCAAGAAAGCTGGAGTCAACTTCACCTATGCAAAAGGATTTTTCACGGAGAATCGCGGAAAAAGCGAGGATGAAAAACAAAAACTGATTGACGAGGCATTGGAGCTTGCTAAAAACAGCGGAACTGTCCTCGTGTTCGCAGGTCTTCCAGACAGCTTTGAAAGCGAAGGCTATGACCGAAAGCACCTTGATTTGCCATCTGAACAAAACGTCCTTATCGAAAAGCTTTGTTCTCTTGGAAAGAAAGTGATTGTCGTGCTCCACAACGGTTCGCCAGTTGTTCTTCCGTGGATTGAAAAGGTGAGCGGAGTGGTTGAGGCTTATCTTGGTGGCGAGGCTGTGGGCGAGGCCGTTGTCAACGTGCTTACAGGCAAAGTTAATCCGAGCGGAAAACTTGCAGAGACATTCCCGCTTTGCCTTGAAGATACTCCGACATACCTCAATTTTGCGAATGACAAAACAAACACAAACTACGGCGAAGGAATTTTCGTTGGCTACCGCTATTACGACAAAAAGAATATGAAAGTTCTCTTCCCGTTCGGATTTGGTCTAAGCTATACAACTTTTGAATATGAGTCGGTTTCTTTGAGCAAAAAATCTTTCGGAAATGGTGAGACTGTTGAGGTCACTGTAAAAATCAAGAACACAGGAAAGGTTGACGGAAAAGAAGTTGTCCAGCTTTATGTTTCGGACAAGACAGATGCCGCATTCCGCCCGCAAAAGGAACTCAAGGGCTTTGAGAAAGTCTTCGCTCCAGCCGGAAAGAGCGCAGAGGTCAAATTCACTTTGGATGAACGAAGCCTTTCTTGGTACAACGTTGATTTGCACGACTGGTACGCCGCTTCTGGTAAATACGAGATTTTAATCGGAGCTTCAAGCCGTGATATTCGTTTGACCGAAAGCGTTGAGTTCAAGACGAGCAAGAAACTGATACAGGAAATAACTGAGGACACAACGGCCGGTGATATTCTCCGCGATGAGCGCACAGCAAAGATTTTGCGCGACTTCACAGAGTCTCATTCAGACCAGGAAGAAGGCGAATCTTCAATGGAAGCAATCTCACAGGAAATGCGTGACGAAATGTTCGACGGTCTTCCAATCAGGAACCTTCTGATGATGGGCAACAATGCCACTCAGGAAGAATACGAGGAGATGGTTGAAAAACTCAAAAAAGCTGTTAAATAACAGTTAATTCCGCGCCGGGATTGTAGGGGCGGCGAAGCCGTTGCGAAGCAATGTAGTGCGGTTAGCACGTAACCCCGAAAAGCCCGTTGGAAGTTGATTGCGCCATAAATACAAAAGACATTTTTGTGAAAATTGTGGTAAGTTTTCATCAAAGCATAAATCTGAATTCCTTCTATAATGGAAGTGTAATTCAGATTTTTTTTATGGAGTTAATTATGGCAGATATTTATGACACATTCCGTGACATCGGTATTATTCCTGTTGTCGCAATTGAGGACGCTTCTAAGGCAGCTGACCTAGCTCATGCTCTCGTAAAGGGCGGATTGCCGGCAAGCGAAGTTACTTTCCGCACTGCATGTGCAGCTGAGGCTATCGAGGCAATGATTAAGGCTGAGCCAAACATGCTCGTTGGTGCAGGTACTGTCCTCAACGTTGAGCAGGCAGAGAAGGCTGTTAAGGCTGGTGCAAAATTCATCGTCAGCCCAGGATACAACCCTGATGTCGTTGACTGGTGTATCAAAAACAACATTCCTACAATGCCTGGAATCTCAAATCCGTCAGAAATCACTGCCTGCATCAACAAGGGCGTTACACACCTCAAACTCTTCCCTGCAGAGCGCAAGGGCGGATATAAAATCATCGATGACTTTGGCGGACCGTTCCCACAGTGTACATTCATGCCAACTGGCGGCGTAACAACAGAGAACGTCGGCGAGTATGCAAAACGCAAGAACATCCTCTGCATGGGCGGAACCTGGATGGTTAAAAAGCCTCTCATCGAAGGCGAAAAATGGGACGAAATCACTCAGATTTGTAAAGACGCTGTAAAAGCAATGCACAACTTCAAGATTGAGCATGTCGGAATCAACACAAAAGATGAGGATGATGCTAACAAAGTTGCAGACGAATTCGCATTGTTCGGTCTTGCAAAGAAGGTCGGAAATTCATCAATTTTCTCTTCTGACGCAATCGAAGTAATGAAAGGTAAAGGCCGTGGAACTTGCGGACATCTTTCTGTACTTTGCAACAACATCGAGCGCGCACTTGCTTATCTCAAACAGTTTGGCTTCAACCCTGTTATGGAAACAGCAAAATGGACAGGCAAAGAAAACGCCTCTCCACTCAAGGTCGTTTACCTCGACAAAGAAGTTGGCGGTTTCGCAATCCATCTCAAACGCGCATAATCTAAGCCTATAAATAACAAACCCTCGGTCAATTGGCTGAGGGTATTTTTTTGTTCCGATTTTATTTCTCAGAAAGGTCAATCAATGTTGTGACTGGCGTGGGGGCGAGGGCTTTTTCGTAGTTTAGCTCCGGGATGCCGATTACGCCGAAGAACTCAAGAACTTTGCCACCCCCCTGTTCAATCAAGTTTTTGCTTGCGTTGAGAGTGCCGCCTGTGGCAATCAAATCATCGATTACGAGATAGCTTTTGCCAGATTCGATGTCGGCTTTGTGCGCTTCGATTGTGGCTTCACCATATTCGAGCGCATAACTTGCCCTGTAAACATCGCCCGGAAGCTTGCCCTTTTTGCGGATTAAGACGAGCGGAATTCCGAGCTTTTCTGCCAGAGGTGCTCCAAAAAGGAAACCGCGTGACTCAACGGCTGCAATTGCATCAAGTTTTTTGCCTGAATAAATTTCGACCATGCGCTCAATTGTATGCCTGAAAGCCGGCGGATTGGTGAGAATGCTGGTAACATCAAAAAAAAGAATGCCAGGCTTTGGAAAGTCTGGCACACGGCGAATTGCCTTGTCCAAGATTTGGTCTTTGTTCATAACAATTTATTCTAGCATGTCTGTGATAATAAATCCACTGATTAGCTTTTGTCTTCACGTTGTCTTTGTGTGAGTTTGAGAAAATTACAAAATGTATTTTTCCTGCTGAATGATTTTCTAGCAATGTAATGATTACATTTGCTCGTTTTCGCGATTTTCATGGAATGTAATGAGTACATTCGTTCGCCGGGCGGATTTGATTGAATGTAATCATTACATTTTGCGTTTTTTGGATTTTTCAGTGAATGTAGTGAGTACATTCACTGAATTTTGTAATTTCCCGCGAATGTACTGATTACATTGCGTCTGTTTACTTTTCGAACATATCTTTCATTGCGGTGCTACAATCGACGAAGTGTCGATTACGAATTTGCTTCCATATAATTCGATTTTTTGATATATTTTTACCAAATTTTATCTTAAAAGAGGAATTGCAAATGAAAAAAGTTTTGCTTTCTTTGACAGCAGCTTTGATGGCTGCAACTTTTGTATCATGCGGTGGCGAAAAGGCTGCCGTAGTTAAAATCGGTGTTTTCGAACCTGCTTCCGGCGACAATGGTGCTGGCGGCAAACAGGAGGCTTTGGGCGTTCAGTACGCAAATTCTGTCACTCCAAATGTCACAATCGCAGGCAAAGAGTACAAGGTTCAGCTTGAAATCGTTGACAACGAGTCTTCAAACGACAAGGCCGTTACAGCAGCTAGCGAGCTCATCTCAAAAGGCGTTTCAATCGTCCTCGGCTCTTACGGTTCTGGCGTTTCAATCGCAGCAAGCGACACTTTTGCAGCCGCTCAGGTTCCAGCATTGGGCATCACCTGCACAAACCCTCAGGTAACTTTGGGCAACGACCACTACTTCCGAATCTGCTTCCTTGATCCATTCCAGGGCACAGTCCTTGCAAACCTTGCCGCAGACAAATTCTCAGCAAAAAAGGCTTACTGCCTTTCAAAGCTGGGCGACGACTACTCAGGCGGACTTGTAAAATACTTCGTTG
>Ga0310695_10003924_pt1 | contig 28277 bp, 16 predicted proteins | sample RumenRJG_04DNA_FD_203882 | JGI IMG/M metagenome (GOLD analysis project Ga0310695, IMG submission 203882) | Bovine rumen microbial communities from Lethbridge, Alberta, Canada - RJG_04 (v2) (version 2) | ecosystem: Host-associated > Mammals > Digestive system > Stomach > Rumen | place: Canada... | reverse complement strand
AGGATGTATATAACAAGTGGGCTCCTTCAGAACTAAAGCAATCTATTATGGTGGTGGATTCTATCTACACAGATGAAAACCTCCGTGATTTCAACAGGGCAAGGGCATTGGCTCAGTATATCAGAAATACCAACCAGGCACTCACCGAGGAGGGATTGACATTCCTCAACGAGATAAAGAATAGTGCTTATAAAGAGGCAGTTGCCGAAATGAACGAGGCAACGATAAAGGAAATCAAGGAGAAGGCGGCTAAGGCGGAAACACGAATTTTCCCAGCCTCTATCGTTGAAGGTCTTGAGGACGGAAAGGCTATTCTTGATAAGATAGTTGGGCAATACAAGGGTAAGATTGTCTATCTTGATGTATGGGGCGTAGGTTGTGGCGGTTGCATGCAGTTCTTACAGCAGATATCGCCTTATGTCAAGCATCAGTTAAAGGATTACGACATTGTGTATCTCTATCTTGCTACAGAGAAAAATGAGGAAAATTGGAAATATTATATTACGGAGTTTAATCTTATCTCTCCAAACTGCGTGCATTACAATCTGCCAAAAAAGCAGTTCTATGCTGTGCAGAATTATATTGAAGAGTCGGCTATTCCAGCTTTCCGCCTCTTTGACAAGGAAGGAAATATAATAAAGCTGACCTATACCCATTGGAATAATATGGAAGGTTTCAAGAAACAGATTGACGAGCTGAGCAAGAAGTAGTGGTGGAGGTTATGAGGTTTTTAGGTTTTAAGGTCTTGGGGGCGTGAGGTTTTCGCGCTATGACCTTATAACCTAACAACCTCCAAACCTTAAAATCTGAAACAAACTTATAAAACCGGAATATATGAAACAGACATTTCTTTCGTTATTGTTGTTGCTCATCGCTACTTGCGGATGGGCACAGAAAGTGTGGGAAAAACCAACGTCATTCTTTGGTAAATCTCCTTATTTTGACATTAAGGTCTGCAAAGTGGAACTCATGGATAAGGAGACAGTATTGCATCTCGATGTTATGAGTCAAGGTGGTAGGTTCCAGTTTGTGAAAGAGACCTATCTGAAGACTCCAGACGGTAAGCAATATCTTGTCACAAGCAGTAAGGCTACACAGGAGAACGAAACGGATTTACCGTTGAGCAAGTGGTATGATGTTACTGATACTCACACATATTTCGCACTTCATTTTGAGCCGTTGCCTTTGGATGTAGAGCGTTTTCACTTGATTGAGGGACCTTGGCCTGAAGCATTCAGAATATGGAACATAACGGAAGGAAAGGCAAAGGATATGTCTGAGCTTTTCAACTCAAACTGGCGTGATGAGCAGACAGGTGACTGGGTGCTCGGCCTTTATGCTGATAATGCTGTTTATGATAGCAAGGTGTGGAAGTATGAAGAGAAAAGCGACAAGAAGGTCGTCTTGACTAACGGTCAGGACAAGACCACTATCAATATTGGTAAGGAGAAGAACGGCAAGCGTCAGTTCACCATTAACGGACAGAAACTTTCTCTTTCAAGTTTCGGCTCTGTTCTTCCTGCATATCCAACGGCTGATAATACGGCTTTCAACACAGAGCTTGCAAATGGTGAGGCTACAATCGTTGGCTGGGTAAAGGATTTTCCAAAGGATATTTCTGATAAGGAACTTACTTTGGCTGCAAATGCAACGAATCTGATAACTGGCGAACCTATGAATGTGACCGTACCTGCATCTGATGAAATGGGACAGTTCACGATGACCGTGAAACTGAATGGTGCTCAGACTGTTACATTTGGAGAAATTGCAGGGAATAGCCAGATTTTTGCAAAGGAACTTGTACTGGAACCTGGAAAGAAATACTATATGGTTCATGACTGGAAGAATGGCAGTTTCCTGTTCATGGGTGAGAATGCAAGATTGGAGAATGAGCTTATATCAAACGTATGCAATTACGAAATCAATAGATTGGGAATGATACAAGTCGATGAAGTTACGGCCTTCAAGGATGAGTGTATGGCAAACTACAACAAAGCCACTAACTGTCTGAATGATATCGTTGCAAAGAATCCCAATATCAGTAAGCGTTATCGTGATTATATGAATGAGAAAATCAGGATTGCAGCTGCTTCAAATATTCAGGATTTGATGCATGTTTTCATAGGCATACTACCTGATGATATTGCCAGCATTTCTGGTAAATTGGGTGCTTTCAATCCTGCAATGCCTATGTCTCTTGTTTCTGATTTCGGAAATTATCAGTATATGAGAGTCGTAACACATAACATGAAGACTCAGGAAAAGTACGATGAGAAGCCTGAAGTGTATTTCTCTTTTGAAGAGAAGGGTATGCTCAAGCTTAGTGATAGCGATAGGGAACTGCTGAAGAAATGGCAGCAAAGGAGAATGGTGAGGAAGGAAAAGGAGCTTTCCGTACATAACCAGGAGCAGTATATGGCTCTGATGGATGAACTGGAAAAAATATGTGCTGATGGCGAGATAGATGCGTTTGTAAAAAGAGACGATGTAAAGAAAGTATATGACGGGTGGGCTCCGAAACCACTTCAGGTTGTGAAGGATGTTATTGACTCCTTGCATAATGAGCAGATTATGCGTGACTATTGTCGTGCCTATCTGCTTGGCATGGAACTTATTCACACCAAGAAACTTAGGGATGTGAGTGTAACTATGTTGGATGACATCAAGGATGGTTATCTTAGGCAGCAGATTGTTGACCTGAAAAATCATTATGAGGAATTGACAAGGCAGAACGAGGAGATAGTGAAGAATGTTATTGCCCCTTCGTCAAATGTGGAAGGTTTGACAGATGGCAAGGCTATTATCGACAAGATCATTGAACCATATAAGGGTAAAATCGTGTATATGGATATCTGGGGCACATGGTGTCAGCCATGTATCAATGCCATAAAGTCTTCACCTAAATTGAAGGAGGCTGTGAAGGATTATGATATAGTGTATGTGTATTTTGCAGGTCAGTCAGAGGAGATTGCATGGAAAGGCTGTATTGCAGAACTTGGTCTTACAAAACCAAACTATGTTCACTATAATCTCCCTCAGAATCAGCAGGATGCCGTGTTTAAGTATCTGAATCTTGACGGTTTCCCATTCTATGTTCTCTTTGACAAGCAGGGCAATATGGAAAAGCTTGACCGTGGGCATATCGGAAATGTTGAGGGCTTCAAGAAAAAGATTGAAGAACTTAGCAAGAAGTAGGGATTTGTGGGATTAGAGTTTAGAGGTTAGAGTTTAAGGTGTAGAGATTAGGGTTTAGAGGTAATTCGTAATTAGTAATTCGTAATTACTTCTAAACCTTAAAACCTAAAAAAAAACTTATAAAACCGGAATATATGAAACAGACATTTCTTTCATTATTGTTCTTGCTCGTCGCTACTTGCGGATGGGCACAGAAAGTGTGGGAAAACCCAACGTCATTCTGTGACGGCAGTCAATACGGTAGTATTAAAGTCAGTAAGGTGGATTTCTTTGACAAGGAAACAGTAGTACATCTTAATGTAAGACATATTGATGTGTTCCAACTTGGTAAAGGGATATACATAGAGACTCCTGATGGCAATGAATATTACTCTACCGGTGTTAAGGCTACGTGCGAGGAAGAAACTGATTTTCCTTTAGAAGAAATGTACAGACCGACATCTTCTTACACCAATATCGCCCTTCATTTTGAACCATTACCTGCTGATGTAGAGCGTTTTCATCTGATAGAAAGCTCTAGGCCTTATGCGCTCAAAATATGGAACATTGCGGAAGGAAAGGCAAAGGATATGTCTGAGTTTTTCAATTCCAACTGGCGTGATGATCTGACTGGTGACTGGAAACTTGGTCTCTATCCCGATAATGCCGTGTATAATTGCAAGGTTTGGAAATATGAGAGCAAAGACGAGAAAAAGGTTGTTCTGACTGACGGTCAGGAAAAAGTGACTATTGAGGTTGGTAAGGAGAAGGCAGGCAAACGCCAGTTTATAATCAACGGACAGAAGGTCACGCTATCAAGTTTCGGCTCAGTACTTCCTGCCTATCCTATAGAGGACAATACTGCATTCAGTACAGAGTATAAGGATGGTGAGGCTGTGATTACTGGTTGGATTAAGGATCTGCCAAAGGATCTTTCCGACAAAGGGGTAAATCTGGTAGCCAATGTCATGAATTTAGTGATATGGGGACCTCCAAATACCAGTACGGCATCTTTTGATGAATCTGGTCAGTTCACGATGAGTGTCAAGCTGAACTATGTTCAGACTGTTAGGTTTACAGAGACTGCAGGACAAAACGTGGTATTTGCAAAGGATCTTGTGTTGGAACCAGGAAAGAAATACTACATGGTTCACGATTGGAAGAACGGATGTTGCCTCTTTATGGGTGAGAATGCCCGTTTGCAAAATGAACTTATGGCTAATCCGTATGATTATCCTTATGTTGAAGCGAATGGTAATTCTAATTTTTTGAATGTTAAAGCACTTAAGAAGTTCAAGGATGAATTTCTGGAGAAGTTCAGTAAGACCAATGACAGGCTTAATGAAATCATAGCTCATCACCCAACTATCAGCAAGCGTTATCGTGACTATGTGTCAGAATCCAACAGATTCGGAGCTGCTAGTGCCATTTTTTCAACAGAGATCGCTGCCCCAAACTCCCGATTGCCAGAGGAGGTGGAAATATCTGCAAGCAAACTGGGAACTATAGATCCAGCAATGCCACTTTCCCTTACAAACGATTTTGCAAGGTACATTAATCATCTCATAATCAATGGTGAGGAAAAAATGAATAAAAGATACAAGGACAATCCTGACCTGTATTTATCGTTAGAGCAAAAGGGGATGCTGAAACTGAGTGACAAGGATCGCGACATTCTCAACAAGTGGAAAGCAAGAATTGGAGAGTTGGAAAGAAACGACACTTTAGGAGGTAAGGCTTGGTGGGAATTGTATATGGCGATGGATGGGAAATATTGTTCGAATGGGGATTTTCGTGAGTTGCGCGATCGTGAGGATGTAAAAGCAGCATATAATCAGTATGCCCCTTCAATGTTGAAGCAGGCGATGATGATAGTAGATTCTATCAGTACAGATGCCAACATCCGTGATTTCTGTATGGCAAGGGCTTTGTTCCTGAATATCCATAGCACCAAACAACCGCTCAACGTGGAAGGCTTGGCATTACTCAACGATATAAATAATAGCTATTTCAAAGATCTTGTTGCCCAAAAGAATGAAGAGATGACAAAGGATGTGGAGGATGTGGCTGCTAAGGCAGATGCACGTATTCTCTCTGTGTCTTTGGTGGAAGGTCTTGAGGACGGAAAGGCTATTCTTGATAAGATTGTTGAGCCATACAAGGGTAAGATTATTTATCTTGATGTGTGGGGTGTAGGTTGTGGCGGTTGCATGAAATACTTAGAGCAATCGCATGAGATAAAAGAGCAGTTAAAGGATTATGACATTGTATATCTCTATCTTTCAGCAGAGAAGAATATAGGAAGTTGGAAGTATTATATCACAAAATATGGTCTCACCTCTCCTAACTGCGTGCATTACAATCTGCCTAAAAAGCAGTTCTCTGCAGTAGAGGATTATATTGAAGAGACGGGTATTCCTGCATATCGTCTTTTTGACAAGGAAGGAAATATCATAAAGCTAAAAACTGATCATTGGATGAATATGAATGCATTCAAGAAGCAGATTGACGAGCTGAGTAAGAAGTGATAGTTGAGGTTTTGAGGTCTGTTCGCCTAATAGCATTCCGACCTTAAAACCTGTAAACCTTATAACTACAAAAACAAGGAATCTATGAAACAGATATTTCTTTCATTATTATTCTTGCTCATCGCTACCTGCGGATGGGCTCAGAAAGTGTGGGAAAACCCAACGTCATCTTGTTATTATAGCGATTATATCAACATAAAGGTCATTAAGGTGGAGTTCTCAGAAAAGGAGACAGTTTTACATTTCTATCGCGAATCCCAATATGGATTGAAGTTCATGTTCATCAAGGATACCTATCTGAAAACTCCTGACGGTAAGTGTTATTTTATTACAAGTGGTAAAGCTATAAACGAGAAAGAAACAGATATTCCATTGGGAGAATGGTGCTGGCCTGACTCTCTTACCACAAAATTCGCCCTCCACTTTGAGCCATTACCTGCAAATGTAGAATGTTTCCATCTCATTGAAGGTAACAATCCTACTGCATTTAGAATATTGAACATTACAGAAGGAAAGGCTGCGGACATGTCTGATCTTTTCAACTCCAACTGGCGTAATGACCAGACGGGCGATTGGCAGCTTGGCCTTTATGCCGATAATGCCGTATATGATAGCAAGGTCTGGAAGTATGAAGAGAAAAACGACAAAAATGTTGTGCTAACTGACGGTCAGGAAAAAGTTACTATTGCCATTGGTAAGGAGAAGGCTGGCAAGCGCAAGTTTAATATCAACGGACAGAAGGTCACTCTATCAAGTTTCGGTCCTGTTCTTCCTGCCTATCCTGTAGCTGACAATACTGCATTTAGTACCGAGTATAAGGATGGTGAGGCCGTTATTTCTGGTTGGATAAAGGATTTGCCAAAGGATATTCATGAAGGTAAAATAAGTATTACGGCTAACTCTGCGAATATTGTTACTGGTGTGCCTCAGAATGCTAATACGACATCTGATGAATTAGGTCGGTTCACTATGACTGTCAAGTTGAATGGCCCACAGACTGTTAGATTCATAGAGGCTGGGAAATACGTTTTCTTTGCAAAAGATATTGTGTTGGAACCAGGAAAGAAATACTATATGGTTCACGACTGGAAGAACGGTTGTTGTCTCTTTATGGGTGAGAATTCAAGATTGCAGAATGAGCTTGCTGCAAATCCATGTGACATAGAGACAAATCCATTTTGGCAAATACACGGGTATGATAAAATGATGACAGAGTTCAAGGAAAGGTCTCTTGCTAACTATGATAAAGCCACGAACTTGTTGAATGATATTATAGCAAGGAATCCTAATATCAGTAGGCGTTATCGTGACTATGTAAATGAGAGAAACAGAATTGTGGCTGCATCTGAAATACAGGATTTAATGAATGACAAGAATGGTACGTTGACAGATGAATTTGTAAGTGCCATAAACGGATTAACTGTTTTCAATCCTACTGTGCCATTTTCTCTTGCTCCTGGTTTTCGCCCATATCTGCATTTAAGAAACTTCGCCTGTGAAAGAGGAATAAGACAAGGGTATGGTCAGACGCCGCAAATGTATCTGTCATTAGAGGAGAAGGGAATGATAAAATATAGTGATAGCGAACATGATTTCCTAAATAGATGGCAGCAAAGGGAAAAACTCAGGGAAGAGAAACAAAGTACCCTCCGTGGTCAGAAATTACAGGCTTTCAAGAAAGAATTGGACGAGATATGTAAAAAAAGCGAGATACTGGAGTTTGTCGATAAGGAAAACATAAAGAAGGTTTATGATGAATTTGTGTTAAATCGCTATTTGTCAAATTGTATTGCTATAGATTCCCTCTCAAATGAGCAGATTATGCGTGACTATGGCCGTGCCGTTTGGCTTTGTCGTGAACTTGCTGATTGTAGAAAACTGAAAGAAGGAGCATCAGCCGTTATCAACGAAATCAAGAATGATTATTTCAGGCAGCAGGTTATTAATCAGAGAGATTACTATGTAGAGTTGGTGAGGAAGAATGAGGAGGCTGTGAAGAAGGTTATTGCTTCTGCATCAAACGTTGAGGGATTGACTGACGGTAAGGCTATTATCGACAAGATCGTTGAGCCTTACAAGGGTAAGATTGTGTATATGGATGTCTGGGGTACATGGTGTAAGCCATGCATAGAGGATATCAAGGCATCACCTAAGCTGAAAGATGCGCTGAAGGATTATGATATAGTCTATCTCTATTTTCACATCGGAGGAGATATGGAAGAATCACCCGAGACATGGAAAGGTGCTATTGCAGAATTAGGTCTTACAAAGCCAAACTATGTTCATTATCTCCTTCCTCGTCCACAGCAGAAGATGGTGACTGGCTATCTCAATGTTGAAGGTTATCCTTCTTATTACCTCTTCGACAAGCAGGGCAATATGGAAAAGCTTGATCGCGGACACATGGGAAATATAGAGGGCTTCAAGAAGAAGATTGAAGAGCTTAGTAAGAAGTGATGATTGAGGTTGTGAGGTTATGAGGTTGAAAGGTTTTCGCACTATGACCTTATAACCTAACAACCTCTAAACCTTAAAACCTAAGAACTACTTGGAAATCAGTGCAACGCAATAGGCGGAAATGCCTTCCTGACGACCTGTGAAACCAAGTTTCTCGGTTGTTGTTGCCTTGATGCTGATGTTGTCCTCGTCTGTGTTCATCACTTCTGCAAGACAGGCACGCATTGCCTCTACATGTGGGTTGAGCTTTGGCTTCTCCGCACATACCGTACAGTCGATATTGCCAACCGTATAACCCTTTGTTGCTATCAATTCTATTGTCTTGCGAAGAAGAATCTTTGAGTCTATTCCGTCAGTTTCATCTGCTGTGTCAGGGAAGTGATAGCCTATGTCTCTCATATTTGCAGCACCAAGAAGTGCATCGCAGATAGCGTGGATTAACACATCGGCATCACTATGACCGAGAAGTCCGAGTGTATGCTCTATTTTGATACCTCCGAGCCACAGGTCGCGACCCTCTACAAGTTGATGGACATCGTAGCCCATACCTACTCTGATACAGAGACCCCTCCCCGACCCTCCCCATAAAGGGGAGGGAGTAGTTTGTACTGTTCCCTGCTGATTTTCCTTTGAGTTTTCGTTCATATATTATTTTATTATTGTTGAGATTTGTGATTTTAAATTCGTGATTAGAAGAATGTAATCACTCCCCTCCCTTTATGGGAGGGGTAAGGGGGAGGGTCTTTTCTCTTAACCACTCCTTATCTTCAAGCAATGGCGACAACTCCTCATATACTCGCTTGTGATACTCATTGAGCCATTCTATCTCCTCGGGCTTCATCATTTCAAGAATGATAGGCTCTGTGTCGATTGGGCAGAGGGTGAGAGGCTCCATCTGAAGGAAGCGTCCGAACTCAGTTTCCATGTAAGGAGTGATGAGCATGGTGTTCTCCGTGCGAACTCCAAAGCGATTTTCGAGATAAAGTCCTGGCTCGTCAGTTACTGTCATATTTGCTCGTAGCGGACAAGGTTTCCATTGCATCCTTATCTGATGAGGACCTTCGTGCACGTTGAGATAAGAGCCAACTCCGTGACCTGTGCCGTGGAGGTAGTTCATACCCTCTCGCCACATATCCATTCGGGCAAGGGCATCAAGCTGAGTTCCTGAAGCCCCGTCAGGGAACTTGAGCATGGCAAGTTGGATATTGCCCTTGAGCACAAGCGTATATACCTTTCGCTGCTCATCTGTCAAAGGTCCGAGAGCTATTGTTCGGGTGATGTCTGTCGTGGCATCCTGATATTGCGCGCCACTATCTAAGAGTAGGAATCCCTTCGGACTGAGTGGCTTATCTGTCTCAGGCGTAGGCTCATAGTGAACGATTGCCCCATGCTCCTGATATGCGGATATTGTGTCGAAACTGATATCACGGTAAAGAGGTTGCTCGGCTCTCAGGGAGGTGAGCTTGTTTGCAACGCTTAGTTCCGTCTCTCCACCTTTCTCAACGGCAGGTTTCAGCCATCTGAGGAACTTCACCAATGCCACTCCGTCACGCTTCATAGCCTCACGAAAACCTTTCACTTCCGTCTCGTTCTTGATAGCCTTCATCGCAGGAATCGGACTCTCGCAGTTCTCCACCTTCGCCCTTACATCATTATATAAGGTATAGCAAGTGCTTGCCTTATCCATCATTATGTTGTAGCCCTTGTATTCCTTCAATGCCTTGCGCACGTTCTCGTATGGCTCAACCTTTACGTTGATAGATTCAAGGTAATCGCTAACCTCCTTCGTAAGTTTCTTGTTGTTGACGAATAGGGTAGTGGTGTCCTCGTTCAACAGCAGATAACTGACGAATACGGGATTGCAATGAACGTCCGTTCCGCGAAGATTGAGCGTCCATGCAATGTCGTCGAGCGTAGAGACGAGCATTCCGCATGAATGTCGTGTGCGGATAGCCTGTCGGATGCGTTCAAGCTTGCTCTGAGCACTCTCTCCTGCATATTCAATTGGCTGTATCTCAACGGGATTAAGTGGTATGTCAGGGCGGTCTTTCCAAATCTCAGCAAGAGGGTCGAAGTTCGTCCTGACGGTTATTCCTCCCTCCTTCCGAAGTTCGGAGATAAGTCTGTCAACCTCATTCGCGCTCATCACCATACCGTCAATTCCTACACAGGTTCCACCGCTGAAGCTGAGTTTCCTGCCAAGCCATTGCGATATGCTTGGAGTACCCTCAATGCCATCTTTCATGAGTTCGAAGCCTGTGCCTTGCAATTGTTCGGCAGCAGCAATGAAGTATCGTGAGTCAGTCCAAAGGGCTGCCTCGTTCATGGTCACAACGGCAGTACCTGCAGAGCCGTTGAAGCCTGAAATCCATTCACGGCATTTCCAATGGTCGGGTACGTACTCCCCGCTATGTGGGTCGTTACTCGGAAATATGAATGCGTCTATGCTCTCGCGTCGCATCACCGAGCGAAGGTCTGATAATTTGTCGGACATTTATTTATAAAAATGGTACGAATTACGAATTACTAATTACCTGTTTAGCTTTTACCGCTCAAGTTCTTAGCGAGAAAAAGTATCTAGGTAATTCGTAATTAATAATTAGTAATTGTTTTCATTTTGCATTGTTCACTTTACAAAGATACAATATTTTATTATATTCTGCAAAAGAAAAGAAGAAAACATGCTCTTTTCTCAGAAAAAAACAGTAACTTTGCAATCTCAAAAGCAGAAATAGAAGTAATTAATATATAAATTAATTAAAAATTAATAACAACAATGGCATTTTTATCAAACGAAAAGCTCGTTATCGTTGGAGCAGGTGGTATGATTGGCTCTAACATGGTTCAGTCTGTATTGATGTTGGGTCTCACACCTAACGTATGTCTCTACGATATCTTTGAGCCAGGTGTTCATGGTGTATATGAGGAAATGTGTCACTGCGCATTCCCAGGTGCAAACCTTACATATACTGTTGACGCTAAGGAGGCATTCACAGGTGCTAAGTACATCATTTCTTCAGGTGGTGCTCCACGTAAGGACGGCATGACACGTGAGGACCTTCTTGTTGGCAACTGTAAGATTGCTGCAGAGTTCGGTGACAACATCAAGAAGTACTGTCCTGATGTAGAGCACGTTGTAGTTATCTTCAACCCTGCTGACGTTACAGCTCTTACAGCTCTCATCCATTCTGGTCTTAAGCCAAATCAGCTCACATCACTCGCTGCCCTCGACTCTACACGTCTTCAGGAGGCTCTCGCAAACGAGTTCGGCGTACAGCAGGACAAGGTAACAGGTGCTCACACATACGGTGGTCACGGCGAGCAGATGGCTGTATTCGCTTCTCAGGTAAAGGTTGACGGTAAGTCACTCGCTGAGCTCGGTCTCTCTGCTGAGCGTCTTGCTGAGATTCGTCAGATTACTACTCAGGGTGGTTCTGCTATCATCAAGCTCCGTGGTCGTTCTTCATTCCAGTCACCTGCTTATCAGGCAGTTAAGATGATTGAGGGTGCTATGGGCGGCGCTAAGTTCGAGCTTCCTGCAGGTTGCTATGTTAACAACGAGCAGTTCAAGAACGTAATGATGGCTATGCCTACAACAATCGACAAGAGTGGTGTTCACTTCACTGCTCCACAGGGTACTGCTGATGAGATGGCAGGTCTTCAGAAGTCTTACGAGCATCTTCAGGCTATGCGTGACGAGATTATCTCTCTCGGCATCATCCCTGCAGTTGAGGAGTGGAAGACCCTCAATCCAAATCTCTAAAAGACCCTCCCCCTTACCCCTCCCATAAAGGGCGGGGAGTAGAATGTATTTTCTACTAAGGGATGTCATATAATTAATCCCCCTAATTTTCCATTGCGGAAGATTAGGGGGATTTTTCTTGTGCCTTTTTCGGAGAGAGAGGCTTTTATGTCGTAGAATTTCAAAAATTTCAATTATTTCAATAAAATTTGGGCATACTATATTGTGTGTCTTGCCTCTTAAAAGAATGTGCCTGTTTTCTATTATCAAGAAACGTGTGTCCTTTTTTAATTGTAATTATTGAAATAATTGAAATTTAGTCGTAGTCATTAATGCCTAAGTTCTTAAGATTCTGTATCGCTGTTTCGTCTCCCTGTTTTGCAGTTTTTTTGTACCATTTTATTGCTTCTGATTTAGATTTTGTTACCCCATTACCATACTCATAGCAATATCCAAGGTTACATTGCGCAGATGCATATCCCTGCTCAGCCGCCAGCCGATACCACTTTACGGCTTCAGTATATGATTGTGTCACGCCTTCGCCATCATAATAGCAAAGTCCAAGATTGTATTGTGCAGATGCATTTCCCTGCTCAGCAGCAAGATGCCACCACTTTACTGCTTCTGTATATGATTGTGTCACACCTTCGCCATTATAATAGCAAAGACCAAGATTGAATTGTGCTTCTGCATCTCCCTGCTCAGCCGCCAGCTTATACCATTTCACGGCCTCTGAATATGATTGTGGGACGCCATTGCCTTCATCATAACAATACCCAAGATTGGATTGTGCAGATGCATCTCCCTGCTCAGCAGCCAGGCGATACCACTTTACTGCTTCTGTATATGATTGTGTCACGCCTTCGCCATTATAATAGCAATATCCAAGATTGAATTGAGCAGATGCATGTCCCTGCTCAGCAGCAAGGCGATACCATTTTACAGCTTCTGAATATGATTGTGGAACTCCATTACCATTATCATAGCAAAGACCAAGATTGAATTGTGCTTTTGCATCTCCCTGCTCAGCAGCAAGATGCCACCACTTTACGGCTTCAGCATATGATTGTGGAACGCTTTCGCCATCATAATAGCATACTCCAAGGTTACATTGCGCAGATGCATCTCCCTGTTCTGCCGCCAGGCGATACCACTTTACAGCTTCTGCATATGATTGCATTACTCCATTACCATACTCATAGCAATATCCGAGGTTATATTGCGCAGATGCCTCTCCTTGCTCAGCCGCCAGCCGATACCACTTTACGGCTTCTGTATATGATTGTGTCACACCTTCACCTCTGTCATAGCATCCCCCGAGGTTATATTGTGCTATTGCATCTCCCTGCTCAGCCGCAAGTCGATACCACTTCACGGCTTCATCATATGATTGCATTACTCCATTGCCTGTTTCATAGCAAAGTCCAAGGTTACATTGAGCCCCAGCCTCTCCTTGTTCTGCCGCCAGGCGATACCATTTCACGGCTTCAGTATATGATTGTGCAACACTATAGCCATATCTATAGCATATTCCAAGATTGAATTGGGCAGATGCCTCTCCCTGCTCTGCCGCAAGTCGATACCATTTCACGGCCTCTGAATATGATTGTGGGACGCCATCACCAGACTCATAGCATACTCCAAGATTGAATTGAGCACGAGCATGTTTTTGTTCTGCTGCAAGATGCCACCACTTTGCGGCTTCAGAATATGATTGCGTCACACCATTGCCATTGTCATAGCAAGCTCCAAGTTTGAATTGTGCTTCTGCATCTCCCTGCTCTGCTTGTTTTTTGAGTTCGTCAATATCAAGGATTTCCTCTGCTTTTGTAGAATCAGGAGATATTTCATTTTTTGCCATATCGTATTTGTTTATTATGAGGATTTATGTATGCAAAAGTACAAATTCTTTCCTTAACTTCCAAATTTTTCTTTGAAAATTATAATGATGTTTTTTATCTTGTGTTTTTCCTATTTGTCCTTTTTTTCTTGTAGGATGTAAGTCCGTTGTACCTCCGTTCTAATACCGTTCCAAGTCCGTTCCAAATCCCATTCAGAGAGCGAACCCACAGCGAAGGCATAAGGCCTTTGGCAATTGATAATTGAAAATTCTGAATTGACAATTTACATTTTTCTCTCAGAAAAAAACTTTTTTTGCGCTAACCCTACACCCCTACACCAGCACCCTACATAACACACACATACTTAAAGTGTTACAAGGGTTTTAAATATGCGCTAACCCTACACCAACCCTACACCAACCCTACACCCAAACCTGAATTTTTCAGAAATTCAGGTTAATTGATAATTAATAATGTATAATTGATAATTTAGTTTGATTTGAACGCTTATGATACTATTCAAATTATTCATTACTCATTATTAATTTCATGCCTTGACAGGCATGATTGGTGTAGGGTTGGTGTAGGGTGGGTGTAGGGTTAGCGTATATTTGAAATCGCTGCAAGCTTTTGTGCATCAGTAAATTATACAGGGTGCTGGTGTAGGGGTGTAGGGTTAGCGCGAAAAAGTTTTTTTCACATAAGAAAAAGAGGCTTGTTCACGATAAAATATGCCGCTTAAGGGAAGATTCTTTAAGCGGCATATTTTTGAGGAAAAGGGTTGGGGAGGCTTTACCTTCTTCCGAACAAATCCTTGAGACCGTCCATATCGAAGGTGAGGGTGAAGCGGAGGGTTTGGTCGAGAGGGTTTGATTTAGCAGTAGCGATGACATAGCCTGCATCGAGCGAGAAGGCATTCATCCTGAAACCTGCGCCAACCGTGAAATATTTTCTGTTACCCTTATTCTCAGCCTCGTGGTGATAGCCTGCACGCAGAGAGAATTGGTCGTTATATACATACTCAGCACCGAGACTCCACTGAATCTCCTCCAACTCCTCCTTGAAGCCGTTAGGGGCATCGCCGAAGCTCTTGAAGATACCAGAGATAGATGACACATCGTAGTACTCCGTCTGTATGCGGTCATCGTAGGCACCTGAATCCTCATCGTCAAGTTTCTTCGGATACGTAGGCACAAGGAGCTTGTTTGCGTCGAGGGCAATGGTAAAACGGTTGTACTCGTTCACAGGTATCATTAATGAAGTACCAAGACGGAGGTTAGTTGGGATGAACTCAGAGCGTTCTGTTCCGCCAAAGGTAATCTTTGAACCGATGTTTGAGATATTGAGACCAAGACCTAACTGACATTCACGCTGACCGAGATTGATATAATCCTGATAATAGCATGAGAGGTCGGCAGCAAAGGCTGAGCCAGGGCTTGTGTCCTCCGTGTAATCGTAGGTCAGGTCTGAGTAAATCCAACGTACACCTGCTGCAATTGAGAACTTCTCCGACAGCATCATGGAGTAAGCCACATCCAATGACATTTCGTATGGATTGATGGTCATGGCATTGGCATCGTTCGATGTAAGCACCTCACCGAGAGAGAAATATCTCAACGAACCGCTGATGGCAGAGTAGTCTCCAATGCGGTAATAGCCTGCAAGATAGGCAAGGTCCATGTCGCTGACCAACTGACGGAGCCAAGGGGTATAGTTGAGAGCCACACCTGCACGGGATATGCAGAATGGATATTTAGCAGGATTCCAAAACTGAGACACAACGTCAGGGTCGGTAGCAGCACCCACGTCACCCATACCCGCAGAGCGAGCGTCAGGCGCAATGGTCTGAGAGGTCACGGCTGTGGAGACAGGGTTGAAGAAGTCTTTCTTGTCCTGTGCCGTTGCTGTGAGGCTGAAGAAGAGAAGGAAGAAAAACAAGCGGCCTCTCCCCCCGCCCTCCCCCGTAGGGAGGGAGCCGGAGAACCTAACCAGAACTTCTTCAAAAGAATTAATCTTTTCTGATAGTATTTTCAACAAATTATTCATTATCAATTTATTCTTTATTCATTATTAATTATTAATTATCAAAAGCTTTTTAGCTTTTGAAGCGTAGGAGCTTCCGTTGCTACTGAGCTTTATTCGATAGAGGTAGATGCCTGTGTTAAGCTTGGCACCGCTTTCTGTGCTCAGGTCCCATTTGTAGGCTATCGTATTAGTCGTGGCAGTCCCGCTTTCAGAAGTGCTCCAAAGGAGTCGTCCCGAAGTGTCCATTATGTCAATGGCGAGGTCAAGGTCAGCTCCGCAGAAATTATGTTCAACGACGAATGTGGTGCTCTCTCGTGCAGGATTGTTCGTTGCATATACATCCACGATGTTTGGCTGAATGTCTTTCTTTACAACGAAATCGAGCGTGGTGGTTGATGGGTTGTTCAGAATGTCCCACGCACGGAACTTCAGCGTATGCTTGCCTTCTGAGAGGGCAGGGAGGGCATAGTATGTCTGACCTGAAGTATAAGACTCATAGTCGAATGTGAAGTTGTCGTTCAGGTTATAGGTCTTCTCAATGTCGCCGTCGATAATGAGCGTCATGTCATGTCCTATGCCTGCACCCGATGCGTTGATTCCGTCCTTATCGCTAATCTGTGCCACGAAGAAAGGAGTGCTGTTCACCTCTCCGCCGAATGTGAAGTCCTCAGAGTTGAGGTAGCAGTAAATGGAGGGACCGATAGAGTCATTCTCGGCTATGTTAGAGCCGTTTACTGTAAACTTCTCGCACGCTCCGTGGGCAGAGGCATTGAGAGTGGCATCGTAGGCATAGACATTGATGAGACCTCTGCCGTCGGAATAGTTGATGTCCTTCGGAACGGCGAAGGAAAAGGTGAACTCACCATTCTCAACCTTGCTCGTTCCGTGGTAGAGGGTATTCTTTCTGTCGGTGAAGACAAAGGCAGTATCAGCACCTTCGCTCGTGGTGTTGTTGAGCTTGCACTTTATTCGTTCCTTGGTATCACGAACCATAGCGTCCAAGGTTCCTGAGAAATTGATGACTTTTTCTCCATTGCCTTCCAAGTCTCCCTTTAAGGGAGATTTAGAGGGGCTTTCTATGTGACCTTTTATGCTAACTTTGTCACCTGCACGAAGCTGTGGCATCTTGTCACCTTCCACGGCAATGCCGTTGATTTCGTCGATGACGGCATCGTAGGTAGGTAGGGCAAGACTAAGGGCAGGGTCGCCCAACAGGGAGTATTGCAGCTTGTTCTTTGTAGTCTCGATACCGCTCGTCACGAGATAGTTCTTGGCTTGTCGCTGAGCCTCGCCTAATGTGATAGGCTTTCCGTTCTCGTCGTAGGTGAGGACGTATCTCATGAACGCCGTGTTAATCTTCTTGTTCTGAGGGGCATACACGGTACGTGTCGTTCCGTAGAAGGCAACGGCTCCGCCCTGTGCGTTGAGAATAGCCTTCTCGCCTATGGTCTCCTCGTTGCTGTCGAAAGGCATAATCTCACATGAGGCAGTGACCCACAGAGGGAGATTGCTACCCTTGAAAGCCTCGAAATCCTTGATGGTCAGTACTGCTTCGTGAGAGATGCTTGTAGGAGAGCCGTGACCTGCATAGTCGATAATCAATGCTCCGTTAGCCTGTTGCTTCTTTATTATATCCTCTGCATCAGGATAGCGGTTTCCCGTGGATGAGGATATACGCTTGAAGGCATCCCAATACACCTTTCGGACATAATAGCCTGAGTGGTTCTTGATGGTCTGCTCTGCAACGTCGTTCACATCGTTCATGTGGATGTTGTCGTTGCCGTCATCACCAAGGAACATTATGGTGTTCTGCCAAGGACCCGCATTGGCGTTCAGGGCGTAATTGATAGTCTTGTCAACCAATACCTTTGCCTCTTCGTCCGTAGTGCAAGGAAATCTGCCCACGCCTATGTCAGGAAGACATGCGAAGGTAGAAATGTCCTCACCGTCATCGAGATACGTAAGGAAGTCATCGCTCACATAGCAATCCACCAAGCTAAAGGAGTTCTCGCTTTCGTAGCAGAGCAGATAGTCGTCGAGAGAGGCAGAGGCAAGGTCGGACGTAAGCATTCTGTTGTCGAAGGTGCAGTCGCCGAAGAGCAGGAGGCTTTTTGGCATGTGAAGGTTGTCAGACTTGTCGTAGAGCAACTTCATGTAGCGTTTGTATGCGCTTACGTCGGGAGTTCCGCTTGAGAACTCGTTGTATAGTTCGTCGGCAGGCACAATCCTTACGTTCAGTCCGTCGTGGTCGGCATGATGCTTGGCGAGTCTTTGTGCTTGCTTGAGTAGTTTCTGTGAAGTAGGTATGATAATCACCATGTCATAGTCCTTGTCGGCATGAAGGTCCTGATTGGTGATGTTATAGACGTATTGTGCAGCTGGGAATGGGTCGGTAGCCAATACGGGAGCGACTCTTGGGGAGTCGTAGCAGAGAGATATGTAGTCGAGCCTTACGGTGCCACCTGCAACGTTCTTTATTTGTATGGTATCATTTTCGTGAAGGTTATCCACGCTCCACGTGTCGGTGATGCCGTTAGCCTTATCGTTGGTAATCAAGGAGATAACCCTTGAACCGAGTTCCTTGTTATTGAGATAGAACTTTACCTCGCTCCTTGCATTTGCTGTGACTGAAATGGTAAGTTCGGCTTTAGAATTGCCTTCAGGCAGATTAACGATGTACCTGCCTGTCTTTCCGCTTTCTATGTTTTCCTGAAAGAAAAGGTTTCTGCCACCATACATCCATGTGGTCTTATCTTCCTCATAGAGAGTGTGATAGGCATCAGGCGTAGGCCAAGCCGTGTTTATCAGTTCCTCTTCCGTGCAGGTGAGAGGCTCGCTGTCATTTTCGGTAATGAAATAGTAGCCGTAGTCGGAATATGGATTGCGGACTCTTACTCTTGAATCCTTGGAATCCCAATACACGGAGCCTTTGGCATAGAAGAGCTTCCTGTCTCCTACGGTGCATGTAGGGATTTCCTTCAGGTCATCATATTCGCGAAGATAGTCATCGTCAAGAACTTCAGAAACGAGGTTTCCGCCATAGCCATAGATTTTTACCTTGGATAAATCGGAAAAGCCTGCACTTCTGATGGTGCTTGCCGTGAGTTTGTGGATGCCTGTGCTTGCAACGCATATCTTAGCCCATTTTCCTTGTGAGAGAACGGAATGCTCGGCATATCTGTCGCCTTTGGCATCTGACATTCGCTTAGCCTTCGCCTTGGTGCTTGCAGAGGCTTTGAGTTCTGCAAGGAAAGAGACGAGGTATCGGTATTTCCCCTCACGATATACGATAGGGGAGATATGAGCCACGAACACAGCCTTCTTCTTGTCAATGGAGATGCTATGCTGTATCATTGGATTCTTCCCAATCTTTGCATCCTTGCAGATAGCCTTGTATTTCCTTATATCAGATTCGGGCATGTCGATATACTCAGGGTATCTGATATCGAGGGTATAGGTGGAATCCTGATAGTTGTGGGGTAGGGGAATGCTATACGCCACGTTGGGTAGAACCGAATCTATACGCAGTTCCTCTGCGGTAAGGTTATAGAATCGCTTCTGCGCCTGAACCGTAATGATACAGGTGAGTAGTAATATTATGGTGTATAGCCTTTTCATTTCAAGTCTTGTAACTGTTATTTGCAGTTGAATTCGAGCACTTTCCTGCCTTCGAGATAGCCTTCAAGGTGGTCGTCGATATTGACAGGTCCAACGCCTACGGGAGTTCCTGTATAGAGGATGTCACCTGTCTTCAGAGTGAAGAACTGACTGATGTAGCTAATGAGGCGGTCAATGCTGAATATCATATCCGAGGTATTGCCTTCCTGAACGCGATTGCCATTGATATCGAGTCCGAAGCGTATGTTCTGAACGTTTAGGAAGTTCTCCTTGGATACCCATTCTCCGATAACGGCAGAGCCATCGAATCCTTTGCATATCTCCCAAGGCTGTCCTTCCTCGCGTAGCTTCTTCTGAAGGTCACGGGCGGTGAAGTCAATACCAACGGTCACGGCATCATAGTAGCGATGAGCAAAGCGTTCAGGGATGGATTTGCCGAGCTTGCAGATGCGTACCACGATTTCCGTCTCGTAGTCTATTCTTCCCATAAAGTCAGGGATGAAGAATGGTTTACCGTCCTTGAGCAATGCAGAATCTGCCTTGGTGAAGATAACAGGATTCCTGTCAGCAGAGTCGGAAACACTCTGTTGTAATAACGTGTTTTTTATCTCTTTATTGTGTAGTGGGTAGTTCATGCCCACGGCGAAGATTTTCATATAGAATGTAGTTTTGGAGGTCTTTCCGGTTATGCCGGCATTTCCGGCTTTTCCGGATAATCCGGACATTCCGGTCTTCCCGGCTTAATAAAAAGAATTAGCGCCAGCGCCTTTTGGGCACTGACGCTATATTTATTGTTCTTCTCCCTGTGTTAGGGATAAAGATTCTTTGCTTAGTCAGCTACGAGAGTGAAACGCTTGAAGTTCACAACTGTGAGCTCCTTGTCAGCAGCCTGAAGGTACTGAGCAACGCTCATCTTAGAATCCTGAATGAACTCCTGGTTGAGGAGGCAAGACTCCTTGTAGAACTTGTTTACACGACCCTTAGCGATGTTCTCAATCATGTTCATGTTGAGAGAAGCTGCCTTCTCTGCAGAAACAGTAGCGATGATTTCCTTAGCCTTAGCAACGTCCTCAGCTGTAATCCAACCCTTACCCATGTTAGACTCCATGTGCTCCTCAGAGTCAACGTGTGCTGGGTTGATGCCTGCCTTCTTAAGTGCAGCCTCTACAGCCTTCTGTACCTGCTCCTGCTTTGACTTCTCAACAGCAACATTGTACTCCTCTTCAACGATTTTTGGGTCAACTGACTTCTCGTCGAGAGCTACAGGCTTCATAGCAGCAACCTGCATACAGATAACGTGAGCCTGCTCAGCAGCTGGCTTGTTTGTCTGAACGAGTGTGCAAAGACCGTTACGGTTCATGTGGTTGTAAGCCTCGATGTTCTCACCTGTGATTGTGAGGTAGCCGTCGAGCTCCATCTTCTCACCTGTTACGCCTGAACGCTCTGTAACAGAAGCCTCTACTGAGAGACCGTTAGAGAGTGTGAGAGCCTTAACAGCGTCGAGGTCAGCAGCCTTAGCAGCAACAGCAGCGTCGAGAATCTCCTGAGTGAGCTTGATATAGTCAGCGTTGTTAGCAACGAAGTCGGTCTCACACTTGAGAGCGATGATAGCAGCGAAGCCGTCACCAACCTTAGCGAGTACACAACCGTTTGCTGTCTCACGGTCAGCACGCTTTGCAGCGATAGCCTGACCCTTCTGACGGAGGATATCCTTAGCCTTATCCATATCGCCCTCAGCCTCTGTGAGAGCCTTCTTTACATCAGCAAGTCCTGCGCCTGTCATTGCGCGGAGCTTCTTGATGGCTTCCATTGTAATAGCCATATTGTTTCTTTGGGTTTTAAAAATTAAAAAAGAATTCAGTTTTTTAATATATTTGTCGTTATCACGTGATTACGAGATGACGACTCATCATCGTGGAACATTACGTGATAACGACAAATCATTACTAAGCAACACGTTGGCGTTGCTTAGTAATGTTATAGTATGCTTTACTCAGCTGCCTCTGCAGGAGCCTCCTCCTTGCGAGCACGAGAGTTGCGCTTCTTGCCCTCAGCAGCCTCTTCAGCCTGCTCAGCAGATGCCTTCTCGTCAGCCTTCTCTACCTTGCGCTCCTGCAAGCCCTCAGCGATAGCTGCGCAGCAAGCAGAAAGGATTGTGTCGATTGAATCCTTAGCGTCGTCGTTTGCAGGGATAACGTAATCTACCTCGTTAGGATTAGCGTTAGTGTCAACGATACCGAATACAGGGATACCGAGACGCTGAGCCTCCTTGATAGCGATGTGCTCCTTGCAAATGTCAACAACGAACAAAGCAGAAGGAAGACGTGTCAGGTCGCTGATAGAACCGAGGTTCTTCTCGAGCTTAGCGCGCTGACGAGTAATCTGCAGGAGCTCACGCTTTGAGAGGTTGCTGAATGTACCGTCATTCATCAGCTTGTCGATGTTCGCCATTTTCTTGATAGCCTTACGGATTGTCTGGAAGTTGGTGAGCATACCACCAGCCCAGCGCTCGTTGATGTAAGGCATGTTCACGCTTGTTGCCTTCTCAGCAATAACGTCCTTAGCCTGTTTTTTAGTAGCGACGAACAGGATCTTCTTACCTGACTTTGCGATATTCTTCAGTGCCTCTGCAGCCTCGTCAACCTTAGCTACGGTCTTGTGGAGATCGATGATGTGGATGCCGTTACGCTCCATGAAGATGTAAGGAGCCATTGCTGGGTTCCACTTGCGACGAAGGTGGCCGAAATGACAGCCTGCCTGCAGTAACTGGTCAAAATTTGTTCTTGACATTGTCTTTCTTTTGTTTTTTGTGTGCCTTGTGTAAAGACACGGGTTGTTTACTTTCTTTTTAATTCTATTGTTTGTTAGAATCAGCCAGTGAGTAGCCAAACGGATCTCGCTGGTTTAGATACTAAACTGTTGTTCTCTTGGAATTTCCTACCTGACAACCTACAAATAGTAAATAGTAAATCGTCAAATAGTAAATGCTTTTAACGCTTAGAGAACTGGAAGCGACGACGTGCCTTTGGACGACCTGGCTTCTTACGCTCAACCTCACGAGAGTCGCGAGTGAGGAAGCCGTGATCCTTGAGGTTCTTCTTATCCTCAGCGTCAACCTTAACGAGTGCACGAGCGATAGCAAGGCGGAGAGCCTGGCTCTGACCTGTGAAACCGCCACCGTCGAGGTTAGCCTTGATGTCATACTTCTCAGCTACTTCAAGAAGCTGCAGAGGCTGCTTAACAACATACTGCAGGATAGCTGATGGGAAGAACTCTGTGATATCTTTCTTGTTTATAGTGATCTTACCGGTGCCCTCTGTGAGATATACACGAGCTACAGCGCTCTTACGGCGACCGATTGCATTAATTACTTCTGCCATTTTTTTTAATTTGGTTTTAAGGTTTAGAGGTTCTGTGGTTTTAAGGTTGACCTAACAACCTGATAACCTGATAACCTTTTCACCTCAAGTTAATTTATTTGTACAGATTAATATCGATTGCCTTTGGCTGCTGAGCCTCCTGCTTGTGCTCTGTGCCCTCGTAGATATAGAGGTTGTTCAACAGGCTACGGCCGAGAGGACCCTTTGGCAGCATACCCTTAACAGCATGACGGAGCATCTTGTCGATACCGTTGTCCTTTGTGCGGAGCTGTGCAGGGGTATTGAAGCGCTGACCACCTGGGTAACCAGTGTAGCGAGTGTAAACCTTGTCAGTTTCCTTCTTACCAGTGAAAACCACCTTAGCTGCGTTGATGAGGATTACGTTGTCACCACAATCAGCATTTGGTGTGAATGTTGGCTTGTACTTACCACGAAGTATCTTAGCCACCTTTGAGCAGAGACGACCTACAACCTGATCTGTGCAGTCGATCACAACCCACTCTTTCTTGGCAGACTCCTTGTTGATAGAGACTGTCTTGTAACTTAAAGTGTTCATTTAACTTTAAAATTCTTTTAAAAAATACTACTAAAAAACAATTCTTTCGAACGTGGATTCACTAACCGTCTGCGCGGCCAAACGCATGACTATTAACACCATCGCTCGCGGGGTTCTAAGTGTGCCCCATAATAATCGGACTGCAAAGGTACTCATTTTTTTACACATCTGTGCAACAAACAACCTCTCGAACTCTACTTTTAAGAAAAATTAACTTATAGGCATGATTGAGAAACTATTCTGGGAATCAGTATGCTTCGGTTGAAGCGTTCATCCAGTAGTGGTGGGTGTGTATGATTTTAGTTAAATTTTAACTTTAACTTTTTTCTCTGTGCTATGCACAAATTTTTGGCTTTTGGGGATAGCAAAAGGTACAAAGTTAAAATTTAACTAAAAACACAGACACCCTATTATCTGCATTCCTTGTTTCCTAACTCTAATTATATATATATTATTTATAATATATATATAATTAGAATATAAAAGCCCATATTTGTGTGGGTGTTATATCAGAAAGTTAAATTTTAACTTTGAACTTTATGTGTTTTGTGTCTAAATATATGTGTGTTAGAGAGTTATGTTGCTTTATTCTTGCTAAAGACGTGAAAAATATGTTACCATAAGTGAGTTCGAGAACTTGTCTATCCATTTCAGAACAGGTTTATTAACTTGATTCAAGTTCCGCAAACTCAAAATTGCCTGGAAGGCAATACTATGAGTAACCGAGGTGCATACTCGACGAAGGAGAGGATGCCCTCGGAAAGAAAGCCTCCACTATCCTTAATCAGCCTGGAAGGCTGTACCTGATTGGCTTTATGCATGATTTTCGTCGATGTACTGCCTTCCAGGCAGAATATGGATTGTGGACTTGATTTCCCCGCACATCCTCGTTTTCACTCGTATGTACGGGGTTACTAATGGTATTGCCTTCCAGGCAAGTCTGGACTTGCGAAACTTGAGTTTAAATGATTAGCCGCAATCATCCGTGGATGGTCTTTTCTTTTATTTTGTAGCATTCACGTTACCCTCAAGTCCGATTCTCTTCCGCTTCTAATTCGCTACAAGTCCGTTTCCTGCATCGAAGGTGGAGGGGAGAAATTAAGGAATTAAGAGATTAAGGAATTAAGAGATTTTAAGTTTCTGGAGTTTAGAATTGCCTGGAAGGCAATACTATGAGGACTCCGCGTAGCGCCTGACCACAGGGAAGAACCCCGTACATACGAGTGAAACGAGGATGTGCGGGGGATAGCCCCATAATCATTCTACTGCCTGGAGGGCAGTACATCGCGAAAAATCGTGTGTAGAGCCAATCGGGTACAGCCTTCCAGGCTGGAGAAGGGAGTGGCTATTCCTGTCCGAGGGCATCCTCTCCTTCGTCGAGTATGCACCTCGGTTCTTCCCTATGGTCAGGCGCTACGCGGAGTCCTCATGGTGTTGCCTTCCAGGCAATTCTGGACACACTAATGAAGAAATTAAACGCAAAGGCGCAGAGACGCATAGTTTATTTTTTTGAACACGAAATTCACAGATGAAACGAAATCTTTCGTTCTTTTCGTGTGTTTCGTGTTCTGATAAAAACTCTGTGTCTTTGCGCCTCTGCGTTTGATATTATGTTAAAAGTTAAAATTTAACTAAAAACATACACACCCTCCTGTCATCATTCAGACAAAGGCTTGTATATGCCCGTGTCTTCTATCTGCCCCTCATACATTACAACGAACCACATAGGCTTGTTTGCCTTTGTGCGTCCAGAAGCGTCATATAGTATTTCTCCTTCAGAATCGCGGGCAGCACCAAATAGTGCTATGCTGAGCACATCGAGCATACCTGTGGCACGCTCAAGGTGCATGTCAACCCATGCCTGATAGTTGGAATAAGCCACGGTACACCATCCCCATCCGTCCGTTACTGTGCCGTTGGTAGGCATGGCGTTGTGTATCTGTGCGTCAAGACGACTGAGTTCCTCGCTTTCTATACCTTTGTTGAGCAACACCTGTTTGATGTACTCAAAAGGCTTGAGTACTTCGGGGGTGCGCTGGTATGTGAGTTTGTCGAGGTTGAACTGTGTATAGTATGAGTTCTGCTCATAGTCGTAAGAGGCAAGCATGGCTCCTTGCTCCACCATCGGCATCGGGTTAGTCTGAACGCAGCTAACCGTCAGGTGGTCACGCAGGGTGTCAATCAGCTCATAGAACTCGGTGAACTCCTTGGGTGTTATCACACCTTTGTCGCGAAGATTGCATGTCATATCATAGATATATGCCAGATACCCCTCGCTGTATATGTCGCGCACATTACCGTTCTCGTCAAGGAACGGAATGGAAAATTCCACATCGCTGAGTTTATCGACGCTTATCTTTACCTGATTGTTGTTGAAGAACTGCATATCTATGGTGGTCTTCACCGTGTCGTAGCAAAGTGCCGGAGTATCGCCGTCGCTCAGCATTTCATTCTCATACTCAACCAAAAGGTCAGGCACATAGAGTCCTACTATGACCGTTCCGTCATAATGGCCGTTAATAGCCTCCACCTTTATGTCGTTGGCAGTATTGTCGCATGAGCATACCATGATGGCGGAGATGGTTATTGCGACGAATGCCTTGAAGATGTTATGTATCTTGTTCATAGTCTTGTGCTTTCTTTAGGGTTAGAATAATACAGACATCGCTACTCCTATGGTGAAGGAGTTTATCTTATGCGAGAAACTGAAGTTGGTGTGCTTTGTCACCATGAGTAGCAAGTCTTTGTGGTATGGGGTGTATTCCACATCGAAGGTAGGCTTTGAAAAGTCATAATCCACAAAGCCTGATATTGCCATACCGCTATTCATGGCATAGGTGTAGTGCAAGCCCACCGTGAAGTTGTCGGTGTTGGTCTTGTCTATCTTCATTGCGTCGCCATACATAGTGACAGCTGCTTCCTCGTTTGTCTGTGTGTTAAGGTAAACCCGGTCCGAAGCGGCTATCAGGTTGAGGCTACCGAAGAAACGGCGACCGTAGAGAGCCTTGATGCCAATATTCTGCTTCGGGCTGAAAGGCCATGCCAGATACAAGCCGGCGCCGATATCTACGAGCGACCATACCTCTGATACGGATGCAGAATTCGTGTTGCGCGTAAGCACATCTCCTTTTTCTGTATAGGTGTATAGTCCTTCGGCTGTCACAGGGGCTGTGGTTATGCGTGCGCGAGCTCCAACGCCTAAGAACTTGTTTATGAAGTAAGCAGCCTCGCCTGCTACTGTGGTACCTGTACCGACTTTTATCCTTGGTGACTGTCCTTCTGCGTATGCAGGAGTACCAGAGGCGTAATTCTTGAACTCGCGCTTCTCGGCATTGTAGTCGTCAGGTATGCGGAATGGGTTGCCGTTACGCTGTATGGTATAGTAGTCATCATCGAGGTATGCACCACCATAGTTGTATAGGTTGGCTGTGGTGAGGAATGACGTATTTGTTGGCAACTTGAGGTCGTTGGTCAACTGCATTCCCAGCTCCAGCTTGAAGAAGCTTGGGTTCTGCCACAGGTCAGAGGTGTTCTCCAATGGCTCGCGGTTGATGCCTTTCTTCTTAAAGATCCAGTCGGCACACATATATCCAAGGTCGGTGGATATGATACCCAGACCTGCACCTACGAGCACGTCGCTTATCCAGTGGCGGTTGTTGAGCGTACGCATGATACCCGTAGTAGTGGCACATCCGTATCCGAAGATTGACCACCATGGTGAGCGTGTCAATCCGTATTCCTTGTGCATGATGGTAGCAGCGGTGAATGCCGTAGCTGTATGTCCTGAAGGGAATGAGTTGGCTGTAGAGCCGTCAGGTCGCATCTCCTTGGCTGTATATTTTATGCTGTTCACGAAGAGAGCACACCAAGCATAGGACAATGCACCGCTGGCAAGGTATCGTCCTGTGTTGCTACGGCCTTGATAGCCCGCGAAGTTAAGACCCGATGCCACTACGAGTGGCACGAGCTGCAGGTTATCGTCAAAGCGGTTTTCGTAAGCCGGTATGAAATTGTTTCGTGCAGCGCGGAAATTCTTCTTGTTAGCCTTGGCTGCGAATCCGAAAGCTATTAGTGGTACTGTTGACCATTCAAACTCTCTCAGCGGTGTATAGTAGCCATATTTTTTCACAGCCTCCGGCGTAGCCACCCAGTTGTGTGACTCGTCTTTCATCATGGTGGCATTGTAGCTACTCATGTCGTTTATCACTACGCTTTGTTCTGGTTTTTTCATGACAATAGCGTTATTGCTATTCTCGATAAGAGAATTATAGACCTGCTCCCACGCATCGGCGTGATTATTCACTCCCATGTCACAACTCTCATACTTTAGTTTCATGTCCTCTGCACTTGCTGAAAGCGTTATGAGAAGTGAGGCTATTAATGCTAATGTGTTTTTGCTCATGATTGATAAATGTAAAATTTATGGTGCAAAAATACGCAATTTTGTTTAAATATCAAAAGTTTTCGTCAAAAAAGTGAAAAAATATTGTGTTTTTCAAGTTAAATTATAAAATGAATAATGAAAAGTGAAAAATATCGACCCTCTAAATCTCCCTTAAAGGGAGACTTTTTCCGCACTCCAGCTCTCCCCCTTTAATGGGGGAGCGGGGAGAGGATCTTTATTTTTCACTTTTCATTTTTAATTTTTCATTTACTTTCCGAGTGCCTTCTTCCAACGCTCGTAAGCTGCCTTGTATTCTGCTGTCTCAACAACAGGAGCCTCGGTAGAGATGTGCTTCAGAGTCTTGAATGCGTCATCGCTATCCTTATAGATACCTGCACCGATACCTGCACCGTAAGCTGCACCTACGCTACCGTCTGTCTCATAAAGCTCGATTGTAGCACCTGTAACGGCAGCAAGAGTTCTGCGGAACAATGGAGAGAGGAAGAGGTTTGCGTGACCTGCCTTGATTGTGCTGATCTCCATACCCATCTTCTGCATGATCTCGATACCGT
>Ga0310695_10003922_pt1 | contig 28303 bp, 20 predicted proteins | sample RumenRJG_04DNA_FD_203882 | JGI IMG/M metagenome (GOLD analysis project Ga0310695, IMG submission 203882) | Bovine rumen microbial communities from Lethbridge, Alberta, Canada - RJG_04 (v2) (version 2) | ecosystem: Host-associated > Mammals > Digestive system > Stomach > Rumen | place: Canada... | reverse complement strand
AAATTCAGTATGTAAATACACATGGTACAAGTACAGGTTTGGGTGATAAGGCAGAATCACATGCCGTTGCAAAATTATTTGGTGACAGAAAACAAAACCCGAATCTTTATGTGTCTTCAACAAAGAGTATGCACGGACACATGCTTGGTGCAACCGGTGCGGTTGAAGCGATAGCATGCGTTAAAACAATAAATGATAATATAGTTCCTCCTACTATCAATCTTAAAGACCAAGACCCTGAAGTAGCGGACTTAAATTATGTGCCGAATAAAGCCGTTAAGGCAGAAATTCATACGGCACTTTCAAACTCTTTTGGATTTGGGGGACAAAACGCTTCTTTAATCTTTAAGGAAGTATAGTTTAATAATTATTCCAAATTTAAAAAAGCCTTGCAATAATGCAGGGCTTTTTGTTTTAATAAAGTTTGTGGGTTTTAAGTTTGAAGTTCTTTACAGTTATTAATTAAATTTGTAAGTTGGGCTTTTAGCCCAACATTATAATTGTTGGGGTAGAAACCCCAACTTACAAAGCAGTAGAAACCCCAACTTACGAAAAGATAAAAACACAAATATGAAATAAATTTGGGGTTTTATATATTTAATTAGCCAAAATAGATTTTTCTTTCCTGTAAACAGGAGAGGGAAATATTTTTATTTCTTGGCTAATTAAGTATATAAATACCTAAATTTGCAAACTAATAAAAATTACACTTTAGTTGTCAAAGACGGTGCGATAGCAATAAATGCTCTGACCAAATCGCTGTCCCACTGAACTCCTGCACCTTCCTGCAAAATAGCGCATGCTTTTTCTATCGGCATGCCTTTTCTGTAAGGTCTGTCACTGACCAATGCGTGATAAGCATCTGCAACCGATACAATTCTTGCTTCCAGTGGTATTTGTTCCCCGCTCAATTTGTCAGGATAACCTTTTCCGTCAAGTCTTTCGTGATGATGTTTTACTATCGGGATAAATTCTCTCAACGCTTCATTTGGCGCAAGAACTTTTTCTGCACCGATTGTCGGGTGTTGTTTCATTATTTCCCATTCTTCATCAGTGAGTTTACCCGGTTTTTTGAGGACTGTTTCAGGGATACCGATTTTGCCGATATCGTGCAACATTGCGCCAATCTTAATTCTTTCAACATCTGCTTCAGGAAGATTGATTGCTCTTGCAAGGGCTTCGGAGTATCTTGAAACACTTGTTGAATGACCTTTTGTATAAGGGTCTTTGGCATCAATTGCACCCGCAAGCGATGTAACCATTTCCATAAGGTTGTTATGGTTTAGAATATCAACATTATTAATCTTTTTAACAAATTCGTCTTCAAAATTTATGCCTGTTTCAAAATGGCGTTTTGCAAGGATTTCGGTAAATGAATTAACCGCAACATCATCCCAGAAATTGAAATCTTCGGTACTGATAATTGCAGACATTCCTTCTTTGTAGCCTTTTGCCTGCGAAATATACATTGCTTGTTCGGCAAGTAACAACAGTTTTTCCTGATCCTGTGCGCAGTCAGGATATGTTGCAACCCCGACAGATACCTTAACAGGCCCGACATCATCTACAAAACAACATGACAGACAGTATGTAATATATTCTGCCATATATTTTGCATTTTTGGTATCGGTTTCAGGCATGATAACAGCGATTTCATCTCCGCCGTAGCGACCTGCACTGTCGGTATTTTTGATATTTTGTTTAACCTTTTCGGCAATAATTTTAATAACTTCGTCACCTTTGGCATGCCCAAGTTCTCTGTTGATTTTTGTGATGTTATTAACATCAAACATTATGACAGACAAAGGTGTATTGTTATCTTTGGCTTTTGCCATTTCTTTTGCAAGAACTTCCTGAAATCCTCTGTGAGTGTATAAAGAAGTCAGGTTATCAGTGTTTGCAAATTTGTTTGTTTGTTCAAGCAGTTGAATATTGTGAATATACATTCCCATATAATTTGAAAGGAATGTGGAAAGATTTATATTAAGTCTTGAAATGTTTTTGCCGACAAGCATTACACCGATACATTTATCAACAGACATCATCGGGATAATTACAGAGCCGGTTTTGCTCAAATAAGGGATTTTTATGTAATCAATGTTATCTTTATCAATTATTGTTCTTGAATTGAAACACTGAACTATCGGGTTTGTTTCATCAGATAAAAAGACCTTTGAACTGTAAGAGTTTCCTGCTTTTGAATATAATCTGATATTAAGACATTTTGATTTTTCGTGCAATATACCAAAACCGATAAAATTCCATTTTTGTTTTTTTACAAAAATATCATTCAAGCGTGAAAACAGATTTATCAAACTTGAATTGTTTGTAAACGCATCAGAAATGCTTTTCATTATCTCTGCATAATTTACAGCGACAGGCGTCGAAGTTTGTTCTTCCGGATACGGAACAAACGGATGAGATTTTGCTCTGTCGATATTAAAATTATTTATTGTTTCAACAATACTGCTGAAACTTTGATTTTCTCCGAACGGATTTTTCTTGACAGGTTCTTGAACCGGAGCAGATATTGATGTTTCCGAACTATAAGGATTTTTCCTATTTTCAGAAACATTAGGCAAAGACTCCTCAATCCTGTTTAATATATTTTCAATAGGATTGGAACTCAAAGACTTTTGTTTAGATTGAGTCTTTTTTTCTTCAGTTTTCTTTTCTGTATTTTCCAAAATTCAACTACCTGTTTTTTTTCCTAAAGTTTCGTAACAAATTTTTTTTGACAAATTTTTGGAAATTATTTACATTACTTAAATAAATTTTACCCTAAAACTTTCCTTTATGAAATACTGCAAACAGATGGAAATCCGCAAATTTCTAATTCATGCCCCGCTATTTCTACAAATTTATTACTACACTTATAGTATAAAACATGTTTTAACCTTTTCCAACCCATGTTTTAAGAAATATTAATATGCCCCTGTAATATTTCTACCAAAACGGGTCATACATAACTGCAGGATTCATATAATATGACTGATTTCCAAGGTTCTGAATTCTTTGCATGCGAACATAGTTTTGCATGCGTTGCTGCTGGATTAGTTGTTCATTAATATATTGTTGTTGTGCCTGCATTTCAAGCATGATTTGTTCTGCTTCCTGTTGTTTTTCCCTGTAATATTGTTCTTTTTTGGCAAGAACATAGTTCATATAGTCTTGATTTAGAGAATAAAAAGCGTTTGTGAGTTGTTGTCCGTCATATTTTACAAGGTATTGGTTTGCGGTGCGGAAAAATTCGTCTTGTTTTTGGCAAAGTTCCGCTGCAGTTATATTCTCAGGAAGTTGATTTCTGAAATATTCCCATTTTGGTGCTTTTACAAATATTTTTAGTTTGGATAATTGTTTATCAATTTTTTTCTGTTCCAAATTGGCAATAATTTCATTAACTATTGCAATATCACCTTCATTCATGGTTGTATTTCTTGCCTGATAAGCGTATTTCAGTTTGTCAGTATCGTTTTGGGATGTTTTTTGAATTCGCATCAGGTTTTCAAAATTGTACTTTTGGTTATTAAGCGCAATAGCGATTCTGTGAGCGTTGGGCAGGTCATTTTTTTCACTGTAAATTGTGTATAGAAGTTCATTATCTTCGTATCTTCTATTTCTTATTCTACCAATGTAGTTGATAGCATTTTGGTAATCTCCGATACCGTAATAGCATTTTGCCATTGAGGAATAAATTTTTTCATCACCGGTGTTTTCATAAAGTTTATATACATCAAGCGCCTTTTGGTATTGGTTATTTTTCATGTAAAGCCTGCCAAGGTCATCATTTATTGTATTTTTTGAAAAAATTTGATAATTTCTGTCTGCCATGCGAATTTTATCCATTGCACGCAGTGCTTCTTCATAGAGTTCTTTTTCAATGCAATTATTATAATATTGCACTAAAGCGGGATAAAAATTCGGATACTTATATAAGACTTCACCCCAGGCACCTTTGTCTATGAGTTGCTGAATTTTTTTTGTATATTTGTAATCCTGTTTTTCTTCTTTAGTTAAATTACGGACAAAATTTTTCTCAACTTCATCATTCATTTTATTAAAATGAATTTGTACTCTGCCGTTTTCAATGGTATAGAATTTGAGATAATTATAATACGGCATAGATTTGGTGTAGGTTTTTGTATTTTGAGCATTATTTGCAGTGATTACAATGGCATCTGACGGGTTTTGTACTGCCGTAAAAATTCCTAAAATACCTATTAATAATAAAACACTAAACTTTTTCATAAACATCTTCCTTTGTTAAAGATATTTTACGCAAAAATTAAATATTTAACAAGAAAAGGAAATATTATTTTGTGTGTAGTCTTGAAAAATGTAAAATCATAGTTTATAATAAAGAAAAGGGCGAAGCAGGTTGCCGCCTGCCTCTTTAAAAGCCCTCTTATTTGGTGAAGTAAAGCGCAATGATTATCAGTAAGATAAGCCAAAGCGCTTTTTCTGTTATACAGAATTTCACCTTCATCACCTCCTTTCATCATTCGTACAGATACGATTTACAGTCGTAGCGAACGGAAAGTAAGTGTTGTTTATACAGGGCTTACCCTCAACAAAAATAATAACAGACACAAAACCAAAAGAACAAAAACTTAATAATAATTCATAAATAAAATTGTCATCCTGAACTTGTTTCAGGATTTCCTTGTTAATCAAATTCAAGAGTGTTCAGCCATAGTATGTTGGGCATACCTGCCCAACACAAAGCATATTTTAAATGTAGGTTGAGTGTAACCCAACAATGATTATAAAAAAGAGGCTTTGTCATTCTGAACTTATTTCAGAATTTTAAAAGCCTCTTTTTTAGTTATATAATCGTTAAACCTTTCAACTGTTCAACTTTTCAGTAGTTTTACAGCATCAAACCGCCGGCAACTTCGATAGCCTGACCTGTGACATAATCAGTATCAAGTGCTAAGAATTTAACTACTTTTGCAATATCTTCAGGAGTACCGAATCTTTTCATCGGAATTGCTGCTGCGTATTCTTCGATATTACCAAGGTTTGCAGTCATTGCAGTTTGGATAAATCCAGGACATACAGCATTTACTCTGATATTTCTTGAACCAAATTCTTTTGCAAGAGTTTTAGTTAAACCGATTAAACCTGCTTTTGATGCGCTATAGTTTGCCTGACCTGCGTTACCATGAACACCAACGATTGATGACATATTAATAATTGAACCCTGTCTTGCTTTCATCATATATTTGATAACTGCATGAGTTACATAATATGCAGAACCAAGGTTAATTTTAATAACTCTTTCCCATTGTTCAGCATCCATTCTGATAAACAAACCGTCTTTTGTAATACCCGCATTATTTAAAAGAACATCAATGTGTCCGTGTTCTTCAATCATTTTGTCAACAGCGGCTTTAACCTGTTCATCATTTGATACATCAAATTGATAGAACCAAGCATTAACACCGATAGCCTTGAGTTCATCAATAGCAGGCTGTGCAGTTGCCGCATCACAAATGTCATTGATAATAATGTCGCATCCTGCGTGTGCAAGTTCTTTCGCACAACTAAAACCGATTCCTCTTGAACCGCCTGTAATCAAAGCAATTTTTCTTTCAGTCATTTTAATCTTTCTCCTTATTTTTCATTCTTCCCTCGCCCATTGATGGGAGAGGGTAGGGTGAGGGGTGTTTTCCCCTTGCGAATAAAATATCCCCTTTTCAACTTTTAAATTATAGCATAAATATAATTTTGTAAATAATTTATTGACTTTTTTATGTTATACTAAACATATCAGGAGGGATATTTTATGCAAACTATGGAAAAAGCAAATATTGATTGGGCAAATTTGGGTTTTGGTTATTACAAGACCGATAAAAGATTTGTTTCTATGTTTAAAGACGGCAAATGGGATGAAGGCGGATTGACAGATGATGAAAATATTACTATGAATGAGTGTGCGTGTGTTTTGCAGTACGCTCAAACATGTTTTGAAGGGATGAAAGCCTACGAAACTGTTGATGGACATGTAGTAATTTTCAGACCTGATATGAACGCTCAAAGAATGTTTGATACTGCTCAAAGACTTGAAATGCAACCATATCCGCAGGATAAATTTATTGAAGCAGTTGAACAGGTTGTTAAAGCGAATTTGAAATATGTTCCTCCTTACGGAACAGGTGCAAGCCTTTATATAAGACCATATTTGTTTGGTTATTCTCCTGTTATGGGTGTAAAACCCGCACAGGATTTTATGTTTAGAATTTTTGTTTCTCCTGTCGGACCTTATTTTAAAGGTGGTTCAAAACCTATTACATTAAAAGTCAGTGATTTTGACAGAGCCGCACCTAACGGAACAGGACATGTTAAGGCAGGTCTAAACTACGCTATGAGTTTGCATGCAGGTGTAACCGCACACAAAGAAGGTTATGCGGAAAACTTATATCTTGACCCGCAAACTCGTACAAAAGTTGAAGAAACAGGCGGAGCAAACTTCTTATTTATAACAAAAGACGGAAAAGTTGTTACTCCGAAATCATCAAGTATTCTGCCATCTATTACAAGACGCTCATTGATGTATGTTGCAAAGCACTATTTAGGGCTTGAAGTTGAAGAAAGAGAAGTTTATCTTGAAGAACTTAAAGATTTTGCAGAATGTGGTCTTTGCGGTACAGCGGCAGTTATTTCCCCTGTCGGGAGAATCGATGACCACGGCAAATCAATTAACTTCCCATCCGGCATGGACGCTCCTGGAGAAATTACCAAAAAACTTTATGATACTCTTACAGGTATTCAATACGGTAAAATTGAAGCACCGGAAGGCTGGATAAGAGTAATAAAGTAAAAAGTGAATTGTGAATGGTGAATAGTTCTTATAAAAAAATAAAAACTCGAGCAGTTTGGGGTAAATTGCTTGAGTTTCTTTTTGGGGTAATAGTCTAAAATAGACTGTGTTTATGGGGTTTATAGGGGTAAATTTAATTTAGGAGTTAAATTATATTTATTAAGCCATATACGGTAAATGTATATAGTTTTCGTTTACTGTGCTTCTTTTTGGGGTTGATAGTATATTATAAGCCTTAACAAAACTGTAACCAAGTGCTTTTAAAGGGTTTGAATGAACAAAATCTGCCTTTTGGGTAATATATAAATCTTTTTCAAAGTTGATTTTGTTGTTTGAGTTTTTATCAAGATTCATCAAACCTACTCTTGAGTTATTATTGTTATTATTAGTACCGAATGAAATCGGCTTTATTGTTGTTATCTTTACAGGATTTATTGTAATCATTGTCTTCTCCTTTCGGGATTAAGTGTAAATTAAACACTTCATTTAACACAAATACTATAAATCATAATAAATAATTTGTCAATACCTATTATGAACTTTTGTTAAGCATGCTGAAATCAAGACTACCAAAAGGTTTAACGATAAAGTGCCAAAAATACACTTATTCCTTGATTTAAGAGTTTTTTACCTGAGAAAATTAAAATTTTGTGACAAAAATGAATCATCCTATTGTTGTAGGTAAATAAAATTTTGCAAAAAACTGCACAATATTTTTCCAAAAATCCCGACTTCTCCCTTTTTAACTTAATTTTCAGAGAATATAAAGAACTTATAAAGATTGTAAAATATACACTTGATAAATAAATTTATTTATCATATAATAATATTACAATCTATTTGTGAAAAAAATCACGATTAAAATAAAATTATCATGTTATCATTTTATAAAAGGAGAAAAATATGACAACAAAAAGTAAAAAAACTGTTGAAAAACTTGAAAAAAGTTTGAACAAATCAACAGTAGTAGACAGTGCAGAACAATTTGAACTGCTTATTGAAAGAGTTAAAAAGGCTCAAAAAATCTATTCAACTTATACACAGGAACAGGTTGATAAGATTTTTAAAGCGGCTGCAACGGCTGCTGACAAGGCTCGTATTCCTTTGGCTCGTATGGCTGCAGAAGAAACAGGCATGGGAGTTTTGGAAGATAAAATTATTAAAAATCACTTTGCAAGTGAATACATTTACAACAAGCACAAAAACGCAAAAACTTGCGGTATCATTAAAGAAGATAAAGCAAACGGAATAAAAATTGTTGCTGAACCTCTCGGAATTATTGCAGGTATTATTCCTACAACCAACCCGACTTCAACAGCAATTTTCAAATCTTTAATTGCTTTGAAAACAAGAAATGCTATTATTTTTTCACCGCACCCGAGAGCAACAAAATCTACTATTGAGGCTGCAAAAGTTGTATTGGAAGCCGCAGTTAAAGCAGGTGCTCCGGAAGATATTATCGGTTGGATTGATGTTCCGTCAGTTGAACTTTCAGGTCAATTGATGCAACACCCTGATATTGCATGCATATTAGCAACAGGTGGTCCGGGTATGGTTAAGGCTGCTTATTCATCAGGCAACCCTGCATTGGGCGTAGGTCCTGGTAATACTTCAGCCGTTATTGATGAAACTGCTGATATAAAAATGGCTGTTTCTTCAATAATCATGTCAAAGACTTTTGATAACGGTATGATTTGTGCATCTGAACAATCTGTTGTAGTTGTTGAAGATGTTTATGAAGAAGTTAAAAAAGAATTTCAGTACAGAGGTGCTTATTTAGTATCTAAAGCAGAACAGCAAAAAATGATTGATTTGCCGTTTATCGACCCGAACAGAGGAACTGCTCATCCTGCGATTGTCGGGCAAAGTGCAGTTAAGATTGCTGAACTTTCAGGCTTTGAAATTCCTGAATATTCAAAAATTCTTTTGGTTGAAAGACCTTCTGTTGATTGGTCTGATCCGTTCTCAAGAGAAAAATTATCACCGATTTTGACTATGTATAAGGCTAAAAACTATGAAGAAGCATCAAAAATGGCTTATGAATTAGTTTCAAAAGGTGGTGCAGGTCATACTTCAGTTCTTTACACAGATCCGAGAACATCTGAAAGAATTGACCATTATGCAGAATTGATGCCTTCTTGCCGTGTACTTATCAACTCACCTTCATCACAGGGTGGTATTGGTGATTTATACAACTTCAAACTTGAACCGTCATTATCTTTAGGTTGCGGTTCTTGGGGTAAAAACGCTATCTCAGGTAACATCGGGGTAGAAAACTTACTTAACTACAAAACAGTTGCTGAAAGGAGAGAAAACATGTTGTGGTTCAAGGTTCCTTCAAAGGTTTACTTTAAAAGAGGCGCTACTGATTTGGCTCTTCGTGAATTGGCAGGTAAAAAGCGTGCATTTATCGTAACTGACAGATTTTTGTTTAATTCAGGTGCTGTTGATGCGATTACAAATGTTCTTGATGAAATCGGAATTGACCATGAAATCTTCTTTGATGTCAAACCTGACCCGACATTATCTACAATCAGACAAGCAATGGATATAATCAAACCTTATGAACCTGATGTATTTATCGCATTGGGTGGTGGTTCTCCAATGGATGCTGCAAAGATTATGTGGTTGATGTATGAACAACCTGATACAGATTTTAGTGATATTTCAATGAGATTTATGGATATTAGAAAGAGAATCTGCTCTATTCCTGATTTGGGTAAAAAAGCAACTATGGTTGCAATTCCTACAACTTCAGGTACGGGTTCTGAAGTTACACCGTTTGCGATTATCACAGATGATGAAACTCATGTTAAATACGCAATTGCAGATTATGCTTTGACTCCTAATATGGCAATTATTGACCCGAACTTTGTTGACGGCATGCCAAAAGGTTTGACTTCAGCATCAGGTATTGACGCATTGGTTCACGCAACTGAAGCGTATGTTTCTTGTATGGCTACAAACTTCACTAATTCAAACGCTTTGGAAGCAATTAAATTGGTATTCAAATATTTAGAACCGTCTTGGTCAGAAGGTGCAAACAATCCTAAAGCAAGAGAAAAAATGCACTATGCCGCAACTATTGCAGGTATGGCATTTGCTAACTCATTCTTAGGTTTGTGTCACTCTATGGCTCACAAACTCGGTGCAATGTTCCATGTTCCTCACGGTGTTGCAAACGCATTATTATTCAGACAAATTATCAAATATAATGCAGTAGATTATCCGCATAAACAGGCAACATTCCCTCAATATAAATATCCGAATGCAAAAGAAAAATATGCTCAAATTGCTGACGAATTAGGTTTGGGCGGAAAAACTCTTGATGAAAAAGTTGAATTGTATATTCAGGCAGTTGATAAACTTATGAAATCAATCAACTTACCAAATTCTATCAAAGATTTTGGTGTAACAGAAGAAGAATTCTACGCAAAACTTGATGAAATGGTAGAATTGGCATTTGACGACCAATGCACAGGTGCTAACCCTGCATATCCGTTAATGAGCGATATCAGAGAAATCTATATTGACGCTTTTAATGGTGTTGTAAGAGATTACTACCCTGCAAAATCAGCAAAGAAAAAATCTTCTAAATAAGACTGATTATAAAATATGAAAATACCCTCTCAATTTGAGAGGGTATTTTTGCGATAATAATGATATTAGCGCAGATATATTGCAAATTTTATTTTTACGGGTTTTATAATATTTTAACAGTAGTATATATAAGACAGGAAGTGATTTTCACTTCCTTTTTTTCGAGCCCTCTACCGACGGTAAGGGTTAGCCAGCGTTGCAACGCTGACTAATATTCTTTTTATATTTCATTTAAAAAGCACGCACTAAAATGGTTTTGCCCGATTTGAATAAGTTTTGGTATTTGTGTTTGGCATTTTCCTCCGCAAAAATCACATCTTGGGTGAAAACGACAGCCGTCAATTTTTTGGGATAATGTCGGAGGTTGTCCTTTTATTGTTTCAAGCGGAGTTTGTCTGTTTGACGGAATTGACTTTAATAACGCTTGTGAATACGGGTGATTGGGGTTTGCAAAAAATTCATTGGCAGGCGCGCTTTCTACTATTCTGCCTGCGTACATTACCGCAATATTTTGGGAGTTTTCGCTTACAAGCGCCAAATCGTGTGTAATCAAAAGAATTGATGTCTGATTATTTTGTTTAATCTCGTTTAAGAGTTTCATAATTTGTGCCTGAATTGTTACATCAAGCGCAGTTGTCGGTTCATCTGCTATAAGAATTTGCGCATCCGTTGCAAGAGCCATCGCAATAACCGCTCTTTGTTTCATTCCGCCCGAAAATTCGTGGGGGTAGTTATTTAGCCTGTTTCGTGCATCAGGTATTTGTACGGCTTCAAACGCTTCAATGGCTTGTCTTTTTGCCTCATTTCCTTTAAGTCCTTTGTGAATTTTTATAACCTCTAAAAGTTGGTCGCCGACTGTGTATAAAGGGTTTAGTGAAGTCATCGGGTCTTGCGGTATGAGTGCAATTTTACCCCCTCTGATTTTGCTCATTTCTTTTTGGGTTTTGTTTAAAAGATTTTCGCCGTTGTATATAATTTCTCCGCCTGTAATTTTTGCGGTTTTGGGAATAAGGTTGAGAATACTCATTGCGCTCATTGTTTTTCCGCAACCGGATTCGCCGACGAGTGCAAGTGTCTGACCTTTTTCAAGTGCAAAGTTTACATCAAAAAGCGCCTGCTGAAAACTATCTTCAACATTAAATCCCAAATTAAGATTTTTTACTTCTAAAACAGACATCAAGTTCATTATATTGTTTTTAAAAGTTCAAGTAAATAGTTTTTATGTCGGATATTTTAACAGTATTTATTATCTGATTAAAGTTTGTTGGTATTGCAGGTCGGATAATGCTTTTGAGTGAATGGAGAGTGGTGAATGGTGAATAGTCCTTTACAGATTTATGAGTAGTAATCAGTAAGTTTGGCTTTCAGCCCAACATTCTTTATTGTTGGGGTAGAAACCCCAACTTACAAATTTGAGTGAATGGTAAATAGTGAATTGTGAATAGTCCTTTACAGATTTATGAGTAGTACCAGTAAGTTAGGCTTTCAGCCCAACATTCTTTATTGTTGGGGTAGAAACCCCAACTTACAAATTGGTATAAATGATTTGAATTTATTTTTCTTCCAGATACCCAAAATCTTTTAAAATATTATCTTTTTTGCGCCAATCTTTTTCAACTTTGACTTCCAACCCCAAGAAAACTTTTTTTTCTGTAATTTTTTCCAAATCCTGTCTTGCTTCTGTTCCGATTTTTTTGAGCAAACTCCCGCCTTTACCTATCAAAATTCCTTTTTGGCTCTTTGTTTCACAATAAATTGTTGCATAAATTTTATCAATATCTTCCTGCTCAAAATAGTTTTCAATTTTGACTGCAACTGCGTGCGGAATCTCATCAGATGTGTTTAGCAAAATCTTTTCTCTTATAATTTCCTGTGCAACATCACGCATAGTTTCTTCTGTCACCACATCTTCGGGATACATAATTTCACCTTCCGGCAATTTTTTGTATAAATTTTTGAGCAGAGTGTCAATATTTCTCCCTGTTTTTGCGGAAATTCTTATAACAGGCAGATTTTCGTCAAAAAGCGTTTTGTAACTCAACAGATTTTGTTCAATTTTTTCAGGCTTTTTAACCTTGTCAACCTTGTTCATTACGATAATCACAGGAATTTTTGTTTCCAAAAGATTTTGAACAATCCATTTGTCACCTTTTCCTGCACTTTCAGAACCGTCAACAAGAAAAATTATTACATCAGCATCAGGAATAGCAATTTTTGCTTCATCAATCAAAAATTCGCCGAGTTTATTAAGCGGTCTGTGAATTCCCGGAGTATCAATAAAAACAATTTGTCCCTGCTCGTTTGTCAGAATACCTTTAATTCTTTTTCGTGTAGTTTGTGCTTTGTCAGTTGCAATAACAATTTTCTGCCCCAAAATCTGATTTAACAGGGTTGATTTGCCCACATTCGGGCGTCCGATTATAGTTACAAATCCGCATTTCATTTCTGTATTGTAACATAAATTTACCAAATATTAATAAAGTAGCAAAAATTTTTATTCTCGACTATTATATAAATTGAAGTGTAGTTTTTTAAAGATTATGGGAAATATGATAAATAGAAAATTTATAATTACAACTGTTCTTTCAGCATTTTTAGTTGCAGGTAATTCCGTAATGGCGGATTCAAGTGATTTATTGAGAATGGATGTCAAGAAAGCATCAAGTGATGATACGGTTGATGTAACATTCTATACGACAGGCGCTCCGACAAACACCGTAGTAACAAGAAAATCAGGCAACACTTATGTTGTGTTACTGCCAAATGTTGCAGGTAATCAGTCTATCGTACCTGCATTGGGCGGAGTAAAAGATTTGGTTTCCGATGTTAGAGTAAAAAATGTTGATGATGGTATCGGCGGTTATACAAAAGTCACATTTAATACAACAAAACCTATAAAAATTCAAACTTACACAAAAAGAACTGCACCATTAACTAAGGCTCAGCAGGATTATAAAAATTTGATTGTTCAAAATAATAAATTTGATCCTGATAAGAAAATGGCAAATTTCAAAAAAACAAGCACTTCTGCTTCAACAACTGCAACTTCAAGTGCAAAACCTGCGGTTTCAATCACAAAAACTGCCGCTACAAAGCCGCCTGTTGCAACTACAAAAACAACGACAACAAAGCCTGTTGAAGCAAAAAAAGTTACCCCGCAAACTACACAAACAAAGACAACTACTCAAAATGTGAACAAAATTGCGTTAAAACCCGTTGCTGTTCATGTTCCTGTCATAAAAACGGATAGTGCAAAATCTTCTGTTCAAACTGCAAAAGTTCAACCTAAAACAGTAAAAACCGAAGCAGTTAAACCAAAAATTGAGGTTAAATCAGAAGTAAAACCTGCTCAAAAAGTTGAATCTAAACCTGAAGCAAAATCTGTTGAATTCAAACCTGTTTCGGCATTTGATTTAAAAAATACACCGGCACAATCAAAAAGTGCAAAAGCAGATAATTCAAAAAACATTGAAAAAACTGTTAAATCAAAAACAACAAGAAAAGGTTTGCCTATTATACCGATTGCAGGTGCATTATCTGTTATAGGAATATTTATTCTCGGTGCTTTGATGAATATTATTGCAAGAGCGGTTAAGAATAATTCACAGTTAAAAGAATATTTTGAAAATTATAACTCTGAACCTGAAAAGGCCAAGGGTGATGATTATTCTCAAATTGCCGATAATGAAAATTTGAGTTGGCAGGAAAAATACAAATTGTATTCGCAAGCAAAAGATGGTCAAAATCAGAGCGGTACATCTTATGTTACAAATATTGACGGTACCAAAGGTGTTTTGGTAAATGATATGGCTGCAAGAGTTTCACAAATGGAGCATGCACTTTCTCAAACTCCTTCTATGAAACAGTTTAGTACTTCCCCGAAGGGTGTTCAGTCGGAAGAAGAAGCAATTGCAAAAAGAATGTCAGGACTAAACTTAAAATCTTTTGCAAAAAATCTTGACCTGAAAATGACAAGCAGACAAAGTTTACCGTCAGAAAGTGAAAATGTCGTTACAGAACCGCTTCATGAAGGGCAGCATGTTAAACTGAAAAATAGCGGATTAAATGTCAGTAGAAGAAATTTTGGCGGTCACGGATTCAGCATATCTGATTTAGTCAGAACAGGCAGAAGATTTTTACCGAAAAATAAAATTTCCGATGAAATGAAAGAACTTCAGGAACAGTATTTGGTATCTTCTTTGGAAGAATATTTGAGTATTGTTGATAATGAAAATAATAGGGAACCTGTTTCTGCCGTAACGGAAGAAATTACAAATATGATTCCGAAACGCAGCCGTTCCGAGATGATGAGCGTAACTAATCCGGTTGATAGAAAAGTTCCGTTTAAAAAGCCGCAGGCATCAGATTTTGACATTTCTATCAAGTCAAAATATGATATAGATAATGACAAGAGTATCTTCATGGTTGAATCTGACGGAGTTTCAGCTTTAATCGGTAAGATTGGTGAAAATGTTTATGTATTGAAAAAATTTGATAAAATCGTAAACAAACCGCTTCAGGTCAGACTTGATTACGGCAGTGTGTATATCGTAAAAGTCGGCGGATTCAAGTGTCTTGTTGATGTAGCAGAAGACAAAATGGGTACATTGCTTGAAATATAATTAATATCCCCTCGCCTACAGAATCATTAGGGTGGGATACAAAGCGAAGCTCCTTAATTATGCTTATGCTATTATCTTGTCAATTCGGGTGAGGGAATGTTAAAAAGAATAATTTTTATATCAGCAATATTAGTACTTATTTTTACAGTTTTTTGTTTACATAACAAAAGAGACAATTTTGTGCATATTGAGTTTGCGACTTGGGGTTCGGAATCTGAAATTAATATTTTAAAACCGATGCTTGAGGATTTTGAAAAACAAAATGACGGAATTAAGGTTGATTTAATGCATATTCCGCAGAATTATTTTCAGAAAATTCATCTTTTGTTTGCTTCGAATACCGCGCCTGATGTCATTTTTATAAACAATTTGTATTTGCCGTTGTATGCAAATGCCGGAGTGTTAGAGGATTTGACAAATTATGAGGGATTTGAATACGACAGGTATTTTCCAAAATCAATTGAAGCAATGAAGTTTAAAGGTAAAATTTATGCTTTGCCGAGAGATGTTTCTAATCTTGTGTTCTTTTATAACAAAGATTTATTTAAAAAACTAAAAGTTTCTTATCCGGCTAAAGACTGGACTTTAGATGATTTGTTAAATAAGGCTCAAAAACTCACTACAAAGGAAACATTTGGAATATCTTTTGAAGAAAAACCGCTTTATTATCTGCCTTATATGCTTTATTATGGGGGTTGGGGACTAAATGACAGCGCAAATTATTTCAGCAGTGATGTTTTAAACCAAAGCGCAAATAAAAAAGGGTTGGAATTTTATGCGGATTTAAGGCGAAAATATCATGTTGCTCCCAAGAAAGAGGAAATCGGCAGTGCAACTATGGCACAGATGTTTTTGCAAGGTAAAATCGGAATGTATTTATCAGGTCGTTGGCTGGTACCCAAATTTCGACAAGAAGCAAAATTTGACTGGGATGTGGCTGAATTTCCAAAAACAATGTTTATGGACAGTTCAGGCTGGGCAATATCAAAATCTTCTAAACATAAGTCCGAAGCAATTAAACTCATTAAATTTTTGGCTTCAAAAGATAATTCGCAAAAATTTGCGCAGAGTGGTCTTATAGTTCCTGCAAGAATGGATAGTGCAAATTCAAAATATTTTCTTGACGGTCAAAAACCAAAAAATGCTAAAGTGTTTTTAAATACTGCAAAAAATTCTGTACCGACACCTGTGACGGTTAATTATAACGAAATTCTTGACGATTTGAACTCCAAAACGGAATATATTTTTAATAAGTAATTTTATTAATGATATAATTAGTTTATGAAATCAATACAATTTTATGCGCCGAAAGATATAAGATTTGAAGAAGTACCAATAAAACCGCCGCAAGAGGGCGAAGTTGTTGTAAAAGTTATGTCGGCACTTACTTGCGGAACAGATGTCAAAACCTATCGCAGAGGTCATCCTGTCCTTATAAAAGAAGTCCCGTCAGGGTTCGGGCATGAATTTGCCGGAATTATTGAAAAAGTTGGCAGAAATGTCGAAGGGTTCAAAGTTGGTGACAGAGTTGTAGCGGCTAATTCCGCACCGTGCGGAAAATGTTTCTACTGTAAACATGAAGAATATAATTTGTGCGAAAATTTAGATTTATTAAACGGTGCTTATGCACAGTATATAACTGTTCCTGCACGAATTGTCAAAAAGAATATGCTCATTTTGCCTGACGATATGAGTTTTGACAGAGCGGCTTTTTGTGAACCGCTTGCTAATGTAGTTCATGGCGCATACAGAACCGAAATTAAAGAAGGACAAAGTGTCGGTATAATCGGAATAGGACCTATCGGGCTTATGTTTGCAAGAATTGCAAAACTTATGGGGGCAAGAGTAATTGTTGCCGGCAGAAACCCTATCAAACTTCAGATGGCGGAAGATTTTGCGCATGCTGATGAAATTGTTGATTTAACAAAATACCCTAATCCTGAAAAGATTTTCAAAGATTTTTCTGATGAAAACAAAGGTTTGGATGTTGCGATTGAGTGCGTAGGTTTGCCTGAAATTTGGGAACAAATTTTTAATTGTGTAAGACCCGGTGGTACGGTGCATTTCTTTGGCGGCTGCAAATCGGGTTCAAAAGTTAGTTTTGATACTACAAAAATGCATTATGGCGATATAAAGATGTTGAGCGTTTTTCATCATACTCCGAAATATTTCAGGAAAGCGTTTGAATATATCGCATCAGGCGAAGTTGAGGTTGAAAAACTTATAACAGATACCTTGCCTTTAGAAAAAGTTGAATATGCAATGCAGCAGCATATTGAAGGCAATGCGATTAAATTTTTAATCAAGCCGTGGATGTAACTTGAAAAATGCAGAATAATAGTTTATAATGAAGAAAAGGGCGAAGCAGGTTGCAGCCTGCCTCTTTAAAAGCCCTCTTTGATTTAGTGTTTAAGCGCTATTACTATTAGCAATAATAGGATTAGCGCTTTTGTAGTTACACTAAATTCCATATGATACCACCTCCTTTCATCATTCGTTTTGGTACGATTTACAGTCGTAGCGAACGGAAAGTAAGTGTTGTTTATACAGGGCTTACCCTCAACAAAAATAATAGCAAACAAAGAAATCAAATAACAAAAACTTAATAATAATTCATAAATAAAATTGTCATCCTGAACTTGTTTCAGGATCTCCTTGTTAATCAAATTTAAGAGTGTTCAGTAGGAGATTTCGAAATAAATTCGGAATGACACAATAAGAGTTGTAGGTCATGCAATTGCCTGACACAAAATAAAATTTAGGGAGGAGGTATTAATAAGTAAGTTGGGGTTTCTACCCCAACATTTTATTTGTTGGGCTGAAAGCCCAACTTACATATTAATTTCCCTTCCCTAAGTAGGGAAGTTTTTGGTGCGTATAAACGCACCCTACATAACTAACGGGCAGTTAACGGCTTCGCCGACACATACAGGCTCACAAGGCTCATTATTATTTCGCCTGTTCGCTTTGTATCGCAATGACATACTACTGTAAAATATTATATAATTACCATTAATTTTTATTTTTAATAAATTCTTTCGCCTGTTTGTTTATCAAATTTATATAAATCAGCAGAATTTATTGACAGGTCAAGTGTTTTGCCGATATTATAATCCGAACTCAAAACCGCAGAACAATGTTTTGTACCAATATCAAAATAAGCAATTTTTTCACTGCCAAGCATTTCTGATATGTCAACTTCAACTGTCAATTTTATATTACCATCGGGTTTGACCATTTTTTCAGGTCGTATTCCGTATAAAATATTTTCATCAAGACCTAAATCTTTTCCATCAATAAAATTCATTTGGGGAGACCCGATAAACCCTGCGACAAAAGTATTTTTGGGGTTGTTATAAACTTCATCTGGGCTGTCAACCTGCTGAATATCACCGTTATTTAGTAAAACTATTCTGTCGCCCATAGTTAGTGCTTCTGTTTGGTCGTGGGTTACATAGATAAAAGTTGTTTGTAATTTTTCGTGCAATTTTTTAATTTCAGAACGCATTTGAACACGAAGTTTTGCATCAAGATTTGATAACGGTTCATCCATAAGAAAAACTTTCGGATTTCTGACAATGGCACGCCCTAAGGCAACTCTTTGTCTTTGACCTCCTGAAAGTTGTTTTGGTTTGCGGTCTAAATATTCGGTCAAGTTGAGGATTTGAGCGGCATCTTGTACTTTTTTTTCAATTTCCGCTTTTGGGACTTTTCGCATCTTTAATCCGAACGCAATATTTTCCCTTACCGTCATGTGAGGATAAAGTGCATAACTTTGGAATACAAATGCTATATCTCTGTCTTTGGGCGGAACATCATTGACTTTTTTATCGCCGATAAAAATTTCGCCGTCAGTTATATTTTCTAATCCTGCTATCATACGCAAAAGAGTAGATTTCCCGCAACCTGATGAACCGACAAGAACTACAAATTCTTTGTCTTTTATCTCTAAATTTACGCTATTTATAACTACTTTGTTGTTGTCATAAGTTTTTTTGACATTTTTTAAAATTACATTACTCATCTTCTTCCTTTTCAGTCGGGATAATTATATTATATTCATTCCCATTGTTTGATTTAATGTTAAAAATACCGTTTGCTCTTTTGGTTAGTATGCTGATAATTCCAAGTCGCAGACTTTTTACGATATGTTTTTTATTTTTTTCAAGTTGTGCATAAGGATTGCATATTTGGCGCAAATCCTTTGGTGCAACAGGTGTTCCTGTATCTATAATTTTTATTTGCAAATATTTTTTGCTTTCATTAAGTCCGTATGTGATGTATTCTTCATCATTCGGGTTTGATAAAATTACCTGAATGTTACCTGATTCCGTTGATTTTAAAGACAATTCAAGAATATTTATGATTGATTTTTTTATTGCATTAAAATCATTATAGACATTTCTTGATTCAATATTGTCATAAATAAAATTGATACTGATTTTTTCTTTATCAATGTTTTTTTCAAATTCTTTTATAATATCTTTGATTTCCGAAACAATATCAAATTTTTTGTATTCGCTTTCATATTGCAGAGATTCTGCATAACTGAAATCAATAAATTTTTCGGTAAATTCATTTAATTCATTTGCATTGGACTGAATAATTTTAAGATATTTTGATTGTTTTTCGGTTACTTCGCCGGCTATTCCGTCAACAAGTCCCTGACAAAATCCTGTCATTGAATTTAGCGGTGCTCTGAACTCATTTTGAAGTTTATAAATCATTGCATTTTTTTCATTATTAAATTTTTCTATATTGTCTTTTTCAATATTATCTTTAATAATTTTTGTATTATCTCTTATACATACGCAATAATCTCCGTCTATTTTAGATGCAGTCAATTCAAGAAATTCGTTTGGGGTATTGGTTTCTACAAGAACGGCCTTTTTATATTTAATCGATTGTCTTACTGCTTTCAGCCCATTGCTAAAAAGTTCATTTATCGTAATATTTTCATTGGCACCTAAATTATTTCTTGCGTAAAAATTTGCTTCTTTGATAAAGCCGTCAGAGTCAAGATACAAGAACATATCAGGCAAATTATCAAGAATTTTTGGAGAAGTAAGAATCGAATTCAGATTTTTTTTTATTTGTTCAAAATTCATAAGTTGCCCTCAAACCCCTTTATAATATATAATGCATAATAACATGAAATTAATTTTATGTAAATTTTTGTAATAATTTTAGACACGAAGTAGCAAAAAAATCCGTGGAGATGGTTTATAAACAAAGATTGATACATGGATAGTTAAAGAAAAGCAGGTGATACTATGAGAGAAATCGAAAACAACCTAAACAATGTAAATTTCAAAGGGATTCCGCAAATGCCGGCTGTTGAAGAAACTTCTGCAAAGGCTGATGCTCCTGTTGCTCCTTTGGAGCAAAAAGAAATCAAAGATTTAAAAAATATGCCTGCTGCAGAACTTGGGAAGTCGCAGGTTGCATCTGATTCTGTTGAAACAGATTTGAAGTTTTTACAAAAACATCCGCAACTTGTTGCAGAACTGAATGAAGCAATGGACAAATACGCTCAAAATCACAGCGAAGAAGAAACATTGCAAATGTTTGAAAAAATGCACCAGGAATTTGCAACAAAATAGTGTTTTAGAATTTGTAACTGCAATTAAGCGTGTTAAATTCCAAAAAACTGCGTATGTATTTTAAAATACTGTAGTTTTCTGTGTCTTTTTGTTCCGGGATAATGTATTGGGTAAAATCGACAGGCATGCTTACAACCTGCATATACTTGCTATTTGACATCTAACTCCTTTAACTGATTTAATTTTGTATTTATTACATGCATATATTCCAAATTGTCTGTTTTGCGTGCATAGTTTTGGGCTTTGGTTAATAATCTGTATGCTTTATTGAGGTTATTAAATTCGACCATAATATCAGCAGCCGCTTCATAGTTTTGAGCGGTTTTTAACGGAGTGTCGCCCTGTGTGTAATCCTGAACTGCCTGAGAAAATGATTTGAGGGCTTTTTCAGGTTCATCAAATTTCAAATGTGCTTTGCCTGTGTTTGAAGAAACAAAGCCTTTAAGATTATAGTTTTCGGTTTCGTTTGCTATTTCTTTGGCAAGTTCATAGTAGTCAAATGCTTCGTGTTCATACATATCGGAGTAGATATTACCCATTTTTGTCAAAGAAGCACTCTGAGCCGGAAGATTTTCTGCTTCTCCTGCATGAGATACCGCACTTGCATAATGTTTCAGTGCAGGTGTAATTTGGCTTACATCATCATAAATTTGAGCCATAGAATAGTATGCTTTGGCTTTTACATTTTCATCTTTTGAAAGTTTTGTTGCCTGATGATAACTTTTCAATGCCTGTGGTAAATAATCATGGTTGTCATAGATTTTCCCGACTTCAAAATAGATTTTGCCTGATGTTTCGGTGTCATCAATTTCGTTTGCTCTGTTTAATGCTTTTTCAAAAGTTTGAATTGCTTTTTCTGGGTTCTGTGCATAAGCAAATTTCTTTGCTTGTATAAACAGTGATTTCAGTTGTTTATCCTGCGGAATTTTTACTCCAGAGTCGCCTGCAACATTTATCGGAATAACTTTTGAGTTATCCTCTATGGTTGAAGTTGCTTCCTGATTTGTTTCCTGCAATTCTTCCTGACGCTTTGTTTTGCTTGTTGAGCCGTCCGGAAACTTGACTAAAAATCTTTCGTTGACATCATTTTCGTCATATTTGAAATTGATTTTTTGTAAAAATAGAGTATCAACCCAATTTTCAACAACTTTTGAATCTTTATTTAAGGTTTCGGAGATGTGTCCGTCAAGTAATGATGCGGCATTTTTAAGATTTGATTTAATGAGTTTTACATTCGGATTATCTTTTGTAACCTGTTTCTCTATCAAAGCAAGATAGCCGTCAACTTCATCAGAAATGTTTTCAGGGGTACCTATTGCAAGAGCAGTGTTTTTAAAATCTTTCAAAATTTGTGCAATATTTATTTGAGCATTATTAAAATCTGTGTGATTTTCTTGTGCATTTTGAACATAAGAAGTTGCCTGCCCCTGATTTCTTGTTTTTTGAGAATTAATATTTACATTTGAATATGCGCTTGCCGCAAAAGACTGTGCATAATTCGGGGTGTATGCAGTTTTTTTTTGTTCTGTATATTGAAGTCCTTTGCTTTTGGCGTTGGGGTTTGCGCTTTCTTCTCGTTGAGCATTAGCAGATGCGGTTTGCTCGTCCTGCGCTTTGCGTTTGACATTGCTTCTTGCATCCTGATTCACATACGGTCTTTGATATATGTTGTTAAGACTCAATCCCATTAAAAAACTACCTGCCTCTACTCTATTGTCCGGTACTTTATTTGTACCATATTTATTTTCTTATGTAGTCAATCATTTGTATGATTTTTTACATGTTTTATTTAAGGATTTTTAGGCAAATGTCAAAAAAAGTGCGAAATTATAATTTCGCACTTTTAATTTTAATTCTTCAATGTGTTTTATATATTATTCACCGACTGCTTCGGCACAATCAGGACAAATACCGTTTGAATTGAGTTCACGATATTTCCAACAGCGTGAACATTTTTCGCCCTTTGCTTTTACGACCCAAACGGTGTAACCATCTTCACTGTATTCATTCAAGATTTCTTCAGACGGCTTTTCATTTGTCAAAGTTGCCTGTGAAACGATATAAATATCAGACAAATCATTTTCGTTGGTTTTCAGTACAGAATTATCTTCTGCTTTTATGTAAACACCTACTTCCAATGCGCTTCCGACTTTTTTGTCTGCTCTTAACGGTTCAATGGCTCTTGTTACAACTTCTCTTGATTTCAGAATTTTTGCAAAATCATCTGAAAGTTGTTCATTGTTCCACTGGGGGTGAACTTCAGGGAAATCGGCAAGTAATATACTGATTAAACCACCCTTTTGAACTTCAGGAACACTTTGCCAAATATCTTCCGCCTGATGTGGCATTACAGGGGTTAAAATTCGTACAAGTGCCATCAGATTTTCATACAAAACTGTCTGACATGCACGGCGGGAGAGTGATTTTTTGCCTGCCGTATATAATCTGTCTTTGACGATGTCAAGATAGAATGAACTCAAATCCACCGCAGCAAAGTTTTGCAGGCATTGGAAATATTTGTAAAATTCATAACTTTCAAAACTTTGAGTTACTTCTTCAATTAATTTGTTCAATTTGTGTAATGCAAATTTATCAATCAATTTTAAATCATCATATTTTACATAATCATTTGCAGGGTCAAAATCGAATAAGTTACCGATTAAAAATCTTGCAGTATTTCTTGTTTTCTTAAATATTTCAACAAGTTGTCCGACAATATTATTTCCGATTTTTATATCATTTTTATAGTCAACAGATGCCGCCCAAAGTCTTAAAATATCGGCACCATAGTTTTTAATAATATCATCAGGGCGAATATAGTTGCCTAAAGATTTAGACATTTTTCGACCATCTTCCCCAAATACAAAACCATGAGTAAGAACCTGTTTATATGGTGCTTTACCCTGAGTTGCAATAGAGGTTAAAAGAGAAGACTGGAACCAGCCTCTGTGCTGATCTGAACCTTCCAAATACATATCAACCGGTGTATGACCGAGTTCGTCTGCTCTTGCTTCTACAACCGCACTCCAAGATACTCCTGAATCAAACCAAACATCCATAATGTCTTTTTCTTTGCGGAAGTGAGTTTTTCCGCATTTAGGACATACAAAACCTGACGGTAAAAGTTCTTCTGCGCTATGATTTACCCATGCATCAGAACTTTCTTTTTCAAAGATATGTGCAACATTTTCAATAGTTTGGTCGTTGCAGATTACTTCTCCGCAGTCTTCGCAATAGAATATCGGAATAGGTACGCCCCATGCTCTCTGACGGGAAATACACCAATCCGTTCTGCTTGCAACCATATTTCCTATACGACTTTCACCGCTTGCAGGAATCCATTTGACATCATGGATAGCGTCCATTGCTTGTTGTCTGAATTTATCAACTTTTACAAACCATTGCGGTGTTGCTCTGTAAATTACAGGGTGTTTACATCTCCAGCAATGCGGATATGAGTGGCTGATTTCGTTTTGATAAACCAATGCTTTGTGGTTTTCCAACATATCAATTACCATGTCATTTCCTTTATAATAAGGAACACCGACAAGTTCAGGAATACCCACTTCATCTTTCCAGCATCCTGTTGCATCTAACGGTGAAAATACTTCAACACCGTATTTTACCCCAACTTCATAGTCCTCAAGACCATGCCCCGGAGCCGTGTGAACCAAACCCGTACCTGCATCAAGCGTAACATGTTCACCTAAAATTATTTTTGATTTTCTGTCAACAAGCGGGTGTTTTGTTTCCATCAGTTCAAAATCTTGTCCGATTGCAGTGCCGAGAATTTTGATATCACTTTCTTCCCAGCCTACATCTGCTAAAAATGTACCCAGCAAATCGGTTGCAGTTACATAAATGTCGCCTTTGTAATCAAACAAAGTGTATTCAAATCTCGGGTGCATTGATATTGCAACATTTGACGGAATTGTCCATGGTGTTGTTGTCCAAATAATTGCATATATTTTTTTGTCATTCTGAACTTGTTTCAGAATCTCATTATTTATTTTTTCTGTACTTGTCTGGTCAAATTCAAATCTTACATAAATAGATTTTGAAGAAATATCTGCATATTCAACTTCTGCTTCTGCAAGTGCTGTTTCGCAGGATGCACACCAATAAACAGGTTTCAAACCTTTTTCAATATAGCCTTTTTTATACATTTCGCCAAAAACACGAACCTGTTGCGCTTCGTATTCAGGGTTAATTGTGAGGTAAGGATTTTCCCAATTCCCCAAAACACCCAAACGGCGAAATTCACTTTCCTGACCTTTGAGGTTTTTATGTGCAAATTCTCTGCACTTTTGTCTTAATTCGCCTTCTGTAATTGAATGACGACCGCCTTTAATATTTTTTACGACTGCGTTTTCAATAGGCAATCCGTGTCCGTCATATCCCGGAACCATAGGGGCATAAAAACCTTTCATAGTCTTATACTTAATCAAAATATCTTTCAAAATTTTATTCAAAGCCGTACCGACATGAATTTTTTCCGAACTCAAATACGGTGGGCCATCATGTAAAACAAATGAATTTGTTTTATCACGATTAGAAGTCATTTTTTCATAAATCTTATTTTCTTCCCAAAATTGTTGAATTTGCGGTTCTCTTTGAGTTGCATTTGCTCTCATTGCCAAAGTGGTTTGAGGCAAATTAAGGGTATCTTTGTACTGTTTTTGTTCTGTTGTTTCAGTCATTTATTTATCCTCTGTATTTTGTGTAATTTCTATCGGTTCAGGTACGGTTTTTCTCGCAATACTGCTGAATAAACCGCCCTCGCTGTCACATTCTTTCATATAATTGTTCATTTTTTCGTAATCAAAACAATTTTCCCATCTTGCAATAACAACGGTTGCAACGCAATTTCCGACAAGGTTTACTGTTGTTCTGCCCATATCAAGAATTTGGTCAATGCCCAAAAGAATTGCAACTCCGACAAGCGGGATATTGAAACTTGCAAGAGTTCCTGCAAGTACAACAAGTGCAACTCTCGGTACTCCGGCTATACCTTTACTTGTAAGCATCAGTGCAAGCATCATTACAATTTGCTGGCTTAATCCGAGTTCAATCCCGTTGATTTGTGCGCAAAAAATTACTGCCATCGCAAGGTATAGTGTGCTTCCGTCAAGATTGAAAGTGTAGCCTGTCGGCATTACAAAACTGACAATGTTTTGCGGAACTCCAAATCTTTCCATAAGGTCAATTGCTTTTGGGAAAGCCGCTTCAGAACTTGCCGTTGTGAAAGCCAATACGGCAGGTTCCTGTATAACTTTAAGTAAATTTCTCAAAGATATTCTTGCGTATTTGCAGGCGATAAATAAAACTAATAGTACAAATACCGCAAGAGCCGTATATAGAGAGAATATTACTTTAAAATAATTTTTTAATATTGATAGTCCGTTCATTCCGACTGTTGATGCAATTGCACCAAAAATTCCTAACGGTGCAAAATACATTACATACTCGGTAAATTTAAACATCACCTGCGAAACAGATTCAAGCAGTGTCATGACAGGTTTTGCTTTTTCTCCGACAGCACAAATTGCAATAGCAAAAAATATTGAAAATACTACAATTTGCAGTAGATTTCCGTTTGCCATTGCTTCCACTATACTTGTCGGGAAAATATTATAAACAATTTCTGAAACAGAAGTCATAGGCGAACTTGTTGCTGCCATAAGACCTGCTTCTTTCATAAGATGAGGGTTTGCCATAACCTTACCAAAGCCATGTCCGGGGTTAAACAAATTACCCATGGTAAGTCCGATTATAAGTGCTAAAGTTGTTACGATTTCAAAATATACAATGGTTTTCAATCCGACTTTGCCGAGTTTTTTAATATCGCTATGGCTTGCAAGCCCTCGGACAAGAGTTGCAAACAACAACGGGGCTATAATCATTTTTACCATGCGTAAGAATATTACGGCAAAAGTTTTCATTTTGACCGCATAAACAGGGCAAAAATGACCAAAAATAACACCTAAGATAAGTGCTATGAATATCATCCATGTTAATTTTGAATGTTTCAAAGTATATACCTCTTTAAGCAAATTATATCTCAAACATGGTTATATAAACACTATTGTGCTTTTTTGTAAAAAAGCGTAATAAACAACATAATATATGTTATTGGTAGTTTTTGTTTTATCAAAACTACCATGACCGCTTTCTTTGGGCGGTCAAAGAAAGCGGTCAGAAAGCGGATTGCGAGCCAAAGCCGAAGCCATTTTGCTTGTGGCAAAAGCCACAGCAAAATGCGTAGTGCTGTAGATGGCGAGCAACCAAGCAGAAACCCGCCGACCGGTACTCCGTTCGCTAATCATTTGTACTTGCTCCACAATACAGGCGGGATAACTCACTACCGTTCAAACAAATCCCGCCTTGTTGTCGTGTCGCAAACAATGATTGCTCACTGCGTAAAGGTCGGACATCTTGAAAGCGCGCGCCGTTGTCCTTAGGCGCGCTAAGAGATTTTTGCCGACAGGCAAAAACACATATTACTGCGTTAGCAGTCTTATGCCGCCAAAGGCGGTATTGTACCTCAGCGAAGTTTTCTTTTCTTTGGTTCATTTCTTTTCTTTTGCCTCGCAAACAAAAGAAAAGAAATGAACAGGTAGAAAGTTTCAATCTCTCAATCACTACCGATAACATATATTATGTATTTTTGTGTTATTATGACACTATGAAACCAATTGTTTTAACAGGAATGTCGGGTTCGGGAAAATCTACTGTCGGAAAATTTTTAGCAGAAAAATGTAAATTGAAATTTATTGATATTGATGAACAAATTGTCTTAAACGAAAACAAATCAATAAATGAAATTTTTTCTGAAAATGGTGAAAATTTTTTCCGAGCACTTGAAGTTCAGACTATAAAAAATGTTTTTGAACCTGAAAATCTTGTCATATCTCTTGGCGGTGGGGCATTTGAAAATGACAGGACAAGAAATTTTTTATTAAATAACTCAACTGTAATCTATTTACAAACTTCGCCTGAAACAATTTTTAACAGATTGAAAAATTTAACTGACAGACCACTTTTGAACAATAATATGAATTTATCTGCAATAAAAAAACTTTTGGATTTACGCAAAAAAAATTACGAACTTGCCCATTTTACGGTTATAACGGATAATAAAAATATTAACGATTTGGCAGGGGAAATATTAAAATGTGCAAACTTGAAGTAAATATAAAAAGCACACAAAAAAATTATCCGATATTTATTAATAATCACGACATAGAAACCTTGCGTGATGAGATTTTTAATACTATTTCGTCAAAAAATTATATCGTTGTAATAAGCCAAAAAGTTTTTAAAATTTATGGTAAGAAGTTAGGCTTCCCGAAAGAAAAAGTTTTTATTTTAAAAGACGGTGAAAAGGAAAAAAATATTCAAAATTACACAAAAATTCTAAATTTTGCACTTTCACATCATCTCACAAGAGAGGATTCCATAATAGCAATCGGGGGCGGTGTAGTTGGCGATTTGGCAGGGTTTGCGGCATCAACATATATGAGAGGAATAAAATATATTCAGGTTCCTACAACTTTGCTTGCCTGCACAGACAGTTCAGTTGGCGGCAAGACAGCCATAAATACAGATTACGGTAAAAATTTAGTCGGATCTTTTTATCAGCCTTGCGCAGTCTT
>Ga0310695_10003916_pt1 | contig 28335 bp, 17 predicted proteins | sample RumenRJG_04DNA_FD_203882 | JGI IMG/M metagenome (GOLD analysis project Ga0310695, IMG submission 203882) | Bovine rumen microbial communities from Lethbridge, Alberta, Canada - RJG_04 (v2) (version 2) | ecosystem: Host-associated > Mammals > Digestive system > Stomach > Rumen | place: Canada... | reverse complement strand
GGCTGAAAATTGCCGTCGATGCTGGTATTGTGACCGACAAGATGTATATTGGCTTTCTGTCAAACAATCAGGGAAAAACAGGCTACGCGGAATTCTTTAAGGAATTGCTCGCGCTGCCTCAAGGAAAATCGCTTTTGTTCCACTGCACGCAGGGAAAAGACCGCACAGGCTTAGGAGCAATGCTTATTCTGACTGCGCTAGGCGTTGATGAAGATACGATTATGGCAGACTATCTTTTGACAAACGCCTTCAACGCCTCTCTGATTGAAAAAGAAAAAGCCATGCTCGCCCCATACAATCTGAGTAAAGCAGATTTGAACAAATACCTTTCAGTCATGGATCAAGTAAATCCCGACTTCATGCAAAATGCGCTCGATTATCTGAAAAAAGAATACGGTTCAGCGATGGGCTACATCACAAATGAGCTGGGAGTGAGCGAAATCGATATTGCGATGCTGAAGGAGAAATTCCTGGAATAACAAAAAATTTTTCTTGTCGATTCTCCTTTTTTTTATTATTTTTATTGCATACAAATTTAAATAACGGGCAAAAGCCCGATAGGAGATAAAACAAAAATGGCTAAACAGTTGATTTTCAATGAAGAAGCTCGCAAAAAGATGCTTTCTGGCGTTGAGCAGATTGCCCGCGCTGTAAAAGTAACTCTCGGACCTTGTGGCCGACTGGTTATGCTCGACAAAAAATTCGGTGCACCAACAATCACAAAAGACGGTGTTTCTGTCGCAAAGGAAGTTGAGCTCAAAGATCCTTATGAGAACATGGGCGCACAGCTTGTTCGTGAAGTTGCTTCAAAGACAAACGATGTCGCAGGTGACGGAACAACAACAGCTACAGTTTTGGCTTATGCTATCGTCCGTGAGGGCTTGAAGAGTGTTTCTGCCGGAATGACTCCAATTGAAATCAAACGCGGTATCGACAAGGCAACTGCAGTTGCGGTCGAGGCTATCAAAAAGAACAGCCGTGCAGTTAAAGGCAGCGATGACATCACTCACGTTGCTACAATTTCTGCAAACAACGACCCTGAAATCGGTAAAATCCTTGCTGATGCTATCGAAAAGGTCGGAAAAGACGGCGTTATCACTGTTGAAGAGTCAAAGAACATGGACACAACCGTTAAGACTGTTGAAGGTATGCAGTTCGACCGTGGATATATCTCATCTTACTTCGTAACAGACCGTGAGCGCATGGAAGTTAACTACAACGATGCTTTCATTTTGATTCACGACAAAAAAATCTCTACAATGAAAGACCTTCTCCCAGTTCTGGAGAAAGTTGCTCAGACTGGCAAACCTCTCGTAATCATCTGCGAGGATATGGACGGTGAGGCTTTGGCTACTCTCGTTCTCAACTCAATCCGCGGAACTCTCAAATGCGTTGCTGTTAAGGCTCCAGGATTTGGTGACCGCCGAAAGGAAATGCTCCAAGATATCGCTATTTTGACTGGCGGTACAGTAATTTCTGAGGAATTGGGACTCAAACTTGAGACAACAGAGCTTGCTCAGCTCGGTCAGGTTAAATCAGTTAAAATCGACAAAGACAACACAACTTTGGTTGACGGAGCTGGTGCAAAAGACGCAATCGCAGCCCGCGTTGCAGAAATCAAGGCTCAGGTTGAGAAATCAACTTCTGAGTACGACAAAGAGAAGCTCAAGGAGCGATTGGCTAAACTCTCTGGTGGTGTAGCAGTAATCAACATTGGTGCTATCACAGAGACAGAAATGAAGGAGAAGAAGTTCCGCGTTGAGGATACACTTGCCGCAACTCGCGCTGCTCTCGAAGAAGGTATCGTTTGCGGTGGTGGAATCGCTTTGATTGAGGCTGCAAAAGCACTCACAGACGACGCTGCAAAAGATTTGACTGAAGAAGAGAAAGTCGGCTTCCGAATTGTACGCCGCGCTCTTGAAGAGCCAATCCGCCAGATTGCTGAGAACGCAGGAATTGACGGTGCTGTTGTTGCAGAAAAAGCAAAGAACGAGAAGAAAGGCACTGGTTACAATGCCCGCACAGGCAAATGGGTTGACATGATGGAAGACGGTATCATCGACCCAGCTAAGGTAACACGAAGCGCACTCCAGAACGCAGCAAGCGTCGCAGGAATGCTCCTCACAACAGAATGTGCAATCACAGACATTCCAGAGCCTCCGGCACCACAGATGCCAGCACAGCCTGGAATGGGAATGGATTACTAATTACAGCTCGTAAATAAAAGCAAAGACTCGCTCCGTTTTGGGGCGAGTTTTTTTTATCGTAAAAACAATCCGTTCTAACAAGCCCTTTGTTCCTGCACTAACAAGACTCATGTTCTTGCTTTAATAAGAACCTCGTTCCTGCAGTAATAAGACTCGTGTTCTTGCTTTAATAAGAACCGCTAAAACGAAATTATCTCCGTGAAGCACTCAATCGCGAACATGTCCGTCATGCCGGAAATAAACTCAATCACGCACTTTTTATAGCTTTCGTTGTCGAAAATGTCAAAAACGGCAGAAGTCTCGGCATTGGCTGGCTTTTTCTGGTTTGTCTTTTCGGCGTAGTTCGTGTAGTGAAGAAGCCATTTTGTGTATTCGTCGCCGAGCCGCGGATATGGGCTTAATTGAAGCTCCACGTTGCCCTTCTGAACGTAAATCTGGGCGCGCATGAGGGTGTTGAAAATCGTTTCGAGGACATTTCGGGCGTATTTCTGAAATTCCACAAGCCGCCAGTGATTGTAAATGTTCGCGTAACTGAATTTTTTAAGCTCAGTGATGAAGCGGAAATAGCTCTGCGAGAAGAAAAGCCCTTCGCTGGGATTGGAATTTTCGCAGAGGTCGACAATCATGTCGTTAATAAGGACGCTCGGATTTACTGCCCTTCCGCTTCTGTGGGAAAGTGTGTTTCCGCCGCGGGTCATGCCTAAGGTTTCGGTGACGATTTCGCGAAGCTGGCGGTAGCTTCCCATGTCAAGAAGGTGATAGGCTCTGGCATCCTGGATGTCACGGCCCAAAAATGCGATTTTGTCGCTGATTTTTACGACGCATCCTTCCCAGGTGAATGGCTGAACAAGGCCCGGCCGCTTGATGTCGTAAAGATTGATTGCCTCTTCGCGCGGTTTTACTCCCTGCTGGTCGATTTCGCCGCAATGGCATATTAAGCCGTCGCGGACTGCGTAAGTGAGGTTTAGCGGACGTTTGATTCCGTTAGGGTCGTCGAGGGTTTCGATAAAGTCAGCAAAGAAAAGAGAATTGCGTTCGTGCCAGAATTTTTTGGGAGCATTTGCACCTTCTTTTTTGCCAAGAAGGTCATTCAGAATATCTTCGCCTGAGTGACCGAAAGGTGCGTGGCCAATGTCGTGTCCAATTGCAATCGCCTGGGTAAGTTCCTGATTTAAGCCCAGATATTTTGCGATGGTCGAGGCGACAGAAGCAACGTGAAGGACATGCTCCATTCGGGTGCAGACGTGGTCGTTGTGAGGAGCAAAAAAGACCTGGGTCTTGTGCTTGAGGCGGCTGTATGCCTGACAGTGAAGAAGTCGTGTGTAATCGCGCTCAAAGTCGCTTCGGATTCCGTTTCCGCGTGAATAAATCGGAATTTCGCGGGTGACTGCCTGCTCGTACTTATGGCTTAAACAATCGCATTTTACTGACTCAAAAGAATTCTGCATGAGGATAGATTAGCACAATTATTGGGGATTTACCACAAAAAGCTCGATTGTTAATTACCGAAGAACACTTCCCCTTATTCGTTTGACGAATTTTGCCTGTCCTATCGACAGAACTTTTTCTTCCCGGTCAGGCATTACTTCCATTAGAACCGTGGCGTCGGAGCCGGTTTTCGTTATTGAAAGAGGGATGCCGACGATTACGCGGTCGTCAAACTGAAGCTCTACCATGCTGTTGTTTGAGATTGAGCCTTCAACGATGTGGAGCTTGCCAGAAAAATCCATGCCGCCCGCTTCAATCCGCTCGTACTTTACGCTGTCTGCGCGGAGCTGAACCGGTGACAAAATGATTTTGTGCTGGATTCGCTGTGCAAGGCCCTCTTTTTTCTCCTGGGGAAGATTGAGCTTTTCAAGCTCGGCCCGCATGGCCTCAAAATGTGCGGCACGTTCTTCGTCGGAAGTAGGAGCCGGCTCTTCACTCGTGTCAAATCGGTCCGTCTTTTCCGGGACGGCAAATTCCGGGAAGCCGATGCTTTCGTAGGTCTTCTCCGGGGTTTTGATTTTGCCGATGAAGTCGAGGCCGCTCCGTGCGATAATCGCCTGCGCCTGCTCGTCGCTCTCAACCGAAAGGAGATAGATTCCCATCGCAAGTTTGGCCGCAATAAACGGCGCGATTGCGGGATTGTTCTCGGTGATTGCGGCTTTTTCGGCACTCACCTGCAAAACATAGCCCTTGTAAATCGTGGCAGAGGAATATGACTTGCTCCAGTCGTCAACTGAAATTTCAAGATTCTGGGGAATCTCGTAAGGCGAATATTTTTTGAGAAGGGAAAAAATCTTGTTTGAACTAAGGCCTGCGTCAAAGCCACGCATGACCGACTTTCTGTTGATTTCAAATGTAGCCGCCGTGTCAAAAGCCTTAAGCTCCATAAAATCCATGAGGGGTATAAGGTTTTCAAGAGAAAGCCCCGGCATGAGAGTGACATTGAAGCCAGCATCAACACTCAGGACTTTTGGAGTCTCTGCAAATTCATTTTCATCAAAAATCGAACCGGAAACATAAATCGCTTCTCCGTTCGTATCACTGCCCTTTTTTGCAAGGATTCCAAAAAGTGCCGCACATTCAACGAGTCTGTCCAAGATTGAAGAAAGGTCAGAATCATTCGTGATAATTGCAGTCTCAGTCTCCGACTCTACAGCCCTTGCCCTGTTCAAAATCGCAGAGAAACGGGAACTTCCGCCAAGAGAAGACAGTCCGGGAACATCATTCTGATCTTCGGAAATTAAATACGCAAGTCGCAAAATTATGCTGCGGGAAAATCCTTCACGGGGAATTGAAGTTGCGACATCAAGCAGAAGTTTTGCCTGGCGAACAAGTGAACTTCGGGTAAATCTGCCTGCACTCGAAACGCAAAAATAGGCATACTGAATCCGCTTATCAAGTCGTGCAAAAGCCAGAAATTTATTTTTGTCGATTTCGTAGCCCTCACCAACTTCCCGGATCAGCGAAAGATTGATGAAAGCCTTGGTGAGGTTGTACAGCATCTCGGTTTTGCCGGGGAAAAGCCGCTCGATTTCAGCTTCAGTGCGTTTCTTAAAGGTGCCGTCTGCCTTGCACAAATCCCGGTTTTTATGAATGAATGAAATGAAGGCTGCAATCAGCTCTGACGAAAGAGAAGTCGGTGATTCATAGGAAAGCTCGGCATATTCCGGCGCTTCCAGAAGAACAGACTGCTTGACGTAAGGAGCAAGGTCATCTTCAAGATGGGGATTGATGAGTACGACTGTTTTACCGCTTCGGTCACTCTTTCGGTACAAAATCAGGCGTTCCTCAAGATTCAAAAGACGCTCATAAAGTGCCGCAAAAGAATAAGCCCCTGCAAAAAATGAATAAAGCTTTTCCTGGGTGGCGTTGGAAATATATTTGACAGCCGAAATAATCCGTAAATCAGTCTCGCTCAAAAGGGAAACAAGAGTGTGCCTTGTCTCTTCACGACGGATAAATGCACCAAGATCCTCAATTAATTTTTGCTTGTTGAATGGAGTTTTTATCTCACCCAAGTACATTCGTATAATCTCAAAGAAATGATTGTCCGGCAGCACTGCAATGCTCTCTCGCCAGTCAATGATTCTCTGTACCTTTGGGTCTAATTGCATAAAAAACTCCTAATTTCCGCTGATTTGGAAAGAATAGCACAAATCCGGGAAATATTAAACAAGAATTTTCAGCACACTTTCTGAATTTATTCTTTATATTTTTAAATTCCAGTGGTATAATTCTTATTTAAGAAATACGAGGCCTTGTTTGAATTCTCAGGAAAAACCAAAATATAAAAAATTAAGTATTCGCTCTCGTCGTGTAATCCTCGCTTTTTGCGGAGTCTTTGTAAATGTACTCCTTTCTTTTTTCATGTACAAGATGGGATTTCCCATGTTTTTGGACAGCGTAGGAACCATAAGTGTTGCGGCGATAACAGGATTTCTTTTTCCTTCAATTTGCACGGCGGTTGCTACAAGCGTAATTTGTTCCTTATTCTACGAATCTTACATTTATCTTTCTTTTTTTAATGCTTTCATAGCAATTGTTTCCGTAGCCTTTATCCGAAAAAACTCCTTTAAAAATATCGGCAGGACTCTTCTATACGTTTTGGGCGTGGCTGTTTTTTCATCTTTGGCGACATCGATTGCCCAGTTTGTGATTTATGGTCAACAAGTACCTTCAATTATTGCTCAGAACGTGCGCTCATTTTCTTCAACTGCATCAATTCCATAGTTTTCCACTTTTAGCTTAATTAATTTTCTGCTCTATTTCTTTGAAAAAAGTTTTATCTGCATCTTTGTAATAATTCTGCGCTCTCTTATTCCCCAAAATTTTCTGAACTCATTTAATAATGACACCTGGCAACAAAGGCTTAGTTCCAACACCGCGTCACAATATATTGCAGACAGACAAAAGCGCATGAAACATCCTCTGCATACAAAGTTCACGCTGTTTTTTATAATAACTTCCGTCATTCTTGTTTTTTTAACCAGTACAATTGCTATCCGCCTTTATTTTCAAAACAGCAAGCGGGAACGAACAGAAAGTGCATTTAAATGCGTAAAAATCGCAGCAGAATTTATAGATTCTTCCAAAGTTGACGATTTCATCAGGTTTGGGAAAAATGCACCGGGCTACAAAAAAACACAGAGTTTTCTTTACAAAACCTGGCAGCTTTCTTCCGTAACTTATCTCAGCATCGTAAAAAACGAGGAAGCCGGGGCCCGTTTTATTTTCAATATTGACAATCATGAAAAGTCAGCAATTTCCGTAGAATTTGGCAAGATTATTCCCTACAGCAAAGAATTTATTCCTTTCAAAGAAGACCTTCTTGCAGGAAAGCAGATTCCGCCGGTCGAAACAAAGTCTATTTTTAACAAGCATATTATAGTCAGTTATCCGATTTTAGATAATGAGGGAAAATGCGTCTGCTATGTCGTGGCAGGAACATCCCTGAGCTATCTGACAAGGCATCTGGCAAGATTCATTGTCAAAGTTCTTCTTATTATATCTGGATTTTTCATTGTAATCATTTCTTTCACAATTTGGACTATAGGCACAAGCATGTCTTACCCTATCAGCGCGATGGCAACATGTATCAGCCTCTTTTCGGATTCGGTTGAAGAGCAGGAAAAACTTGATGAAAACGTAAGGCAGATTCGTACCCTTGATATTCAAAGCGGCGATGAAATTCAAAAGCTTTATGATGCAATCTGCCAGCTCACACTCAACCAGACCGAACAGGTGCGGGACATCCGTCGTCTTTCAGATTCAACCATGACAATGCAGGATGGTCTTATCATCACAATGGCGGATATGGTTGAAAATCGTGACTCAGACACGGGTGCACATGTTCAGAAAACTTCCGCTTATGTAAAAATTATCGTAGAAGGTCTCAAAAAAAAGGGATATTACGCATCAAAAATCACGCAAAAATTTATGTCAGATGTAGTTCGTTCTGCTCCACTTCATGATGTCGGCAAAATCAACATTCCGGACAACGTTTTGAACAAGCCAGGCAAACTCACAGACGAAGAATTTGCGATTATGAAAACCCACACTACAGCCGGAAAGCAAATCCTAGAAAAAGCAATTTCTACCGTTCAGGGCGAAAATTACCTCAAGGAAGCTCGAAATATGGCGGCATATCACCATGAACGATGGGATGGCAAAGGCTATCCAGAAGGACTTCATGGCGAAGTAATTCCTCTCTCAGCCCGAATAATGGCTGTTGCGGATGTTTTTGACGCGCTTGCATCTCCAAGAGTTTACAAACCGGCTTTTCCGCTCGAAAAGGCACTTGCAATTTTACAGGAAGGAGCCGGCAGTCAGTTTGACCCGAAATGCGTTGAAGTTTTCATGGAATCACTTTCCGAAGTAAAGGTAATTTTGAAGAAATACAATCCAACGACTCAGACGTAACGGAGGAAGATTTGATTTTCAATAATCTGGCTCATAAATCATTTAGAACTCTTTTTTTTGCAACGGCTTGCTTTTTTATGGCACTTTTTGCAAGCTCTCAGCCAAAAGATTTTGAAAAACTCGGTGGTGGCTATGCGGTAACAGGCCAGCTTTCCGGCATCGGTTATACAAGCAAAATTTATGATGCAACTAACGGTCTTCCAACTTCAGACGCAAATTACATTCTCGGCTCAAAAGACGGCTATGTCTGGCTGGGAGGCTACAACGGCGTAATTCGTTACGATGGCACAACTTTCGAGCGGCTCTCAACATCAACAGGCCTTACGAGCGGCCGCACATTCTTTGAAGACAGCAAAAAACGCATTTGGGTCGGCACAAATGACAACGGCGTTGTAGTAATTGAAGGCGAGAATACAAAGTGGTACACATACAAAGAAGGTCTCCCCGCATCTTCAATCAGAAGTTTTTCCGAAGATAAATCCGGGAATATCTTTGTCGCAACAGCATCCGGGCTTGCATTCATAAGTGAAAACCAACTTTTATATCAGCTTTCTGATTCCCGACTAATTAAAGAAGAAATTATGAAACTTGAAGCGGATTCAACTGGTAAAATCTACGGGCAAACCACGAATGGAATTATTTTTACCATTGTAGACAAACGGATAACAAAAGTTTACTCAAGTTCAGAGCTGGGTATGCAAAGAATCACTTCTATGCTTGTAGATCCGTTCAATCCAGGAAAACTTTATTTATGCGATGAGGGCGGAGTCATTTATTACGGCAATTTCGGTCAAAAAACTTCCCAGATGCTCAAAATCGACGTCCTTCCTATCAAAACGGTTCAATGGATTAGCTATGAATGTGGAAGGGTCTGGATTTGTTCTTCAACTCAAATTGGCTACATTGACAATGACAATAAGCTGGTTCTAATCTCAAATCTTCCCTTAACCAGTTCAATACTCATGCTCACTTCTGACTATCAGGGAAATATTTGGGCTTGCTCATCCACGCAGGGAGTCATGAAACTTGTAGCAAACAATTTCGTGAATCTCTCAAAAGAAGCAAAGCTGCCCAAAAAAACGACATACGCGACATGCCTGCATAATGAACTTCTTTACATTGGAACGGAGACAGGTCTTTACATAATCGACAAGAACAAAAATGAAGTAAAAAATTCGCTCACAGAGTTTATAGCGGATTCCCGCATACGCTGCATTATCGAAGATAACGACAACAATCTTTGGATTGGAACATTCACCAACGAAAAAGGCCTTGTTTGTCAGGAAGCAGGCGGCAGAATCATCACGTTCACAACAGAGAACGGAATGCTCAGCAACAAAATACGAACTTTACAAGTTTCAAAAGATGGAAGCATTCTTTGCGGTTCAAATTCGGGGCTTACAATCATAAAAGACAAAAAGGTCATAAAAAATATCGGAACGGAAGAAATCATAAAAAATCCGATTTTTCTAACTGTCGAAGAGGCTTCAGACGGAAAGATCTATATCGGCAGCAATGGCGATGGAATTTATGTAGTCAGCGATTCGGAAATCACAAGATATGGCCGTGACGAAGGTCTTACCAGCGATGTTGTTATGAGAATCAAGGAAGACAAAAAACACGGCGTTCTTTGGATTGTAACTTCCAACTCACTTCAATACATGCAGAATGGCATGATTAGAAACATAAGCACTTTCCCCTACAACAACAACTATGACATTTACATCAACGAGACGGATGAATTCTGGGTTCTTGCATCAAGCGGAATTTATACGACAAGTGCCGAAGATTTACTTGCAGACAAAGTAACTGACTACAAACTTTACACTGTATCAAATGGACTCCCGAGCACAGTCACAGCCAATTCCTTCAGTGCCCAGGATAAAGACGGAAATCTCTACATTTGTTGCCGTGAAGGAGTGACATGCGTAAACATCAATAATTATTCAGAAGAAACGGCATTTGCAAAAGCGGCCGTTAATTCAATTTATTGCGGCGACAAGAAAATTCTTCCGAACGAAAAAGGTGTTTATATTCTTCCAGCATCACAAGGCCGTATCAAGCTTACGGCATCCGTAATGGATTATACGCTGGCTAATCCGACAATCCGGCTTTTCTTGGAAGGTGCAAAAGACAATGGAATTACAGTCAATAGGAACGAAATTTCACCATTGGAATATACGGAACTTTCTTACGGAAGCTACAAATTCCATATTCAGATTTTAAGTCATAACAAAAAGGAAGTTCTGTTCGATAAATCTATCGAAATTATAAAAACACCCCAGCTATATGAAATCTTTTTTGTCAGGATTTTATTGATTTCTCTTCTGGCACTCGTAGCAGGTTTTATCGTATGGCGCATAATGAAGTCAACCGTCATTACAAAGCAATACAAACAAATCCAGCTTGCAAAAGAAGAGGCAGAACTGGCAAATAAAACAAAATCCCGCTTCCTTTCAAACATGTCTCAGGAAATCATAACGCCTATAAACACAATATTGTGCATGGACGAAATGCTTCTACGGGAAAATGCAAAAGATGTTCCAAAAGACTATCTTCACTCCGTTATAAATTACAGCCAGAACATCCGCATAGCATCCGAATCGCTTCTGAACCTCATAAATGATCTTCTCGAAATGACAAAAATCGAATCTGGAAAAATGTCACTTACAGAGACTGAATATGATTCAAAAGAATTTCTCCGTTCAGTAATTATTCCTGCCCGCCTCAAAAGTGCTGACAAAAACCTCAAGTTTGATTTTTCCATTGACAAGATGATTCCGAGCAGGCTTTATGGCGATGTCGGCAAAATCAAGCACGTTTTACTGAACCTTCTTTCCAACGCCCAAAAATACACAAACGAAGGCGGCTTTGATTTAAAAATCACTATGGAAGGCAGAACAAATGACATGTGCGATCTTTGTGTTCTTGTAAAAGACACAGGAAACGGCATGAATCCAGAAGTTATCGAAACCATTTTCGATGCTTATGGGGCTTTTGAAAAAGAAGCAAAAGGATTCCATTTAAAGACAGGTCTCGGACTTGATATTTCAAGGAGATTTGCGGAGTTAATGGGCGGAGTCCTGGTCTGTACAAGCGATGTCGGAAAAGGCTCGGAATTTATTTTCACCCTCACTCAAAAAATTATTGATCCTACTCCTATCGGAACTTTCACAGAAACAGAAGATGTTACAGAACGAACTTCATATACCCCAGAATTCATTGCACCGGACGCAGATGTTCTTGTGGCAACTGAAAATCCTGTAACCCTCAACGCAATCGAATGTCTTTTAAAAGCAACAAAGGTCTTTGTAACTAAAGCACAAAGCAAGCAGGATTTTATTGACAAAATTCACAGAACTACCTTCAACGTTGCATTTGTCGATCATCTTTTCTTTAATAGCAATGAAAAGGGCATCGATGAACTAATTTCACAAATAAAACACTTCGCACCGAATCTTCCTGTTTATATTTTTACGGAAAATGCTTCTTCTGGCGAAGATTTTTATAAGTCAAAAGGCTTCAACGGAATGATTTCTCTTCCTGTTGATCCTGTACTTTTGGAAAAAACAATTATGCGACATATTCCCAAAGAAATAATGGAGATTCCTAAAAAAGTTAAGGTGGGGGAATAAAATGTTTACTTTCATACGACTTCATCAACTGAATATAATGCTCGCCCTTTGCGCAATCTGTGCATCAATGACGGCCATGCTTTTTATCACGAAGTTTCTTTCAAAAAAACGCAAGTGGATTTTAATCGGCATGGAAATTGTAGCGACACTTTTGCTTTTTTTTGACAGGTGTGCCTATATTTATGCAGGAAATACAAGCTCAACCGGATACATAATGGTTAGGCTCTCAAATTTCATAGTATTTTTCATGACAAGCGGAATTGTTTTCTGCTTCAACTTTTATCTGATAGACTTGCTCCGAAAGGAAGGAAATCTACCTTCCATACCACGCAGGCTTGTTTTCACAGGCATTGCGGCTGCCATCGGCATGCTTTTAGCAATCTTTTCAGCTTTTACAGGCCTTTATTATTACTTTGATGCGAATAATATTTACCACAGGGGACATGGCTTTATTTTATGCTATGTTATTCCAGTACTCTGTCCAATTATCCAGTTTACGACCATTATTAAGCATAGAAAATCTTTCAGCAAATTCATTAGTATCGCCATCTATGTCTACGTTTTCCTTCCTATTCTTATGGGACTCATTCAGATTTTTGCATACGGCATTTCCATCGTCAACATGACAATGACACTGGTTTCAATTTCCCTTTACTTTTTTACTTACATTGACGTAAATGCTGAAGTTGAAAAAGCACATAATATTGAAATACAGGGATTCAAAGATGAGCAAAAAAACATCCGGAGACTTTTTGCACAGGCTGCGGCTGCTTTCGCAAATCTAACCGAAAAAGACAAAAAGGGAATGAGCGGACAGTCCGAACGCACAGCAAAATTTGCAAAGGCAATCGCAAAAAAAGTTGGCAAAAGCAAAGAAGAATGTGAAAAAATCTATTACGCGGCATATCTTTGTGATGTTGGAGCACAAGCCCTTTCTTATATAACGGAATATCCTTTTTTAAAGGAAACTGCACTTTATATCGGTGAACGTTATGATGGAAAAGGAAACAAGCAAGCGTTAAAAGGAGAGGCACTTCCTGAATACTCAAGGCTCGTCACCGTAGCGAGAGATTACGAAAACCTGATAAATGACGCGACTCTTTCAAAATTCTTCGTTCGGGAAGAATTTATTCGGGAAGCAGGCTTCAAATATGATCCAGTTTTTGCAAAGGCTGCATATCAGTTATTGGATTTGGGAACAAACAATGGTGTCTTTGATAAAATGACAAAAAAAACCGAAAGGGAAATTTTCTGCACCACTTATCGTGAACACGTTGCAACAGGAATCGGAATTTCTCAAAACGTAACAAATATCACTTTTGACAGCGAAATCATCGACAGCGACAAAATATTTTCTTCTCCGTCAATCATTCTTTTTGATTCTTCTGACGGACAAGTTTACGAAACGCAAAAAACAATTGACGCCCACAAATACCTTGAATACGGCGAAGTTTGGTTTGACTCTCATATAATTTCAACATGCGCAAAAAATATGGAGATTCGGAATGTCGTAAAAGCCAATGAAGAGTCAGTTTCTTCTTATAAAATCACCGCGAGTCGCTTTGGAGACCATCTTTTGATAAAGATGCAAAGTTCTGAAAGAATTTTTGAACTCATTGTTGCACTTCCAAGTGAATCAAAAGCCGCTTACATTGGAATAACCGGTGAAAACGTTCACATTACAAACATCAAAATCGAAAAAACCGGACAAGTCGTTTCGCAAAATGACATTCCCCGCATTACCGATAAAGTCAATTACATAGACAGGATTGAATCAGATATCCCGAACGTTCAGATTGTAAATCCTCTGGCAAAATTCACCAGAGGCATAGAAATCAAAGAAAGGTTAAAGCTTTATTTCCACGCACAAAGTCTTCCTGATGCAAACTTGATTTGGCACTGTCCGTATATTCTTCTTTATTACTCAGAAGACAAAAAAGTATACGGGAAAAATTACCGAGAATATGCCATGATAAAACTAGACGGTGAAGAAAACGGTTCTTCAGAATTTGCTACAAATGATTTTATCATGAGAAAAACAGAAAGCTTTAAAAGCTGGAATGTTTGGGAAGAACAGAATAAGGCAGGCTTTGAGTGTCACATTGAGTTTTTCAAAAATGGTAATGAAGTAACCTTAAAAACGCAAAACCGAGGCATTTATATCCAGAACACCACCAGGATAAATGACGGAAACAAAGAAGTTTTCGTGGTCCTGACAGGCGACCAGGTGGCAATCACGGATATAAGGGTGCGCTAATCTAAGGAAAGCAGATTAATTCGGGCTAATTCAGGCACAACTGCTCGCCGTCAAGAGCCTCGCCCAATTCGCTCGCTTCCTTGCAGCGGATAAGCCTGTACTGGTAGCCCTGCTCTGCCAAAAATTTCTGGCGGTTCGAGCCGAATTCTTCTTCGACAGTGTTGCGCGTAATCAGCGTGAAGAATCTTGATTTTCTCTCTTTCGGGCGCAAGATTCGTCCTAATCGCTGGGCTTCTTCCTGACGGCTACCGAAAGTGCCGCTAACCTGAATTGCCATGCTGGCGTCAGGCAAATCGATTGCGAAGTTTGCGACTTTGCTTACGACCAGCACGCGGATTTTGCCTGTTCTGAAATCAGCGTAAATTTTATCGCGCTCTTCATTCGGAGTTTTTCCAGTGATAATCGGGCAGCCAAGCATTTTTGAAAGCTCATCAAGCTGACTCAAATACTGACCAATTACAAGGATTTTATCATCCGGGGATTTTTCGACCAAAGTTTTTACGAATTCAGGCTTTTTAGGATTTTCGCTCGCAATTCTGTGCTTTTTGCGCAAATCAGCAACAGCGTATTCGATTTCCTTTTCTTCGCCCAAGTCGATTCGAACTTCAATACACTCTGCAGTGGCGATAAAGCCGGTACTTTCCAGATCTTTCCACGGAACATCGTAGCGTTTTGGGCCAACAAGAGAAAAAACATGACCTTCACAGCCGTCTTCACGAACCAAAGTGGCAGTAAGACCAACGCGACGCACAGCTTGAATTTCGGCCGCAACACGGAAAACAGGAGCAGGCAAAGTGTGAACTTCATCGTAGACAATCAATCCCCAGTTTCGTTTTCGGAAAAGCGAGAAATGCGGATAAGGGCCGTCCTTTTCTGGCCGCCATGTGAGAATCTGATAAGTCGCCACGGTGACAGGCTTAATCGTCTTGTTTTCACCGGTGTATTCAGCAATATCATCGCGGGTGAGATTAGTTTTGTCGATAAGCTCATCAATCCACTGATGAACAGCAGAAATATTCGTAGTAATGACAAGCGTGCTCGTTTTGAGCAAATCCATTACGGTCATGCCGACGATTGTTTTGCCCGCACCACAAGGAAGAACGATTGTACCGAAACCTGTTCCCGGACCTTTGTCGCCAACAATTGCCTGAGCCGCTTCTTTCTGGTACTGGCGGAGAACAAAATCCCTTCCGCCCAACGTTTTCTGGCGAAAGCTGATATCCAGAGGCTCGCCGTCAATCAGAGGAACATCATCTTTGACAGGCCAGCCCATGCGCAACAGTTCCTGCTTGATGGTGCCCCGGTCTGTGAGGTTTAGGCGGAAGCAGTGGGATTTTTCTTCCTCAGAAACGAGGGTTTTCTTCATCAGCTCGTCCTGGGGCTCTTCGTATTCGCACAGGGTAAGGTATTTTTTGCCGACCAGGCTGGCTCCGATTTCCTTAAAGACAGGAATTGATTCCGTAACCAGGTAGAGATATTCTTCTTTGATTTTTTCTGCAGGCTTTTTTGGATCCGGGATTTCAATCCACGGAGCGGGAACCAATCGCAATTTTCCGAAACGGCCTGCAGTTTCCTTAATCCACATTTCGATATTCTGGGGTACATCGTAGCGGGCAAAGTCATGCAGAACCTTTACGGCATCATTAGGAGAAAAACCCGCCGCATTTGCGTTCCACAAAGAAAGAGGGGTGAGCCGGTATGTGTGTAGATGCTCAGGCGAACGCTCAAGCTCAGCAAAAGGAATGAGCGCGTTCCGGCATTCAGTTGCACGAGGGGCATGAACATCGAGAAGTAAAGTTCTGTCACTTTGTACGATAAGAGGGTTAGAGTAATCCAATTTTTTTCCTTGTCATTGTCGGGCTTGATCCGATAATCATAGATTGCCACATCAAGTGTGGCAATGACGTTATTTTTACTAAAATCCCAAAATTCCAAATCCGCTTGGACTTTTGGCACCAGCCTTTACCCATGAAACTTTTTGCTTGGGCGAAAGAGGCTTTTTGAGAGTGTCGATTGAATCAAGATACTCACACAGCCACACCGAAAGCGAACTGTCTCGCTTGGAAAGGTCGTTCTGAGAATCACATGCAACCAGAACCGGAATTATATTCGTTCCTGCTGCAAGCCGTGCCGCAAGGTTCTCAGAATAGGCCCTAAAAGCACCAGCTGCACTTGCAATCAGGGGATTTGAAAGCTCAATTCCAGAAGCACGAACCGTAGAAGAATTAATTCCGTCTGCAAGGGAATAATTTGATTTGTAAAGGAAGACAATTTTTCGCATTCGGTTAGGCTGCCTGTTAAAACGAGCAAGCAATTCCTGAGCAAGATACTGATAACTTCCGACTAATTCTTCAAGAATCTGAACGTTGTTATCGACATCACGATATTTTGTAACAAGATAAAATTCGTCAAAAACAAGAACCGCTTCATCAAGGCCGCCTTCATTTTCGCATTTCAATGCAAGAGAGCGGCATGAAAGTGGAGAAGAGCGGTTCCAGTTTACATAGAGGACTCCGCCATTTTTTTGAACGCCATCGCTTTCATCACCATCATTATCTGCAAGAACCAAACTTGTCGCAATGACTTTTCGCCCCTGAAAAGCAGCTCCTGAGGCCATATCGTTTCCGGCAGGGAATTCCTTGCCAGCGAATAAAATCGTCTTTCCCATAACAGAATATTCTATCACTTTTTTGCGTAATTTGCTATAATAGATGCATGAAAGTTTGGATTAAATATTTGATTGGCTCACTTCTTGGCATAATGGCGGCTTTTATTCTTCCGCTCAATATTCCTTCTGTTGATTCTGCCGTATCAACTTTATCAGAAATCGCGGTTCGTTTTGGCAGATATGCGCTCATTCCCCTTGTTTTTTTTGGCTCCGCCATGTCAATGTTCAATCTCCGCAACAAAAAACATATTTTAAAAACAAGCCTCTGGACCGCCGGAACAATCGTCGGCTCAACCCTGATTCTTGCAATTCTCGGACTTTTATCAATCCTCATAGTCTCACTCCCTCGTATTCCAATCAGCGTTGAGAAAATTTCTGAAGTTCCAACAATCAATGTCAAACAAATGATTCTAGATATTTTTCCTTTTTCTGGATTCGATTCCTTAAAAGACGGAATTTATCTTCTTCCCGTTTTTGTTTTGGCGGCGTTTGCAGGCGGAGCCTGTGCATCAGACACAAATGATTCAAAGCCAGTTCTAAGCGTCTTCGATTCAGCCATGAAATTATGCCAGACAATTTCAGCTTTTTTCGTGGAATGGCTTTCAGTCGGCATGATTGCAATTTCTTGCTATTGGATGCTCCAAGCTCGCACAATCTTCGCGTCTCCGACTTTTCTTCCGCTTTTCTTCATGCTTTTGGTTGATTTTGTAATTGTTGCAGGAATTATCTATCCTCTCATACTCCGGCTTCTCTGCAAAGATTTACGACCTTATCATGTACTTTATGCCAATATTTGTACGATTTTATCAGGATTTTTCACTGGAGACGCAAATATTTCGCTTCTCACCGCATTCCGACACTCAAAAGAAAGCCTTGGAATCCATGACGAAACAAACAACTTCACGCTTCCGCTCTTCTCAATTTTTGCAAAAGGCGGTACATCTTTGGTTACAGCAATCTGCTTCGTAACGATTCTTCGCTCTTACTCAAGCTTGGGATTCACTTTTTTTGATGTAATTTGGATTTTTACAGTTTCATTTATTACATCTTTTGCTTTGGGGAATTTTCCTGTCGGCGGAACATTTGTCTCGCTCACGGTAATTTGTGCAATGTATGGCCGAGGATTTGAAGCAGGCTACCTTCTTTTGCGCCCAATCGTTCCTGTTCTGTGCAGTTTTGCAACAGCCTTCGATGCACTTTCTTCAATCACAGGAACTTACATCGTTGCGGTCAAAACAAAGAAAATCGATAAAATTGAATTAAAGCACTATATATAATGAGAAATTAACAAAAAAAATCGGGACGAGTAAGCGAAGCAAACAAAGTCCCGAAATAATTGCTAATTTTTACTTTGTCTTCTTGTAGATATCTTTGTTGACATCAAGCCGCAAATGATGCTCTCGGAAATCTACGTTGTTGCAAGGACGACCGAAATAGAAACCTTGGAATTTATCAGGCTCATATTCAATAAGCTTTTCTATATCGCTCTTTTCTTCAATACCTTCCATGCAAACTTTCATTCCAAGTTCATGTGCCATTTGAGTAATATGCTTGATAATCTTGCGGTCGCCTTCGTTGCCAGCGGTTGCTTTTTGAACGAAAGTATAATCAAGTTTTAGAGTATTGGCCTTGAGATACTGCAAATAACGAAGATTTGAATATCCTGTACCAAAATCATCGATGTCAACATTAACACCAAGATTTGCAAAAGACTCTGTAAGAGCCTGCAGTTCCTCGCCGTTATCAATGTATCCGCTCTCGGTAAGCTCCAAAGTGACATTCCTTGGATTGACTTCAGAAACAAGCATGGCAGTCTCAACATCACGAATAATATCGCTCTTTTTGACTTGAATATAAGAAAGATTTACGCTTACATGGAAATCCTTTTGCAGACGATTCCACTCGGCACATTGCATAAAAGCAGTTCTCAAAATCCATCGGCCGACAGAAACAATCATGCCTGTGCGTTCCAAAATCGGAATGAACTCGTCAGGAGCAAGAATTCCATAACCTGGGCAAGTCCAACGAATAAGAGCCTCACAACCAACAACATTGAGTACAGTTTTGTCTGAATCAAGATAGAGATTTTTTGCATCAACGACTGGCTGATAGTAAAGCTCAAAACCAGCGAAGTCGTTTCGGATTGAATCTCGAATTTTCTCCTGGAAGTCGAGAGTTTTGAGGTGCTGCGTATAATCAACAGCATTGAATGTAGCCAGATTATTGCGTCCATTTCGTTTGGCAGAATTCAAAGAATAATTGACTTTGCGAATAAGACCGTCAAGCTGGGAAGTGTCGTTCATGAAAGCGACCATTCCACCAGAAACAGTAAAGATGATGTCGTAGCCAAGCCCATGTTCCGCCTCTGTTATTTCACGACGGAGATTTTCATACATTTTTTGAGCTACAAGCGCAGATTTGCCTGTCAAGTTCATGAGGATAAACTCATCACTTGAAAGTTTATAAGCCTTTGCGACACCAGAAGCGATTTTTCGGCAACAATCTCCAACCCTTGAGACAATTACATCGCCAGTCATAACACCATACTGCTCGTTAATGGCTCCAAGATTGTCGATATCTATCTTTAAAATAAAACCAGATACACTTTGCTTTCTTGTCCAAACTGAACTGTAATCAATCCTGAGCTGAGATTCTGTTGCCAGCCCTGTAAGAAGATCCGTTCGATCTTCATCAGTGACAATTGCAATCTCTCCTATCAAGATTTTGCAATCTTCCTTTTCGTTTGGTAAGATTCTTCCACGGCAACGAATCCAAATCGGCTTGCCATTTTTATTGACCCAACGATAATCAAGATTAAGTTCTGCCCGCTTGCCTGTTTTTAACAAATCTATTTCTGTACGCAATATAGCTTGATCTTCTGGATAAACGATTCGCATTATTTCATGCGTAGCATTCTCAAGCTTTTCTTCTGGGAAATCAAAAATATTTCTAGCAAAAGGCGAAATGAAAAAAGTATCTTTTGAAAGATCAAATTCAAAAAGAAACGAATCCGTGCACTGGTTGAGAATTGTGAGTATTCCTTCTAGCTGTCTTGTTTCAAGTTTTTCCAAACCGTAACTCATACACTACCTAAGTGTTATTATAACACAATTATTAGAATTTTCACTTTTTCAATAAGAAAAATATAATATATTTATATAAAAATAATCTTCAATATTTTTCAAAACTCTTTCACGATTTTCCATGCTTTTCAATAATTTTAAAACTCATTCATACACTTGCTTTATTTTCCAGTTCTTATATAAAACAGAGCGTACAAAAGGGAATCTTCTTGAAAATTTTATTTCATGATTTTTGGTAATAAAAATTGCGGCAATCGGTTCATTAAAAGTTGAGACGAGCTTAGGAATCAGCTCCAAAGACCTTTTCTCACCAAGCACAAAAAAGGCAGTCGTAAGCCCATCGGCCAGCATGGAGTTTTTACAAATGACGGTAACAGAAGAAAGTTCATTTTCAACAGGGCGCCCATTAAATGGAGAAAAAATATGATGATAACGTTTTTCACCTGCATCAAAAAATCTTTCATAAATTCCACTCGTAACAACAGAGTTTTGAGGAAGAGATACTTTTATGAGGGGAGCAGAATCAGGATATTCAGGATTCTTTATGCCCACATTCCATTTTTTGCCTTTTGTCTTTTCGCCATAAACATAGATATTTCCGCCCAAATCAATTACTGCACGGCGAACCTTATGCTTTTCACAGATTTTGACAAGCTCATCAGCGGTGAATCCTTTTGCAATTCCGCCAAAATCAAGCCCCATACCTTCTTTTAAAAAGCGAACGGATTTATTATCAGCATTAATTACGATATTCTTGTAATCAACAAGCGGCAATAACTTATTAATCTCTTCCTGAGATGCAACATGCGGCGATTTTGAATTAATATTCCACAAATAAACAAGCGGCTGTACAGAAATATCAAAAGCACCATCGGTGATTTTAGAAAGACTCAAAGAAAACTGTAAAAGTGAAAAAACATCGTCACCGACTGTTACAGGCTCTACAAAAGCCCGCGAATTTATTCTATATAAATCAGAATTTTTTTTATCAAGACTGAATTCATTGTCTATTTCTCTGATGCGCGAAAAAATTTCGTCATAAATTTCATCCTTGCCGTCCTCAAATAAATTTACAACGCACATTGTTCCTAAAAGCTGTTCATAGCGAGGCTTAGGGCGAGAACACGAGAATACTAAAAAAAAGAAGGGCAGCAGAAAGAAGACTTCATGCTTTTTTAAGTTTATTTTCACGCTTAATAAATCATACTATTCCGACCGAATAAAGACAAGTACATTTGAGAAAATATATGACACAAACAGAAATTTTGTGATATTCTTAACTCATTATGGAAGCAAAAGAACTTTTGAAATTACAGAACGGCAGCGACATTCGTGGCGTTGCCTCGGAAGGAATCGAGGGCGAAAAGGTAAACCTCACCTCCCTCGCATCAAATATAATCGCGCAGAGTTTTGCCGCATGGCTTTCAAAAAAGTGCGGTAAGCCGGTCTCTGCCCTTAAAGTCGGAATCGGTCGCGACTCCAGAATCACAGGCGAGTCTTTGGCAAACGCCGCAATGGCAGGCCTCACTTTTGCAGGAGTTACAGTCGTTGACTGCGGCATGGCAACAACACCTGCAATGTTCATGAGCATTGTTTTCGACGAGACAAAATTCGACGGCTCTATCATGATTACGGCAAGCCACCTTCCCTTCAACCGCAACGGTCTCAAATTTTTCGACAAGGACGGAGGCTTGGAGCACGAAGACATTACTGCAATCCTTGAAGGTGCAGTCGGTCTTTCAGAAAAATCAGGCACGGCTGAATGCAAGAAATTCGACCTCATCTCGCTTTATGCAAATCATCTTCTGAACACAATCAAAAAGGAAATCAAAGGTGCAAAGAATCCTGAAAAACCACTTTCAGGTCTTAAAATCGTCGTTGATGCCGGAAACGGTGCAGGCGGATTCTTCGTTTCAAAAATCCTCGACCTTCTCGGAGCCGACACTAAAGGCAGCCAGTTCCTTGAGCCGGACGGAATGTTCCCGAACCACATTCCAAACCCTGAAAACGCAAAGGCAATGGAATCGATTCAGAATGCAGTCCTCAAAAACAAGGCTGATTTGGGCTTGATTTTCGACACCGACGTTGACCGAATGTCAGCAGTTTTCCCGGACGGAACAGAAGTCAACCGCGACGCAATCATCGCGCTTAGTGCCGCAATTCTCGCTCCTCAGTACCCTGGAAGCACAATCATTACGGACTCAGTCACTTCTGACCGCCTCACACGCTTCCTCGAAAAGGAACTAGGCTTAAAGCATCACTGTTTCAAGCGCGGCTACAAGAACGTAATCAACGAATGCAAGCGCTTGAACGCAGAGGGAACAGTTTCTCCGCTCGCAATGGAAACCAGCGGTCACGGTGCCCTTAAAGACAACTTCTACCTTGACGACGGAGCTTTCCTTGCTGTTAAAATCGTAATTGCGCTCGCAAACGCCGCTTCTCAGGGTAAAACTCTCGCAAGCCTTATTGAAAAGCTCGAACCTCTCGTTGAGGCTCAGGAACTCCGCTACAAAATCAAGTGCGAAGACTTTTCTGCTTACGGCGACAAAGTTCTTGCAGAATTCAAAAAGCGAGCAGAAGAAGCAAAAATGATTATGCCTAAGTCTTACGAGGGAGTTAGAATCAGCTTCCAGGACGAAGACAAAAAAGGCTGGCTTTTGCTGCGCAAATCTTTGCATGACCCGGTAATGCCGCTCAATGTTGAAGGAGAGCGAGCAGGTGATGCAAAAAAAATCCTTGAAACAGCACAGAAACTGCTACAAGGATTCGATCAGCTGAGTTTGTAAAACCAATCGGATAAACAAAAAGGGGCTGCCCTTTGTTGAGAATTATCAACTTTAAGGACAGCCCCATTTTTTTGCCCGGCGGTCTATTCTTCCGGCGTGAGTGTCACTGCGAAGTTTGTCTACAAATCTCCCTGCTGACATAAATCAAGATAGCAGAAAAAAACGCTCCCAAAACTAGTAGTTTAGTAAGTTTTAACTTGTCAGCGTTAGCTATTAAAAACCTGTAAGAGCCAGTCTTGGGGGCTTATTGGTTTTGCACGGAGAAATTTGCAGCTTTTTGGGCGCGTTTTCCTGTAACTTTCAGCCGGGAGTGTTTGCAGCTTTTTGGCGTGATTACCGGTAGATGTTCGCCATGATTACTTAAATATTTGTGTCGCGTTGCTTACAGGTTTTATGGGTGAAACTTTACAAGTTTCGCGGGTGAATACTTACAGGTTTCATGTGTGATTCCTTACAATAATGCAGGGGTGAATCTTTACAGTATTATGGGTGTGATTCTTTACAGTATCAGTGCATGAAACTAAGCAGGTTTTGACATGCCCTGTAAGTGAGTGCCAATTCCGTGGGATTCGTGGTATAATGGTGAGTGAAGGAAAAAAATCGGGGATGACTCATACTTATTGGTCATCCCCTTTTTTATTTTACTCTTCCTTTTCAGTAACGATAATGTGCAAGTCTTTCAACTGCTGATCATCTACCGGAGAAGGACACTCATCCATAGGAGAAGCTGCCAAATTGTTCTTCGGGAATGCGATTACTTCGTGGATTGATTCCTCGTGGCGCATGAGCATTACGAGGCGGTCGAGTCCTGGGGCGATACCACCGTGCGGCGGAGCACCGAACTTGAATGCCTGAACGAGAAAGCCGAATGCCTTTTCTGCACGCTCGCGGCTGTATCCGACGATTTCAAAAATGCGCTCCTGCAATGCAGGGTCGTTGATACGCATGCTACCAGAAGCAAGCTCGTAGCCGTTCAAAACGAGGTCGTAGAGGTCGCCCTTTACTGCACCCGGGTCAGATTCCAAAGTATCCCAGTATTTTTTCTGTGGAAGAGTGAACATGTGGTGCTCAGTCTCCCATTTATTTTCTTCTTCATTCCATGCAAAGTACGGGAAGTCGATAATCCATGCAAAGTGGAATTCATCTTTTGGATTGTAAAGGTTGAGGTCTTTTCCGAGCTGCTTTCGGACTGCACCCAAAGCAACGCAGGCAACCTGCCATTTTTCATCGCTTACGAAAAGAAGAAGATCGTTCTTTTCTGCACCGAGTTTAGAGCAGATTTCGCCTTCTTTTCCGGCGAAGAATTTTGAGATTCCGCCTTCAAATTTGCCTTCGGCGTCAACCTTCATCCATGCCAGGCCTTTTGCGTGGTTGATTTTTGCAACTGATTCCAAAGCCTCAATCATCTTTCGGCTGTATTTGTCGGCAACATTCTTAACGACAAGGGCTTTGAGGCCGCTTCGTTTGTGCCGCTCGATTTCTTTGCTTGCATTTGCGGCTCCAGCCTTGAATGCGTTGAAATCGCTCAAATCTGCCATGAAAGCTGCGTCCTGCATCTTGAGGTCAAAGCGCAAATCAGGCTTGTCGCTTCCGTAAAGGTCAAAAGCGTCTTCCCATGCGATTCGGTCGAATTTTGCAGGCAAGTCGTAGTTCATCGTCTTTTTGAAGATGTACTGCATCAAGCCTTCAGTTGTCTCAAGAACTTCCTCACGGTTTGTGAAAGAAAGCTCCATATCAATCTGTGTGAATTCCGGCTGGCGGTCACCGCGTGCGTCTTCGTCACGGTAACAGCGTGCAATCTGGAAGTATTTGTCAAAGCCAGAAACCATCAGAAGCTGCTTGTAAAGCTGCGGAGACTGTGGCAATGAGTAGAATTTTCCAGGGTGAACGCGTGAAGGAACGAGATAGTCTCGAGCTCCCTCTGGAGTTGACTTGATGAATGTAGGAGTTTCAATCTCCAAAAATCCCTTTCCAGTCAAATATTCACGTGTAGCAAAAGTGACCTGTGAGCGGAGGATGATGTTTTTCTGCATCGGTTCGCGGCGCAAGTCAAGGTAGCGGTATTTCAATCGCAAGTCTTCGTTAGGAAGAACAATTGTGCCGTCCTTCTGGCGAACTTCCTCGATTGAGAAAGGCAATTCCTGTGAAGTAGTGAAGATTTCGATTTCTTTTGCTTCAACTTCGATTTCACCAGTTGCCATGTCTTTGTTTACATCTTTATCGGCACGGGCAGCAACAACACCTGCAACAGCGATACAATATTCGCTTTTGAGTGAAGATGCGATTTTTTTGACTTCATCGCTCGCACCGTCACCAACCATAACCTGAGTGATTCCGTAGCGGTCTCTCAAAGAAATAAAAACAAGGCCGCCCAAATCTCGAGAGCGGGAAACCCATCCGTTCAATATAACTGTCTTACCAACATCGCCCTTGCGCAATTGGCCGCAAGTGACTGTTCTTTTTGTGTTTTCCATTTTTTTACAATCCTTTTTTTAGATACGATGCATAGATGAAAAAACTTTTTCTGCCATTACATTGATTTCTACGCCCATTTCCTCGCTTGCTTTATTGAGGATTGTGCGGAGTTCATCAATAGCAAGGTCTGCTCCGTCAAGAGAGACCATCATCATCATGACGAAATTGCCAGAGAGAATTGTCTGAGTGATGTCAGCAATGTTAACTTTATGTTTTGCAAGAAGTGCGCTGACTTCCGCAATGATTCCGACTTTGTCGCTTCCGACTACTGTGATAATTGCATTCATAATCACTTATTTTAATGATTTACGCTTTCTTTGGCTATTGTTTTTATAAAATCTCCGACAAGGTTCATTGCCTCTTCGCGGATTTCTGGATCAAGTTTGGTGAAAGCTTTAATTACTTTGCCTGTATTTTTCAGCTTATCCTTGCTCAAATCTGTATTTGTGATGGCATTTGTGGAATCCAAAAGACCGAAAAGTGTTTCCACGAACTGCTCCCGCTGATTTGGAAGGAGTTTTTCAAACCACTTGTTGAAGGAATTGAAGAAAATCTCGCTGCCCGAATCGAATTCCTCTTTTGTCTCAAATTTCGTGCCCTTTACGAACCAGCTGAATGGATTGTGCTGCATTACCAGTATCTCGCTGCTCAAAACAACCTGACAGGCATCGTAATGATGGAAGAGCATTCCGATTATCGCAAACTGAGGATAAAACGAAGATATGCGTGATTTAATAGAAAAGAATTCATCGCTGTCCAGAGAGGCCTGAGAAAAGCCCGGACCGTCAAAATTGTAGACACGGACAAGATTCTTTTTGGATTTTTCGTTGAGGTTTGCGGCAGCAAAAATTGCCAGATTTCCGCCCTTGGAATGACCGCCAACAAAGAGCTCTACCTTTTTGAATTCAGAAGCAAGGTTTTCCAGATAGGCAAGCGCATCCTGCTGGGCCGGAACCTGTTCCAGAAAAGCAAGGTTAAAGTCTTCCTTCCAGCCAACAAGAGTGTCGTCAGTGCCCCGGAAAGCCACAAAAAGCTGTGATTTATCCAGGAAAGAGCTTTCATTCAGAACGAAAGTAACTGCAGAAAACTGCTCTTCCTTTTGAGAATCATAATGGCTCACAAAGCCGGTAACTTCAACATCCTTAAAGCGAAGTGACTCTCCGGCCTTTTTCAAAAGCTCGCTGGATTTTGGATCAATCAGCATGCCCATGTCGCTGCGCTTTTCAAAATCACTCGAACCGAAAAACATTTTTGATAATTCGGACAATTTAATAGAAGAATTAAAGTCGTTCGGAGCAAGCCCGTTAAAATTCAGGTAAGAAAGCTGGGCAAAAATCAGGGCATCAACGTCATTCAGCGGAGAAAGTTCAAAAGACAGGTCGCCCCGCCAGTCAATGTAATCACAGATATCACAATTTATCTTTTTCTCAAACATAGATTTATTTTAATCCACTTTTCTGATTCACTCAAATTAATTTTTGTGCTATTCTTTGCGGACACTGACATTTATTAGATTCTTTTGAGGTGACAAAATGAAAAAATTGCTTGCGGTTTTTGCTTCTTCAATTTTTATTATTGCAAGTGCAACTACTCAAGTTCTTGACAAAGAGCAAATGAAAAATACAGCTTGGGTCGGAATCGGTGCTCCGCTCGGTGGCGATGCAATGGTTTACGGATTTACAGACACATTCCAGACCAGATTTGACCGGGGCAAGTTCACTGTTGAGGCAATGCTCAACTGGAGTTTCCTTGCAAATTACGACAACGAATACAACGTAGATAATTTCCAGTTCGGAACTTCAAACAACAATCCCCTTTCACTCAAATACGGCAACTGGGGCGTAAATTCAGTAAGCAGCGTTGCAAAAGCAATAGACAAAGACTATAACAATCATGCAAATGTAACAAACACACTACAGGATTCTTATTATGTCAACTTCCTTTATCACATCACAAAAAACGTTGCCTTCGGTGTAGGAACAAAACTCAACTGGCAGGTAGGCCCTGCGCCAAAATACGGAAGCTGGCTTTGGGAACATGACGCACATGTTCGTCAGGGCGGATTTTCAACTTCTTATGACGACCGCTCAGGCGTCTTCGCACAGACTTCATCAGAATCTGTCGGAAAATATCGATATTATGTTCATGCAAACGGCAACAGGCCGGGAACTGCCGATGTAGTAGGATTCGTTCCATTCGCAAACAAATATGCAAAACGTGCGCTGGGAGTCCGGTTCGTAGCAGACAACGAAATGCTTGAAATCGGTGCGGCTCTTCCAAACGGTTTCAACACTGACGATCCTGTCTTGAACAGCGGAATTAAATTCGTGCCAGTAAAATGGCTCTCTCTGGCAGCCGCCTTTGAGGGACTTCTTGATGACGGCACAAATTTCTACACAGGAGCAACAATCGGCTTCGACAAATTCCTGCTTGACCTTTATCTGGCAGTCGATTCCCTGTTCACAAGCACAAATAACGATCAGGCTTATGGCACAGGAGCGGCAATCACATTCGCAATCCCCAACACAAAAATCACCCTTCGCCCAGAAGTCGGCGCAAACTTCTTTGAGGATGACAATTTCACAACAGCTTTATATTCGGGAATCATGTTTTCCATGGATTTGACTCAGCAAATCGGCTTGAATATCTGGAGCTCAATCGCATTCGGCTCAAAAGACAAGAGATGGGATGATTACAAGGCCACGGATGACTGGGACGGAGGGCACGTATTCGACATTCGCCCGGAAGTCACATTTGAATACACAAAAAGCACAAGCTTTGCGGCATATATTGATATTGAGCACAGGAAAGCATTTGACGGCACTTCCCGCAAATGCTGGTCAACAGGTCTTTTCTGGACATATATTTTCTAAAAAGATTATCGGGACAAGCCCGATAATGACAACTGTCATTGCCGGACTTAATCCGGCAATCTGTTCATATAGGAGTAAAAAATGGGCGGCATTTTCGGAGTTGTTTCAAAAGGCGACTGTTCTTTGGATTTGTTCTTCGGCGTAGATTATCACTCACATTTGGGAACTCGTCGCGGTGGTCTGGCTGTTTATCGCAGCGATGAGAAATTTCAGAGGGCAATTCACAACATTCAGAATTCACCCTTCCGAACGAAATTTGAAGCTGATGTTGAAGAAATGAAAGGTCACGTCGGAATCGGATGTATTTCAGACTATGAACCTCAGCCACTTCTGGCCCGCTCACACCTGGGCAGATTTGCCGTAACTACGGTTGGAATCGTCACAAACAAAGAAGAACTTGTAAAGGAACTTCTTGACAACGGCGGTGCTTTTCTTGAAATGAGC
>Ga0310695_10003914_pt1 | contig 28351 bp, 33 predicted proteins | sample RumenRJG_04DNA_FD_203882 | JGI IMG/M metagenome (GOLD analysis project Ga0310695, IMG submission 203882) | Bovine rumen microbial communities from Lethbridge, Alberta, Canada - RJG_04 (v2) (version 2) | ecosystem: Host-associated > Mammals > Digestive system > Stomach > Rumen | place: Canada... | reverse complement strand
GTCAGTCAGAAATTTCATAACTAGTTATTGATTTAAATCATTATTCTGTTTGAGCATGCAAATATACTTAAAATATATGACAAAAAAATCGAGCGCTTCTTGGAAATCAAAAAAAACGCTATATTTGCAATGTTGAATTTGTGACACTTATATGGAGCCTCCCAGTTCTAATCAGACAGACAACGGCATGCAAGCGGATCCAGCCTCTGAGGACCCGTTGACAGCCACTCCTATACAGAACATCAGCTTATACGACGCCGGGATGAAAGTCCCAGGCGCGCTCCGTCGTGTCCGTACCATCCAAGAACCGAACTTTTAATACCAAATATGGCACTTTATTTACTGAAAGAGCTTGACAACAACGCCAAAGTCGCCGTCTGGCAGATAACCGAGACGGAAGAGGAACTCCGCGCCCTCAGCTCGACTCCCTCCGATGAGATGGAAGAGATATCCTTCATCAAGAGCGAGTCGCTGCGCAAGCAGCGCCTGGCGGTCCGCGCCCTCCTCAACGAGCTCTTCGAAGACAAAGTATACCTCGCACACCACGACAACGGCAAGCCGTACATAGAGAACAACTCCATCAACATCAGCATCACCCACACCGAGAAATACGTCGCCGTCATACTTGACAGGGACGACGAAGTCGGCATCGACATCGAGTCCCTGGACCGCGATTTCTCCGTCGTCGAGAAGAAAGCCCTGTCCGAGGACGAGATCGATGACCTCGAGGATGACCGCGAGGAGAAGAACGAGCAGCTCGCCATCTACTGGTGCGCCAAGGAAGCGATATTCAAGAAAATGTCGCAGTACAACGTCGACTTCGTCGAGCAGATCGAGATCGAGCGCTTCCGCTCGAAGGGCGAGGGCGAACTGGAGGCCACGTTCATCCACAAGGACGGCTACGAAGAGGACCTCGAACTGGAATACATCACCTTCGACCGCCACGTCCTCGTATGGGTCAGGGAGTAGCCTTTTCCGGCATTTCCAACAAATACCACAATTTATAAACCTGTTAATCAACGAATTAACAGGTTTATTTCATGATTGTTGATAACTTTTTGGGCGCTTTCGGCCCCACACATTACATTATATGCTATCTTTGTGATGTGGGAGGCATTGTCTCCGGCAACCAACCAAAAGACCAAAGCAGACACCACGCGATATCTAGATATTCGTGGAATTGAAAAACCGTGTTGTTCAGATAGACGATACGTATTTCACTTTGTCAGGGGCGCGGGCAACAGCTCGCGCCTTTTATTTTATCTCGGCCTGAGCCAGGGAACGGGGTTCTGGGGACCCTTCGACGACCATAGCTGGAAATGCAGCTGGGTGGAGCCTCCGATGGGTTCGACGGCGCCGAGTACCTGCCCGGTCTTGACCTTGTCACCGGCCTTGACCGAAACGGTTCCGAGCTTGCAGTAGAAAGTGAAATAATCTCCGTGCTGGACCAGCACGCATTTGTTGTATCCGGGTTGGACGATAACGCTCTTGACTACGCCGTCGAACACGGCCTTGACCTGTGCGCCGTTGGAGAGCGCAATGGAGATGCCCTCGCTGTCAGGCAGTTTGAGCTGGGTGTACACTGGATGGTATTGCGCGCCGAACTTTTCGACGACAGGGCCTTCGGCCGGCCAGGGCAGCTTGCCCTTGTTCGAAGAGAACTCCTTGCCGAGGGTATAGTCTATAGGCGCAGCCGCAGCCTTCGACGATGACGACGAAGACTTCTTGTTGCTGCTGCTTGACTTGGCCTTGGTATTCATGGCCTCCGCTATGATGCGGGCGATCTCCTTGTTCAAAGCCTCGACCTCCTTCCGCTTGGAATTGAGCTGACTCTGGTATTTGTTCTTTTCCTTTTTCAGGACCTGTATGGTCTGCTGCGCGGTAGCCTCCTCCCTCCTCAGGGTCTCCAGCTCGGCCATGCGGGCCTTCTGGAGCTCGGCGGCTTCGGCCCGCATGCCGGCAAGCTGTTCCTTCTCGCCTTCGAGGACTTCCTTGGCGGCCTTGATCTTCACGCCCTGGCTGTTCATCTCGCGCGAGAGATTCTTGAGGAAAGAATAACGCCTCAGGCCCTGTGCAAGGTTCTCGCTGGCAAGGATGTACATGTACCACACTCGGGCATCGCGGTTCTTGTACGCACCCTTGACGAGCTTGTTGTAATAGAAGGTCATGGTATCGAGACGGACCTGGAGGCTGTCGATGCGCATCTGCTTGCGGCGCATCTCGCCGTCCAGGCGCGCAATCTCCTGCTCACCTTCCTTGATGAGCCCGCGGCGAAGTTCGATCTTCTGCTGGACAAGTGAGAGTGTATTGAGAGCGTTGGAATTGCGCGTGGCGTTCTCGCGCAGCTGCCTGTCGATGATGGCGATCTCCTGCTCCAGACGTGCCCTGCGGGTCGTCTGGGCGGAAGTGTCCTGGGCTGACGCAGTATATGCTGCAGGAAGCAGCAGGGAAAGGACGAGTATGGACAGGAAGCGCCTCATCTGCCTATCGCCTTCATGCGCTCCCCGATCCTTGACACGAGGTCGGGTATCTCGTTGTCCGTATCTTTCTTGACAGCATCGTCCCAGTAGACCTTGGCCAGGTCATACTCTCCGAGAGAATAGAGGACCTCTGCATAGTGGTCGAGTATGGTGGCGCTGTCCTTGCCCCCGTAGAGCATGGCATGCTTGAAATAGGACTTCGCCTCCTGCGACTTTTTCTGAAGATGAAGGATCCACCCGTAAGTGTCGAGATATGTGGCGTTGTCAGGCTCCTGCTCCACGGTGATGCGGCTCATCTCCGCCGCCCTCTTGAGCTTCTTGCCCTTCAGGGACAGATAATAGGCATAGTTGTTCAGCACCGGGGCATATTCCGGATTGATCTTCAGTGCCTTTTCGTATGCAGCGAATGCCTCTTTCTCGTTGTCGAGCTGGTGATAGGTGTCACCTATGGTAGACAGCGCCTGGACAACGACATCTGGATTGTCCTTGAAAGCCTCCGCCATGCGTGCGCTCTCGGAGATGACTGACTGAAGGTCGTCCTGGTTGTAATAGGCCATTATGCGCATGTTCAGGAACGCAGGCTCGTCAGGGAAGGCGGCATACGCCTCCTCGGAGGCCTTGAGCAGGGCATCCCAGTCCTCGCTGTAGCTGAGTGACTGGATATACATCGCACGGGCGTTGAAGTCGCCGGGGTACAAGTCGCTGTTGGTCTTGAACAGTTCCACGCCCCTGTCACGGCGGTCCGACCGGAAGAAATACGTGCCGGCTGCTAGGAGCATGGTGGAGTCTGACGGATGTGCCTTCACTCCGTTGTCGAACAGGGAATCCAGCTGGGGCTGGAAATTCTGGAAGAACCGCGCATCGAGGTACTGTGTCAGGTTGGAGAGGTACTGGCTCTTGGCCTGGGCGGGGATGGATGGGCTGGAAACGAACTCCTCCAAAGTATTGAAGAAGCCGTCGAACGAACGGTTCATCCTGTACACCTCCGACTTGCCCAGGAGCGCAGGGGCATAGCCTGAATCAAGGGCGAGGGCCTGGTCATAATAGGCCATGGCCAGCGAATCCTCATCTGCGGCAGCCTTGGAGTCTCCCATCATTGCAAGTACCTGAGGCGTAGGGAAATCCTCGTTGAACTCCTCCAGCACCGAGAAAGCCTCCGCGGCCTTGTCCTGATGCATGAGTATGTCGTACCGCGCAAGTGCGGTGGTCTCGTCGCGCCCCATCACCCGCTCGATCTCATCGAGGGTCTCCAGGACCTTGTCAAGGCGGTTCTGCCTGACATAAAGGTTGACGAGCGAATAGTGGATCTCGGTCTTGCGGGGGAAATCGGCAAGCAACGCCTCGTATGTGGCCACCGCCTGGTCGTCCTGTCCGTTCATGGCATAAAGCGTGGCCAGGCGGTCCCTGTACCAGTAATTGTCGGGAGCGAGGCGGACGGCCTCGCTTATCTCTTTAAGTCCGGAAGCGATATCCCCGAGACGGGCATGGCACATACCCTGGTAAAAATGGGCGGCATCATTATCGGGGAAAGCCTCGAGAATGGCGGAGAAGCGGTCCATGGCAGCCTTTGTCGCACCGCTGTCATAAGCCTGGACGGCATCCACCAGAAGCGACTCGGCAGTATCCCTGAGGCGGGAAGTGCGGTCCTGAGCCCGGAGTGCGGGGGCAGAAAGGACAAGAAAGACAAAGGTATATAGGATAACCGCGGTTTTCTTCATGTTACAAAAATACTACAATTATTGGTTTCGCTGAGGCTGTTTTCTGATATTTTAGCTAATTTCGTACCACGATTTGTTAAAAATTCGGATGCGTCATGCAACATTTCGGTGACAAAACGCATCTTATCACACGGGTGACAGCCCAGAAACCAACTTCGGAGACCGTGACGACCCTGAACGAGCAGCAGATCATCGCACTTTGCAAGAAAGGCGACAGGGCTGCACAGAAGGTGTTGTTCGACAGGTTGTCCGCCAGGATGTTCCCCGTTTGCCTGCGCTACATGGGCGCAAGGGAAGCGGCAGAGGATGTCCTACAGGAAGGCTTCATATCACTGTTTTCAAAGTTGGACAGCTACACGGGGGAGGGATCCTTCGAGGGTTGGGCCCGCAAGGTCTTTGTCAATACTGCACTCATGACGCTTAGGAAAAGCGACGTCATGCGCCAGAGCGAGGACATCGAATACGCCCGAAGCCTTTCGAGCGACGATCCCGGAGCCCTGCAAAGCATATCGTACAAGGAGCTTATGGGTATGATAGCCGAATTGCCGCCGGGATTCAGGACCGTTTTCAACATGTTCCTGATCGAAGGTTACACGCACAAGGAGATCAGCGAAACGTTGGGCATAACGGAAGCCACTTCCCGCTCCCAGCTCCAGCGCGCCAGGGTCATGTTGCAGAACAAGATAAAGAACAGAAAGTAAGATGCAGAACGACAAGTATACAGATTTCGATCTCGAATTGAAGCGGATGCTTCAGGACGCGGAGGAAGAAGTTCCTTCGCGGATCTGGCATGCTGTGAGCGACGAGCTCGACCGCCGGGATCGCAGGAAGGTCGTCGCCCTCAGGTGGCGGCGGGCTGCCGTCGGCTTTGCAGCCGCCGCAGCCGTCCTGTCGGGCATCTTCGTATTCCTCGGCCGCGACCGTGCCGCCGAGCCAGACCTGACCGCGACGGCGGTGAAGGAGCAGGCCGCAAGCATGGACATGACCGCCGAGGAGACCGTTCCCACCATCGAGGAGCAGATAGTTTCCGCCGGTACAGCGCTTGCCGATGTCCCGGCACGCAGTTCCAGGAGCACCGTATCGGGGACTGTCCCGTCCGAGATCGTCCCCGCCGATGCTTTCGCCCCTGCGGAGGAAGAGACTGCGGATGCCGTTGTCGAAACCCCTTCGGAGGTCGCAGTAGAGACAGAGGCGGTATCCAATGAAAATGAAGTGGTTGCGACTCCAGAAAGCGCTTCGCTCGTGCAAGATCCCGTTGCCCGCCCTGCGGAGACGGACACCCGTACCGCTATCACCGGCACTCCGGACGACCCGTTCGCATGGCCGGAGGATACCGACGCTGAAGAAAGCAGGCACCTCCCGTCACTCGTTGTCGCCGGCAATGCCATGACCAATGATTTCAGCGGTCAAGACATCCGCCAGATGCGCGCACCCGCCTCCGGCATCAAGACACGCACCGGCGTTGAGGACAAAGGGTCTTCCACCTTCTCCATACCCATCACTTTCGGTCTCGGAGTCCGCTTCGATCTCTCGGACCGCTGGGCAGTGGGCACCGGCATCAACTGGTCCAAGCTCTCCAGGACTTTCAACGGTGTCTATACCGAGGTGAACGACAACGGCGACATGGTCCGTAACATCAACTCCGAGATAGTCAACGACATCCATTATATCGGCATCCCGCTCAACCTGTATTTCAACATCTTCGACAGCAGGAACCTCCGCTTCTATGCATGGGGAGGAGGAAGTGTGGAGAAGGGCCTCGTAAGCCGTTTCCGCATCCAGAGCAATCCCGAAGACATCTCCTACAAGGAAAGTGTTAACGGATTCCAGTGGTCTGCGGCCGCGGGACTCGGCCTCGAGTTCCTCCTCGGCGAGCACCTCGGACTCTATCTCGACCCTAGCGCCCGCTACTACTTCGACTGCGGACAGCCACTCAGCATCCGTACCGAGCGTCCTTTCATGATGAACTACGAGGTAGGTCTCAGATTCAACCTATAGGGTGATGAAGCATGTCATAGTCATTCCAGACCTTCCCTCCATCGACGCGGCGGCGAAGGATTTCATCGCACAGACACAAGGCCATGACCTCATAGCCTTCTACGCTCCCATGGGTGCCGGCAAGACTACTTTCACAACGGCGATATGCCGGGCTCTCGGCGTCGAGGGCGACGCCATCAGCAGCCCGACTTTCTCGATAGTGAACGAGTACCGCACGAAAGGCGGAGAGTCGATATTCCACTTTGATTTCTATCGCATCAACAAGACTTCGGAAGCGCTCGACATAGGATTCTACGACTATATCGACAGCGGCTGCCTGTGCCTGATGGAGTGGCCGGAGAACATCGAGGACATCCTCCCCGAAGAGACGCTCAGGGTCTGCATCAACGTCGGAAAGGACGGGTCAAGAACCGTCTCCTGGGAGGACTAAATCCTTCTTTATCAAAACCTCCACTGCGGTGATAAAACCGTTGATATCCGGACGGAAGACAGTATCCCCATCCTTCCAGAGAAACGGCGTCTCCCCGGGTTCCGCAGGATTGATCCCTATATAGAAATCACGTCCGCAGAGACAGGCGTTCCTGAACGAGAAGAACAATGCCGGGCTCAGATAATAAGCAGACGATCCGCTCGGAGCCATCACGATGACCTGCCCGTCTCCGTAGATGTTCATGCTCGCCCTCCAAGTACCGTCGGTGTATGCCCAGCGCCGCACAGTTGTACTTCCCATGGTACTGAAATGCATCGTTCCGTTGCGGATGCGGATGTCGTACGCGCCTTCGGCACCCAAGTTGTCCACGGGGGTTCCCTCTCCGTCCTCTACGATATACCAGAACCTGCCGTTTCCGGACAGCCCCGCCTCCCAGTAACTGAAATAAAGGTGTCCGCTGTCACGGTACAGCGCTCCCGTCGGATATTCGGGGTTGTCGGACATGTGGACTGCTATGTAACCATCCTTGCGCGACAAGATCTCCTCGCCGTTTCGTCTGAGTGAAAAACCGCCTCCGGAACGGTTCTGGCCAAGGGTATATACATCACCGTCCTCGACCAGCAAGCCGCACAGCAGTTCACGGCCAGGGTAGGAGAACAACTCCTCCCCGTCAAGTCCGATGACGGTTTTTCCATCGGTACAGTACTCCGTATACAGATGTCCGTCCACGAGATGGTGCAGGTCGGGATCAAGGCTGACGCTGGAACCGGAACCCGCAGGAACGGAAAGTATCCTTTCGCCGTCACGATAAAGCTCTATGCTGCCGCCGACGTTGCCCAGCGAAGTGTCACGGCGCCAGTCGTAATCCTCCGGAAACGATACGGCCGTCATGAATACCGCCGTATCGAGCCTTGCATGCGCCGGAGCACCTCCTCCCCCATTCCTCCGCACCTCACGGTAACGGTCGGGGAAGGCCTCCAGATGCGACTTGCCAGTATTCTCTTCTTTGGTCATGCAGGACGTGGCGACCGCCAGCAAGACAACCGTTGTCAGAAATACTTTGAAATTCTTCATAGTCCTTGTCTTTCAGGTCATTGTCCGAGATTCTGGCGGTCAAGGAAACGATAGCCGGCCGCCTCTATGATATGCCCGGCCTTGATATCATCCGACCCGTCGAGGTCGGCGATGGTCCTGGCCACGCGTATGATGCGGTAGAAAGCCCTCATGGAGAGGCTCATCCGATCCATGACCTTTTCCATCGCCTCCCGTCCGGTATCGGACAGGGGACAGTACTTTTCGATCTGTTTGTTGTTCATTTCGGCATTGGTGAAGATATCGTCCGCGGCGAACCTCATCTTCTGTATGATGCGTGCCTTCAGCACCCGCTCGGCCACAGCCGCACTTGGCTCTCCCTTCCTGAGGGACATCATACGCTGCGGATCCACCGGGTGAAGCCAGAGATGTATATCGATCCTGTCCAGAATGGGACCCGAGAGCTTCGAGAGGTAAGTGATCCGCTGAGAAGGAGAACAGGTGCATTTGTCACCCTCGCCATAGTACCCGCATGGGCAGGGATTGGATGCTGCCACAAGCATGAAGGAAGCGGGATACTCCACCTTGGCCTTGAGGCGCGATACCGTCACTTTGCGGTCTTCAAGCGGGCCTCGCAATGCCTCGATGACTGACCGCGGCATCTGGTTGAACTCATCGAGGAAGAGCACTCCTCCGTGAGCGAGTGTGATCTCCCCGGGAATGATATTGTCACCTGCGCCGCCGCCGACTATGGCCGGAAGCGAAGCGCTGTAATGCGGCATGCGGAAGGGACGGGAACGTATCAGGCCCAAAGCTTTCTCCCCTATCCCGGCAACGGAATATATCTTGCTGGTCACCACCGACTCCTCATGCGTCATGGGCGGCAGTATGCCCGACATTGCCTTGGCAAGGGAACTCTTCCCGCTGCCTGGCGGGCCGAGCATTATAATATTGGGCTTGGATTTTCCACCCATCATAAACAACTATTAATCAGTGGCTTATGATTTCGAACAAGACATAGGAGAAGTTCTAAACACCCTTCCTTCCCCTCATAATCGGTGCCTGCCTGACTTATTGCGTAGCGCGGAAGGGACGAGATTAAAGCTTATATTTTCTCCCCTCTTGTGTATCATTGTGCATTACTACACATTTCTTTGCAAATAGCTGACTTAATGCAAATTATGCAGCCAACCCCAGGATGGTACTCCTGTGTAAAAATCTGCATCAATAAGTACTCTTATCATCTTGGTGCAACTTTTTGAATGGGAAAATGCACCAGCCTTGGGATATTCAAAGAGTCTCATAAAACCTTGTACCAACCTTGTACCAACTTTGTACAAAGTTCATTATATTTGCAGAAAAGTGCTGACATTATGACAAAGAAGAAAGACCTTTACAGTCTCCATTGCAGGGTGGAACACTCCACTGCTGAAAAACTCAAAGCCTGGTCAGAAGACCTTGGACTCTCCCTTGGGGAGGTGATAGACCAGATTGCTGAGAACTATGAAGACTACTGCAACAAGGAGGATGAGATATTGGAGAGGACAGACCTCCATGACATCCTATCTGACCTCCTGGACAAGGTGGAGAGAATTGAGAAAAAGGTGGGAGCTTGAATGATAAAGGAGGACAGTCAAGTCCTCCTTTATCATTTATATGGATGTTGTTGAAGAATAAAGTATTACCTTTGTAATGCATGCACCTCCTTATGGTTTCTGGACCCTTGTGCCCAAAGGATTAAAGGTTTGATAAGGGTCCTCCATGTCCAGAAGGTGGCAGATTTCCAGAAAAGAGATAGTTATTGAATACAAGAAGGAGGGATTGTGTGTCCCTCCTTCTTTGTCCCAGATTTAGTATTTTGAATTGTTCTTCTTGGAGTCTTCTGTGAGAATCTTTACAATCTCATTAAAATCATCCTTACCTCTGACCAGTTCCCCAACCCTGCTTGAAATGATCCTCTTTGCCAACTCCTTTCCATATATACTAACCATCTTACCATCCACAAAGTCAATAATCTGGTTATACTCATTTTTATCATCAGCATAACAGAAATATGGAATCTTACCTGCCTTTACACCCTTTTCCAATACAACATAGAAGGCATATACCCCACCTTTTTCTGTCTTCCTTAACTGCTTGATGAACTCAACATCCCAAGAGAAAGGTTGTTTACTCTGCTCATCATTCAAAGAATTACTAAAATCCACAAGGAAGTTGTTCATTTTTGTAAATACCTCACTATCTTCCTTGATACAATCTCCATCACAAAAGAGTCCATCCAAACCTTCAATTCCATTTTCAGCCATAAGCTTCTTGAACTTCCTCAGGTCAAGAGGTTCTTTTGCATAGATGTTATTGTCAAAGATGACTTTACTACCTCCCCTACCACCAAATTCTGTCTTGCATGTAAGCCTATTGCAGGTAATCCCTGACTTATATGTAAATGTGGGTTCTATTGTAATTTTCATAATATACTGATTATAAACGAACTATCTGTTTGCAAGGACAATGCTCATAACAAATGATTTACTGTCATATTTTTTCTTTGCATCATTAACAGTTTTCAGTTGTTTAGTCTTGTCATCCAGATTATCCCAAAACTCTCTTATTTCATCATCCAGAGCCTCTAACTCATCAAAACTTCTAACCTTGTCAGCCTTCTTTGTCATCTCATTGAAGTACTGGACTATTTCCTTGGTTGTCATCTTGGAAGAATTATGAGTCTCTTTGGGGGTCTCAGCAGTGTCTTCATCTGCACCAATCAATTTGCCCCCAACTTTACCATCCAACATTCTCACAAGGTCATCTTCATTTGCAACTACTCCACAGACATAATGGTCATTACTGAAAATACTGCCCTTCCAGTAACAGGTCAGAAGAAGAATACCATCATCAGTGGCAGCATCAGGTTCAAAGAGGAACACCCTGACAGGAGCTGAATACTCCCCAGATTCATTTGTTCCCTTGATGTCTGCAAAAGAAGCTTTCATTCCATAAACCTGACAATATTCACTACTGATGGCCTTTTGAAGTTCATCATTCAGCCAATCATGGAACTCCTCCATTTTGTCTGTTTCACCAAGGGACAATTTACTACCCCCAAGCTGGTGATTGCAAAGAGCTTGGATTTCTTTACTTTTTAGAAGGGCCTCTCCATTTAAGATGCTCTCAAATATTATAAGTACCTGTGCCATATGTGGTTGTGTTTAGTGTATTTATTGCTGAAATGTGGTTTAGTGGATTCTTACTATAATTCTTGTAACTGGGTTTCAATGTCTCTAACATTCATCACCAAGCCACACACATATCTTGGGTTCTTAATAAGACCATTACTTTCACAGGTCAAGACTATTATTGAGTCTTCAAAAGCACCCTCTGGTTCCAATAGCCAACCTTTAATAGGTCCTGAAAAGTCATCCCCAGATATCTCACATTGAGATTTGAAAGTATAACTCTGGCCATATCCATGTGAGATTGTTTTATTTAACACCTTCCCACACCAGAGTTGAAGTTCCTCATCTTTTTCTGTATTGTCTATGAGGATTTTAGCCTCCTCAAAAACATACTTCACCAACTTATCTATTTCTGACATAAATGGTTGGTTGAGCATAATGTCTGCACTATTGAGGATGTTCTCAAATAATACAAGTTTCTGTTTGAATGCCATAGTAAATTGTGGTTAGTTATTACAATCCAAAGTATCTCTCAAAGAAGTTCTGTATCTTCTCAATGACAGTCTTCTTCTTCTCCTGTCTGTTACCCCCACCAAACCTTGACATGGGGGGAAGTATCTTGTCTATGTCTGTTCCAGTGGTTCTGACCTGACCATCCCTGAAACTGCTCTCAATGAACTTAGTGGTCTCCTCTGGTTTCAGGTTTTCACTCTCAATGAGTTCTTTCAGGTCTTCCTCCTTCTGCTGCTGCACATAATCCTTCCAGCTCTGTTCTACATCAGTGTCTGCATTGACAGAGCTGATGAAACTCTCAATGAGTTCCTTCTTACTTCTCAACTGCATACTGGATCCAATTGCCTTGGTGATATTGACCAGTATCTCCTTGTTGGTGCAGTTGGTGTCATGGTACTTCTGAACCAGAAGGAGAATGTAGTCAATATTGATTTCCACCTGCCTGATGAGTTCAGTCTCAAACACCAGGTCATCATTGATGTTCTCCTTGTCCCCAGGTCTTCTCCTTCTCCACTTCTCTTGGAGGTCAAGGTAGTTGCTCTGGTAGTCCTGCATTTGCCTGTCAGAAAGGATTTCCTGGCCTTCAAATTGGTCAAAGGTGGAGAGGATGTTGATGGATTTCAGGAGGCTTCCAAAGAGGGAAATAAACCTCTTTTCTGCCTCTTCTCCAAGGATGGGCTGTCCCTCTGGGAACTCTTCTTGGATCTGTTCCACCAGTTCCTTGTATCCATAACAGTGCTTCCCATTCTCTGTGTCATATCCATTGAAGTAGGACAGGAAGTCTTTCAGTATGACTATGGAGCTTGCATCCTTGTCCCCAAACAGTGCAATTGCATCATCTGTTGCCTGTTGTAGGTCTCTGAAACAAACTATGTTTCCAAAGGTCTTTACAGAGTTGAGTATCCTGTTGGTTCTGGAAAATGCCTGTATCAGTCCATGCTGTTTCAGGTTCTTATCCACAAACAGGGTGTTCAGGGTGGTGGCATCAAATCCAGTCAGGAACATATTGACCACTATCAGGATATCCACCTGCCTGTTCTTCATCCTCAATGACAAGTCTTTGTAGTAGTTCTGGAACTTGTCTGAAGAGGTGTCATAGTTGGTGGAGAACATCTTGTTGTAGTCCTGGATTGCCCCTTCAAGGAAGTCTCTGGACTGCTGGTCAAGGTTGGTGGTGCTTTCAGGGTTCTCCTCTGCCAGGATGCCATCTATCTCCTCCTCATTTGCACCATAGGAGTAGATGGTTGCAATCTTCAATCTCTGGGCTTCTGGGAGGTCTGCCTGCTGTTTCTTGAACTCTGTGTAATATGCCTTGGCCATTGGGATGGAGGCCACTGCAAACATTGCATTGAAACCTCCCACCTTCTGCTCTGTCTTGTGCTCAACAATCTGTGCATCCTTCTTTGCAGTGGCTACCTTATGGATATCATCCAGTACCCTGAAAGTGTAGAAGGAACTCCTCTTGGTCTTCTGGTCAAAGTGTTCAAGGATGTACTTCACCACCTGGGACACCCTTTCAGGGGAGGCCATTGCCTTCTCCCTGTCTATGGCTGATATCTGCTTGTCCAGGATGCCTTCTTTCTCCTTGATGGTGTTGATATAGTCTATCCTGAAAGGAAGGACATTCTCATCATTGATGGCATCCACAATGGTGTAGGTGTGGAGCTTGTCACCAAAGGCCTGCTGGGTGGTTTTCAGTCTCATATCACCACCAGTACCTGCATTCTGTGCAAAGATGGGGGTGCCGGTGAAACCAAAGAGGTTGTACTTCTTGAAGTTCTTGGTGATGGCTGCATGCATCTCACCAAAGTTGCTCCTGTGACACTCATCAAAGATGATGACCAGTCTCTGTTGGAAGACAGGGTGGTTTTTGTTCTTCTGGACAAAGATGGAGAGTTTCTGGATGGTGGTGACAATAATCCTGTAATCATGGAACCCACCAGTCTTATCCTTGTTTTCCAGCTGTCTTTGGAGTACTGCTGTGGATGTGTTGCCATTTGCAGCGCCATCCTCAAACCTGTTGTACTCCTTCATTGTCTGGTAGTCCAGGTCCTTCCTGTCCACCACAAAGAGAACCTTGTCTATGTAAGGGAGCCTGGATGCCAGCTGTGCAGTCTTGAAGGAGGTCAGGGTCTTTCCTGAACCTGTTGTATGCCAAATATAACCACCCCCCTTGATGCTGCCATACAGCTTGTAGTTGTTGGCTACATTTATCCTCTGGATTATCCTTTCTGTTGCTGCAATCTGGTAGGGCCTCATCACCATCAGCATTTTCTCACTGGTGAAGACACAATACCTGGTCAGGATGTTCAGGAGGGTGTGCTTGGAGAAAAAGGTCTTGGTGAAGTCCAGAAGGTCAGAGATGACCTTGTTGTTGCTGTCTGCCCAGAAGGAGGAGAACTCAAAGGAGTTGGATGTCCTCTTGGATTTGTTCCTGCCACCCAGTTCCTGTTCTTTCAGATGGTTGGATCTGGTGGTGTTGGAGTAGTACTTGGTGTTGGTACCATTGGAGATGACAAATATCTGCACATACTCATAGAGACCACTCCCTGCCCAGAAACTGTCCCTCTGGTATCTGTTTATCTGGTTGAAGGCCTCTTTGAGCTGGACACCCCTTCTTTTGAGTTCCACATGCACCAGGGGAAATCCATTGACAAGGATGGTCACATCATATCTGGTATCATGGGTCCCACCTCCCTCCACATACTGGTTGATGACCTGGACAAAGTTGTTGTGGATGTTGGTCTTGTCAATCAGGTAGATGTTCTGGCTCTCTCCTGTATCCCTTTTGAGAACCTGGATGTAGTCCTCCTGTATCTTGGCTGTCTTGGCTACAATATCATCATTCTTGTTGGCTATGCAGGTGTTGAAGAACTGCTCCCACTCATTGTCAGTGAAGTGATAAGAGTTGAGTTTCTCCAACTGTGTCCTGAGGTTGGAAATCAGGTCAGCCTCTGTGTGGATGGGGAGATACTCATACCCCTGTTCCCCCAGAAGGTGGATGAACTCCTTTTCCAGGTCAGCTTCACTCTGGTATGCATCAGAAGTATGTACTGCCTTCTCATATTCAGAGACAACAGTATATTCCTGGCTTTCAGCTATGATATTGTATTGGGACATTAATCTTTCCTCTCTATTTTGGAGTCATCTCTAAATCCCACAGCAAGTTGTAATAATTGTTGCAATCAGTCCCAGGCCAGCAAGCACTAAAAAAACCCCGGGCCAATCATCATCATCAATAGCATCACCAAGCTCATAGCCCAAAATAACAGCTCCAGCAGGGAATAGATAGTTTAACCAGTACCAATCGCTTCTATAATAATTGAGAAAGCCATCTTCACCAGTAATTATTGCTAATACAATAATAGCCAAGATAACAAGTACATTAATGAGTTTTGACTCAAAATCCTCCCATTCTTCTATTATCTGTGTGGCACCATAAAAGAAACAAGTAATGATTAGTAGAATATAGGATATTTCCATAATATATAGATAAATTATTGTAAATCAATCCCCTCTGCCATGTTATTGAATTGGGACACTTATTCTTGAAAAAGATTTATTTGGGTTCTGACCCTTTAAATGTGCTGAAAAAAGTCCCACCTATGCCTGTCCCATAGTATGCAGGATATTCTTTCTGATTATCCAAATCCCAAAGAAAGACTTCTTTGCCTCTATTCTTTTTTAGTATTTCCAGTACTTCTGAATAAGTATAGGAGACAGATTGGGGAGCATCCCTCTTAAATGTAAAATAGAGTTTATCCCCATTTAGATAAGAGCCAGTCATAGAGCATAAAACAGGGTAAAAACCATCATCCCATTCCACATCATAACATACTGGCATTTTTTCATGCCTATCAACAGGAAATATCCTGGTAAAGTCATTATTCAAGTACTCAATCCACTCCTCTGTTGAAAGAGGTCTATAAGATAATGAGAAAGACATAATACAAGTGTTTAAAATGGTTATTTCATCTTTTCCAGTTTGAGCCTCAAATCATTCAGTATCTCACCCTTGTACTTGAACCAAAGTGTCCCTTGAACTGCATGATCAAACTGCTTCAATTCCTTTGCAAGTGCTGACAGGGATGTGGTCTGTCCATTGTAAAGGATATGCCTGTCATCAAGGACTGTGGCCACAATAGTATCATCTTCCACATAGGTTATCTCACTGCCAAAAGGTATCTTACATTCAGAGAACCTGAAAGGCCCTCTCCTGGCTTCTGCCCTTACCTCCTCTGCAATCTTCTCATCCTCCACCTCATGCCCCTCTGGTTTCATCTTCTTCAACCTGTCTGTGGTACCACTTATCTTGGCTATGCACTCCAAAAGAGAGTATGCATCTTCAACAGACATTGCATAGAACTCCTTGACCCTCTTTTTCCCATCAAAGGTCTCAATAGTCCTCAATCCAGGGTTAAGACTGTCAATCAACTTGTGGAGTTCCTTATCAGTAAGGTCACTCTCTACCTCATAGATGGCATATACCCTGAATGCATAGGGAATGGTCTCACTCCTGTTGAGTTGCCTCAGCCTCTGTTCAATATTGTGGGCATAACCAATCTTGATGTAGTCTGGGAAGGAAGGGTTGGTCAGGATGTAGATGACCCCTTTCTGTTCTTTCTTTGCCATATCTTATGCCTCCTTTCTTTTGAAAGTAAGTAACTTATCTCTATAATACTCATACTGCTGTCTCCTCTTCTCAATCTCTGCTGGGAGACCTGCTGTAAGGTCAGTGGTCAGGGCATCAAACCTGTCAAGGATGGATGCTATTCTCTTCTGCTCATCAAGTGTTGGTAAAGGGATGGACACATTGGGGAATAGGCTCATATCAACCCCAGGGAAATTGCCTTGAACTGTATGTGTCCTGCACCACTCATCAACCTTAAACATATAGTAGAAGATGAACTTAATATCCACCTTGTGACTATAATCCTCTTTAACTGTTAAACAAGTAAATCTTTGATTAGTAAGACAATCAACATTTACTAATGCATGCTCTCCAATAGTTGCAGAGGTGGCTAAAATAATAGAGCCAGCCCTAACCAGACTATTCTTCTTAACAGCAGAAGGATGAACTTTTTGGATGGAATTAGTCAGTATCCTTCCGTTCTCTCTTATGTCTTCCATCCTGAACCAAGGGATTGTCCCATTTGTCCAAAAATCAGGATTGGCCTTGGATGGAGTATAACCATTCTTTCTATGAAAGAGTTGTTCTATTGTAACCCATTCCACATCAGTTCTGCCCTCAAAGGAAAGAAGATTATCTCTATAATAGTTGTACTGTTGTAATCTTTTTTGCAGTTCTGTTTGCAGTTCTGTTTGCAGTTCTGTAAAAGTATCTAATACTCTCACAATCACTTCCTGAACAGGTAGAGGTGGGATGGGGATTTCTATTTCAGCCAAGGCCTTCTGTGGGATGTTGGGGACTGAACCCACTCCTGCCATAGAAATTATTTTCCTCTGCACCTCATCTGTTCCAAGGACATAGGTCAAGAAGGGTGCACTGCATTTAATATCCTTCAAAACAACCAACTGGGGGTTTATAGTGGCTTTGTAAGGAAGGTCTTTCACCAGAGCCACCTTGCCCACAGATGCTGTCTTACAAAGGATAATATCCCCATTATATGTCTTGATTTCTGGTGACTCCTCATATTTTGCCCAGGTAATATATGTCCCCTTTGTATAGTCCATCTGACCTCCCTGAATATTACTGGGACTTAAAGAAAGAGCTCCTTCCCCTTCTTTTACCTGGTCATCTCTGGTATATCCTCTGAAACCAATCCTGCCCTTGATATTGCAGCATTCCACAAGTGGTCTATACTCCACCCCATCAGGACAGTATTTCTGTATCAGTTCTTCCAGCTTACTCATAACAGTATCCTTATTGGAGTTCTGCAACAATCTTATCAATCTCAGCCCTCAACTTATTCTCCTTCTCCACAATCTCCTTCAACTCTGCATTCAGCTTCACAATATCCACCTTCTCCCTGGTGTCCTCCTGCTCAACATAGGTGGAGACAGACAGGTTATAGTCACCCTCTGCAATCACATCATTGGAGACCAGCTTGCAGACATAATCTTTGTCCTTCCTCTCTGTAAAAGTATCCAGTATGTTCTGGATGTTCTCCTCTGTCAGCTTATTGGAGTTGGTGATTTTGATACACTCCTTGGTGGCATCTATGAACAGGGTGCAGTTGTCCTTCTTTGCCTTCTTCAAGACCATTATGCAGGTTGCTATACTTGTCCCAAAGAAGAGGTTGTCTGGGAGCTGGATGATGCAATCCACATAGTTGTTTTCAATCAGGTACTGCCTGATTTTCTTCTCTGCACCACCTCTGTACATAACACCAGGGAAACATACAATGGCTGCTGTACCATTGGTTGCCAGCCAGGCCAGAGAGTGCATGATGAAGGCCAGGTCAGCCTTGGACTTGGGGGCCAAGACACCTGCTGGTGCAAACCTGGGGTCATTGATGAGGGTGATGTCATCATCCCCTTTCCACTTGATGGAATAGGGGGGATTTGAGACTATCACTTCAAAGGGTTCATCATCCCAGTGCTGGGGGCTCAACAGGGTATCCTCACAGGCTATGTCAAACTTGTCATAGTCTATGTCATGGAGGAACATATTAATCCTGCACAGGTTGTAGGTGGTCAGGTTGATTTCCTGACCAAAGAACCCCTGTCTCACATTGTCCTTCCCCAGTATCTTTGCTGCCTTCAACAATAGGGAACCAGAACCACAAGCTGGGTCATAGACCTTGTTGATTTGCTTCTTCCCAACAGTGGCCAGCTTGGTCAGGAGCTCACTTACCTCCTGAGGGGTATAGTACTCACCACCTGACTTGCCGGCATTGCTGGCATACATACCCATCAGGTACTCATAGGCATCTCCAAAGGCATCTATGGTGTTGTTCTGGTAGTCTCCCAGCTTCATCGACTGGACACCCCTCATCAGTTTGACCAGCTTCTCATTCCTCTTGATTACAGTGGCTCCCAGCTTATTGGAATTGACATCCAGGTCTGCAAACAGTCCCTTGAAGTCATCCTCACTGGGTGTACCCTTTGCAGAGTTCTCAATGGCTGCAAAGATGCCCTCCAAGGTCATATTCAGGTTGGGGTCAGCATCACATACCTTGCAGACATTCTCAAATAGCTGGGAAGGAAGGATGAAGAATCCCTTCACTCCCACCATCTCTTCCCTTGCACCCTCAGCCACATCATCAGACAGGTCTGCATAGTTGAAGGATTTGTTTCCTGTCTCCCACTCACCCTTGTTGATGTAGGCTGTGATGTTCTCACTGATGTATCTGTAAAACAGCATGCCCAGGATGTAGGACTTGAAATCCCATCCATCTACTGAACCTCTCAATTCATCTGCAATTGCCCAGATAGTTCTGTGGAGTTCTGCCCTCTCCACCTCTTTCCTATTGTCAGCCATTATATTGGTTATGTTTTCCTGTGAACTTGTAAAGTTAAGAAAAATGGGTGGGCCAGCAATATATCACCCCAGAAAAATTGGCTGACAAACAACAAGGAGGTCTGCGGCCTCGTCAGCCGCAGACCTCCCAACTTGTATTGTAAACTAAAAAGTATGTGGTGATATCACATCACTCTTACCAACTTTCCTTGTTTCTTAACCTTTATCCAGAAAGAGTGCTCAAAAGATGCATAGATAAAACCACCATCATCCAGGACATCATAAACAGCTCTCATCTCCTCATCCAAATCTTCCTTGTCAAAGGCTGACCCTACATCTGAACTCATATCCTGGGCCTCTGGATGGTCTTCTATTTGGGTGAAGGCCTTGATGACCTCTGACCTCTTATCCTTGTGTGCAAACTCCTCCAACTGCTGAACCAGATTACTCTTTGGTGGTGTCTCCCTTGCTGGTTCCTCCCTTATATAGGTCTCCTTAATCTCACTGAACTTCTTCATCTTCTTCTTCCTTTCTTTTCTTCTGTACCAGCTTGTGCAGCACCTCTTCCACTGTCAGGGAAGCCATAATCTCTATGAGCCCCTGTACAACAACCTTTGAGACATATGTATCCTCTGTCTTTTCAAGGGAGGACATAACTTCACCCTCCTTCTTGATGAGATCCACAATGATGTCTTTGATATGATGAGAGAGAGTATCAGTGGAGACATGCCCACCATTCTTAATGCAGAGATAATCTACAATCCTGTCAAGGTCCAGAGTGCCGGCTTCCTTCTCTAACCTTTTCAAGGTGTCCTTGATGACCTTCTTCTTGTTTGCCAGCTGGTATCTTGTTGTGCATTCCTCAATCAGTTGAGAGTATTTCCCAAAACCAAGGACACTCCTCTCCTTATCCTCACTAAACTTTCTCATAGCCAAAACCATTTTCTTCTGCCAGCCTGTCAATGACTGCATCTGCAATATCATCACAAAGGATTTCCAGCCCCTGTTCAAAGACCTCCTCTGGAACATTCTCCTGGACATCCTTTGGGTCTCCAATCCCCACAATCTTTACCTGCCCCTTTTCATTGCACAAGTAGTCATAGATCATATGCCTGAAATAGTTCTTAACCACTTCCAGCTTGACCTCTGCTGATGCTGCTTGCAGTGCCACATCAAGTATCTCGACGGGGTCAAGACTTCCAACATTCTTCTTAACCAAGTCCAGGCAAAATCTGATGCACTCATCCTCACTCTCCACATCAATCATTGCCACTGTCTCATTGAGTTTCTTTGTGTAATCATAGAATCCCTTGACAGGTGTTACTTTGTGGCTCTCATACTCATAGGGAAGGTCTTCACAGTATTCATCCTCATCTGGTGGTTCTGTCATTGGAACCAGAGTCCTTGGCTCTTTATCCACAAGGCTGACTCTTGTCTCCCCAGGGATGGGGTCATCTGATGTCTTTATTGTCTCCAACACTTTATCCAGGATGACCTTGGCCAACTCTGAAACCACAAGTCCCTTGGCTTGTGTCTCTGATGTGTCTCCCCAGCTGCATAGGCCATCACAGACAAAGCTGTCCCCATGCAGTTGGATTATCAGGTCTTTGATATGTTGAAGTAAAAAGCCCTCATCATATCCAGGGTCAGGCCTCCCCATAATCTGAAACTTCCCCTTGACATAATTTACCAAGGTTTCATAATCAAGGGAGCCAGCACACTCATCCTTCATTATTTGCATTATTTCAGCAATACAGGAATCCCACCAATCAACCTCAAGGGACACCCTGGCTTCTTTAAGCTTTTGAATCCTCTGTTCATTTAAGAACTGTTTGAAAGTCCCTATTCTCTTACTTTTATTATCCATAATTTCATATAGTTTATTATATATTAGGCAGTTACCTGTCAAGATATTTATGGTTATTTTTAGTCTGATGAATTGAAAATAGAGATAAAAAACAGGGACAGAAAGGTTGATTTACCATCTGTCCCTGATGAAATAACTGTTTCATAACTTATTCCCTGAGTTCATTATCATTTTGGATCATCCAGAGATTATCAAGTACTTCATCTATGTACTTGTTCATATCATCATCATACATATCATCCACATCAAGTACATCTTTAATAATCTCTTTCAGTTGTTCAAGTTGAACCCCACCAGCAGAATAGTCACAACCTTGTATCCCTATCCCAAACTCTTCATACCAGAAGGTTCTTGGGTAATGTATGGGTAAAATACCCAACTTTCTGATATCATCTCTGTCCATTGTTTCCTTGACCCTGGACAGTATCATCTCTACATCTTCATCCATACTCACCCCTCCTAATAACTATAATAACCCATCTGTGTTCTATTCCTGACTATATCACTGTACACTTCATCAAAATCCACTTCCTCCCTGTCATAGTGATACTTCCTTATTGTCTTTCCATCTACATCCCAAAACTCCAATGCAGATATTAATTCTGGTTCTAAATGTCTTTTCATAACTCATACAGATTCTCCCACATCTTATAGTATTCTTCATCATCAGTCCAGGATAATAACCTAACCCCTTCATCTTCAACAATACTATAACTTCCACCAAATCCCCCCATTTCCTCATAGACATCTATTTTAAAATCAAGATTAGGGTAGTTGTTGAGTAAGAAGGTATAGATTGGGAGTGGTTCTGTCCATGGGGTATCAAAGAATAGTTTCATAGATTCCATACCATCAACCATAATCACCTCTGGTGTCTTTTCTGTCAAACAAGTATCCCACTTGCAACCATAGTTCTTATTGTTCCAGTCATACCATCCAACAGTACCATACTTCTGTAATTGTTCAGTTGTGGCATCTTTAAATGATTGAACCACTTCATCAGTAACAATTACTTCCTGTTCCCCAATGTGAATTTTCTGTCCCAGGACTAATCTCTCTCCATTGGGATAATTAGTGGTATCATACAAGTCATAGGTCTTTGGTCTCTTGATGAATGTACTCAACCATATTCCTTTGTAATTGTCACACAATTGGTTCTTATTCATCTTGTCTAACCAATCCTGACCAGAATTCACATGGACATCATATCCATCCATTGTTAAGGTAGCATTGATGAACTCTTTCAATGCTCCTTTCTTTGTCTCTGTGAGACTCATTGTGTTATAAACCCAATTTGGCATATTATCTTCCTATCTAATAATTAAAAATGTACCCTTCTGAACCTTAAAAGTCCCATACTTTCTTTTGACATCAGTGGCTTTTGACACCAACCAGTGGTCTCCACAGTCAACTGAATAGTAAGCTTCCACACACTTGTCAAACCTCTTGTTCAGTTCCACAAGTTCTTGGTAGTCTTTCACTGGATCCAAACTAATGAGTCTGTTCCAAAGATTCATCCATTCCTTTTTGAGTTCAGGTTTAGACTGACCCAACATTTCATTTTGATAATTCTGTTTCATAAACAAACTTTTTAGACATTGATTAAATAACCTTACAGATCTGTTTAATTTTAAGCTCATCTTAAACATAACAAAGGCCCCAAGGATTTTTGAGATTTTTTGCACTTTTTTCAAACTTTTTTCTGGATTATCTTCATAAGATGTTGTTTTACAGGTAATTAGAATTGCATAAAAATCTGGTCTTGACCTCAAAGAAAGGTGACAATTACCTTCCAGTAACAAGGATGTGCCAATATTGGGAATACATCAGGAGAGAAACTGGTGTTCCTCTCCTGATGAATGAATGATATGTATTATGGAAAGTATGGTCTCCAAAATAGAAATCCCAGCTCTGCCGGCACACTCTCAGGACACATCTGACTTACCCCTGTATATTTCTCAAAAGGGGTAGGGGTTTTTCAGCTCCAACCACCTTCTGTTCAGATATTTCCAGCAAATACAACAGGCAAAGTGGATGTCCAAAATGCAAAGAGTGGATGTCCAAATCCTCATGCAGGCTGGTTCAGAAAGGGAGTTCTTCCCAGAGTGGGCTCTCACAATCACAGGGGTCTTCATCCGCAATAGGCTTCTTCACTTCATTGAAGAACTCTTTACTTACAATCAGGTCAGACTCCTCTACATACTTGGAACAGGTCTCATCATCAATGGATCCATAAGAGACCTCATAGGACAGGTCAAGCTTTTTAAGGCACTTCTCCCCAATCCTCATCATCCAGGAGTCTTGTTTCATATGTACCTCACCACTCTTCTTGTCCATCCAGTCTGGCACCCCTCTTGGCTCAAAGGTGATGTTAAACAGCTTGTAGCCATTGGCCCAGCAGTGGAGCCCAGCCAGGTATCCCACATAGTCATGCACCCTGTAATAGGACATAACACCCAGATTGCCTGGTATAACACATCCATAGATGACCTTGTAGATGTATCCCTCTTGGTTCTCTCCTGTGACCAACAGCAATGGTCTTGACAACTTAATTACTGTAACATTCTTCATACTAACTATCTTTCTAATTATTAACTACTTATACTATATTTATGGGTATTTTCACTGGTATTTTCCCTTTTCAGTCCCAAGGTGATGTCCTCACCAAACAACTCCCTGGACACCTGTTCCATCATCTCCTTCACCCTCAAAGAATCTGATTCCTTGACACAGATACAGTCATGTATTGTCCAGAAGGGCATGTCCCCAGGTAGGGAGTGGATACACCTCTTGATGTACTCTACCTCTTGGCAGACCAGATAGTAGGACAGCATGCTGCACCACTTTCCCTGACCAACCTTCTTCTTTCTCTTCCCCCCAGACTCATCCTCATAGTGCCTAAACAGGGGTTTGTCCTCCCTGTATTCAGGGTTTCTCTTGTACCAGTCAATCTTCTTGAATATGGCTGGCTCATCCTTCTCCAAGAACCCATTCAGCCTTTTCTGGAAGGACAGGTACTGACCATCATTCTTCCAGTTCCCCTTGGTGGGTATGTGCTCACCCTGGTAGTCCTTCTCCAAGTCAGGCTGGTAACAACTGTACAGATACCTCATCACCATTCTCTTGATGGTCTTCCTCTCCTCCTCTGTAAGTGTATGCTGGGTGTTGCTGTATGTGTTGGTCTTCTCTGCAATCCACTCATAGAAATGACCATCCAGGCACTGTCTCAACCACTCACTCATCACCCCTGTCTCCCTGAACATCAGAATCCCCAGAAGGGTGGGTTGTGCATTGGAAACATCAACTTCTGTAATCAGTTCCCCATCCAGCCTCAGATACTTGTGCCTGTGCTCACACTTCATGTTGGTCATGGGGGAATAGAACCTGCCAGCATACCCCTTCCTTCCATCAGTCCTCACACTGTCATCCAGACACCCTCCAATGATACCACAGGAAAGCTCTCTCAACTTCTGGAAGGATATCCAGGTCTTCTTGATGGTGTCCTGTTCCCCCTCTGACAGGTTGTAGTAGTACTGGTACTCATTGTAGTTGAACATCCACCTTGATGATTGTTCCAGACCTTCCTTCACCACCTGGACAGACCTTATTGACTCATACTGTCTTTCAGCCAGCCAGTCAGGGTGCTGTGTCCAGGAGATTCTGTCCGGATCATCTCCCTCTTCATCAAAGGATACTGTGGATGTGTGGGTCATCTCCCATTCTGGCATCCCAATATCAGGCAATGAACTGGTGAAATCTGCACATCCCCAGTCCAGTAGCTTCTCCCTGTCCATGAGATAATGGTTTCCATGGTTGTTGTGACCACCATCCTTGTAACTGTAAGGTAAATCCAGTTTCTTGATGTAACCCAGCATGGCCAACACCAGGAGAATCTGTGCAGGAAAGTCATCACTTGTGCATCTCTCCCTCCTGAACATCTTCTTGAATATCTTCTTGAACTGGTGATAGGAACTGTCCCCAAGATGGGGCCTGGATGTCATATAACCAACAACCACATAGAACCACCTCTTGAACTCATCCCTGTTACTTCTCTGATGAACACTGCTGTAAATGGACTCCAACTCAACTATCTTTCCTGGTTTCTTCTTTGGGAACAACCACTGGTATTCCTTGCAATAATCAAGTCTCTCTTCAACAGACATCAAGGATAACTCAATGTCTTTCTCAATCCATTCTGTCCAGATTCTGCTGACCACAGGATTGTTTTCCAATAATACTTTCATCATTCATATCTTTCATTCTATATTGAGAGCCAGGTTCCCAGGCCAGGCTGTTCCTGGAAAGTCTTCCAGGAACAGATTTGAACAATTAGATGTTTGACCTCAGTGACCTCTCAATGTATTTATCTCATCTCTTCTTTGAGTCTCTCACATGAGAATCTTCTTTTCATTATCTTTCAATTATAACCTAACAAACTCCCCAGATGACTCTAATCCAGGGTGGAGAGATAGTAGTGAAGGTCATCCCCTTTGAGAGTGTTGAGAGCATATCCATCAGCATCTCTCAATAGTTCATCATAGGTTTTCCCTATGGTGTCATCCACACCAAACCAGGTGGATATCTTCCAGTTCAGTACAAGTACCAGTTCTGTCAGGTATTTCAGGTTTCCCTTCCACTGGTCAAACACTACCTTGTAGTGTTCCCTGATTCCATCAGACCCATAGTTCTCTGCAATTGAGAACTCCTCCCAGAAGGAACTCTCAAACTTGAAGTCAAACATCTTCTCAAAGAACTGTTTCTCCAACAGCTTTTCAGACATACTCTTTGTCATATCATTGAATATTAAATGGTTATCATCTGGTCAGGTTGAACTCCTGACCCCTCTTATCCCAGGCTGAACCCCCAGGGATACTCTAAATATAACAAATGTGGGAAGGGAGCCTGTTCCTGGACAGAAAGGAGTTTTTGAACACAGGCCAGGTCTGCGGCTGGTTCGCACGAAACCCCTGTCAGCATACCTGTCAATTTGTCTAAATTATTGATTATAGGCCTATTCCGGCGCATTAGCTGTATCAATGTAAGTGTGTCCAAATACTGACAGAATATGACAACATACACTTACATCATCAAGTACAAGGAGTATGGGAGGGAATGGTCTTCCACCTCATACTCATCCCCTGAGCCAGTCACCAGGGAATACCTCATTGACTTCTTTGGATTATGGGAATGTGAAGACTACCTCATTGAAGAGAAACACTAATCATCACCATCTATGGACAAACAAGAGAAAAGATTCTGGGCGGCAGCCATCATCCTTGGAGGACTGAGTGCAAACTACCACCATAACCTCATCCCATCATCCTACTGGGCAGCAGGAGCAGTGGACCTTGCAGATCAACTCCTCAAAATCCTTTCAGAGTATCCAATGGAAGAGTCAAAAGTATCAGAATAATGGAAATGGGGAAAAGTAGGCTCATCGGCAAACATCCGTGGGAGATTTGTTGATCAACCGAAGATTGTACAGATTCTATAGATAAAGAAAGTAAGGTCTCCAACTCCGCGTAGCTGTGCGCGGAAAGATTTGAGTTTGGAGTTGAATGACTCCGCAGATGCGTTGGTGGATCTGTCAATGAAGTAGTTCAGAATGTTCTCCTCTCTGGACTTTATGGCGTCCCTTGCAGCCTTGAGTTCCCGGATTGTGCAGTTAGCGACTGAGCGATACCACTCGTGGAGTCTCGATTTTGCATCTTCCCTGGACAGGGATGTGCTTCTGAAGACGGCTCTGAGTTTATTGATGATATCATAGACTTCCTTGATCTTCGGGTACAATTTGAACAGGAGTCTCATCCTGGCCTGCTGGCGTTCAGACCACTTGTCGTGAGTCTGCGTCAATGCATGCTTGGAGCGTGTCAGCAGTTCCACCAGCGTATCTCCGTTCTTGAGGACAGGCGGTCTGAACTGCTCGTTCCTTCGTTTGGGCTTCGGACCTCGTCTCTTGCCCTTGTATTTCTTGGGATGTGTCCTGCGATACCACCTGCGATGTGCAGCATTACGCTTCAGGCGATCCTTGAAGCGGCGTTCCGCCCTGCGGATATCCGCTTGCGCTTCACGCTTGTACCTCAGCCGCAGTTCTTCCACTGCTTCCAGACAGCGCTTCATGATATGGAAGCAGTCAAGGGTTATCCTCGCGTTGGGGAATACGGCTTCCACGATGGCCCGCATGCTCTCAGACAGGTCCATGGTCACCTCCGCCACCTTCATGCGTTCTTCAAGAGGCAGGAGAAGCAGTTTGCTTACTACGTCCTTAGCTTTGGTGCCCCGCACCATTGCGATGATGGTGCCCTGGCGCCCATGACCTTCCTTGTTGGTGAGGATGGTGAACAGGTCGTCATGCAGGCTCGTCTCATCAATGCTCAGGTGTGTTCCGAGGTTGTCCGGCAACAGGACCCAGTCCTCGGCGTGGATGCGCTGCTCCCAGACAGTAAAGCCGCTCCAGGTGTATTTGTAGGCATGCTCCAGTGTGCCGCCATCAATCATATAGGAGCGCCCCAACGATTTTGCGGTAACGGGGGTCTGGTCCAAGTTTTTTTTTCAAGAACTCTGCGAACTCGTCAGAGAACTTCGTGCCGTTGCTGGCCAGCTCATACACATTGAGTATGACGTTCTTTCCATCCTCGTCCAGCCACCGCCTGCGGCGTATGTGCAGCACCAGTTTGCGGTTCCTCGCAGGAAAGTCACTTATGGTTCTTTCCTCTGTGAAGCCGTTGGGGCGGAGATGCTGCATTTCTTCAGTACGGTTGTCACGTTCATCAAAATATAGATGAAGGATGCGTTTGTATACCTCGTCTTTCTTGATCTGGTGCTCTTTGTCTTCCGCCATTACAGGCTCGAAGTAATCGAGCAGACCATCTGGCAGGAAATAATGAAGAAAGTCTTCAAGGATTCTAGTCTCAAGTTCTGGAGATGTTGTCATGTCTTGGGTTCAATGTCGACACAAAGATACCCTTATTCATGCACTATATGTAAAATTTATCCACGGATGTTTGGCGGTGAGCCGAAAAGTATCAAAATAATCTTTGAAATCAGTTTTGATACAGCCAACCCCAAGTATCAAAGAAACTTAAAAGATTAAAAAGTATGGAAGAACCTATTAGAGTCTGTATCTATTGTAGGGTGAGTACCTCCCAGCAGGACTATCATCATCAATTGAACTGTTTAAGAGCAGTGGCAAAGGAACATCACTATCTGGTGGTCAAAGAGTATTCTGAAACCATCAGTGGTGCCAAGAAGGTAGCTGAGAGGAATGCTTTAAAGGAACTCTTGGAAGATGTGGAGAAGAACCAGATAAAGAAGATTCTGGTCTTTGAGTGCAGCAGGCTTTCAAGGAGAGCTCTGGACTTCCTATCCATCATAGAGCAACTGAATGAGAAAGGAGTTTCAGTTTTCTTCTACCAGAATGGCTTGGAAACTCTTCTCCCTGATGGGAAAGTCAATCCAATAGCAAGTCTATGTCTTGGGTTTTTGTCAAGTTTTAATTCTTGGGAGAGAACTCTCATAAGGGCAAGGATGAAGAATGGATATGACAACCTGAGGGCACAGCACCCTGGTGAGAAGGTTGTTGGAAGGAAGGTGGGGTACAGGAAGACCAATTATGCTGATGAATATGCCAAGGAAATCTCCCTCTTGAAGAAGGGTGTCTCATTGAGGGACTGTATGGCCCTCACTGGGACAAGCATCAACACATTAAGGAAACTGA
>Ga0310695_10003913_pt1 | contig 28351 bp, 25 predicted proteins | sample RumenRJG_04DNA_FD_203882 | JGI IMG/M metagenome (GOLD analysis project Ga0310695, IMG submission 203882) | Bovine rumen microbial communities from Lethbridge, Alberta, Canada - RJG_04 (v2) (version 2) | ecosystem: Host-associated > Mammals > Digestive system > Stomach > Rumen | place: Canada... | reverse complement strand
CCTGACCGTGCTCAAACTATCGTACGTAAATAATGGCACAGAAACCAAGTATACCTAAGGGAACACGCGACTTCGGCCCTGTGGAGATGGCCAAGCGCAACTATATCTTCAACACCATACGCTTGGTATACGAACTCTATGGCTTTCAGCAGATAGAGACTCCGGCTCAGGAGACGCTGCAGACGCTGATGGGCAAGTATGGTGAGGAGGGTGACAAACTGCTCTTCAAAATACTGAACTCTGGCGACTATTTGACCAAGATTGAAGATGGAGAACTGCTGGAACGCAACACCCTGCGCCTGGCCTCAAAGATATGCGAGAAAGGTCTGCGCTACGATCTCACCGTGCCTTTCGCCCGCTATGTGGTGATGCATCGTGAGGAACTGCAGTTGCCATTCAAGCGTTATCAGGTGCAACCCGTGTGGCGTGCCGACCGTCCACAGAAAGGTCGCTATCGCGAGTTCTATCAGTTCGACGGCGATGTGGTGGGCTCTGACTCCCTGCTCAACGAAGTGGAACTGATGCAGATCGTCGATACTGTTTTTACTCGTTTCGGCGTGCGTGTCCAGATTAAGATTAATAACCGCAAGATTCTCACTGGCATTGCCGAGGTGATAGGTGCTGTTGACAAGATTGTGGACATCACTGTGGCCATCGACAAACTCGACAAGATTGGTATTGACAACGTCAATCAGGAACTCCGCGAGGATGGACTCAGCGAGGAGCAGATTCAGAAACTGCAGCCTATCATCATGCTTGAAGGCACCAACGAGGAAAAACTGAACACCATCGCTGAGGTCCTTGCAAGCAGTGAGACAGGTTTGAAGGGTGTTGAGGAAACCAAATATATTCTTGGCTTCCTGACATCGCTGAACAATGAGATTCAGTTGGACTTGACATTGGCTCGCGGTTTGAGTTACTACACGGGTGCTATCTTCGAGGTGAAGGCCCTTGATACGCCTATGGGCAGTATCTCTGGTGGTGGACGCTATGATAACCTGACGGGTATCTTCGGCATGCCGGGCCTCTCGGGTGTGGGCATCTCCTTCGGTGTCGACCGTATCTACGACGTGCTGAACGCCCTTGACCTCTATCCCAAGGATTCACTGCAGACTACACAGATGCTTTTCATCAACTTTGGTGAGAAAGAGACTGCCTACTGTCTGCCTATTGTGGCAAAGGTTCACGCTGCTGGTATTCGTGCCGAGATTTATCCTGACAGCACGAAGATGAAGAAACAGATGTCGTATGCCAACGCCAAGCAGATTCCCTACGTCGTGTTGGCTGGCGAAAATGAGATGGCAGCCGGCAAGGTGACGCTGAAGAATATGGAGACGGGCGAGCAGATGCTCGTTTCGCCTGATGAACTCATTGCGAAACTCTCGTGATATCGGAATATCGGAATATCGAAATGTCGATACATCGTTTTTCCGTTAAAACGAATAAACGAACAAACGAATGAAAAAACTATTCTATGAAACAAATCAGACTACTTGCTGTATTGATGGCCTTTGTGCTTGTTTGCACCTCGGCCACCAATCATAAAACCACTACCATATTTATAATAGGTGACTCCACTGCTGCCAATAAGGACATCTCCAATGGCAAGAAAGAACGCGGGTGGGGCATGGCTCTGCAGGCTTGTTTCGACCCTGAGTATATCGTGGTGGACAATCATGCTGTCAATGGACGGTCGTCATTGTCGTTCATCAATGAAGGAAGATGGGACAAAGTGTTGGAGAAAATTCAACCTGGCGACTACGTGATTATCCAGTTCGGACATAACGACGAGAAGCCCAAGGCCGACCGCCATACCGATCCAGGCTCCACGTTTGACTATAATCTGGCCAAGTATGTGCGAGAGACACGTGAGCATGGCGGCATACCCGTGCTGATGAACCCTGTGGTGCGTCGCAACTTCTTTGTCAACGCCCCTGAGAACGATGATGACGAGAAACTGCGTACGACAACCTTTAAGGATGGTGTAAAGATGGTCGAGGGCGACTCGCTCATCGATACCCACGGACTCTATCGCGTGGCTCCGCGTGACGTGGCCCGTAGGATGAACGTGCATTTCGTGGATGCCAACCAGATTACCCACGATTTGGAGCAGGGCTTGGGCACGGAGGGCTCGAAGAAACTCCACATGTGGTTCCTGCCAGGCGAAGAGCCGTCGGTTCCTGAGGGTCGACAGGACAACACCCACTACAATGTCTATGGTGCCCAGGTTGTGGCCAATCTCTTGGCAGATGCCCTCTGCGAGGAGATTCCAGTACTGAAGAAGTATCGCGTCAGAAGCAAATGAAGTTTGGAAAGTGTATAAATAACGAAACAAATCCTGCAAAACATTTGCAGGATTTGTTTTTTATCCTTATCTTTGCAGACAACATTAATACTATACCTAACAAATTCGTTAATTTATGAAGAAAAAGTTTATCTGCGCCGTTTGTGGATATATCTACGAAGGCGATGCTGCTCCTGAGAAGTGTCCAATCTGTAAGGCACCTGCCTCGAAGTTCTCTGAACTGAAGGATGATGCCGAGATGACCTACGCTACCGTGCACAAGATTGGCGACGGCAAGCCCGAGGGCGTCAGCGAGGAGATGATTAATGATCTGCGCAACCACTTCAATGGCGAGTGCGGCGAGGTTGGCATGTATCTGGCAATGGCCCGTCAGGCCGATCGCGAGGGCTATCCTGAGATTGCCGAGGCTTTCAAGCGCTATGCTTTTGAAGAGGCCGACCACGCCAGCCGTTTTGCTGAGTTGCTGGGCGAGTGCGTATGGGACACCAAGACCAATCTGGAAAAGCGTGCTGCTGCCGAGGCTGGTGCCTGCGAGGACAAGTTCCGCATTGCCAAGAATGCTAAGGCTGCTGGTTTCGATGCTATCCATGATACCGTTCATGAGATGGCCAAAGACGAGGCCCGTCATGGTGCTGGCTTTGCCGGTCTTCTGAAGCGCTACTTTGGAAAGTAAACGGAAAAAAGTAAACAGCAAGGAAATAAAATGACGAAAAGTCCGTTTTATCTGTGTATGATAAGACGGATTTTTTTGTTTTTTGTAATATTGTCCTCACTAGTGGCTTGTTCCGATGACGACTCGTTCACCACGAGTCCTTCGGCTCGTCTGACTTTTTCAACCGACTCGGTGAAGATGGACACCATTTTCTCGAATGTAGGGTCACGCACTTACGACTTCTGGGTTTATAACAATGCCAGCGACGGCATCCGCCTGCAGAGCGTGCGGTTGAGACAAGGCAACCAGAAGGGGTTCCGCGTCAATGTCAACGGCTATTACCTGGACAACTCGGTAGGTTCTGTGATGACAGGCCTGGAACTGCCAAAGGGTGACAGCATCCGCGTCTTCGTGGAACTCACGACACCGTTGAACGGACAGGATGAGCCGAAGGTGGTTACTGACGATCTAGTGTTCCGGCTGGAGAGCGGGGTAGAGCAGAGCGTGGTGCTGCAGGGGTGTTCGTGGGACGCTATCTTCATGCATGATGTCGTTGTCAGTAGCGACTCGCTCATAGAGAGCACAAAACCACTCGTCATTTACGGCGGCATCTCTGTGGATAGTGCTGTGACGCTGACCATTCGCAATACGACCCTTTACTTCCATGACGGCAAGGGCATTGAGGTGGGTGGACACCTGCTGACCGACAGCGTCGTGATGCGAGGCGACCGTCTGGATCGCATGTTCACCTATCTGCCTTACGATCGCGTTAGCGGACAGTGGGGCAAGAAGGGGGGCATCGTCATCCGCAAGTCATCGACAGGCAACGTTTTGCGACATACGGAGATACGCAATGCAGGACTATATGGTGTGACGTGCGACTCGGCAGCAGTTGTCGATGGTGTGCTGCGCCTTGATATGGAGGACTGTATTGTTCACAATACGGCTGGCGACTGCCTCTATGCCGACAATGCCAATATCCGTCTGCGCAACTGCCTGTTCAGCAATGCGAAGGGCGACTGCGTGTGTATCAGTGGCGGTAAGGCCGACATCTCGCGCTGCACAATGGCACAGTTCTATGCCTTTGCTGGCGGACGAGGTGTTGCGCTTAGTTTCACCAACATGAAGACACCTTTGCTGGAATTGAAGTGCGACAGCATCGTGATGACCGGTTATGATGATAACGAGTTTATAGGCTTGAATACTGACACGACGAAATTGTTCAATTACAAGTTCAGTCGTTCGCTGTTGCGTATGCCGAAGATTGAGACCAAGGACAGCGTCAGGTTTGAAAGCATTATCTGGGAGTCTCCCCAGGACTCTGTTCAGGGAAAGCAACATTTCCGGCTGGTCGATTCCGACAGCCTCCGCTATGACTTCCACATCATCGACTCCATCTCACCCGCTAGGGGATTGGGATGGCGTTAAGAAAACGACGATTTAGAATTCTGTGAACGACAGGGGCATGAGGTTTCTGATGCCCTCCATCACGTAGATGCAACGCTTGCCATAGAGCAGGATGCGTATGGATTGTCCGTGACGCGTCTCTGTCTCGATGAGCACTTGCCGACAGGTGCCACAAGGCGACACCGGTTCTTCTGTCAACTCTCCTTTGGTGTTGCGGGCAGCAATGGCCAGCATCGTTATGGGGACTTCAGGATACTGAGCCCCTGCGGCAAAGATGGCACTCCGCTCAGCACAGAGGCCTGCAGGGAAGGCGGCGTTCTCCTGATTACAGCCGGGCAGCACCTCTCCGTTTTCCAACTGGATGGCAGCCCCCACATGGAAATTGGAGTAGGGAGCATAACTGTTATTGGTCGATTCGATGGCTTTTTCAACCAGAAACTGCTCGTCGCTGGTGAGTTCGTCCATCTGGCACTCCCTGATTTGGATCTTCAGTTGTAGGTCTTTCATATTTGTTCCTTTCTGTTTTATTTGAGTTTCTCCTTTAAGTATTGTCCCGTAACGCTTTCTTGACATAGGGCCACCTCTTCGGGTGTTCCTGTGATAACGAGGTTGCCGCCTCGGTCACCACCATCGGGGCCTAGGTCGATGACGTGGTCGGCCAGTTTGATGACATCCATGTTGTGCTCAATGATGAGTATGGTATGACCTCTTTGCAACAAGGCATCGAGTGCGTCCATCAGTCGTCTGATGTCGTGAAAATGGAGGCCCGTTGTGGGCTCGTCGAAAATGAAAAGTGTGGGCTCCTGCCGTTCCTGTCCGATGAAGTAGGCCAGTTTGACGCGCTGGTTCTCACCTCCAGAGAGGGTGCTGCTGTTTTGTCCCAACTTGATGTAGCCCAGTCCGACATCATCCAGCGGTTTTAGTCTGTTGACAATGGCCTTCTGATTATGACTGCCGAAGAACTCGATGGCCTCGGCAATGGTCATGTTGAGCACATCGTCGATGTTCTTGCCCTCGAAGCGCACGTCGAGGATATCGTGCTTGAAGCGTTTACCGTGACAGGCTTCGCATTCCAGAACTAGATCGGCCATGAACTGCATCTCTACGGTGATTGTGCCTGCCCCCTTACACTCGTCGCAGCGTCCGCCGTCGGCATTGAACGAGAAGAACTGCGACGTGAAGCCCATCTGCTGGGCCAGTGGCTGTGAGGCGAAGAGGTCGCGGATGGCATCATAGGCTTTGACGTAAGTGGCTGGGTTGGAGCGTGTTGACTTACCTATCGGATTCTGGTCTACGAATTCGACGCGCTTGATGGCATCGATGTCACCCTCAAGACCACTATAAGGACCTGGCGCGTCGCAGACATCGCCCAGATGGCGTTTGAGCGACGGGTAGAGTATTCCCTTGATGAGCGAGGACTTGCCGCTGCCGCTGACTCCGGTAACGACCGTCAGCACGTTGAGAGGTATCTGTACGTCAATGCCTCTGAGGTTGTTCATGCGTGCACCGATAATATCAATGTGCCTGTTCCACGGGCGACGGCTCTGAGGAACGGGTATGGTTTCTTTGCCACTCAGATAGTCGAGTGTGTAGGAGTGTGTTTTTGCCTCGGTTTTTGAGTTAGCAGTGATGTCACCTGTTTCTCCGGCAAAGACGATTTCACCGCCCAGTCGTCCGGCATTGGGGCCAACGTCTATCAGGTAGTCGGCGGCTCGGATAATCTCCTCGTCGTGTTCTACGACAACCACTGTGTTGCCTAAGTCCTGTAGTTGTTTTAATACATGAATGAGGCGGTCGGTATCGCGTGAGTGGAGTCCGATGCTCGGCTCGTCGAGAATATAGAGCGAGCCGACCAGGCTGCTGCCGAGCGACGTGCAAAGATTGATGCGTTGGCTCTCACCGCCCGAGAGTGTGTTTGACAGGCGGTTGAGGGTCAGGTAGCCCAGTCCGACATCCAGTAGGAACTGTAGTCTGGAGCGAATCTCCGTGAGCAGTCGTTTCCCCACTTCGGCATCGTGGCCGGATAGTTGCAGTTGGTTGAACCATTCCTGAAGTCGGACGACGGGCATCTGTACCAGGTCGGTGATGCTCCGCCCGTCAATCTTTACATAGTCTGCCTCTGGCTTCAGACGCGTGCCTCGGCACGTCGGACAGACGGTCTTGCCGCGATAGCGGCTCAGCATGACGCGGTACTGTATCTTGTACTGGTTCTCCCTGACCATCTGGAAGAAACTGTCGATGCAGGGTTTTTCTTTGGTGTTGCGGTCTGAGGGCAAGCCGTGCCAAAGCCAGTCTTTCTGCTGTTGGGTGAGGTTGTAGTAGGGTTCAAAAATGGGGAAGTCATCATCAGCAGCATGGCGGATGAACCAATTCTTCCATTCGCCCATCTTCTCCCCGTGCCAGCACACCACACAGCCGTCATAGACGGAGAGACTGGTGTCAGGTATGACTAGGTTCTCATCGATGCCAATGATACGACCGAAGCCTTGACATTCAGGACAGGCTCCGGCTGGCGAGTTGAAGGAGAAGAGTTGGTCGGTAGGCTCCTCGAAGGTGATGCCGTCGGCTTCGAAGCGTGTTGAGAAATCGTAGGTCAGGCCAGCCGGCAATACGATGAGCCGCATCTGTCCCTGTCCCTCGTAGAAGGCCGTCTCGGCTGAGTCGGCCAGTCGGTCGATGGTTTCTTTGTCGGCAGAGGCCGAGAGACGGTCGATGACGAGGTAGATGGGTGACGTGTCTGCCGTCGCTTTCTCAAGGAAATCGTCGATACGAGTGAAGTCTCCATTGACGTAGATGCGCACGTAGCCCTGCAGCACACACGCCTTGAGTTGCTGTTCAACGGTGCGTCCCTCGTTGACGATAAGCGGAGCCAGAACGGCGAACTTGGTGCCTGTAGAGAACTCCAGCATCTTCTGCACCACGTCCTCGGTCGAGTGCTTCCGTACTTCTTGTCCGCTGATGGGTGAGAAGGTGTGTCCGATGCGGGCATAGAGCAGTCGCAGATACTCGTATATCTCTGTCGATGTGCCGACGGTGCTTCGCGGGTTGCGTGCGATGACTTTCTGCTCAATGGCAATGGCGGGCGGTATGCCGCGTATGAAGTCGCACTCAGGCTTGTTCATGCGTCCAAGGAACTGGCGGGCATAACTGGAGAGACTCTCCACGTAGCGTCGCTGGCCCTCGGCATAGAGGGTGTCGAAGGCCAGCGATGACTTACCCGATCCGCTCACTCCAGTGATGGCCACGAACCGGTTGCGTGGTATGCGCACGTCAACACCTTTTAGATTATTGACGCGTGCTCCCTTGATCTCGATATACTCTTCCTGTACTGCCATTAGAGATTCTTTAGAACCAGCAGGAGATGATCCCAAACCATCTGTACGGTGGGTATGTGCAGTCGTTCGTCGGGTGTGTGGACAAAGCGCAGTGTGGGACCGAAGGAAATCATGTCGAGTTGCGGATAGCGCTCAGAAAATAGTCCGCACTCCAGTCCGGCGTGTATGCCGCGAACGATGGGTTCCTTGCCGAATAGTTCCTTGTAGGCCTTCACCACGGTGTCGCGCAGACGGCTCTCGGCACGCATCTTCCAGGCGGGATAACCGTCGCTGCTGTGCGCCTCGGCACCTGCCAGTTGGAAGGTGGCCACGATGGTAGCACACATATTGTCGAGGTTCGACATTACATTGGAACGCTGTGACGAGAGAATATTTATTTCGTTTTCCGTTGAATGGATGGCGGCAATGTTGCTCGATGTCTCCACCAGCCCGTTCAGTTCGGGATCCTGGCAGATGGCGTAGATACCGTTGTCGATGGCCTGCAGCGCCCACACGAAGTTGCGAGCCACCTGAGCCTCGATGACGGGTTCTGCCTCAGTCGATTCCATCATCCACTCCATCTGGGTGTCGGTAACGTGGAACTCGTCCGCTACCTGTGCGGCAAACACGTTCCAGTCGGCCTTCACGTTCTCTTTCACGTCGTGTGGTACTGCAATCACGAATTGTCCGTCGCGTGGGATGGCGTTATGCAGTTTGCCCGAATGGAATTGTGCCAGACGCACCCCCTCGTAGCGGTTCATGGTCTGGAACAGAAATCGTCCCAGCAGTTTGATGGCATTGGCACGCTGCTTGTTGATGTCGTCGCCGGAATGTCCGCCTATGAGTCCCTTCAGTTGGGCGCGCAGGAAGAACGAACCTTCCGGTGCATCCTCGCGGGTGAAGGTGAACTTGGCTTGTGTGTTACGGCCTCCGGCACACGAGACGAACATCTCGCCCTCGTCCTCTGAGTCGAGGTTGATAAGGTAGTCGCCCGTCATAAAGCCCGGTTTCATACCCTCGGCACCCGTCAGTCCCGTCTCCTCATCGCGTGTGAAAACGCACTCCAGGGGACCATGCTCAATGTCGTTGGCTTCGAGGATGGCCAGTTCGATGGCGCAGCCTATGCCGTCGTCGGCACCCAGCGTGGTACCCTTGGCCGTCAGCCACTCGCCGTCGACATAGGTTTGGATGGCATCATTGTCAAAATCGAACTCTACGTCGACCAGTTTGTCGCACACCATGTCCATGTGGCTCTGCAGTATCACTGTCTTGTGATTCTCATAGCCCTTGGTGGCCGGTTTGCGTATGAGCACATTGCCCGTCTCGTCAACTTTCGTCTCCAGGCCGTGGCTTTCACCCCACTGGCGCAGGTACGCTATCATCTTCTCCTCGTGTTTGGAAGGACGCGGAATTTGGTTAATCTTTGCAAACTGCTCGAACACGGAGGCAGGTTTTAGGTCACTTTTATTCATTTTTAATGTTTTAATGTTTAATGTTTAATATTTAATTGCTACCTTTGCACCCGCAAAAGTAATAAAAATGGTTGAAATAATCATCATCAGCACGTTAATAATTGCTATCTCGGTAGTATTTTTGTGCATAAAACTGGTTTTTCGCAAGGATGGACGCTTCTCATCGCAGCATATCCACGACTCAAAGGCTATGCGTGAGCGTGGCATCCATTGCGTGATGGACCAGGATCGGGAGATGAGACGAAGCAACCGACTGGCCGTTTCCGAACGAAATATCAACAAGTAATAATATCAAAACAAAAATGAAAAAAAACATTCTTTCTTTCTTGGCTATCGCTGCCGTTACTGCCGTGATGACCTCTTGCAACAACTCGACCCCTCAGATGGACGAACCCGCAACCGCCAATACTGACTTAGGCGGTGGTATGCGCATTGCATACATTGAGATTGATTCGCTGACCGCTCAGTATGAGTTCGCCAAGGAGACCTCACTCGAACTGGAGAAGAAGGGTACTAACGCCCGCAACACCATCCAGACCAAGAGCCAGCAGTTGGAGCGCAACGTAGCCAACTTCCAGCAGAAACTTCAGAACAACGGTTTCACCAGCCGTGAGCAGGCCGAGAACGCCCAGGCTGCCCTTCAGCGTGAGCAGAACAATCTGGTGGCCCTGCAGCAGCGTCTGGAGACAGAGTTGGCCAACGAGCAGGCCAAGTTCCTGCAGGCTTTCCAGGACAGTCTCGACCACTTCCTTGCCGACTACAATGCCGACAAGAAGTACGACCTGATCGTCAATAAGGCCGCCATCCTGCTTGCCGACAAGAAGTACGACATCACGGAGGACGTTATCAACGGCATGAACAAGCGTTACAAGAAGGACGCTGCTCCTGCTGACACGACAAAGACCAATTAATACGCACAGATAGAATGAGATGACGCTGATTATTGTATTGCTTCTGATTCTCAGTTACCTGCTGATAGCAACGGGACACTTGACGGGCGTAAACAAAGGTGCCATCGCCATCTTTCTCGCTGCTATCGGCTGGGTGGTGTACATTTGCTGGGGGACCGACTTCGTGATGGCTCTCCATCCAGGTGCCTATGCTGAGTTTCTAGGTGATACTGAGGCCAGTAGTCAGAACGTGAAGAACTTCATCTACGACAGCATCTTCCTGAAATATGTAGGCAAGGCTGCTGCCGTAGTGATGTATCTGCTGGCTACGATGTCGATTATCGAGATTCTGAACAATAACGGCTGTTTTGACTTCATCCGTGAGTGGATTCGCACGCGCAACTCCAAGCGTATGCTGTGGACCATCACGCTGGCCACCTTTATATTGTCTGCCAATCTTGACAATCTGACGACGACCATCGTCATGCTCATCATCATGCGTGACATCATCAAGAGCCGTCCGCAGCGCATGCTTATCGGTTCTGCCATCATGCTGGCGGCCACCTGTGGCGGTTGCTTCACCGTTATTGGCGACCCTACAGGACTCATCCTTTGGGGCAATGAGGCCGTGACGGCCACCCAGTTCTCCTCTTATCTGGCCCTTCCGGCTATTGTGTCGTGGGTCGTTCCTACCATCTTCATCAACCGTCAGTTGCCCTCGCGACTCGACATCGAGTGGACGATGGCTCCCTTCCGTGGCGACGATACCCGTCTGAACCGTTGGCAGCGCATCCTGATGCTCATCGTGGCCATCGGCGGCCTCTGGTTCGTTCCCACCTTCCTCAGTATCACCCGTCTGCCGGCATTCCTGGGCGCACTGGTTGTGCTGGGCATCCTGTGGGTGGTCAACGAGGCCTTCAACCGCAAGTTGATGAATGCCGACCAGATGTCGCGTCGCCGTGTGCCTCATGCCATCCAGTACGAGGCCTATCAGCAGTTGCTTTTCGTGATGGGTATCATGCTGGGTATTGGTGTCATTGGCGAAACGGGCGTGCTGACTGATGTGGCCGACTGGATTGACTCGACGATAGACAACTTGTGGGTGGTGGGCATCGTTTCAGGCCTTCTCAGCAGTCTTGTCGACTCGTTTACCATCGCCGTGAGCGACATTGCCCTCTACGATGTGTGGAGTGCCGGCGACTATGCTCAGAACGGTGCCTACTGGAAGGTCATTGCCTACTGTACGGCCGTTGGCGGTTGCTTGCTTTCTGTGGGTAGTGCCAGCGGTATGGCTCTCATGAAGATGGAACACATCCATCTGGGCTGGTATTTCAAGAATATCACATTCAAGGTGCTCATTGGCTGGCTGGTTGGCTTGGCCATTCTATGGGCAGAGATTCTGCTTCTTTCATAATCCTCATTTTTAGGTATTGCGGCTTTTGCGTGAAAGTCGTATCTTTGCAACCACAATGAAACTATCAGAACTTAAAACGGGTGAGCAGGGCGTCATCGTCAAAGTGCTGGGTCATGGTGGCTTCCGCAAGCGCATCATAGAAATGGGGTTCGTTAAGGGCAAGACCGTCGAGGTGTTGCTAAATGCGCCGTTGCAGGATCCTGTGAAATACAAGATCATGGGCTATGAGGTGTCGCTACGCCATCAGGAGGCCGACATGATCGAGGTGGTGTCGGCCAGTTCTGCCGTCCCGTCCGAGACATTCTCTGCCCATGTCAGCGTGGAAGAGCACGAGGAAGACTACCTGCAGCATATAGCGTGGGAGAAGCGACGCACCATCCATGTAGCCCTGATAGGCAACCCTAATTGCGGCAAGACGTCACTCTTCAACTATGCCAGCGGTGCCCATGCCCATGTGGGCAACTATTCTGGCGTCACCGTCGATGCTACAGAGGCCCATGCCGAGATGTTCGGCTATGAGTTCCTGCTGACCGACCTCCCAGGCACCTATTCGCTGTCTTGTTATTCGCCCGAGGAACTCTACGTGAGAAAGCACCTGACGGAGCAGATGCCCGATGTGGTCATCAATGTGGTCGATGCCTCCAACCTCGAGCGCAACCTCTATCTGACCACGCAGTTGGTCGATATGAACGTGCGTATGGTGTGTGCCCTGAATATGTATGACGAGTTTGAGCGTCGTGGCGACCATCTTGACATCCCTGTCCTGTCGTCGCTTTTCGGCATGCCCATGATTCCTACGTCGTTCAAGTCGGGTAGGGGCGTGAAGGAACTCTTCCGCGCCGTCATCCAGGTCTATGAGGGTGCCGACAAGTCTGTGCGCCACCTGCACATCAACTACGGCCATGAGATAGAGCAGGGCATCAGTCATATCCAGCAATACCTGAAGACCGACGAGCATATCCGCCAGCGCTATTCTACGCGATACTTGGCCATCAAACTGCTGGAGCACGATAGCGAGGTGCTACGGTATGTGGGTCAGCACTTTGCCGAGGAGCACAAACCTGAGGACCGCCGCCGTCTGTTAACGGCGCGCGACAAGGCCGCTTCGCGTGTGAAGGATGAGACGGGTACCGATTCCGAGACGGCTATCATGGACGCCAAATACGGTTTCATCAACGGTGCGCTGAAGGAGGCCGGCTACATGACGGGTGCCAAGGAGGACACCTACCGTGTGACCCATCTCATAGACCGTGTGCTGTCCAACCGCTGGCTGGGCTTTCCCATCTTCTTCCTCATTCTCTTTGTGATGTTCCAGACCACTTTCGCCCTGGGTCAGTATCCGATGGACTGGATAGAGTGGGGTGTTGACAAGATAGGTGAGTGGGTAGGTCAGAGCCTGTCTGATGGGCCCCTGCGCTCGATGATCGTCGATGGTGTCATCGGCGGCGTGGGCAGCGTCATCGTGTTCCTGCCTCAGATCCTCATTCTCTACTGTTTCATCTCGCTCATGGAAGACTCGGGTTACATGGCCCGTGCGGCCTTCATCATGGACCGCCTGATGCACAAGATGGGACTTCACGGCAAGTCGTTCATCCCGCTGGTGATGGGCTTCGGCTGTAATGTGCCGGCCGTGATGGCGACGCGTACCATAGAGAGCCGTCGCTCGCGTTTCATCACGATGATGATCATTCCGTTCATGTCGTGTTCCGCGCGCCTACCTATTTATATTATGATTGTCGGCACGTTCTTCGCAGCCCAATACCGTCCGTGGGTCATGCTCTCGCTCTATGCCTTCGGCATCCTGCTGGCGGTGGTCGTGAGCAAGGTGATGGCCACATTCATCCTGAAGGGCGAGGACACGCCGTTCGTGATGGAACTGCCGCCTTACCGCTGGCCCACCACGAAGGCCATCGTGCGCCATACATGGGAGAAGGGCAAGGAGTATCTGAAGAAGATGGGCGGCATCATCCTTGTGGCCAGCATCGTTGTCTGGGCCCTCGGCTATTTCCCCCACGACGACAGTCTTTCCCCACAGCAGCAACACGAGCAGTCGTACATCGGACAGATGGGTAAGACCGTAGAGCCCGTCTTTGCGCCTCAGGGCTTCAACTGGAAACTCGATGTCAGCCTTATTGCCGGTATCGGTGCCAAGGAGATCGTGGCCAGTTCCATCGGCGTGCTCTATCATGGCGACAGTCTGCAGAACGAGATTTCCACGCCCGTGGCCTATGCCTACCTGCTCTTTGTACTCATCTATTTCCCCTGCCTGGCCACCGTCGTGGCTATCAAAAACGAAACAGGATCGTGGCGTTGGGCGCTCTTCGCGGCCCTTTATACCACGACCCTGGCATGGGTCATCTCAGCCATAGCCAAGCCATTGCTGAGCCTGTTCCTGTAAAACAATTACCTCTACACCTTCATCGAGAGTGATATGCGGTGACGGCGCTGGTCTATCTCAAGCACCTTCACCGTGACGTGCTGATGCAGTTTGACCACATCGGTGGGATGTGAGATGCGTCGGTTGGCTATCTGTGAGATGTGCACCAGTCCGTCCTGATGGACGCCGATGTCCACGAAGGCGCCGAAGTTGGTGATGTTGGTCACGATGCCGGGCAGTATCATGCCTGGCTCTAGGTCGTCGATGGTCTGCACGCGGCTGTCGAACTCAAACTCCTCCAGTTGCTCGCGCGGGTCGCGTCCAGGCTTCTCCAGTTCCTTCATGATGTCGGTGAGGGTGGGCAGGCCGATGTCCTTCGTCGCATATTGCTCAATCTTGATCTGCGCGCGCAGTTCTTTCTGTTCTATCAAGTCCTGAACGGTACACCGCAGGTCGCGGGCCATCTGCTCCACGATGGCGTAACTCTCGGGATGCACGGCACTGTTGTCCAGCGGATTCTTCGCTCCGGGGATGCGCAGGAAACCGGCACATTGCTGGAAGGCGGTCGGCCCCAGGCGTGGCACCTTCTTCAGTTGGGCACGAGAGGCGAAGGCGCCGTTCTCCCTCCTGTAGTCCACGATATTCTTGGCCAGTGAGGGACCCAGTCCGCTGACGTACTGCAGCAGATGCGAGGAGGCGGTGTTCAGGTTGACGCCCACCTGGTTGACGCAACTCTCCACGGTCATGTCGAGTTGATGCTTCAGTTTCACCTGATCCACGTCGTGCTGATACTGTCCCACGCCAATGCTCTTCGGGTCTATCTTCACCAGTTCGGCCAGCGGGTCCATCAGTCGGCGACCTATTGAGACGGCACCGCGCACGGTCACATCCTCGTCGGGGAATTCTTCGCGTGCTGTCTTTGAGGCCGAATAGACCGAGGCGCCATCCTCGCTCACAACGTAGATGGCTATTGGCTGTTGGCTGTTGGCGGTTGGCTGTTGGCTATTGGCTATTGGCTGTTGGCTGAGCGCTTCTTCCACAAAGGCCCTTGTCTCGCGACTGGCGGTGCCGTTGCCGATGGAGATGGCCTCTATCTGATAGTCCTTCACCATCTGTTGCAGGTGGATGGTGGCTTGCATGCGCTTGTTCACGGGTGGATGGGGGAAGATGGCCTCGTGGTGCAGCAGGTTGCCTTGTGCGTCCAGGCATACCACCTTACAGCCCGTCCTGAAGCCTGGGTCGATGCCCATCACGCGCTTCTGTCCCAGCGGTGCACCCAGTAGCAATTGCCGCAGGTTCTCGGCAAACACGCGGATGGCATCGTTGTCGGCCTGCTCCTTGCTCAAGCCGAAGAACTCCGTCTCTATCGAGGGCTTCAGCAGTCGCTTGTAGCCGTCTTCCAGAGCCTCGGCCACCAGTATGCCGCAAGGCGTCTTTCCATAGACATAGTGGCGTGCCAGGCGCTCTATGCACTCGTCATCGTCTACCGGGTCGATGCTCAGTCGCAGGATGCCCTCGGCCTCGCCGCGACGCATAGCCAGCATGCGGTGGCTGGAGCAGCGTTTGAGCGGCTCTTTCCAGTCGAAGTAGTCGCTGTATTTTGCGGCTTCGTCGGTATCGGCCTTTGCCTTCACCACCTTCGAGGTGATGATGGCCGTACGGCGGAAGAAGCCTCTGATCTTCTGGCGGCTCTGCTCGTCCTCACTGATTGTCTCGGCGATGATATCTTGTGCGCCACGCAGGCAGTCCGAGACGGGCAAACCGTCTCGCACGAAGGGGCGTGCTGCCTCTTCAGGGTCGCTGGTGCGCTGTCGCATCAGTATCTTCGCCAGCGGCTCCAGCCCCTGTTCGCGGGCCACCTGTGCCCTGGTTCTGCGTCGTGGCTTGTAGGGCAGGTAGATGTCCTCCAGTTCCGTCGCATCCCAGCAATCGTCAATGCGCTTCTGCAGTTCGGGCGTCATCTTCTCCTGACTGGTTATGGCCTTGACGATGGTCTCCTTACGCTTGCTGATCTCTTTCAGCCGTTCGTTCTCGTCGCTGATGGCGGCTATCTGTACCTCGTCCAGTCCGCCCGTGCGTTCCTTGCGATAGCGTGAGATGAACGGGATGGTGCAGCCCTCTTCCAGCAGCGAGAGCGTGTTGCCTACAGCCTCCATATTGAGTTTCAGGCTTTCGGCTATCAGTTTCGTGATGATGTTCTTTTCCATATTGCAAGCTCAAAATGAGGGACAATTAAAACCTCTGTTAACTCTCAATAAACTGTGCGGGAGTCATGCCAGTATATTTCTTGAAGACGGTTTGGAAATAACTGCGGGAGCCGAAACCGCATTTCTCTGCAATGGTGTCGTTCGACCATTCCGGGTTCTCCTTCAACATCCGCTTAGCCTCCTCGATGCGGTGCCACGTGATCCACGGGTTAAACAACTCCTGCTCGGTACCCTTCAGCCACGCCGTCAACAGATAGCGCGGTATCTTCATCTCGTCGGCAGCCGTCTGGATGGTGATGCCGCTATGCAGGTGACCTTTCCTGCTGAGCCATTGCTCCACGGCCTTGCCCACGCGCTGACGGTCCTCCTCACGCACCGTCTTCTCGTGACTGGCCTTCGCTTCCTCGCTGTCCTCGTGCTCGCTGCCATCCTCAGCGTCCTGCACCGTCTGCTGGCGCCGATGGTCAATGCCGTAACTGTAGAAGTTGATGACAGTGTAGGAGATGCTATACAGGATGCCTACCGAATAGACCAGCAAGAGCAGTCCCGTCCAGAAGATGACGAAGGGGGCACACAGTCCTATCAGCGTAAGTTGCATGACACTGTTTCTCATCCACCTGACCACATCTTCCGTTTCCTTGTCGTAGTAGTCGTCCAGCGTCCTTTTCAACCGTATGAACCCATGAAACAGTTGCCACGAATAGTATATCTGCATCAGCGAGAAGACGACAGCCACCGTCATTTCCGTATTCCTCAGTGCTGCCGTGTCATCCAGCACTTGATGACCGTTCAGCCTGTTCACGCCCATCAGCGCTATGGCCACGAGGGGATAACTAATGAGGCCGATCAGCCACTCACGCCGCCTCACATGCCCCTGCCGCTGCAGGTTCAGAAGACTCAGGCACAGCAGCCATACGCACGGCATAAAGAACAGCAGGTTCACCAGCACGCCCTGTGTCACCCCCATCTGCCGGAAGTGCAGCGTGTATTGCAACAGGAACTGAACCGATAGCAACAATGTTCCTGCAGCCATCAGCCAGCGCGAACTGTTGAACACCCTGCTCCCCACGGACCATAATGGCAGCATGAAGGCCAGCATCAGCGTCAGGCCTCCCGTCAGTATCATTGCCGCAAACTGTATATGCTCCAAGGGTATCATTGTCGTTCCTATGCTTTTTTTACGGTGCAAAGGTAAGGAATATTGCAGAAAAAGCCAAAAAAGGTGTTAGAATTCTCGCAATTTTAACACCATATTCTCTATTTTCTAACACCATTGTGTGTTTTTATACACTTATATTCGTATGTGTATTGTAACTTTGCAGTCGCAAAAGGATAATAATAACCGCTGCAAGGTCATCCATGAACCTTAACCATTAACCATTCAATGTTGAAGAACGACTATACACCATTGTGTTGCTGTTGTCGGCAGGCATCAATGTCATCATGGCCTGTGCCCTGTTCAACGGCAACTTTATGTATCGTGACTATGCCGTCTATCGAGTAGGGTAGGGCGTGTGAATCATGCGATAGATCCGATAATCATTAAAAGTGGTAATAAATATGACACAAAAAACATTTAGATCGTTTTCAAGGGCAGCGATGATGTTGCTCACACTTGTCATGGCCGGTTGCTCCAGCGACGACAGCGTTATCGACACTCCGCAGCAGCCCGAGAACAAGAACAATGTAGTAACCCTGACCACCACCGTCAGCATGGACGGCGGAGCCACCACCCGCGCACTGACCAGCGGCGGCGTGAAGACGTTTGCCGCCGGCGAGACGATGGCCGTGATTTATAACAACGGAACATCGACGGTGAAGGCCGTGAGCCATGAACTTCAAGTTGGTGACATCACCAACGACGGCAAGAATGCAACCTTCACCTTTGACCTCGAAACTCCCAACACGTCGGTGGACGTGACCTACATCTATCCTGCAGCGATGGCTGGTAATACTGGCGTGAACTACTCCAATCTCTACTGGCAGGACGGCACACTGGCAACCCTCGCCAGCAATTTTGACTTGGCTACTAAAACCGCAGCTTGGGAAGGAACTTCTCTTCCAAGTGCGACGCTCAAGAACCAACTCGCCATCCTGGCCATCACCCTCAAGGATAACGCTGAGACGCCAGCCGAAATCACCAGCGGCATTACGCGCCTTGTCCTCAGCGACGGCACTAACAGCTACACCGTTGGCCGCTCTGCAGCCGATGGTCCTATCTACGTGGCTATTCGTCCGACCTCCTCAGCCAATATCGAGGTGAAGGCCACCGATGGTTTGAATAGTTACACGAAGTCATTGACCGGCAAGACTTATGAAGCAAATAATGGGTATAATGTCAGTTGGAGAATGGAGACGAGCGTGTTGCCGGCTACCTATTATGACCCCCAAGGTGTTTTAATCGAAGATTACGGTGTTGTCGAATGGCTCAAGGGCAACGGCTTTACACAGGCCGACATCAACGCCCTTGGCAGAGACGAAGATGCTACGGATAAGCTATATGAGTGCTGGCTGTACAACTGCGATTTCACTGTAGCGGGTGCAGGGTGCGTTTCTGTAAGCGTAATCAGCACTACGTCCAGCGGCACTTACATCGAAACCGCCACGGTGCAGCTCACCCGCAAGGCGCCGTTAGGAGCCATAAACGGCTATCTCTATCTCTATGCCAATCCAAGTACTAACGACGAACTGATTCAGGAAGAGGCTGTTCAGTTCTTAGGCGACAACAATAATCCGGACTTCCCCATTGCCCCAACCACAGGTACAGTCACACAGACCGCGACAGCAACCATTGACACCAACGTCGCTCTTGCTACGACTATCAGGGCCACCATAGAGGTGTATATACCACCATACGAACCAGAACCGGAACTAGAGGGCGAATAATTTTAAGAATAGATAAACCAAACATTAGTATATAAACAATGAAAAGAAAAGATTACAGAATGCCGACGATAAAGGTCGTCAAGTTGCAACACGCAGGGATGCTCATGGCCAGCGAATCTGGTCAGGCTGGAACGCAGGACTACACTTGGCATGATGATGTACCTGAAGAGTAAGGTCCCCTCTGGCTGGTCGGTGGTGGATGCGCAATGACCCTGACGGCGTCATCACAGGGGGCTGTCCCCCTGTGCGTTAATTTCCCCCCAATTTCCCATAATTTCTTTCCATGAAGAGAGAACGGAATGAAAATCGTAGTCATTAAATGAAGATAAACATGTAATTACCATATAATTAAACATTAAACAAAGTAGATTTATGAAAAGAAAAGATTATCAGGAACCGACGATAAAAGTCGTCAAGTTGCAACATGCAGGACTGCTCATGGCGAGCGGAGATGTGACTGCCACAATGAATGGAACATTTGAGGAGGAGGACATCTAAATGCCCAGCAGCAAAACGAGTATTAACGAAAAACAGAAGAAGAACAATGCAAACAAAGAATATTTTCAGGGTGCTGGCATTTGCCATGCTGATGCCAGCCATGCTGCTGACCACTGCTTGCAGCAGCGACGATGACTTCATCAACAACGAGAATATCAACACCGAGAACACCGTCAAGAAAGGCTACACCATTCCCGTAACCGTCAACGTAACCCGTCAGGGCGACGAGGCCACTACCCGCGCCACGTATAACGAGGGCACCAAGACGCTCTCCTTCAGCACGGGCGACAAGCTGTTTGTGTGGGGTCATGATACCAGCGTTGGCGGAGCAGGTTACTTTGCCGGCACGCTGGATTATGTGCCTGCGTCTGGACAATTCAGCGGTACCATTACTACCCAGAAATTGTACACCGGCACTTCCGACGCACTTTTCACGACGACCAGTTCGAGCGGCGAATATCTCCATGCCGACTTGCTGCCTGCCGACCACGAAGACTATCGTTTTATCTATATTCAAACAACTGGTGGTAACGGTTATGACGATGTTCTTAATACTGCTGGTGCCAATGCTTTTGCCACCTCGAAGGCTACAGCCGTTGAGCAGTTTAGTCTTGAGGAAGCATCTACATATTCCAGTGGCTTTGCCCTGAGTCCACATCGTGCCATTCTCAGCTTCATCATCAGTGGACTGACGCCCAGCACTGAGGTCACTGCAACATTAAAAGAGAGTGGTTCCACTTTGATTAGTGGAAATGTAACTACTGACGGTGCTGGCAATGCAACATTTGCGATGGCTGTAGCGGGTGGTACTAATTTCAATAATCTCTCCCTGACAGTGGGCGGTAATGCTATCGTCCTCGGCAGTGGCAGTAAAACGCTCGAATCCGGCAAGATTTATAACATCAACAGAAGTGCTGTAGATCTGCCCGAGGGTGCGCTCCCTGGCAAGTTCGCCATCAACGCTGGCGGCAACAAGGTGCGCTTCTCGCAGGGCAACCTCCAGGCAGTGATTGCGGATGGCGTTCCTACCAACACATACAACTACGCGGCCTCTTCGTGGCAGTTTGCCGAGCACCAGTGGGACTTCATCGGCAATGCTGCTGGTAATACCTCGTTTGCCGCAGGCTCTACGGTCGACCTCTTCGGCTGGGTAGGCTATACCGCCGCTTACAACACGTATGGCCTCTGCACTTTTGTCACCAACAATAATAATCAAGCCACAAGTGATTATTATTTCGGCTCCCATAGCGCCAGCGAAACTCTGAGGAACGACTGGGGTACGCTGGCCATCAGCAATGGCGGCAACACGGCTAACTCTGGCTGGCGCACGCTGACCAGAAGTGAGTGGGATTACTTGTTCAATACCCGCAGCGGTGCTACCGTTAAAGGCACCAGCAATGTCCGCTACACCCTTGCCACCATCAACACCAATAACGGTAGTGGAGGTGTGAGAGGTGCCATCCTGTTCCCCGACGGTGTGACTATTGCTAATGGCGAGGCTACCTCGTGGGGCGCTCTCAACAGCGTCAGCCAATGGAACGACGCAACGAAGTGTACCACGACCCAGTGGACTGCTCTTGCTGCCAAAGGTTGCGTGTTCCTGCCAATTACTGGCTACCGTAGCGGTACAACGGTTGAACAAGCCACGTTTGTAGGCCACTATTGGTCGTCAACACCCGCGAATAATGAAGAGACCAAAGCCATCAGTTTAATGTTTAGCAATCAATTACTGATTCTGTCGAATATCGGCGATTTTCGCTGTAACGGGCACGCCGTGCGCTTGGTGAAGGACGTGGAATAAGAAAGTATGTATATTAACAGAAGTAAGGACTCAGGGGGTGACCCTTGAGTCCTTTTATTATATATTTAACCTAACAAGCACAAAAAAGACGTTCACAAATTTGTGAATGCCAAATAATATTCTTATCTTTGTCCCCGAACCATTATAAAAACACATGATTATGGTACAACCTGCTATCGGCAAAGCGTAACAAATCATTTTTGAAGCGGTTGAAGGAAATACCTAGAATCGCCGCGGTGTTTTAATTTTTCAAACACGCCACACTCCGGATGGAGGTTGCGAAGCATCTCATAGCCTTCTCATGGACCTCTCATGGACTTCTCTATGACTTCTCTATGACTGCTCTAAGACATCTTTGAGCAATCATAGTGCAGTGGGGCATGAATACATTACATGTTAAACATAAAATCTCCGTGGAAGATATATTCTAAGGAGCCAGGGAGCCAGAGGAGAGACAACTCCTAAAACTCCTTTCCTCCTTAGACATATAAAGAAAAAGAGGGCTGGCAGCATGAACTGTCAGTCCTCTCGTTGAGTTTAATGGAGGTTAAGGCTCGGGCTCCACGTTCATGGCGTTGTCGTGAGTTTCCTCGAACACCACGTCCTTGATTAGATTATCTACTCATCTCCCATCCTCTCAGCATGGCGAAGTAGTCAAGGCTTGACGTACCATTTTCCTGAATCGCCATCGCCGTGCCGACCATCATCCAGCGGGCGGGAGTGTCGCTGGGACTGCCTAAGGGATCGTCGGGGGCGATGCCGGTCAGGCGGCTGACGTTCTCGATGTACGCCTGGGTGTTGTTCTCGTTGGGTGGAGCCCAACGAGTAACAATATCCCTGATGGTGTCCAGGCGATACTTGTGATAGTAGGTGCGGGTGAGCAGGTAGAAGGCTGCCCGCCAGCCCCATTCCAAACTTTTGAACTGTACAAAGGCACGGTCTGTCTGCACCTCTGCCATACCCTTCCACAGGTCCTTGGACCTGCGGATATTGACTTTGTCTTCATTCGTCGAGACTCGGCCATTCATGCTAGCATGATGGCTCTCACTTCTCCGAATGTTGAGTGGGTTGTGATTTCTGATTCCTCTTGGTAACATAACTTTTCAATTTTTTATTGATGGACACATACTTTGCAAGGTTGCAAGGTTGCAAGGTTTTACTTTTTCTTCTTCCAACTCTTACCTTCCTTTTCAACCCAACCATCAGCCTTCCAGCGGCTAATGATGGAATACAGGGAACTGTCGTTAAGTTCATTACCCTTCAGCCTGCGCAGGTCTTGTACCGTGAATGGTGAAGGCAACTGATTGTAGATATTGCCATTGACGGTGGCATAGCCGTTGTCCTCCGAAGAGTTGTAGTGCTTAGCCAATAGCGGACCGAACACCTTCAACTGCATCTGTAGCGTGTACTCAGCCATCTTCACGGCAAAGTCCACACAGGCGTTCGACTCCTTGCCTGCCAACAGCATGAACACCACGCCGCACCTGAAACCGATAACCCCTGCACGGCGACGGAAGCGGTCCTTGATGGTGTCTATCTCCATCGACGACTCTATGCGCTTCTCCTCCAGCCATCGGTCTATGGCCTTGCGAATACGGGGTGTGTCATGGAATCCCGATGCCGTGCGTAGTAATGTCGTAGCCTGGGCAATGCGGTTCTGGTCGGCCTCCGACAAGTCCTTGAAGACGGTAATCTTCTCAAACATCCCGTCGGGCATCTCCGAGACCATCATACGGCTCGACAGGCCATTCTCGGCATTCGACTCGTTCCTGCCCGAGAACATCTTCCTGGTGGTTCTTGGCGTTCCGAGGATGGTCCATGAGTAGGCAACCTTCACGTCACCGCTTTCAGACTGGTCCGAATTGAAGTCCACACCCCACCTCTCTCGTGCAAAAGCATTTCTGTAAATATCCCACTTCTGAGACCACGAGCCACTACCGTTCGACTTCAGCAACGTCTCGGCCTCGGTACAGATGGAGTACAGCGAGTGACCCTGCGACTGCTTCAGTCGCTTCAGTAGTTTGGAGCACGAGATGGTGATGGGCACCACCCTGATCACCTCCTTCGGTGCCTCCTGTGCCCGCTCGTTGGCCTTACGTCGCCTGTTGGCCTCACGCACCTTGTCCTCGCGCTCCCTGACCAGTTCGTCGTCGTGGCGCAGTTCCACCAGCCAACGCTCCACGGCTTCCTCAATGGCCGACTTGTTCGAGGCCTGCTCGCCCAGGATGATGGCCATGCCTGCCAGATAACTGGTCTTGCCGTCACAATAGCGATAGGTCACCCCATCGGCCAGAGCCATCAGGGCAGGCATCTGACCCACGATCAATGCTGGCCACATGTTCTGAGGGTAAGGCTTCAGGCTCTCCTTCAGACCTATGGGCAACTTGCTGGGATCGATGTCTATCGTGGGTGCAGACTTGCTCGCCGTGGTCTGCCCCGCCGTGCCGTTCCCAGCCTTCAGCGATCGCAGGAACACCTCTTTCTGCTTCAGGTTCATAGGGCGGTTCTGGTCAACATACTTGTCGTAGAAGTTGCTCACCAGCGTCTGGCAGTCCTGCTCCTTCGAGTATTCGGGCATCTTCTGTTGCAACACGCCCATCAGTTCCTCCTGAGGCATCATCTGGCAAAGCGTGGGCAACAGCAACTTCAATGTGTTATGCCTGACCCCGTCGCGGTTCAGGGTCTCCAGATCCAGTTCCGTCATCTTCAGCGTCTCGTCAAAGGCAGCCAGGGCTCGTGGAGAGGGATCTACGGATTTTCGGACTTCCGGACTGGTGGACTCCGTCGTTCCCTCTTTCCGTGATTCCTTCTCTCCATACTCCCTCAGTTCCTCCTCCGTGAGGACGGCAGGGTGCAACTCATCACCGAACATCAGTTCCTCGTCGATATACAGGATATACTCCCTACAGGGCAGATAGACGGCCCGCTCAGGCTCGTGTACGGCCTTGTCATACTCTACGTCGCCCAACACATGCGCCATCCAGGCCTGTGCCTGTTGTCGGTCCAGGCCCTCAGGGATGTCGAACAGAACGTGACCTCCCGTACCGCTCACCGAACGGTTCACCATATTGATGCCCAGCGCACGCTCGCGCCCCATCAGGTGCTTGCTGTAGAGTTCGGCAAAGTGCTGGCAACCGTCCAGGTCGATGACCGCCTTGCCCGAGTCCACAGGCTCCCCCTCGTTGCTCTTGTAGCCCTTCAGGAAGTGGGCATGAGGGGTGTAGAAACCGTCGCCCAGTTTCAGTTCGGCCTTCTTCGTCTTGTAGTCCTCCTTCCTCAGTTCACCCCGGAGATACTGCTCGTGTATATCTGCCAACTCGCTACAGATGCGACCCGTTTTCTCCGAGTCCACCCGCTGGTTGAAACCCTCGACCGTGGCTGGCACGGTCTTGGGTTTCCTGATGTTGTCTCCTAAATCAATTCTCGACATACGCTTCTACTCCTTTCATCATACAGATTCAATCATAGCAATATCCTCCAGCGTCTCCTTGGCCTGACGGTTGTCGTTGTCCATCATCCCCAGTATCGTTCTCAGTCCGAGGTTCTTGGCAAACTTCTCGTACTTCACGATGTGCAGCGTCGTCTCGCCCATCCAGCCTCCGTCCAGGTCTGCCAGTTTCTTGGTCTTCTGGTGCTTAGGAGCCGTGCGGTTCCAGGCCTTGAAGGTTATCATATGGGTATCTTTGTCCAGATAGATCTTACCCTCGAATGACTCACCACGCAGGAGCCCTTCTATTATTCTCAGGGCATCCAAAATCATAACATACTTTCTCATAATCGATTCGAATTAGTGAGTGTCAGGAGAAAAGCGAAGTTTTTAGTTTGAGCTCAATTACATCCAGATACGTTTCCTCCGCTCACGCCTTCGACTCGGTTATTTTTTTCTTTTACATCATCAATTTGGTAAGGTTAAACACACGGATGTTCTGAATCTTCTTGCCCTTCCAGTCTGACAGGTTGAAGCCCACATGCATCTCACACTTCTCGTGAGCCTCGCAAGCCTTCTTCAAACCCTCCAGGAACTCTGCGCTGGGCACGGTCATCTCACCCTGCAACTCGTCGTTATGCTCCTGTCCGTCTTTCGACACATAGGGCACAGCCAACGTCAGTTTAACACTCTGACGGCTCTCTCCGTCCTTGTTGGTCCACTCTCTGGCATGGCCAACACCTGTAATAAATCCTCTGATAATCATAATTTTTTTGTAAATGTGAATTCTTTCAGTCGCTCCGCTTTATGAAAGCGTCCCTGCGGGCCGAGCGGTGAATTGTGAATTCTTTCAGTCGCTCCGCTTTATGAAAGCGTCCCTGCGGGCCGAGCGGTCAATTGTTAATTGTGAATTGTGAATTGTGAATTGTGAATTGTGAATTTTCACCGAATCACCACCTCCTTTGTATCCTTGTCCCTGATCACTCCCAGCGACCAGCCAGCCACTCTCATGGTCTCGCTCATCTCCCAGTCCTTGCAGGTGCTTGTCGGTCTCACACCCTTGCCGGTCTTTGTGCACAGACGCATGCCCGATGCCCTTGTCAATTCCTTCCACCGGCAAGCCATGCAACTCTTCCTCACCCTGATTCCCCGGGCATTGGTCTCACAGATTATCTCTTCCATAGTTGTATTTCCTATTTTCAATTTCCAATCAAGTCACCAATCATCTCACTTCCCAGTTGCGTCCACACCAGATACAACCTTTGTTTCTTCTCACCTTCCAGCGTGTAGTAGTGGAAGGCCCTGTCCTTGGCCAGTCCGCGACCCTCGTACTTGGGAGTCAGTTTGTAGCGCCCACCATTGTAGTACTGTATGCCTTCTTCCGTCAGCATCTTGTTCAGTTCCTTGGTGGTCATCCCGTAGGCCTTGGCGATGTCAGTCACCGTCAGACAACCGTCTGCAGGTGCATTCTCCGATTCTATCTGCTGTCGGCGAATCGCGTCGCTCTGTTGCAGTATCTCACCTTCTGTCACCAGCAGCCGAGGGGCGGCAGCCAATTTTTCACTTTTCACTCTTACCTTTTCCCTTTCAAGTTCTTCCCAACGTAGCACCAGTTTGGCGCGTGCCACATCGTTGAACTTCGTGGCGATGTAGAGGCTTTCTATTTTTGAGAGTACAAACACCGGTCGGAGTCGGTATCCACCATTGGGCAATTCCTCCCGCTGTTGCATAAATCCAAATTTGGCTCCATGTTCCTGTTCCCATGCTGGCTCCATGTTTCTGATGTCTCTCAGCACATGTGCATGAGTCTTTCCAGTCACTTGGGCAATCTCCAGCGATGTGATGCTCTGAGCACCCTTCGCTATTAAGTTTTGGTTCTGTTTCATCTTTAATCCTTTCTTTTATTTTATTAATAGGTATATGCGTTTAAAAAAACTGCCGTATCATCACGACAGGGCAGGTCGTGGCAGTCCGCTGACCGCCAGAATCTGAGTTGAAGTGAGCAAAGTCCTCACTCCCCTCGCTAAACTCAACTAATATGAATAAGGTATTTAACCGAAAAACAGCATTATCTTCGTTGTAGCAGTATTTCAAAGAACGCGCAAACCGAATGCAAAGCGAAAACTCGCTTTTGACTTTGCTGAGGTGCAGCCGTTTTTCGAGACGCAGTCTCAAACAGCACCGCAATCTCCCCACCATCAGGATTTCGGATTCCTCACCCCTCTTGGATTGGATTGCAATGCAAAGTTACGAAAATTATCTTATTGAATATCAAGTATTTATACGGTTTCTCCCGACTATTCCAAGTCGGAAATAGTCGGGAGAAATCAAGCAAAAACCAGTCTACAAAAGGCTTTCGCTATAGGTCGGAAATGGTCGGAAGAAAATTCTCTATTTCATCAGCATCGGCAGAAAATTCCTTCTTAGGCTTCGCTAATTTGAGTGGTTCACCCTGTTTGGTGAAACACTTCGATGCCAGTTCTTCCATCTTTACGACGGATAGTTTCTTGGCATCTATCAGATTACCGTGTATTTTTCTAATCATCATTCTGGCTGTCTCTACCGTCTTCAGCCAAGCAATGGGTCTCAGTTCTTCTGGTTGCTCTACCGAGAACCCCATGTAGTACTGCCAGCAACCTAATGCCGTGTCATCTGCTATGAATTCTCCTTTTACCAGGAACTCATACCACTGCTTGCCTTCTTCCTCGCTCTTATTCAGTGGGAAGTGTGGGGCGGACTTTGCAAGTGAGGCATCTTTTCCATTTATTATCTGGATGCCAATACCGCCATCCTCCACGTTGCCGACTTCGTACTCCACACGCTTCTCCAATACAAGATCACCGTTCACCGTAATACCACTCTTAGCAACCGCTTCAAGAGTCTTTTGTAAATCGTCTTGTTTCATATCAATCCTCTCCTTTGTTTATATTGACACCTGTACCTCCTGCTTCAACATTATCTATCTCGTTCTCTACATGCTTGCTGACCACATAGTCGCCATGAATATTAATTGGTAATGCCATGTTTGCTAATTTTTCCAAGGCCTTCTTCAGTTCATCTTCTTTCTCGTCAATCCACGCATCAAGTACAGCAGCCGCTTCCTCATGCCCCATATGTCTGAGGATATTCCTGATAGGGTCTGCTTCAGTTCGTTTGCGCTTGTATTCGTTCATAACCTCTTGCAGGAACTTTTCTACGAACTCAGCCTCTTTGGGGATTGACATAAGGAGTTTGTTCTTCTCCTTTAATTCTTCATTCTCCTTTTTGAGAGCAGCAAGTTCTTCTTGAAAGGATACAAGTTCCCAGCAACCTTTTTTTCCAGGACTTTGCCGAAATAGCTCTGGATGGCGCTGGATAGTGGCTCGAATGGTGGCTTTTTTATCACTATCCTTCTTAAATACAGATAGTTTTATCACACGAGGATAGACATCTGTCAGATTTGCTCTGCCTCCAAATTCTTCCAATACATGAATGATTGCTTCTTTCTGAGTCATATACTTCAATTCCAATTTTAGTGCAAAGGTACGAATTTCCGGCATCATCGCCTCAATACGGCATCATTGGAGCATCATTATTGATGCTATTTAACATTTTCAGATGGTAATCGTTGGTTGTCTCCTTAAAAAGTATTACCTTTGCACTATGATTTCAGATAGCAATTATAGAATAGATGACATATATGGTGAACGTTTGCTCATCAG
>Ga0310695_10003909_pt1 | contig 28370 bp, 30 predicted proteins | sample RumenRJG_04DNA_FD_203882 | JGI IMG/M metagenome (GOLD analysis project Ga0310695, IMG submission 203882) | Bovine rumen microbial communities from Lethbridge, Alberta, Canada - RJG_04 (v2) (version 2) | ecosystem: Host-associated > Mammals > Digestive system > Stomach > Rumen | place: Canada... | reverse complement strand
TTTAACATTCGCTGTGCGTTTCTCGCGTATAGCTTGCTCAGGTGTGCCTTTTTTAGTTTCTTTCTGATTTCTTTCACTATTTGTTGCTTGAAGTGTGTTCGTTTTGCTCTTCTCTATTTCAACTATTCAATCGCTTTACTTTCGGTGTTATATTTTCATAAATCTGCCTGTGTTATACTGCATTATACTCCGTTTTATATGGTTGTCAAGAGTTTGAACTAAATTACAATATATAGTCAAAAAATCCGTTTTTATCTGGACATTTCGGTTTTCTGTGGTATGATGTTGTGCTTGAAAAGAGGCGATCAAATGGCACTGAAAAAGCTGCTTAATAAAGGTACGGTTTATAAGCGCAATGACAACCGCTGGGGCGGAGCTGTCAGGTATCGCGACGAGCAAGGTGTGATAAGGCGGAAAAGTTTTTGCTCACCGACTAAAAAGGCGGTTTTGCAAAAAATCAATGATTACATCGAACGCTTCAAAAATGAGGTTGCCGAAGCAGACGAAGCGAACAAGCCCTTGCGCGATAGTATGAAGAAATGGCTGAAGATATTTCAGTACGGAACGGTCAGGAAAGCGACTTACGACAGAAAAGAGGACAGTGCAAAATATTATATTTATCCGAGAATCGGCGATAAGATAATATCGGAAATAACCGCAGCGGATTTGAACGGAATTCTGACGCAGATGATGAATGAGGGATACTCACATTCAACCGTTAAGCGCGTTTATTGCCTGCTGAGCGAATTTTTCCGCTATCTCCGTTATGAAGAATACATTCCGAGAAATCCTATGGCGTATGTGCGCATGATAAAGAAGGCGAATTTCGACGCGGCGCAGAGCAAAGAGATTATCGCGCAGAGCGACGTAATTACTGTCTTTACCGACGATGAATTGCAGCTCCTTAGAAGCGAGGTGTTTGCATGGAATAAGAACGGTACGCTAAAACATCATCAGGCGGCAGCATATCTGCTCATGCTCAATACAGGTTTGCGGACAGGTGAAGTCCTTGGTCTGCTCAACAGCGATATTGATTTGGAGAAACGGGAATTGAACGTCAACCGCGCGGTAAAGAAAGTCAAAAAGCGCAACAGCAATAAAGATGTGTGCGGAACAGAAATTGTTGTCGGCGGTTTGAAAAGCGCCGCTTCAAAACGCACGATTCCCCTTAACAGTGCCGCAGTAGAGATGATTCAGATATTGCGGATAGAGCGCTTCTTTGGAGAGGACACTCCCTTAATCCCCAATCAAAAAGGCGCTTTTCTAAGCCCGGGAACATTCCGCTCAAGATGGTATACACTCCTTGATTACGCCGGAATCCCGCATAAAGGCTTGCACGCCCTTCGCCATACCTTTGCCACAAGGTTAATCAACGGCGTTAAGGATGAGGACGGCAATTTACATACTCTGTCCGTAAAACAGGTTGCAGACCTGCTCGGACACACTACCTCAGCGGTGACGGAAAAATACTACGTCAAACGAGAAACGAAAAACCTGCAAGGCATAACCGATGATTTCAGCCTGTAGAAAAACTCAATTATCCTGCTCCTTCCGCTTTGCATTAACGTTATCATACGCGGTGAATGGCGGCGGTCAATAAAAATCAACGCTATGAGAATTGGTAATGTTTGAAACAGCAAAACACCGTCCTGCAATCAGGGCGGTGTTTTTGAGAAATACAAAAGGTGTTGGAGCTTCCTTCCTCAATGTAGAAAATACGGACTTATTTTTATAAATGATTGACAGATGTAATAATGCGTGATAATATGTATTTGTATCAGATACAACTACATAGGAGACGCGATATGAGTAATTCGATTAAAGACACGATACGTAAAAGAACAAGCGTAAGAACCTTTGACGGCAAAAACATCACCGCTGAGGATAAAAGCAAGTTAGAAGAAATCATCAGGACGGCGGACAATCCCTTTGGAGTACCTGTTGATTTTATGTTGCTTGACGCTAAGGAAAACGGTTTGTCAAGCCCCGTAATCGTGGGCTGTGAGCTATATCTTGCCGCTAAGGTAAAGAGAGAAAAGCACTATGAGCTTGCGTTCGGCTACAGCTTTGAAAAGGTCTGCCTGCTCGCTCACACACTCGGTTTAGGCACTGTTATGCTCGCGGCTTCGCTCAGCCGTGCGGCGTTTGAAAAAGCCATAAATGTGCAAGTGGACGAGGTGATGCCCGTGGCAAGCCCTGTGGGCTATCCCGCAAATAAAAAGTCCATCCGCGAATCTCTTATGAGAAAAGGCTTAAAGGCAGATGAACGCCTGCCCTTTGAAAAGCTGTTTTTTGAAAATGATTTCAGCCATAGTCTGTCAAACGTCAGCACATTTTCCGACTCGCTGCAAATGGCGCGTCTCGCACCGTCCGCAGGCAACAAACAGCCGTGGAGAGCTGTAGTTATTGACAACACGGTTCATTTCTACGAGTACAAAACGATGAAGGACAGTCCGCTCGGTGACATTCAGAAAGTAGATATGGGAATCGCGCTGTCACACTTTGATTTGACCGAAAAGGAAAACGGTCACAGCGGACGTTTTGCACAGCTTGATCCGCAGCTTGATTTACCCGAGAAAATGCACTATATTATCTCTTACGAAAGGACAGAATAATGGATACGAAATTTTCGTCGGCAATCCATATGCTGATACTTATATCCGAAGCCGAAACGCCGATGTCCTCGGAAAAAATAGCCGAAAGCGTCGGCACTAATCCAAGCTACATCCGCAAAATAGCCGGCTTACTGAAAAAAGCCGGCATTATAGAAAGCAGTCAGGGCAGAAGTGGTTTTTCGCTGACCTTGAACGCTGATGAACTTACGCTGTATCAAATCTTTTGCGCTGTGGAAGAAACAAGCGAAATTCATCTTTTCGATATTCACCGCAACCCGTACGATAAATGCGTTGTCGGACGGTATATTCAACCTACGCTGACGGATATGTTCGGTGAATTGGAAGATAAAGCGGTATCGGAGTTAAAGCAGAAAACACTCAAAAACTGTATGGATATTATGCGTAACAGAATCAGTAAGGAGAAATATGAAGATTTATAAAGAAATTGATAAGCTGCCATCGGGCAGTGCAAGTGACAAGCTGACAGAGGGTAACCTTATTCTTGAAGGCGGCGGCTGGAAGGGCTTATATACGCTCGGCGTGATTGATTGTATGATGAAGCACGGCGTAAATCTCACTGCCGTTACAGGCGTTTCCGCAGGTGCGCTTTCCGCAATCGGATATGTTTCCGGGCAAATAGGATGGGGCGCGCGGATTGACCTGACTTACCGTCACGATAAAAATTACTGCGGTATCGGCGCGCTGAAACGTGACAAGGGAATTACAGGTTTTTCATATCTGTTTCATGATATTCTCAATAAGCTTCCGCTGGATGAGCAACGTCTTTATTCGCCGGACAGAAAGCTTGCGGTGTCTGCGACAAATCTGCTTACAGGCAAGGTTGAGTATTTTGAAAAAGGTAAGTGCGATTTGTTTCGTTCGGTGCAGGCAAGCGCAACGGTGCCGTTTGTTTCAAAGCCTGTGATGATTAACGGTGTGCCTTATCTTGACGGCGGCTGTGCCGAAAAAATTCCGCTTTCATGGCAGGGACTTAATAACGGCAAAAAATCAGTTGTTGTCAGAACACGCGAGTTGAGCTATCGCAGAAAACCGGGCGCGTCAAAGCTGACCAAAATCCTGTACCGCAAGTATCCTAATTTTATCAGGAGCTTTGAAAATGTCAACGGGGAATTTAACAAAACGGTTGATCTGCTTGAAAAGAAAGCCGAAAACGGCGAAATCTTCCTGATTGCGCCATCAAAGCCGGTTGAGGTAACGCGCTTTGACGGCGATATGGATAAGCTCGGCGATTTGTATTGGCTTGGCTGGAATGATATGTCAGCTCGTGTTGATGAACTGAAAGGTTATTTAAATCAATAAAATCAATAAAAAGAGCTTTCGCAAAAAATCTGCGGAAGCTGTTTTAATATTTTTCAAAAAGGAAGGTATCAAAAAAGATACCGGGTATCATCAAAAATCGTACTTGTGCTTTTTGCAAAACAGTCGTATAATTAAAGCAGTTCAAAAAAGTGACAGGAGGTTAAGCCTATGGACAAGCAAACGACGCTTGGCGAACGCTTTGGAAAATGTCCCTACGCCACCGCGCAGAGCTTGATTTCAGGCAAATGGGCGGTGCTGATTCTGCTCTATTTGCAGGACGGACCCTTGCGGTTTAATGAGCTGCTGCGGGAAATGCCGAAGATGACGCACGCCACACTCTCGGTGCAGCTCAAAAGCTTAGAAGAAAACGGTCTGATTCGGCGCGTGCAGTATGAAGCAATTCCGCCAAGGGTGGAGTATTCTCTGACAGAAATCGGCGAACGCTTTCAGCCGGTTGTCGCTGCGCTGGAAACGTGGGGAAACGAATATATCGACTACATAAAGCAAAGAAATGTTTGACATTTAAAACAGATAACACAGGAGGAATTAACTATGTCAGAAACATTAACCGTATTAAAAACACGCCGCAGCTGCCGTGCCTACAAAACGGAGCTGATTGAGGAAGAAAAGCTAAACGCGATTATCGAGGCAGGCACCTACGCCGCAACAGGTATGGGAAAGCAGTCGCCGATTATTATCGCGGTGAAGGATAAAGCGCTTCGTGAAAAACTCTCCAAAATGAACGCCGCGATTATGGGCGTGAATATCGACCCGTTTTACGGTGCGCCCGAACTGTTGATTGTGCTCGCCAACAAGGAAATGCCTACCTATATTTATGACGGCAGCTTGGTAATGGGCAATATGATGAACGCAGCAGCCGACCTCGGCGTTGCAAGCTGCTGGATTCACCGCGCCAAAGAGGAGTTCGAGAGCGAGGAAGGAAAAGCAATCTTAAAAGACCTCGGCATTGAGGGCGACTATGAGGGTATCGGTCATCTTATTCTCGGCTACGCCGCCAAACCGGAAGCGAAACCCGCTCCGAGAAAAGCTGACTACGTTTACAGAGTGTAATTTTACTAATATAAGGAGAAATTCAAATGAGCAGAGTAAATGATTTTTTGACAGAAGCAGGCGTATTCTTTTTAGCGACAACGGATGGTAATCAACCCAAGCTCCGTCCTCTCGGAGCGCATATGGAGATTGACGGCAAAATCATTTTCGGCGTAGGCGATTTCAAGAACGTCTACAAGCAGATGATTGCGAATCCTCTTGTTGAGATTGCGGCTTGCAAGGCTGACGGCCATTGGCTGCGCTATACAGGAAAGGCGGTTTTTGAAACCGATTACAGCTATGCCGAGCAAATGATTAAAGAGTCAGGGCTTGAAGCAATTTACAATGAGCAGACAGGCAACAAGCTGATGACCTTCCACTTGGAGGACGCGACGGCTGTAGATATCGCGGTTATGGGAGACGGAGAAAATCTGTTTTAGGAACGTTGCGGAAGTTTTGAATTTTGGGAAATGAACTGCCGGTGTACCGCATACCGGTCAGCATCATTGCCAAATACGCGAACGGTTCATCATTGTAAAACGACAGAGCTTTGTTCTCTGTCGTTTTCTTTTTCGTAACGGTTCCTTTTGTTGAAAATGTTGCAGATTGCCTAATATTGCTTGACATAACTTGTAATCTATAATAAAATTTATGTTATAAAATAGGGCGATGAAACGGAGAATACTATGAGCAAACAAATGAAGTCATCTTACACGAGTGTTTTTGACAGGGAGAGCAAGGATCAAGTAAAATCTCCCGATAAACTCAATGAATACATAAGGGTGTCGACACCTGCTGTCTGGCTGCTTGCGGCGGCGCTTGCTGTAGTGCTTGCGGCTTTGATTATCTGGGGAACAACGGGAAGCGTGCCGGTTAATACAAAAACTACCGGAGTCGGTATGCGTATGGACTTTAACGCGGATGAAGTGAATCTAAAGAGCGAGGACGAGGCGTATCTTCGTAAAACCTATGAGGTGAAAAATCTTTTCTGCCTTGTGGACTCATCGGTCGGAATGGTGAAAAACCTTGATAATAAGGAAGCGTCAGTCGTGTTCAGAGACGGCAGACGTGTGAAGGGTACAGCTCATATCATAGGCTCATATATGTTGGAGGATGATGAAATCCACAAGCTGCTTGATTCATTTCACGTAGACTCAAAATGGATTTTTTCAAGGCTCGGAAGCGGTGAGTTTCGTTACCCTGTTTATGTGGAGCTGGACGAAACGTTGGATTATATGTATTGGGGAGAAACTGCCGATGTATCCATTGTGGTAGGAGAGCAACGCCCTGTTGAGCTGTTATGGACGGAGTAAACGGTTATGAGTGCAAAAAGAACAAAACCTGCAAAAGTACCTGTAATACTTCAAATGGAAGCCCTGGAGTCCGGGGCTGCGTCGCTGTGTATGATTCTGGCGTATTACAAAAAGTGGCTGACCCTTGATATAGTCAGACATGACTGCGGAGTGTCACGTGACGGCAGTACCGTTGAGAATATCTCGGCAGCGGCACAGTCTTACGGCCTCGATGTAAAAACAGAGAAATACGATGTTAGTGAGCTTAAGCAGCAGGGGGAAATCCCCTGCATAATATGGTGGAATTATAACCATTTTGTTGTTTTGAACGGTTTTGACGGAGACAACGCGGTGCTGAACGACCCTGCTATGGGCAGAGTTACGGTTTCAAAAGAGGAATTTGAGGAATCCTACAGCAATCTTTGTATAATGCTGAGTCCCAATAAGGATTTTGTGCCGGGAGGAAAACCAAATAGCATGGTTACCTTTTTTCTCGAAAGAGCCAAAGGCAACGGCAAAGCGCTTCTTCTGATTGTAGTAACAGCGGCATTGGCGGCAGTCGCGGGAACAATCATTCCGTCATTTAACTCTGCGTTTACCAACATTTTGAAACAAGACGTTCGTTCAAGCGAAAATACAACGCTCACAATATTTTTGTTTGTATTCGGATTTTTTATCCTGTATCATACAGTGTGCCAGCTGTTCAACATTATTTCTGTTTACAAGGCGTCGGGAAAAATGGCTGTAACGTCAAATTTCTCTTTCCTTTGGCACCTGTTAAGGCTGCCGATTGACTTCTTTTCCCAGCGCTATGCCGGGGATTTAACGTCGCGTCAGACTGAGAATGACAAAGTTGCAAAGACGCTGGTACAGATAGTTGTGCCTACATTTATTCAGATAGTGCTGCTGCTTTTTTACCTGTTTGTAATGATGAATGTCAGCGTAGCGCTGACGTTTGTCGGGCTTTTAACGGTGGCGGCAAATCTGTTTATTGCCAGGTATATTTCTAAAAAACGCACGGATATTTCGCGAGTGCAGCTCCGTGATACGGGAAAGCTGAACGCAACCACGGTGTCGGCAATCGACATGGTGGAAACAATAAAAGCGTCGGGAGCGGAAAACGGATTTTTTGAACGCTGGTCAGGCTTTCACGCTTCGGCAATGAAAAGCAAGGTGGCGTTCGGGCGTGTAAACCAATACCTTGGTTCGCTGCCTAATTTGGTTCAGCAGGCGTCTACGGTTATTATGCTTGCTATCGGCGCAAGCCTTATAATAGGCGGTTATTTGGGAGAAGGAGCATTTCTGGCGTTTCAGGCGCTGATGAATTCGTTTCTCAAGCCTGTAAATATGCTTATCACTGCCGGTCAGAACATACAAGAGATGCGTTCTTACGCGGAACGCATAGATGACGTTATGAAATATCCGACTGAGGCAAACGCTGAAGAAGAGGATTCTGCGCTTCAGGATTTGGAAGGCGTGCAGAAGCTCTCAGGAAATGTGGAACTGAAAAATATCACCTTCGGTTATTCGCGTCTTGCAGAGCCTCTGCTAAAGGACTTTTCCCTCAGCATACCTGCCGGAGCAAAGGTTGCTCTCATCGGCAGCTCGGGCAGCGGTAAGTCCACGATTGCAAAGCTCATAGCAGGGCTTTACGATCCATGGTCGGGAAGTATCACCTTTGACGGAAAGAAACGGCGTGAAATACCCAAGGCTGTCTTTACCTCCTCTGTTTCGGTTGTGGATCAGGATGTGTCCATGTTTGCCGATACCATAGAGAATAATATAAAAATGTGGGATTCCACAATAGAGTATTTCGATATGGTACTGGCGGCACGGGACGCGGATATTCACGACGACATCATTCAAAAAAGAGGCGGTTATCACTATGTTATGGCGGAAAACGGCAAGGATCTTTCCGGAGGTCAGCGTCAGCGCATAGAGATTGCCAGGGCTTTGGCGGGAGATCCTTCCCTCATCATTATGGACGAGGCTACAAGCGCATTGGACGCCAAGACCGAATATCTGGTTTCGGAAGCGATAAAAGCCAGAGGTATTACATGTATTATAGTTGCTCACCGCCTGTCCACCATACGCGATTGCGACGAAATTATAGTATTGAATAACGGCGTAGTGGCAGAGAGAGGCAATCACGATACGCTGATGGCGAATAACGGTCTTTACGCTGAGTTGATTACCACACAATGAGAAAGCAGGAGAAGAAAAGAAGTAATATGGGAATATTTGAAGAACAGCTGCGTGAACGCCTGAAACGGGACGATGCAGAGTTGTCCCACAGTATTGATGATGTAATTGATTCTCTGCGGGGAAAGAGCCGTTACCATGCCGATGGAACTTCCATGGAAAATCTGCGTCATGAATTAGAGCTGATATGTCAGTTCTATAAAGTGGATATCCCCTCCGAATTCCATGATACAAAGGACGTAAATGAATTCATAGATTACATGACGCATCCTTCCGGCATTATGCACCGCAGGGTTATGCTCGAGGGAAACTGGTGGAAGGACTGTGACGGAGCATTGCTTGCCGTTACAAAGGATAAGGGTGAATTTTGCGCGCTCCTTCCGCGAAAGACAGGAGGCTATTCCTTTTGGAATACAAGCAGCGGAGCGAGAGAAAAGCTGACAAGCAAACATAAGGATATGTTTGAAAAGGAGGCGCTTTGTTTTTATGAACCTCTGCCCGAAGAGGTAAAGGACGGAAAACAGCTTTTATTATTCCTTTTTAAGCATATCGCAATCTTCGATTACGCAGTCGTTCTGCTTGCCACTCTGCTTGCGACGCTTTTGGGTATGATGACGCCCTATATATCAGGCATTATTTTTTCAAGGCTGATACCTTCGGGAAAAACGGATATTGTGTTTACAACGGCAATTCTCCTTTTGATAACCGTACTTGCGGCTTATATCATGTCTGTTGTCCGTACCGGTACGCTTGAAAGGATAAAGAACAGAATGGAGAACGTCGTGCAGAATGCGCTTATGAGCAAATTAATGCACCTGCCGCCACGGTTTTTCCAGAGGAAAAGTGCAGGCGGGCTTGCAACGATCATCACTTACCTTGACCGGCTCCCGATGGTAATAGCGGATGTCCTTTTGGGGCCGTGCATTACAGCAGTCTTTTCCTTTGCTTATGTGATTCAGATCGGGGTGTTGGCTCCGTCCCTTGCTCTGCCGGCTTTTGTTACGCTTATCGTGCAGGCTCTGATTATAATATTTTCCATAAAGCAGAAGCTGCGCCTGACCCGTGAGGAACTGAATGCCAATATGGAAGTTAAGGGTATTACTTATTCCGCTATTTCCGGTATTCAACGCATAAAACTCAGCGGCAGTGAAAAAAGGATAGTGTCCCGTTGGGCGAAGGCATACAAAAACCGTGCGAAGGCAGCGTACAAAGTTTACTTTCCTTCCACTATGCAGAATGAACTGGTAGTGGCAGCAGCACTGGCAGGAACCCTGTGGGTGTACTTTTCGGGCGCTTCAAGGGGAATCGAGTTGTCTCAGTTCGTGGTATTTCTGTCTGCTTTTTCCATCGCCACAAACAATATCACAAGCTTGTCCGAATGTGCCCAGCACCTGCCCTTTTTAAAACCGTCGCTGAAGCTCATAGAGCCTATCCTGAGCGAAACACCCGAAACGAGCGCGGGTAAAACGGTAGTCGGCAGACTCAGCGGAGCAATAGAGATGAGCCATGTCACTTTCAGATACAGCGAGAAGAGTCCTGTTGTATTGGACGATCTTAACCTGAAAATCAAGCCGAGGGAATATATTGCGATAGTAGGACGCAGCGGCTGCGGCAAGTCCACGCTGATGCGGTTGCTCATGGGTTTTGAAAAACCTGAAAGCGGTATGGTAATGTACGACCAAAAGGATTTGGCTGAGCTTGATCCGGCTTCCCTGCGGCGTAATATAGGCGTTGTGCTTCAAAACGGAAAGCTCTTTGCCGGAAGTATATTCTCTAATATCACAATATCGGCGCCGTGGCTGACTCTTAAGGAGGCTTGGGAGGCTGCGGAAATGGCAGGTATGGCTGATGATATCAGGAATATGCCCATGGGTATGCACACCCTGATAAGCGAAGGTTCGGGAGAAATTTCCGGAGGTCAAAAGCAACGCCTGATGATTGCACGCGCCATAGCTCCCAAGCCTAAGATACTCATGTTTGACGAGGCTACCAGCGCGTTGGATAATATCACGCAGAAAAAGGTGTCCGACACGCTTGATACGCTCAACTGCACCCGTGTGGTAATTGCCCACAGGCTTTCGACCATTCGTAACTGTGACCGTATACTGGTGATGGATAAAGGCAAAATCGCAGAGGACGGCAGTTATGATGAACTGATAGCAAAGAACGGATTATTTGCCGAGCTGGTAGAGCGTCAGAGATTATAAAGGCACCTAAGGCAACACCTAAAAAATACCGGCGTTTTCACGCCGGTAAAAAAAGGATAGATATGACGATTATTCTTGCATTAGCAGCTGACAACAATTATATAAATCCAATGCTTGTCGCTGCGCAATCCGCCGTACAATCAGCGGATAAAGATACAAAATATGAGATTCATTTGTTGCTGAATGAAGATATCAGCAGCTCAAATTTGGAAAAATTGGAGTGCATGAGAGAGTTTCATAAGCAACATGATTTTGTCATTCATAATTTGAAGGACATATATAAAGATACCGTAATGAGATACAGGCACATCACCAGTGCGGCTTATTTTCGTTTGCAGCTCCCTTCGCTTCTTGAACATGCCGGGAAATGTATCTATCTGGATTGTGATGTTCTCGTCTGTCAGGATTTATCGGAATTATTCTGTACCGATATCAGCGAAAAATATATCGCCGGAGTACGCGCGCCGAGACATTACCGCACAGAAAAGGTGATACAAGAGGCTTTATTGTGGCTGGATATTCCGTCAATCGATCAATATATCAACTCCGGCGTCATGCTGATGAATCTGGACAGAATGAGAAGGGACGGCATAGAAAACCAATTTCATAACCTGATAAAGAATAATTCTTCCTTGCAGGATGAGGACATTATCAATAAGGCGTGTTACGGAATGATACAGATACTTCCGCCGCGTTATAATATAATGCCTTACGGTTTTCTGTCCGAGCCTGCGGCACAGGTGTATCAAAATGATCCCGGGCTTCAAAGAGCGTATTCCTTTGATGAGTGGAATAACTGCAGACTGAACCCGGCAATCATTCATTACGCCACCAGGCGCAAGCCTTGGAATGATTTGTCTGTAAATTATGCGAACCTGTGGTGGAAAACGGCAAAAGAGCTGCCGTTTCATGAAGAGATTTTACGGCAATCCTCAATCAATTTTAAATAGAACGGAGCAAGTTCCGTACGGTTGAACAAATCCGTATGCGAGTACTCCTTTATCGGCACGAATGAGATATTTGCATATCTCTCCTTTGCGTTTCGGCGCTTTCTGTTTGCTTTTTCTTCTGTAGTATCCCTACCTGCGGCAAGAAATATAACAGGACCGTTATAGCAGGCGTATTTTTCGCCGTAGCCAAATCCGTTGACTATGTTGATGTTGGCAAGAAAGTTGTCCACTTTTTCCTTGCTTCGCGGTTTTGTGTTGTCAAGGTCATCTCTTGTTATCTCCCTGTCCATGTATTCCGTCTTTTTCTGTATGCTTGTGTCGCCCAGTATGGCAAAGGTTTTTCTGCCAAACAATTCCTCAAAACGGTGCGCAAGCGACGCGGCAAGCTCACCGCCGAAAGAGAATCCCATAAAGCCTATGATTTTTTGCGCGTCCGGGACTGCTTCCAATATCTGATTCATATATAAAGTGATGATTTCATCATACTTTAGTCCTTTCAGCGTTTTTTCATAATGGTCCTGTACCGGCTCAATCAACAGTATGTTGTAGCTGCGGCTCAGTTCCCGGTAAATCGGCAAGACAGAAAGAAGAACCACAATTCCCGAGGCAACTACCAGAACAGGCTTATTCTCATCATAATCTTTAACAAACCACAGCATCCGGCTTTTTTTTGACAGAATATTCCGGATGTTTTTATTTTTTATGACATCGGAAGTACTGATGTCAAATCCTGCCTGCTTTAGAGCAACAGAAAACTTTGCGGAATTTAAGGAGTCCATACCGAGTGTATTGAGGTTATCCGTGACGCCGAAATCAATATCCCCGATAATTTCCTTTGCCAGACAAAGAGCGGTCTCTTCATCCTTTGAAGCAGGGGGAATACATTCCGTTTTTGCGGCAGGCGGCTTTAGAGACAAACGATCCAGCTTTCCGTTTGCGTTGAGCGGAAGTGCGTCCATTCTTACCATACGCTCCGGTATCATATAGGGCGCAAGCCTGTCTGAAATGAACGAAAGAAGGTCTGACTCTTTTATTTCATCCTCTGCCGCATAGAACGCGCACAGGTAGGTTCTTCCGTGTTCTTCAAAGCTCTTTACCGCGGCGTCCTTGACGCCTTTTGCCTCACGCAGAACATTCTCGATTTCCCCCGGCTCTATACGATGACCGTTGATATTTATCATCCAGTCCTTACGGTTGACATAGATGATATTTCCGTCCGGCAATCTTCGCGCCAAATCACCTGTCCGAATCATATACTCATGTCCGTCCTCCTCAAAAAACGGATTTTTAACCTTTGTCTGCGCGGTCTTTTCCGGCTGACCGATATACTCGGTAAAGAAATATCCTGCCACACACAATTCTCCTTCATCACAAGGCTGACCGTTCTCATCCAGGATATAGGTTTTCACACCCTTCAGCGCTTTGCCCAGCGGTGTGTTGTCATAAGCCTTGTCAATTTCAAAGGAAGTGAGGACATTGGTTTCCGTCATAGCGTACGAATTGAACAGGCGGTATCCGTCCGGAGCGATTTGACGCACCGGTTCGGTACCGATACCGATTCGCTTCAAAGAATTTCCCTTCTTACGGAACAGTTTTATCAGCTTCGGCTGCATATATGTATGGGTTATCCCGTGCCGGTCAATAAAATCAGCCGTCTTGACAGAATCAAGCCGTATATTTTGGGGAACCAAAATACAGCTTGCTCCGCTGCACAGTGCCATGATTGTATCCGCCAGATGTGCCGCAAAAGCAAACGAGTAAACAGCGCCTATCACATCCGTGTTTTGGGGTTCCATGATTCCAAGCTGTCGCCCCATACACTCGCCTATGCTCTTCTGGTCATGAAGCACGCCCTTAGGTCTTCCCGTAGAACCTGAGGTATAGAATACCAATGCCGGCGTTTGTTCCGATACAGGCTCCTTTTGCGGCGGAACAGCATCGAAAGAAATCGCCTTGTGAAAGAATTCCTCGTCGATAATCAGCTTTGCGCCTGAATCCTTGACGGAAAAATCAATGCGTTCCTTTGGATAACCGGAATCCAGAAGGACAGCGCAAAAGCCATAAAGCAGGCAGGCGGTTTCCGCAATAACATAATCAATGGATCTGGGCATGACGATGGCTACAGCGTCTCCGGTACATACTCCTTTAGACCTGAGAAAGCAAAAGATTCTTTCCGCGCTCTTGCGCAGCTGCGGGTACGTGACCACCCGTTCATCATCAAACAGAGCCCGTCCGTTACCTCCAAGCTTTATTCCTTCTTCCAACATTTGAGCAATCGTCATAATAATTATCCCTTTCCGTAAAAGCCGAGATAAAATTGTAGGTGTTACTTTACCGGTCGGTTTTCTGCTCCCCATGTGCAGAGCTGATTGAGCACCTTCATCAACGAATGACCGCGTTCTGTCAAGGTGTACTCAACCTTTGGCGGTATTTCAGGGTACATCTTCCGGTTGATTAAGCCGTCACGCTCCAATTCCTTCAACGTTTGACTAAGCGTTTTATCAGCAGCGTTTCCGAGATAACGGCGCATTTCATTGAAGCGGACAGGCTCGTATTCCATCAGGCAATACAGCACAATGGGTTTGTATTTTCCCGAAATCAAAGAAAGCGTATAGCTGTAACCGGTATCGCTGAATTTTTCTTCCGTTCATAACTTACCTCAAAGTAAGTACCTAACAAAAATGTCAGTACTTGTATTATTTATGATATGATGTTATCATTTTTATTGTAGGAAGTCAATAATATTTAGTGGGCTGGATATTTTCTTCATCCACAGGTATGGTTTCTTGATTTTTTAGTAAAATAGCTCCGTTGCTTTCTACAGTTGCGCCTTTTTCAATGTAATCTTTTACTACATTATAAGGCTTATCTGTTGCAGCAACTGCTTTTAAAATGTCGTTTGTTCCAACATAAATTCTCTTTTTTGTTTCCTGATTTGTATAGCGGTTTTTTGAAGTGATTCTATAAATCCCTTCTTCGGTGTATTCTTCGCCGTCTTTAGCCGGACGATTAAAGCGTGCATCTTCCACAAGCCCGTTTGCGCCTTCATTCAGAACTTCTTTTTTAATATTTATATCCAAATAGCGTGAATTGGCGAAGGCAAATAGTCAAGACTAAACCTGCAAATCGGTGGCTTCTTATGGTTTCTATAAACTTGTCACAATTTGCGACGCTGTAATCAAAGAAAACGAAAATCAAATTACTACCTTCTCCGTCAGATTCAAGGCTTGACGAAGAACCCTCAAAGGTTTATCATAAATATATCACAATATGAGAATTGGTAACAGTATAAAAGCCACGGAGGTCTATCATGAAAAGAACTCTTGCCTACGGCGATTCCAACACATGGGGCTTTGACCCCGAAACATGGGGTTCTGTCCCGATGACATTAGAGCGGTATCCCGAAGATATCCGCTGGACAGGCTTGCTGCAAAAAGCCCTCGGAAAAGACGCGCTGGTACTTGAAGAAGGCTTGTGCGGCAGAACGACCGCTTTTGATGATGAAGAATGTGACGGAAGAAACGGTCTTGCTGCATTGCCGGCGATACTGAAAGCAACGCAGCCGATTGACACGGCAATCATCATGCTGGGCACCAACGACTGCAAAAGTGCATTTCATGCCACGTCAAAAGAGATTACGGCAGGCTTGGAGCTGTGCCTTAAAAAGCTCCTTGATGTTGTTGCCCCTGAAAACATCTTGATGATCTCGCCGCTCCATCTGGAAAAGGCGGCTCTTGATTTTGGCTTTAACGACCGTTCCATTGCGGTGAGCAGAGAGTTGAAGCGGGATTACAAGGAATTGGCGGATAAATACAATACTGCTTTCCTCGCCGCGTCTGATGTCGCTATAGCGAGCAGCTTAGACGGACAGCACTTGACAGAGGAAGGTCACCGCACGCTGTGTGAGGCGGTTTTGAAAAGTATTGTTTCGATGAATTCGAGATAATAATGTTCCTTGCGTTGGTATAAGCGAAATTCTCATTGGAGTTGAAAATGAAAAATTATTATTTTAATAAGTTTAGGAAGCGTAAGACGAATCACAAATGACAAAAGGTCGTGTTTATGTCACTCTCGACAGTGAAGGAAAACCAAAGTTCATTTCCTGCTATGATAATAGCAACAAACGCATAAAACAAATCGATTTGGATAGACCTCACAAAGGCGCCAAACCTGAAGGAGAGTGAATCCATAGATATCCTCCTGCCGTGGAATGTGCCGGATTGCTGCCGTTCTAAAGCTGCTCACTCAACTGAATAAATTATCATCAAATAATCTCATCCGCCACGAATGCCAAAACGGTATCCGTGGCGGATGTTTCTTTATCTTATTTGACGGTTACGATGAAGTCGTATTTCTTCAACAAATTCCTTATTTAAACGCGCTTATTCTGTCTTGAGGTTTTGAAGATTATGAAGTTGTTCGGTGAGCTTTTTGGATTGCTGAACCTTTTGCAGCCACATCATCACCTTCGTCAAAAGATATATGACTGCGATCACTGCGCCGAGAACAATATTAAACAGAGGTTTTTCTATTCCCTCGGGCGGCGTGATAAAGAGCATAACCACTAACTCAATCAGACTGAGCTCTATGATTTGTCTGATGATATACTGCCTGACCGTCGGCTCCTTTTTATAGTATGTTACACAGGTCGGCAGAACACAGCAAGCGGCGATCAAAATGGGGCTGAAAAAATGGTAATAGCGCAGTTCCATATCAGGCTGATAGACTAATCCCATCACAGCGCTGGCGGTCAGTATCAGCGTTACCAAAAAGAAAAATATCTGAACACGCGATATGATAAATTCCTTTACTGTCATTTAGCTATCTCCTTTCAGAGCTTTTTTCAGCGCGGGTACATATTTTCGTGTAATCACAACCTGCTCGCCTGATTGCAGTACCGCTGTGAAGCGGCTGTTCAGCGCGGGCTTTATCGCACTGACTTTCATCAGATTAAGCAGGGTCGACTTTGACACGCGGAGGAAATGCTTTTTGCTCAGCATTTCCTCAAGCTCATATAGCTTTTGCCTTGTTTCGTAAACCTTACTTTTTGTGTAGATAAAGGCTTTATTATCCACCGATTCGATATAGAAGATGTCCGATATGGATATCTCATATTGTCTTTCGTCGGCAATACCCGTAAGTTGCCCCCGGCGGGATTTGACGAAAGCGACGATCTCACGCACCTCTTCGCTTACACTATGGCATTGTATTTCAAGCAGTTCGGGCTTATCACGGTCGATTTTTGTGATCCTTGTTTGCATAATCAATACTGAGCTTTTATATCAAGCGTTCCCTCGTTCTTTAAGTAATAGTCGAACCAGTTAAGAACGATGCTGTTTATTGTGCTTAGTGTTTCATCGTGATTCACATCTCCGCTGCCGAGCATTGAGGCAAGGAACGGAGAAATCAGCGGAAGGTCGGTAAAATCCATATGCTCAACGTCTTTAAATACGACGGTCTTGCTGACCTTTGCGTTATCGGTAATGTATTCATTGACGTAAGGATAACCCTTTTCGCTCTTATACTGTTCTCTATCATTATAGTCCGTTTCCTTTGTAAAATCAAGAACGGGAACAGGGTATGGCTCGCTGTAATACACATTTTTGCCGTTTTCAACGCCCTTGATCTCACCGAGCATTGTGCCGTCAAGATTGATGACCGCGTCTATATCACTGCGCTCTCTTCCTAAAGATACTGCTGTCGCGCCGCCCAAAGAATGACCCATCAAGCCTATTTTTTCAGTATCGGTGTGTTCGAGAACACTGATAATTCCGGTTTGATCATCTGTGTGCCAACTTTCGTCAATCGACTTGTTCCTCTTAGCCGTCTCAATAGTATCAAGTACAAAATTCTCATCGTCAACTCTGAGCTTGAGCCAGCTCTGCGAGATGGTATATACATCCTCGTCGCTTGTGTCTTCATTGATTTTGATAACGTCCTCGATGAAATCCGTGTCGACCGTTACGGTCTTTCCGTCGGTATCAGTAGTAAAGAATGCGTGGTGCGGATGATCGAGGGCTACTACGATGTATCCGTTGCTTGCAAGTTCGGCGTAGGTTGAAAAGTTACTTTGATAATAACCAAACGCGCCGTGAGAGAAGATAACAAGCGGATATTCACCCTCGGCATTCTCGGGATAATAGAAATGCGCGGGTACCTCTCTGTATGAGCCGTCGCTTTCAAACTCGTCAACTCTGTTCTTGTCGACAAAGATCACGCTTGTCTCAATCACCTTGTACTCACCCGTTGTCGGCAATCCGCTGTAGTTGGTGAAGATAAACGCGGGAACGAGCGAGAAGGCGATCAGAACCACGGATAGCACGCAGCTGATGACCGTTACCGGCTTTTTTCTCAGCCCGTTGGCTCTCTTTCGCATGACGAGCCAGACGATACCTGCAATCAACAGACGAACTGCCAAAACAATCAGTGCTCCGAAAAAACGCCACTTCATATTGACCGTCGGAATGAGGATCATGCCAAGCAGCAAACCCACCTCGGCGGTTCTGATGATCGCACGGTTTCTCCGCCATGCGACTTTCTCACGGAATTTGGTGAATGTCAAAACGACCAGTGCGATTTCTGCCAATGTGAATAAGATGAAAAAAATAATGCCCATAATCAATCTTCCTTTCGGGGTTGTTATGGGCATAGTATAGCTTGTTATTTTAATTTTGAAAATAGATTTTGCGGTAAGGTGCAAAAATCGACAGTAAGATGCAGAACCGTATTATTTTTTATAGGTCAATTCCTTTAACTGCCATTCCGGTTTTTCTTTATTCCCTTTTTTAACACCGCTTTGGACAACCTGACCGGTTGCGGTATCGACCCAGAAAAGCCCCGTCCAAGCCCAAGAGAACATGGTGAGTACCAGACTGATTTTAATGCAGGAATAGGTTTTGTCATCAATACTCACTTTCTCGGTACCGATCTTCTTGGCTGCGAATTCGCCGAGCGACATTGCGCCGCGGTTATCGCCTGTGCCAATCGGATAGAAAAGGATCTCGTCGAGCTTCGAATCAGCAAAAGCAGGGAAGCACATATCCATCATTTGATACCATAAGCCGTCGCCGATCTGAAAGCTCTTGTCCTGCGGCTTGCCCTTAAAGCTGCCTGTCATCTTGATCACGCCGTTTTCCTTAACGGCATTGATTTCGGTGTTGTCGGACGGACGGTTATATACCCATTTTATTGCCGAAAGGCTGCGATCAACCGTGAATTCTTCCTCCGCCCATTTTTCACCGTTTTTATATGTGATTTGTGTGATGAGCTGCTCGCTCTCGTAACGGTCATAATTGATCACACGGCGCTGCTTGCCGTCCGTGCTGACATACTCGGCGGAAACCAAGCCCTCGGGGTAGGTATAGTCGGGAATATCAAAGGACTGAATGGGCTTTTGCGAATAGACAACCTTGCCCTTCAGGAAAACTCTGTCGATAAACTTGATGTTGGAGATATTCTCGGCAGGATTTTTCTCCAGCAGAATTAAATCCGCCTCCATACCGCGCTTGACCTGACCCTTTCTGTCGTCGATTCCGAGATGCTCCGCGCCGTTTTTGGTGGCAAGCACGATAGCCTGCATGGGCGTCAGTCCCGCTTCGACATAGTAAGCAAGTTCCTTATGCTCGACTTCGCCTGTCATTTGCTCGAACATATTATCAGTGCCCATGGCAATCGGGATACCGGCGTCATACAATACCTTGAGATTGTGAACGCTGTGCTCCATTCTCGCCGGGTCTTTCTCGTATGTCATGGCGTTGACTGTGGGAACAAACCGCGCGCCCGATTTCTTCCAGAGCGCGACGATCGGATCATCGGGTTCAATATCTCTGTCAAGAATGCCGTGCTCTATGCCGTATATACCCGCTTCAAGCAGTTCCCTTACGTCGTCATAATAAAAAACATGAGCGGTAGAGTTCAGTCCGTTTTCCTTGCCTTCGCGGATAATCTGCTTCATTAGCTCCTTGTCTATCTTTTGAATGGTTAGCTTATTATCAAAATACCAGTAGTCGCCGCCTTGATAGGTGAATTTCAGAAAATCCACGCCCGCTTCTTTGAGCTCTTTAATGCCTGCGGAAACCTGCTCGGGAGTATTGACCTCAATCGCCATCTCAGACCTTGCCCATTCGCTGTTGGAGCCGAGAGTATTGGAAGGATGTCCGTTGGGAGCCGTAAAGTTCGGGCCTACGATCAATAACTCGGGCCCCTGGAACTCTCCCAATCTGATTTTATCACGGAGCTTATAAATAAAATGCTTCGGTGCGTCTAGATCCTTGATAGTCGTTATGCCGTAAGGCAGCACATTTTCATTGAAAATCTGCGGCATTTTTTCGTCCAGAAAAACGTCGCTTTCCTCTTCATTGTGACAGGAAAAGCCGCCCTGAATATGAATATGGCTGTCAATCAGACCCGGCATGAGTGTTTTTCCCGATCCGTCAATCATCTGCACGTTTTTCTTTTGGATGGGCTGCGCGGAGATCTCCTCAATCAAGCCGTTTTTGATATAGACGTTCTGATGCTCCTGCTCTGTTCCGTCACCGACGATGACATGAACGTCATTGATTATATACTCGTCCTTTTTATTCTTTTTTGGACGGGTTAAGAATTTGATCAATAAAAAAACTAAAATACCGGTTCCGAGAACCATTTGAATAAATCCGATAAGCGGAATACCGAATATACTGGGCATATCTTTTTGCTCCTTTATTATTTGCCGAAAATTTTTCCGAAGAAATCGGAAAATTGATTCTTTGGCGGTATCGCCATTCCCTGATCCTTGTCGCCTAAAATAATCAAGGTATCTCCGGGTTTGATGTCAAAAACATCTCTCGCTTCCTTTGGAAGAACAATCTGTCCTTTTGTGCCGACGGTGACCGTCCACGCGTACTTGCCCTCAGACTTAGCCACATTATCACTCCTTCTAAAAAGTATGTTTTGTTAAACTTAACATACTTATGATAACAAAAACCCCTTCCTTTGTCAAGCACATTTTTATACAAATGAAAAAAGCAAGTTCGCTGCGGATTACGCCAATTATATGGATTATGACACAGTTTATCATAGAGCACCCTAAGAGAAAGAGGCTTTACCGTGCTTAAACTGATTCAATATGAAGGTAAACCGCATTCAAAGCTGAGCTTCAAATATGTTCAGCTTTTACCGTTGTACTAAGGTAGTTTAAAACAGCGTGCAAGTAGTGATTCCCTCACCGCTTGCACGCTGTAATTATGCCCATTTTTCAATTTCCTGCTTCAAAATCTCCTCCGCGTCGTTGCCGGTGATGTCGAGCATTTCGGCTTTTACCAAATGCGTGGTAGGAATACCGAAAAAATGCTTTGCAAGACTTTCAACATAGCCGTAGCTGTAGGTCGGGTCATAGGGACCGCCTGCGGTGGTGACATAATAGAGCTCCTTCGCCCTGCATAAGCCGCGCGGTAACCCGTTCTCGTCATATTCGGAGACGATTCCCGTTATATAGATGTTTTCAAAATATGTTTTCAGCACAGCCGGAAAGGAAAGATCCCAATACGGCGCGGCGATCACGATCGTGTCGGCAGAAGCGAATTGCTTAGCATATTCAAACATTCTGTCGCTGTAATCGCCGCTCTCAATCAGCGCGGTTCTTTTTTTAAGCGTTTCCTTGTCAAGCGGCTTGAGGTTTTCTTCATAGAGCTTTCGTTCCGTAAAATTGCCGCCGAGCTTTTGCAGAACCGCTCTTGCCAGTTTGTTTGTTCTGGATTCTTTTCTGACGCAGCAGTTGATGTAAAGTGTCATTCAGATACCTCCCTGTATTCCTCCAAAAGATTGTAAATCCCGTCCTCGGAAAGTAGACCGCGTTTTAAGTTTTTCGGGAGCAGCCCGGCTTTGTCGTTCTCAAAGTCCTTTCGCCATTTTACGCTTTCGTAATACGTTTTCAATTCGCTGACCAAGTATTTCAGCCTGTCTGAGTTCTCATCGGCGCATAACAATTGCCGAGCCTCATTTAGATAGCTTTCGTATTTCTTGATCCGCGCAATTTGAGGTGTTTGCCAAATATAAAAGCCTGATTCGGATACTGCCTTCCGAAGCAGCGAAAGGATTTCCTTTGTCGGATGATAGACGGTTATGTATAAATCCTCCGCCTGCAGAGAAATCAGTGTATCCTCCTCGGGTATCAGCAAATCCACACATGAAACGGTCACGGCGATTGCCAAAAGTCACGGCAAAACCTCGGCTCAGATCATACTGCGCTGGCATTTGCAGGCAGGCTATATCGCCATTCCCGGTTCATCCAATCCCGACTATATCGCCGAGAATTACCGTATTTTTGACTTTGAGCTGACAGATGATGAAATGCGGCAGATCGCGGCGGTCAATAAAAATCAACGCTATGAGAATTGGTGACCGCATTTTCAAGCGCAAGAGATAATTTGCCGTTTAACTGTTATAGCTATATAGCATAAGAGTGTGCAGGCAGTTTAGTTGATCAACTGCCGTCACGCTCTTTTTGTTGTTATTATGGTTGTTGAAATTCATTCTACCGGTCGGTTTTCTGTTCCCCATGTGCATAACTGATCCAGTACCTTCATTAATGAATGACCGCGTTCTGTCAAGGTGTATTCGACCTTTGGCGGTATCTCCGGGTACATCTTTCGATTGATCAAGCCGTCACGTTCCAATTCCTTCAATGTTTGACTCAGCGTTTTGTCAGCCGCGTTACCGAGATATCGGCGCATTTCATTGAAGCGTACAGGTTCGTACTCCATTAAGCAGTAAAGAACAAAGACAGTGTGTAGCTGTATCCGGTATCGCTGAATTTTTCTTCCGATAATTTTCTTCCGTTCATAACTTACCTCAAAGTAAGTACCTAACAAAAATGCCAGTACTTGTGTTCTTTATGATGTAATGTTATCATTTTAGTTGTAAGAAGTCAATATTATTTTTACTATCAAACCCGGAGGTTATTATGATGAAAAAAGTGCTTGCTTTATTGATGTCGATCGCCCTTGTTGTTTCGCTCGCTGCCTGCGGCGGAAATATCGGCACATCAAAAGAAGGATCCAACAGCAGTAAAACCGTTGAAACCCCTGCTGCAAGCGGCAAATCGATTGTAGTATATTTTTCTCGGACAGGAGAGCAGGATAAGGTCGGCGTAATCGAGAAAGGAAATACAAAGATCGTTGCCGAGATAATCGCCGAAAAGGTCGGCACCGATACCTTTGAGATCGTACCGAAAAACGATAATTATCCGATGACATTTGACGCGCTTTGTGATGTTGCAAAAGAGGAACAGAGCAATAACGCACGTCCTGAGATAAAGGATACCGTTAAAGACTTTGACACCTACGATACCATTTATCTCGGATATCCGATCTGGTGGACAGACCTGCCGATGATTTGCTACACATTCCTTGAAAGCTACGACTTTAACGGCAAGACTATCGTTCCGTTCTGTACGCACGAAGGCTCTGCCGACGCGGACACTCAGAAAATGATTCAGGACGCTGTTCCCAAAGCCACGGTAAAGGAAGTTTTAGCTATTCGCGGTCAGGACGCTCAGAATAATCAGGATGAAGTAAAGAAGCAAATTGAAGACTGGTTGAAATGATCCGGAGGATATGATATGAAGATTTTTATTGTAGGAGCAACAGGAAGAGTTGCCAAGTGTGTCATTGATAATTTAACTGCCGAAGGTCATATCGTTTACTGCGGAAGCCGTCACGTCGAAAATGTTACTGAAACGGAATTGATAAAGCCCGTCTTTTTTGATTTGCATTTCAACAAAAACGAAATGGCGGAAATCATAAAAGATATGGACGCTGTGTATTTTCTTGCCGGTTCGCGCGGAAAAGACCTATTGCAGACAGACGCCTTCGGCGCGGTTAAGCTGATGCAGGCGTGTGAGCAGGTCGGAGTCAGGCGTTTTGTGATACTCAGTTCTATTTTCGCTTTAGAGCCTGAGAAATGGGCTGAGGAAGAATCTCTGCAAAACATCACAAATTACAATATCGCCAAGTTCTTTGCCGACAATTATCTTGTAACGAACACCGATCTTGACTATACGATCGTCCAGCCGAGCGTTCTCAAAGAGGAAGAAGGCACAGACAAAATCGAAATCAATCCCGAGCACGACGGCAGCAACCCGATCCCCGATGTGGCAAAGGTGCTGTCAAGTGTTCTGACAATGGAAAACACCTACAAAAAGGTCATTAAAATGCGTTCAGGTGATACGCCTATCGCCGGCGCGTTATCAAATATTTAAGCGAGGTAATGAAAATGAAAAAATCTTTAGGTTCCTTCCCGGGCGTTTATCCGATGCCTGTACTGATGGTAGCCGCATACGATGAAAACGGCAGGGTGAATGTGATGAACGCCGCGTGGGGTATGATCTGCGCTATGGATAAGATCGCGCTGTTCATAGATGAGGATCACAAGACCACACAGAATCTGCTGAAAACAAAAGCCTTCACCGTAAGCATCGCCGACAAGGAGCATATGGACGTTGCGGATTTCTTCGGGATCGCCACAGGCAACAAGATGGCTGACAAGTTTGAGAGAACAGGCTATCACGCAGTAAAAAGCGATGTTGTCAACGCACCGGTTATCGATGAATTCCCCTATGTAATGGAATGTGAGCTTGCCGAGGTGATCAACACCGAGAATATGTACGCGATCGTCGGCAAGATCGTCGATACAAAAGCCGAAGAAAGCATCCTTGACGAAAATGATAAGGTCGAGGTCGAAAAGCTGCAGGCTCTTATCTTCGACCAGTTTAAGCACGGCTACTATGTCAGCGGCGACAAGGCCGGCAAGGCGTGGAACGCAGGCAAGGATTTGATGAAATAATCTCCCGAAAATAAACCAACAGCTTCCGCAGAAAGTTTGCGGAAGCTGTTATGTATATCAGGTATTTACCAACGCCGCGCCCTTTTGGAACGCCTTTTGACATTCAAGGGGAAACACGGTTTCATGGCGGCGCTGTTTTTCTTCGGGATTGAACATCGTCCATTCCCAGTCGGTTTTGCTGTAGTCCTTAAGCTGTAGAGTGTTGCCGCTGATAAGAGTTTCGGTAGGACCGATAAAGCGGCTCAGCGTTTGCTGATAATTTTGAACCAAATGATGATACATCGTGTCGGGCGCGTTGCTCGTCATAATCAGCAAAACAGGAATCTGCCGCTCGTTGCAGCAGGGCGTTTCGAGATTGTATGTCAAATTCTGAAAAATCAAACGCTCATACAACGCGCGGAATGAAGCCGTCATCTCGGAAAGATAATTCGGTGAGCCGATAATCAAGCCGTCCGCCTCGCGAATCGCGCCAAGCACAGGTTTAAGACCGTCGCGCAAAACGCAGCTGCCCTTGTGAGCTTCCTTTTTACAGCCGAAGCATGACACACAGCCGGTGTATTTTTCCAAGCGGAACAAATCGAATTTCTGCACCTCCGCTCCTTGCGCCTGAGCACCCTTTACCGCTTCGTTAATCAAGGTGTCGGTGTTCCAGCCCTTTCGCGGTCCCGCGTTGACCGCCACAATCTTTTTGCTCATTTCAAAACCTCTTTCCGTGATTTGATCTGTTTTTATCATAGCATAATAGGTTGCAAAATTCCAGAGAATTTTGTTAAAAACCATTGACTTCAATTTGCCTGTGTGATAAACTGAAAACAGCAAATAGGCGTAGTATTTTAAATTTAACGCATTGTTTTCAGTTGTTTATTACCGTTTATGCAAGTGAACCTTAGTAAACACAGGTTGACAAAGATTTGAATTTAATTTACCTTGTCTGACAAAGCTTTGCTTTCCCGGGGAGCAGTGCACCTTGTCAGCATTTTACGCCTTTTTGTAAATTTACAGAAAGGTGATTTTTTATGTGTGAAATGAATTATGCAGAAATCGAAAACCAAATAGGCTATACCTTCACAAACAGAGAATTGTTAAAACAGGCGTTCACTCGGCGCTCCTATTCACAGGAGCACGGCGGAGAAAACAATGAGGTTTTAGAGTTTTACGGCGACAAGGTTTTGGAATTTATTGTAGGCAAATTGTTCTCGGAATGGTTTGGAAAGATACAAGAGCACAACAGACAACAGACAAGAAACGGTATACTCATTATTAATCGGTTTGAGCCGGATGGTGAATATCATTCTGATTACAATGAAGGAAAATTAACAGAATTTAGAAAATTGCTTGTAAGCCGGCAAACACTTGCACAAAGAATCTATGATTTAGATTTAGAGCCTTATCTTCAACTCGGAAAAGGCGACGAGAAGAACGGTGTCCGTGACAAAGATTCGGTCAAAGAGGATTTGTTTGAGGCGATACTCGGAGCGGTTGCGATTGATTCAAAGTGGGATATCAAAAAGATGCAGGACGCAGTTGAAGTAATGCTCTGTCCTGGTCAGTTTTTGTTTGATGAAAATCATGTAGAGGATATAACCCGATGGACAATAGATGAATATGGTTGTGTGCCGAAAACCTGCTTTGATTGCTATCGACATCCTTATTTACTTTTGAGTGCTCCATCCAGGTATTTCAATGCTTATTGTGATTGTTATTTGACGCTTGGTGAATACAGATATTCGTTTCATGCTACCGGGAAATCGCAAGCGGAAGCGAGAGATAATGTATTCCGGTTTGCGTACCAACATCTCAAAGAGAAAGGCTTGCTCCATTCCATCAAAGACGAAATCGAAGAACCAAGCGAATCAATGGCAATCAATCAGCTTGAAATACTTGCGCGCCGGGATTATTTTGATTTGCCCGAGTATAAATATACGGAAAGTCATGACAAAAACGGCAATCCGAAATGGCAAGTAACATGTATGATTGACGACTTCGATAAGGTGTTCAACGCAACATCAACTTCAAAAAAAACAGCAAAGAAAAAAGCAGCGTTCAAAATGCTGAACTATATTTTGGAAAATTACGACGAGGAGGAATAACTATGTTTTTTGATATTTTTAATGGCAAATTCGGTTTTGAGATGTCAGATAATTTGGGTATGGATTCCGACGGCAACATGATGATGCGCGTGGGCGACAATATGGCGATGGACATGGACTCGGGCGAAATGCATATGGTATCCGGTTGGGATGACGATGATGATGACAATGATAATTTTGGATTCAATTCGTCGTGGAATGATGACGACGATTGGTAAAAATCCATAAGTACAAACAGAGCGTGTCGGCGGTTTATCTGCCTGCACACTCTTTTACTTTTTTCAACCAAAAATCAAGTTCGAAAGATTTATTAATTTTGCTCCAACCCTTTCCGCGTATCGAAGCGTTTGATACGCGCCGCCGCTCTTAAGCGTAACGCAGAAAACGCAAAAATCGGAACGGTCAACCAATGCTCGGTTTCTTATTTGAATAGCCGATTTCGGATGAGCGTTGGCAGATTGTTCGCAAACCTCAATAGAATCGTAGTAGTTATCATAACTTTCTTTATTCTTGAGATAATCCGCTTTCAGATAAGGCATAACCCAGGTGACGGAGCAGTTTGCCGAATCAAATCGCTTTTTGCAACGAAGGATTGCAGAGGTTACTAGGAGATCAAACTCGCCTTCGCGCCCGACGAGGAACTCAACATATTCGTGCTCATTGAGCAGCTTGTCAACAAGCGCTTCGACTTTTTGCTCAACTGCCGTAAATTTATCTACTTGCCTATGCCCGAAAAAACATACCGTATAAATTGAAAACATAACAATCTCCTTTGTGGGATATATCGTAAATTATAACACATATTATTAATAATTGCGATATATCCCACACGATTTATCGCACATTTTTGTAGAATTAAATTACGATAAATCGCAAAGGAGAAGGCTATGAGAACAAAAGAAGCTGTCGCGCAGCGCATTTTGGAGCTGTGCCGTGAGAGAAACATCGCTGTCAATGCCCTTGCAAATATTTCAGGCGTTTCGCCGTCAACCATATACAGTATGCTCAACCAAAAGAGCCAGAACCCGGGCGTGGTGTCTATCAAGAAACTATGCGACGGTTTTGAAATCACCGTCCGAGAGTTCTTCGACAGCCCGTTGTTTGATGAAACAGAACAGGAAATAAAGTAAAATGAGCTATCCGATACATTTCGGGTAGCTCATTTTTTGCGACAAAAGACTTTAAATTGCCCTGTGTGCGATTTGTTGGAGATAAGCGAGAAAACACTTATTCAACACAACTCTTCGCACCGTTTTTGAACGTTTTTCACAGTTTGATGGAACGACAGCCTGATATGAAAGACCATGGCTCAAATATGTATTTGCATATAGCATTTTCCCATTTTACTATTGCTTATAATCACATTGTGTGAGAGAAGCAAGAGATATAATTTACATACTTAATTATCAGTTTATTATATTAGCGCTTTAATGTAGAAATAATTATGTAAAAAATTTCAAGAAATTTTTAATATTTATAAATATATATGATATATAATATGTAAAAAGATTTATAAAACAATATGTAGATTCACATAAAATGACATGATATAATTAAAATAGAAAAAGCGAGGAGGTGTGCATGTGTTTTTTGCATTAAGCGCAGCGACGATTGCTACATGGGAAACTATCGGCTTGATTTGTTCTCTTGCAGGCAGCGTCGTGTCACTTGGCGGCGCAGTTTACAGAGCGGCTAAGAAAGACAATGATTTAGAGAAGAGCAAAACGAACACACTTCAAGCAACAAATAGTGAAAGAAATCAGAAAGAAACTAAAAAAGGCACACCTGAGCAAGCTATACGCGAGAAACGCACAGCGAATGT
>Ga0310695_10003907_pt1 | contig 28401 bp, 25 predicted proteins | sample RumenRJG_04DNA_FD_203882 | JGI IMG/M metagenome (GOLD analysis project Ga0310695, IMG submission 203882) | Bovine rumen microbial communities from Lethbridge, Alberta, Canada - RJG_04 (v2) (version 2) | ecosystem: Host-associated > Mammals > Digestive system > Stomach > Rumen | place: Canada... | reverse complement strand
CTACAGCAACGGCTGCAGCAGCAGGCTCAATTCCATACTCGTCCTTCAGGACTGTTGCCAACTCGTTTACTTCTTTTACAGTAAGGTTTACCAACTCTTCTGCAATAGCTTTAATATCTGCCATTTTATTTAAAATTTTAATTGTTTTTAATGTTAATGTTACTTATTCGCTTATTTGTTACGCTCAGCGATAGCGTCAAGCAGTCCATGAATCTTGCCACCAGCATTCAAGCCAGAAACAACATTCTTGATTGGAGACTGGAGCAGTGCTACAACCTCTGCAATCAGTTCGTTCTTGCTCTTGATAGCTACGAGCTCCTCAAGCTTGTCAGCACCAACGAAGAAGCTTTCCTCAGCATATGCACCCTTCAGGGCGGGGATACCTTCCTTCTTGTACTCTTTGAGCAGTTTAGCAGGCACGTTAGCTGTCTGTGTGAACATAACAGCTGTGTTACCCTTCAAGCAATCATACAATGGAGTGAAGTCAATCTCAGAAGCCTCAAATGCCTTATGGAGAAGTGTATTCTTCACCATCAGCAACTTAATCTCATTTTTGAAGCACTTACCACGGAGCTCGCTAGTCTTAGCAGCATCCAGACCGGTAAGGTCAACAAGATAGAAATGAGGGAACTCCTTCAGTTTCTCTCCGAGTTCTACGATGATAGTATCTTTTAATTCCTTTTTCATTTGTCTAATCTTTTAACGAGTTATTCAACTGATTTAGGATCTACCTTGATACCCATACTCATAGTGCTTGAGAGGAAAATACTCTTGATGTATGTACCCTTTGCAGCAGCAGGCTTCAGCTTGATAATGGTAGAGATGAACTCCTTAGCATTCTCAAAGATCTGATCAGCAGTGAAGGTAACCTTACCGATTGATGTATGCACGATACCGGCTTTATCAACCTTAAAGTCAATCTTACCCTGCTTAACCTCCTTAACTGCCTTAGCAACATCCATAGTAACAGTACCGCTCTTTGGGTTAGGCATCAGGCCACGGGGACCGAGCACACGGCCGAGAGGACCGAGTTTACCCATACAAGACGGCATCGTGATGATAACATCAACATCTGTCCAACCGCCCTTGATCTTTTCGATATACTCGTCAAGACCAACATAGTCAGCGCCTGCTTCTTTTGCAGCAGCCTCCTGATCAGGAGTACAGAGAGCGAGCACACGTGTAACCTTACCAGTTCCGTTCGGCAGCGAAACAACGCCACGAACCATCTGGTTAGCCTTACGTGGGTCAACGCCCAAGCGTACATCGATATCGACTGAAGCCTCAAACTTGGTGGTGGTAATTTCCTTCACCAATGCAGCGGCTTCTTTCAAAGAGTATGCTTTCCCTGCTTCAACCTTATCAGCTACCAACTTTTGATTTTTTGTCAGTTTACTCATTGTCTTAATTGAAGTTATTAATTATTTACCAGGGAACTCCCCTTCTACAGTGATACCCATACTACGCGCTGTACCCGCAATCAGCTTCATGGCTGACTCAACGGTAAAGCAGTTCAAGTCCTTCATCTTATCCTCTGCAATAGCACGAACCTGGTCCCAAGTTACCTTGGCTACCTTCTTACGGTTTGGCTCAGCGCTACCGCTCTTCACCTTAGCAGCCTCCTTGAGCTGAACAGCTGCGGGAGGAGTCTTCAGTTCGAAAGAGAATGACTTGTCAGTGTAGTAAGTGATAACAACAGGAATAATCTTTCCTGCCTTATCCTGGGTTCTGGCGTTGAACTCTTTGCAGAATCCCATGATGTTAATACCCTTAGAACCCAGAGCAGGTCCTACTGGGGGCGAGGGATTTGCAGCGCCACCTTTAATCTGTAATTTGATTAATCCAGCAACTTCTTTAGCCATTTCTGTTTTGTAATTTATTGAATTGTTATATAAGTCTTAAGAGTGGAAGCCTCTTGCGACCGTATATATAGAATCGGCGTACCGTAACAATTACGCCCTATTCCTTCTCTACTTGATTGTACCCAAGCTCCAAAGGAGTCTTGCGTCCAAAGATCTTCACCATCACCTTCAGCTTGCGCTTCTCGGCATTCACCTCTTCGATAACACCACTGAAACCGCTGAAAGGTCCATCAGTAACCTTAACTGCCTCATCTACCAAGAATGGAGCTGATACCTCTTCGCTTGTGATAACCGTCTCCTCAGCCGTACCGAGAATTCGATTGATATCAGCCTGCTTTACAGGAGTAGGGTTATCCAAACCACCCAGGAACCCCAGCACATTTGGCAAGAAGCGCAATGTATGGGCCATCTCTCCCTGAAGGTTTGCCTCAACAATAATATAACCTGGCAAGAAGAGTTTCTCCTTTACCACGCGCTTACCATTGCGAAGCTGAGCATATTTCTCAGTAGGCAACAAGATCTGGCCAACATTGGCAGCAAGCATAGTGTCACGCTTCATGAGAGCCTCAAGGTATTCCTTTACCTTATGCTCTTTTCCGCTGACAGCACGAAGCACATACCATTTCATTCCTGACTGAGCCATCCTCTTATGCAAACATTATCCCGGATAAACCAGGCTCATTACTGACTTAAATACAAAATCCATTGCCCATACCACCAAAGCAATAATCAGCGAAGCGGAAAGTACTACCACTGCGCTATGAGTTAATTCCTTACGTGTAGGCCAAGTTGTCTTATGTGCAAGCTCGTCATAGCAAGCCTTGCAATAATTAATTACCTTCTTAAACATCTTCTGTTATTTTTAGCACGGGAAGGAGGACTCGAACCCACGACCCTCGGTTTTGGAGACCGATGCTCTACCAACTGAGCTATTCCCGTAAATAAATCCCCGCCACCGCAGTAACGGGGATTCTATTATCGAATCTTTAGATTAGTCCTCGTAAACCTCTGTGATCTGACCAGAACCTACTGTGCGACCACCCTCACGGATAGCGAAACGCAGACCTGGGTTCAGAGCTACAGCGTAGATCAGCTCAACCTGAATCTCTACGTTATCACCAGGCATTACCATCTCAACACCTGCAGGCAGAGTGATCTCACCTGTGCAGTCCATTGTGCGGAGATAGAACTGTGGACGATACTTGTTTCCGAATGGAGTGTGACGACCACCCTCTTCCTTCTTCAGAACGTAGATAGAAGCCTTGAACTTCTTGAATGGCTTGATCTGACCTGGGTGGCAGAGTACCATACCACGCTTGATCTCGTTCTTGTCGATACCACGGAGCAGCAGACCTACGTTATCACCAGCCTGACCCTCATCCAGGATCTTACGGAACATCTCAACACCAGTTACAACTGACTTCTTGTCCTCACCGAGACCGAGCAGCTCAACCTCATCACCTACGTGGATAACACCAGTCTCGATACGACCAGTAGCAACTGTACCACGACCTGTGATTGAGAATACGTCCTCAACAGGCATCAGGAAGGGCTTGTCGGTAGCACGAGGAGGCTCCTGGATCCAAGTGTCGCAGGTATCCATCAACTCCATCACCTTCTGCTCCCACTTCTCAACGCCGTTCAGAGCACCGAGGGCAGAGCCACGGATAATAGGAGTATCATCCTCGAACTCATACTGCTCCAGAATCTCGCGGACCTCCATCTCAACGAGCTCCAGCATCTCCTCATCCTCAACCATATCGCACTTGTTCAGGAACACCACCAGACGGGGAACGTTCACCTGACGAGCGAGCAGAACGTGCTCACGTGTCTGAGGCATAGGACCGTCAGTAGCAGCTACAACAAGGATAGCACCATCCATCTGAGCAGCACCAGTTACCATGTTCTTCACATAGTCAGCGTGGCCCGGGCAGTCAACGTGAGCATAGTGACGCTTAGCAGTCTCATACTCAACGTGAGCGGTGTTAATAGTGATACCGCGCTCCTTCTCCTCAGGAGCGTTGTCAATCTGATCGAATGACTTAACCTCAGAGAGACCCTGCTTTGCCAGAACGGTGGTAATAGCAGCTGTCAGAGTTGTCTTACCGTGGTCAACGTGACCGATAGTACCAATGTTTACGTGCGGTTTGGTGCGCACAAATTGCTCTTTTGCCATTTTGTTTGTTTATTAAATGTTTATATATTACGAATTTTCAGTCTCCTCCTAACAAATCAAGAGAGCTGTAACTGAGAGTTGAACTCAGGACCTCTTCCTTACCAAGGAAGTGCTCTACCACTGAGCTATTACAGCGAGTTTAGAGCGGAAAACGGGGCTCAAACCCGCGACCCCCAGCTTGGAAGGCTAGTGCTCTATCGACTGAGCTATTTCCGCAAAGCGTCTCTTGGAGTGGGTGCTGATGGATTCGAACCACCGAAGTCGAAAGACAGCAGATTTACAGTCTGCCCCATTTGGCCACTCTGGAAAACACCCAAGCCTAAAGCTCTTGCGAGCCTGTCTCCTCCTTTTTGAGCCTGAGGATAATTGGCTTTCGCCTACCCTCCGATTCTCTTCGAGCCTCTTGTCGGATTCGAACCAACGACCCCGAGATTACAAATCACGTGCTCTGGCCAACTGAGCTAAAGAGGCTTTTCTAAGCAGCCGTTCTCTGTTTCAGATTTACGACCTGTCGGAAAACGGCTGCAAAGTTACGACTTATTTTTGAATTACCAAAACTTTTTCGAGTTTTTTTTATCTATCTCTTAATTTTTCCTTGAATTTCTGCAGTTGAGCCCGCATTGTATCGACGCAAAGATCGATTCCTTCCTCAAAAGTGTCACTTGTCTTCTCTACGAAAAGAGTGCTCCCCGGAACGGCAGCACTAAGGCTGACTTCCTTGTTTTGAGCGGTAGCTGGCTTTACAACTTTCAATTGCACCTCTACTTTCTGTATATCTTCAAAAGACTTTTCTAACTTGGCGACCTTCTTTTCGATGTACGCCTCTAATTTCTCGGTAGCGTCGAAATGAATCGACTTAATCTTAATCTCCATAGTTACCTCCTATTTTTAAATAGTTATTAAAAAGGTTTAAGCTCTCGGATGAGCTTCTTTATAAATTCGTTTTAGTTGCTCGAACGTGGTATGGGTGTAGATTTCTGTTGTACTAACACTCTCATGACCCAGCAGGTTCTTGATCGACTCCAAACCTGCACCATTATTCAGCATGGCGGTGGCGAAGGTATGACGTAACACATGAGGTGAACGCTTTTTTAGCGAAGTCACCATCGTCAGGTACTTACGTACGATTTGATAAACCTGATTATCAGTCATCCGCTTTCCCTTGTCGTCAAGAAACAAAGCATCGTCGGCATCACCATAATGATCATTCCTCATATCCACATATTGGCTTAGTGCCTCAGACAGCTCTTTGCCAAACGGGACAATACGTTGCTTGTTCCTTTTTCCTGTCACCTTCAACTGCCCTGCCCGGAAATCTACATCAGCCCTATCGAGCCCTACAAGTTCCGAGCGTCTCAAACCAGCTTCATAGAATAATATTAAAATGGTACGCGCACGTACATCTTTTATATTATCACTCCACTCCAGCTGATCCAGCAGTCTATCCATCTCCCCCTCGCGAAGGAACTGTGGCAACGGCTTATGCTTCTTAGGACCTGTCACAGCATGGGCAGGATCCTTCTTAACCAGTTCTCTTTTTAGGGCAAAGCGATAAAAGGAACGCAAAGCACTCAACTTTTTGTTAATCGTTGAAGCAGTGTTTCCTTTATCCATCAGACTTTCCATCCAATCACGGATCAAATCGGTATCAACCGTCTCTAAAGAAAGTCCGGTATCCCTAAAACTTATATACGATTCAAACTCCCTAAGGCCTTCCTCGTATGTCTGCACCGTTTGCGGAGAAGAGTTCCGCTCGTAGCGCAGGTAGTTCAGAAACTGGTCAATCATCATAAAAACGCCACCAACTGGTATTCGGCTACGAATTTACGGAAATATTTCGAAACTACCAAATTTTCGGGGAACTTTTTTATTCCTCGTTTGTACGAAGCTGCTGTACGTAAACGGCGTGCTCCATCTTAAGGCGCTTCAGTACAGATGGCTTATCAAACTGCTGACGACGACGCAGTTCCTTAACAACACCTGTCTTCTCGAACTTTCTCTTAAACTTCTTGAGGGCCTTCTCAATGTTTTCGCCTTCTTTTACTGGTACAATAATCATTGCTTTTGTTTTTAAAATTTTATGTTAAACTTAATGCTTCGGGCACAGGTGCCACGAAAAGCGGGTGCAAAGTTACTGCTTTTTTAGAAATCCAGCAAGTTTTTAGCCTATTTTTATTAATTAGAAGGCCATTTTTTCTATTAAAGTGGTTCACAAGCCCTTCTAAGCCACTCTTTTTCGTCAAAATCGAGGTATGGAGAAAGCTTTTCAAAGACATGCTGATGATAGTCGTCGAGCCAATCGATTTCTTCCTGAAGAAGCAGTTCCTTGATAATCGGTGTCTTGTCGATAGGACAGAGGGTAAGCGACTCGAACTGGAGGAACTTGCCAAACTCTGTTTCCTTATAAGGTATAACCAGAAGTGTGTTTTCAATACGCACGCCAAACTTACCTGCAAGGTAAATACCTGGTTCGTCAGTAACCGTCATACCAGCAACGAAGGGAGCCGGTTTCCATTCCATGCGAAACTGATGGGGACCTTCGTGAACATTCAGATAGGTTCCCACACCATGACCCGTACCATGCAGATAGTTCAGTCCCTCGCGCCAAAGGGCTTGTCGAGCCAGAACGTCCATCTGAGTGCCACTGGCGCCAGAAGGGAATTTGCAGAGTTCTATCTGAATATGACCTTTCAGCACCAAGGTGTAGACACGTTTCTGTTCCTCAGTGAGTGGTCCAAGAGCAATGGTACGCGTTATATCAGTGGTTCCATCAAGATACTGCGCACCACTATCAAGCAACAAGAAACCTTCAGGTTTCAGAGGTGCATTCGTTTCTGGTGTTGCCTCATAATGCACAATAGCCCCATGCGACTGATAACCTGCTATCGTATCAAAAGAGATTCCCCTGAATAATGGCTGTTCTGCACGTAGAGACGTAAGTTTCTCATCGACAGACATTTCCGTCTGTCCGCCAGCTTCAACAGCAGGCATCAACCACTTCAAAAACTTCACCATCGCGATGCCGTCTTTCAGCATCGCGGACTTAAAACCCGCAATCTCTGTGGGATTCTTGATGGTTTTCATGCGCTTGACGGGCGACTCGTCTTCGATAATCTCGCGAATAACCTGTTTGTAAAGCGTATAATTCACCTCATCAGGATCGAGCAGGATATTGTACTCGAAATAATCTTTCAGCCCCTTTTTCACATCCTCGTAAGGAGCGACACCAATACCCTCGGCTTTAAGATAAGCCTCAACCTCGGGTGAGAGTTTCACCTTATTTATATATAGGATGACAGCTTTCGACGAAATGAGGAGATAGCTTACGAACACGGGATTGCAATGCACATCAGAACCACGAAGGTTCAGCGTCCAGGCGATATCGTCGAGTGCCGACATGAGCATACCGTCAGCATGTTTCTCGCGAAGTGCCTTACGGATACGAGCGATCTTGTCATGAGCACGCTCACCTGCATATTCCAAAGGATAGATTTCCACCTGATTCTCAGGAATGGCTGGTCTGTCGCGCCATATCTGGGCCAAAGGATCGAGATTCGTACGAAGCGTAATTCCACCCTGTTTACGAAGATCGGCAATCAACTCCTTCACGAAACTGGCTGAGCACACCAACCCATCAACACCCACCTCAGCACCAGGACCACACTCTCGCCCTATCCACTCCGCCATCGTAGGCGTACCCTCTATCTTCAGTTTCATCAGTTGGAACTCTGTTCCCCTTAGCTGTTCCTCTGCTGCAAGGAAATAACGGGAGTCTGTCCAAAGCGCTGCAGATGTCATGGTGACCACAGCCGTACCTGCCGAGCCATCGAAGCCGGAAATAAACTCGCGCCCTTTCCAATGATCGGGCACATATTCGCCCTGATGAGGATCGGTACTGGGGAAGATAAAAGCAGAGAGGTGTTCACGCTTCATCACCTCTCGAAGGTCGGTTAGTCGCTGATTTATATCCATTTTCTATCCATTTTTGTAATTTCGACTTTACAAAGGTACGAAGAAATCAACAGAGTTTCAACAGATTAACGAAGATTAATAGTAAAAATAGACAAAATATGCAGGTTTTTTCTTAACTTTGCAGCACTTTTGATTACTCAACAAAATAATTAATACAGTTATGGCATTCTTAACAAACGAAAAGTTGACCATCGTCGGTGCTGCCGGTATGATTGGTTCTAACATGGCTCAGTCTGCCCTGATGATGGGTCTGACAAGTGAAATCTGTCTCTATGATGTATTCTCTCCAGAGGGTGTTGCCGAGGAGATGCGTCAGAGCGGTTTCGACAACGTAAACATCGTAGCTACCACTGATGCTGAAGAGGCATTCAAGGGTGCAAAGTACATCATCTCATCAGGTGGTGCGCCTCGTAAGGCTGGTATGACCCGTGAGGATCTGCTCGCTGGTAACTGCAAAATCGCTGAGGAGCTTGGCCAGAACATCAAGAAGTTCTGCCCTGATGTAAAGCACGTTGTTATTATCTTCAACCCTGCCGACCTTACTGGTCTGGTAACGCTGCTCTACTCTGGCTTGAAACCAGGTCAGGTTACTACCCTCGCAGGTCTCGACACGACCCGTCTGCAGAGCGCTCTCGCCAAGAAGTTTGGTGTCATGCAGAGCGAGATCACTGGTTGCGCTACTTATGGTGGTCACGGTGAGCAGATGGCTGTATTCGGAAGCCACGTTGTTATCGCAGGTCGCAAGCTGACAGATATCATCGGTACCGCAGAGTTCCCAGCAGAGGAGTGGGAGCAGATGAAGACCGATGTTACCAAGGGTGGTGCCAAGATTATCGAGCTTCGTGGACGTAGCTCATTCCAGAGCCCAGCATATCTCTCTGTAGAGATGATTCGTGCCGCTATGGGTGGTGAGGCCTTCCGCTTCCCTGTTGGAACATATGTTAAGACTGATAAGTACGACCACATCATGATGGCTATGCAGACCACCATGACCGCTGAGGGTGCTAAGTTCGAGGTTCCTCAGGGCACACCAGAGGAGAACGCTAAGCTTGATCAGAGCTACGAGCACCTTTGCAAGATGCGCGACGAGTTGGTTACGCTGAATATCGTTCCTCCTGTATCAGAGTGGAATAAGATCAATCCAAACCTCTAATTTATGGCTTTGATCAAATCATATCGCGGTCTCGCTCCCAAATGGGGGCGAGATTGCTATTTTAGCGAGAACGCCACGATTGTAGGCGATGTAACGATGGGCGACGAATGCTCCGTATGGTTCAATGCCGTGGTTCGTGGCGACGTTGCCCCTATTACGATTGGCAATTGTACCAACATTCAGGATGGATCGTGTGTGCATGTCACCCACGAAACGGGCCCCACCCACATCGGCAACTATGTGACGATTGGCCACAATGTTACCGTTCATGCCTGCACCATCCACGACAATGCCCTCATTGGTATGGGCGCTACCCTACTCGACGGTTGCGAGGTTGGCGAAGGTTCCATCGTAGCTGCTGGTGCCCTTGTCCTTCAAAACACGAAAATTCCCTCTGGTGAAATCTGGGGAGGCGTACCAGCCAAGTATCTCAAGCCTGTAAGCCCAGGCCAAACAGATAATGCCAAGCACTACGTGGCCTACTCGAAGTTCTACCTAGAAGACCAGGACAAATAGTAACTTAATGAATGGTAGCGACTATGTATTCGCTCTGGGTGCCGATGCGGAACTTACCGCCCCAGATGCCTATGCCTGAGGAGATATAAAACTGTGTGAGGCCACGCTGGTGGTAACCCCAGGAACATTCATAGATATGATCGGTAATCCATGAGATTGGCCATACCTGTCCGCGATGGGTGTGGCCACTAAGTTGAAAGTCTACACTTGCAGCCTCTGCACGATCAAGGTTATAAGGCTGATGATCGAGCACGATGGTGTAATTTTCGTGGAATGAGGATACCAAATCTTTGATGGGTTTGCGACGCATATTGGTACGGTCATCGCGACCAATAATGACGATGCTGCTATCTATCACAGTAGCCTCATCAATCAACAGATGAATGCCTGCATCTTTATAGAACTCCTTGGCCTCTGGATGACCTGCATAGAACTCATGATTGCCCAAGCAGGCATAAACGGGAGCCTTCAGGCGATGAAACTCTTCTGCCATGCGTTCTTCCAATAAAGGACGCATGCTACCATCGATAACATCGCCTGCTATCAAGATAAAATCAGGTTGCTCAGCATTGATCATATCCACCCAACGGGCCAATTCCTTGCGAGGATTGTGATAGCCCAGATGCAAGTCGCTCAACATGACCACCTTGTATTCCTTGGGCAGAGGCTTGGAGGATTTCAAAGCCAAAGGCACGCGTACCTTATTATAATAATGGAGGTTGGCATAAAGGAAGATAGCGAATATCAGCACAAAAAGGAAGATAACAGATTGCCAATTCTGATAGAGCAGAGACTTCGGCACAAGATGAACAAGTCGCCCGAGGTCGAGCACGAGGAATATCATCACCAGATAAAGCATGATGATGATGGATGATGTGCCAACCTCGTAGGCTGCTTGCGCCAAAGGGAGAGGAAGCGCTTCGAATTTTCGTCCGAAATTCAGGAATAGCAATACAAAACAAGCTACTAAGATCAGCACGATGAGCGCCCTCCACAAACGAGCCAAAGGCAAGAGCACCCATACATGCCAACCGATATAGACTACTGCCAACAAAGGCAGAACCATTAATATCATCATCCACATAAGTTTCATTGTGTTGGTTTATCAACTAAAGCGTAACAGCAGAGAGCACCTTCTGGGTAGCACCAGACTGACCCTTAACGAAATGACCTGCCTTCAGACCCTGTTCTTTCAGATACTGAGCATCAGAAGCAAAACGATTCATCTGATTGGCAAACTCTTGGTAATCATGTATCACGAAGCCACCATTCTGCTTGAGGCCCTGAGCTTCCTGGAATTTCTGATTGTTAGGACCAAAGAATACAGGCACATCCCAAACAGCCGCTTCAAGCAGATTATGGATTCCCACACCAAAGCCACCACCAACATAAGCCACATCGCCATAATGATAGATACTGGAAAGCAGACCATAGCAATTAATAATCAGCACTTCAGCATCCTTTACATCAGCCTCTGTGGCATCTTTATAGCGCACAATCTTGCGACCCTCTAGCAGTTTCTCTATCTGTTTCAAATGATCCTCTCCAATCACATGAGGAGCAATAATCAGTTTCCAATCTTTGTGCTCATTAAAGTACTTGATAAAGATCTCCTCATCGGGAGGCCAAGAAGAACCAGCCACAAACACCTGTGGAACATCCTTTGTAAAGGCCTCAACCACAGGCAGTTGCTTGGCAGCTTCCTTAATCTGAAGTACACGATCGAAGCGTGTATCGCCAACAATGGATACATTCGTAATCTTAATCTTTGCCAAAAGTTCCTTGCTGATTTCATTCTGCACGAAGAAATGGGTAAAGCAATTCAGCACACGACCATACTGGCGACCATACCACTTAAAGAACACCTGATCAGGACGGAAGATACTCGATACACTGTATACAGGGATATGACGATGCTTTAGGATGTGCAGATAGTTGTACCAGAACTCGTACTTGATAAAGAAAGCCATCACAGGTCGAACCGTACGAAGGAAACGACGTGCATTCGTAATTGTGTCTAGTGGCAGATATGTGATAATATCTGCACCCTCGTAGTTTTTGCGAACCTCATACCCTGAAGGCGAGAAGAACGTGAGCAGAATCTTATATTCTGGATGCTCTTTGCGTAGTTGCTCCATCAAGGGGCGACCCTGCTCGAACTCTCCAAGAGAAGCAGCATGAAACCATACATACTTCGCATTTGAGTCGACCTTCTCTCTCAAGATACGGAAAGCCTCGCGCTCACCACGCCACATCTTACGCACCTTCTCGTTGAAGCGACTATAGATAGCCACTCCTAATAGATAGAGGTATATTATCAGGTTGTAAATCATCAGCCAAGCACTTCTATCGCACGACGCATTCTTGCAATTGTCTCTTCTTTACCAAGGAAAGCCGAGATATCGAACATGCCAGGACCCTTACCCTCGCCTACGAGTGTCAAGCGCCATGCGTTCATCACGTTTCCAAGTTTATACTCCTTCTGTTCTACCCAAGCATGAACGATCTGCTCCTGATTCTCGAGTGAGAAATCGTCGATACCCTCGAGCACGTCGATAAGTTCTTTCATCACCTGAGCACTATCTTCCTTCCAACGCTTCTTGGCTGTCTTCTCATCATAGGAAGTAGGTGCCTCGAAGAAGAAAGAACAAAGTGGCCACAACTCATGAACGAACGATACACGATCTTTCATCATCGAGGTAACCTTAAGGATACGCTCTGAGGTCTCGTTAGGACAATGTTCCTTCACGATAGGCTCGAAGAGCGAAGCAATCTCCTCATTAGACTTCATCAGGATATATTCGTGGTTAAACCAGATAGCCTTCTCGAAGGCGAACTTGGCACCAGCCTTTGAACATTTGCTGATATCGAAAAGAGGCACGAGTTCATCAAGTGAGAAAATTTCCTGTTCAGTACCAGGATTCCATCCCAGCAAGGCAAGGAAATTGATAACGGCCTCTGGGAAATAACCATCTTCGCGATAGCCACGAGAGGTCTCGCCACTCTTAGGATCTTTCCACAACAAGGGGAATACAGGGAATCCCAAGCGATCGCCATCACGCTTAGAGAGTTTGCCTTTTCCATCGGGTTTCAGCAACAGAGGCAGATGCGCAAACTGAGGCATCGTATCTTCCCAGCCAAAAGCCTGATAAAGCAGTACGTGCAGAGGTGCACTAGGCAACCACTCCTCACCACGAATCACGTGAGAAATCTCCATCAGATGGTCGTCTACGATATTGGCCAAATGATAGGTTGGCAATTGGTCTGCACTCTTATACAGCACTTTATCGTCGAGAATGTCGCTCTTTACGCGTACCTCACCGCGAATCAGGTCATTAACAAGAACTTCTTGTCCTGCTTCGATCTTAAAGCGAACCACATACTGCTTACCATCAGTAATCAACTTGTCAACTTCCTCTTTAGAAAGCGTGAGTGAGTTGCGCATCTGAGAGCGTGTATGACAATCGTACTGGAAATTCTGGATTTCCTGACGCTTGGCCTCCAACTCCTCTGGGGTATCGAAAGCAATATAAGCCTTATCAGCATCTAAAAGCTGCTGCACATATTTCTTATAGATATCGCGACGCTCGCTCTGGCGATAAGGTCCCTTGTCGCCACCAAAGCTGACGCCTTCGTCGAACTTAATGCCAAGCCATTTGAATGATTCAATGATATACTCCTCAGCACCAGGAACAAAACGATTACTATCGGTATCCTCGATACGGAATACCAAATCGCCACCATGCTGCTTGGCAAACAGATAATTATACAAGGCAGTACGAACACCGCCAATATGTAAAGCTCCCGTAGGACTTGGTGCAAAACGCACCCTAACTTTTCTTTCAGACATACTTTTTTCTTAAATTTGCCTGCAAAGATACAAAAAAGTTGAGAGTTGAGGGGTGAAAGTTGAGAGTTTTTTGTATTTTTGCATCCATAAAAGTGTAAAATTCATAGAAATGGGTATTTTTAATAGCAAAAACACTGTTACTTGGCATGATTTTCTGATCCGTTCAGGACTCGTCATTGCCACTGTTGCCATCATCGTATGGTTGATGCCTCGTAGCACTCATAACACATATAGGATAGAAAAAGGTAAGCCTTGGTCTTATGCAGACCTGAAAGCGCCATTCGATTTCCCAATCTATAAAAGTGATGATGCTGTTAAGGCAGAGCGCGACAGTTTGCTTAAGCAGTACGAACCATATTATGTATTCAATGAAGATGTCGTAGGGAAACAGATTCGTCAGTTTGCCAAAGATTACAATAATGGTATACCAGGACTTCCTAACGACTATATCAGCATCATTTCCAACCGCTTGCGTAATCTTTATGCGCAAGGTATCATGAATACATCTGAATATGCAAAGTTGTATAAAGATACGAATCAGATTATCCGTGTCATTAGCGGAAAGAATGCTGTGAATACGCCTATCAAAAAGGTTCATTCCGTTGTGTCAGCCTATGAGCAGATTTTCCAGGACAACACACTTGCAGCGCACAGAGACGTACTTAAGAAATGTAATCTGAACGATTATATTACGCCCAACCTTATATTCGACAAGGAACGAAGTGAAGCCAGTCTTAATGATCTTAACAATAGCATTCCGCTGGCTAGCGGATTGGTTCAGCGAGGGCAGAAGATCATCGACAGAGGCGATATTGTAGACAGTAAGACTTACAATATACTGCAGTCTTTTGAAAAAGAAATGAAGCGACGTGAAGAAGCCGGACAGAAAATCAGTCTCACTATTATGGGACAAATCCTTTTTGTTACCATTCTCATAGCTTGCTTCACAATCTACCTTTCACTCTTCCGAAAAGATTATTTCGAGAAGATGCGCTCTACAGCCATGCTCTATGCACTCGTAATTATCTTTGTGATACTTGCATCGATGATGGTGAAACATAACATCTTGCATGTCTATATCCTGCCATTCGCAATGGTACCTATTTTTATACGTGTGTTTATGGATTCGCGTACAGCATTCATGGCACACGCTATTATGGTGATTATCTGTGCAAGTTTCCTTCAGTATCCCATGGAATTTGTAGCTGTTGAGCTGATAGCCGGTCTCGTGGCGATTTTCTCCCTGCGCGAACTGTCAAGTCGCTCTCAGCTATTCTGGACTGCTGTTCTGGTAACGTTTGTTGCCGGACTTACCAATCTGGCGCTCGATTGGATTCGTAATAACGAATTGGATAAAGTCAATATCAGTGAATACAATTACCTGGCTATCAACGGCGTTCTCCTATTCTGTTCATACCCCTTACTTTACTTGATAGAGAAGGCATTTGGGTTTACCTCTAACATCACTCTGATTGAGCTATCTGACATGAATAAGGAATTGCTTAGAAATATGAGTGAAATTGCACCAGGTACTTTCCAGCATTCTATTCAGGTGGCTAACCTTGCCGCAGAAATAGCCAACAAGATTGGAGGAAGAATGCAACTTGTTCGTACAGGTGCCCTCTACCATGATATCGGCAAAATTGCGAACCCCATCTATTTCACAGAGAACCAGTCTGGCGTGAATCCACATGAAAAAATGAATTCTATCGACAGTGCACAGATCATTGTCAGTCATGTAACAGAAGGTATCAAACTTGCAGAGAAGTATAATCTCCCCAATATCATAAAGGAGTTTATCATGACGCATCACGGACAAGGAAAAGCCAAGTATTTCTACGTGCAGTATAAAAATGCACACCCCAACGATACTGTAGATGACTTGCTTTTCACATATCCTGGTCCGAATCCGTATACGAAGGAACAAGCCATTCTGATGATGGCCGATACTGTAGAAGCAGCCTCTCGCTCTTTACCAGATTATACAGATAAGTCGATTCGCGATCTGGTTAACCATTTGATAGATGGCCAGGTAGCAGAAGGCTATTTCAAAGAGTGCCCTGTTACCTTCCGTGATATCGCATACGCCAAGACCGTGCTTATCGAGAAACTGAAGACGATCTATCATACCCGTCTTAGCTACCCAGAATTGAAGAAATAAGAATTTGCACATTTGCCCTAAAAGTGTGCAAATATTGCACAAAACTGCACAAATGTGCAGGTTTGTGTGCAATTTACGTTAATATTCGTTAACTTTGTGTGCGCAAACACCAAAATAATGCGCAATATTTTTACCTTTGCACCCGATTTTAGTAAAAAGTTGTTTAAGGATATGAAAAAAATCAATGTAATGCTCCTCAGCGTGATGCTGACTGCAACAACCACAACCGCTACAGCAGGTGGTATCTTAACCAATACGAATCAGAGTATAGACTTCTTGCGTAACCCTGCCCGTGATGCAGCAATTGGTCTCGATGGTGTTTACAGCAACCCTGCTGGTGTCGCTTTCCTTCCTGAAGGATTTCACCTTGCTTTCAACTGGCAATATGCACACCAGACACGTACCATTACAAGTAACAACCCTGTATTTGCTTTAGGTCGTAAGAACAATGGTCATACCCAAAAGATATTCGAGGGTGTAGCAGATGCACCTTTCATCCCATCTCTTCAGGCCGCATATAATAAAGGTAACTGGAGTGTTCAGTTCAACTTCTCTGTTCCTGGAGGCGGTGGCAAGTGTGAATTTGCTGATGGTCTGGGCTCTTTCGAGAGTGTTGTAGGCTCGATTTCCACACAATTGCAACCACTTGGTGCAACAGGTTACGATATGGACGGCTACATGCAAGGACGTCAATACTATTTTGGTTTCCAACTAGGTGCAGCTTATAAAATTACAAAGGATCTCTCTGTTTACGGAGGTCTCCGTCTGCTCTATGGTACAGCTACCTACAAGGCAAAAATCAGCAATATCATGGTGAATACAGCTGGAGGCTATGTTGATTTTGGCAGTTTCCTCGAGAGTGCGATAGGTACTATCGACAACGGACTGAGACAAATCAACGCTGGTATGGCTCAGTATGAGGCTGCTGGTGCGACTGCACTTCCTGAATACCAGCAGTTGGAAGCCCAAAAGGCACAGTTGGAAGGAAGCAGACAGGGTATCAGTTCGCTGTTCAAATATGCCCAGGGTGTAAATCTGCTCTGTAATCAATCAAGCGTAGGTGTTGCTCCTGTTATCGGTATCGATTATCGTTTTGGTAAGTTCAATCTGGCAGCAAAGTATGAGTTCAAGACTCAGATTCACATGAAGAACGAGTCGACGGTAAATGAAGCCAGCGAGATTCCTGCAGTTAATAAGTTCCGTGATGGTGAGAAAATCGATGAGGACTCTCCTGCACAACTTGCTGTTGGTGCGATGTGGAACATCACTGACGCTGTACGCCTGAATGTTGGTTATCACCATTTCTTTGATAAGAATGCTACTTGGTACAACAATGCTCAAGATTTGCTGGGTGGCGATACCAACGAATACTTAGGAGGTGCTGAATGGGATATTACAAACAAACTGACCGTATCTGGTGGTATCCAGTTTACACGCTATCAACTTACCGATGAATACATGAACGACATGTCGTTCGTTGTAAACAGCCACAGTATCGGTTTTGGATTCAAGTATCAGGTGAGTGATCACGTAAAACTCAGTGCTGCCTATTTCCAGACCAACTACGGCAACTACGATCGTGTAACATCTAAGGAGCCTGTCGTTAGTGATTCGTTTACGCGTACCAATCGTGTTCTGGGTGTTGCTTGTGAACTGAATTTCTAAACAGATCGTCCCCCCCCATAAGAGCTCCCTGCCTCGACTTTATCCTGAGCAGGGAGCTCTTTTTAGATGTTAATGAAACATAAAAAAGGACAGGACCGTAGTTATTTACCATCAAAACAAAGTATATTTGCAGCAAATATTTAGGTAACACCATTTTAAAAACAAATAAGACTATGCTGAAAATTAGATTCCTATTAGCCGGACTATTGGCAGTGCTGACAACATTACATGTCAGTGCACAAGACAATGGGTTGAACCCCGTTTACAAGATACAATTAGGAGAGATCACCTATCAGAAGGGTGAAGCCAGTAAGAAAGTGACAGCAGGCAAGGTGCTGGGTGTAGTAGCCGATGTGATCGAAGGCAGAGTCACCGATATCCACAATGAAGAGTATATTCCACTGGCCACCAATTGCGTCAAGGAAGGACTGACACATGTCCGTCGCCTGCAGACCGTTGAATCTGACGAGGCTGGGGATGCCAAATATCTGGTGACCGCCACACTGACCGATATCGCTGCCTCGCGCAAAGTTAAGACCTACGACCGCAAGGACAGTAAGGGGCGTGAATATACTGAGACGAAGACCTACTATGGTGCTGTCGTGACTGTAGCTCTTAATTTCAAGAATCTGAAGACGAACGAGATCACCACCAGTACCATCTCAGGACGTTGTTCCGAATACTCACTGGCAAAATCAGCCGATGAAGCTATCCGCACTGCACTGGGCGAATTGGCAGAGAACATCTATGAGTATTACAACGAGGCCTACCCGATTCGTGCCAACATCATCGAACGCGGCACAGAGAAGAAAGACAAGACCAAGGAACTCTATATCGATGTGGGCAGCAGGTTTATTGGCGAGGATGTTCATTTCGATGTCTTTGTCGTCGGACAGGTTGCCGGCCGTGAGACTCGCAAGCATATCGGTCGTATCCGCGTCCGTGAGACCCTAGGCGATGATATCTCGCTCTGTAAGGTTCAAAAGGGTGGAAAGGACATCAAGATTGCATTCGACAATGGCGATACCATCGTAGCCATCAGTACAGACTGATGATTACAACGGATCGATGTCGTAATAGATCTGGAGGGAAGAATAGCGCTTGTCTTGGAGCATATGCTGCTGGGCAAGCGTTAAATATTTCCTTACTTCTGCCATCTGGAGACTAAGTTCTAATTTCAACACCAACATCTGGATAGAAAGCGATTTCACCTTTGCGATACCAGGCTTATCAGGGCCAAGCACTCTCGCCCCGAACCATTGGCGCAAACGACTTGCTAATTCTATACTGGCACTCTCTACCAATGACGCTTGGCGATGCTTCAGATAAACATACACCAAACGAAAATAAGGTGGATAATGAAATTGCTGTCGTTCTGCGATGAGCGACTTATAGAAACCAGAATAATTATTCCGAACCACTTGCTGAATCAAAGGGATATCAGGACTCTTTGTCTGCAAAATCACAAGTCCTCGTTTGCCTTTTCTTCCTGCTCTTCCACTTACTTGCGCCATCATCATGAAAGCATGCTCATGAGCACGGAAATCAGGATAATTCAACATCGTGTCAGCATTGAGAATACCAACCACACTCACCTTATCGAAGTCAAGTCCTTTAGAAATCATCTGGGTTCCTATCAGAAGATTCGTCCTTCCTGAAGCGAAATCGCTAATGATACGCTCATAAGCCTGACGACTGCGAGTGGTATCCAAATCCATGCGGGCGATACGAGCCTCTGGGAAGATATCTCGCACTTCTGCCTCGATTTTCTCTGTACCATAGCCTCGCGTCTGTAATTCAGAACATCCACAATTAGGACACTTGGTAGGCACTTGATACGTATGGCCACAATAATGACAAGTCAGTTGATTAAGGTTCCGATGAAGCGTCAACGATACATCGCATTGCTGACAATGAGGCACCCAACCGCATTGCTTACACTCTATCATAGGGGCATAGCCACGACGATTCTGAAACAGGATAGCTTGCTCGCCACGTTCCAGAGCCTCACGAACCTTCGCTAAAAGAAATGGAGAGAAAGGCCCATTCATCATCTTACGATGCTGCAAGTCCTTTATATCTACAATCTGTATTTCAGGCAACTCGATACCCTGATAGCGCTCAAAGAGTTCCACTAAGCCATACTTTCCCGTTTTGGCATTATGATAGGTTTCCAAAGAAGGCGTTGCTGTTCCCAAAAGCGTCTTGGCGCCAAACATCTGAGCAAGCATGATAGCCGCAGAACGGGCATGATAGCGAGGCATGGGGTCTTGTTGCTTATAAGAAGTCTCGTGTTCCTCATCAATAATCACGAATCCTAACCGTTGGAAAGGAAGGAACACAGCACTACGGGCACCAAGAATCACGTCATAAGGATTCATGGAAAGTTGCTTATACCACATCTCAACTCGCTCTGCATCAGAATATTTGCTGTGATAGATGCATAGTCGATTGCCAAACACATGACGTAAGCGATCCATGATCTGAACGGTAAGGGCGATTTCAGGCAGAAGATAGAGCACTTGCTTTTTCTGCTCAAGGGCTTGCTGAATCAGATGGATATAAATCTCCGTCTTTCCACTCGATGTGACACCATGCAAGAGCGTGACGTTCTTTTTCAGAAAAGAGAAGTTTATCTGATTATAAGCATCCAGTTGAGGCCCACTCAGAGGCTTGATGTTTTCAGGATGTGGCTCTCCCCCACTATTCAGTCGCCCTACTTCTCGTTCGTAAGTCTCTAATAGTCCTCGTTTTACAAGTGCCGTCACAGTGGGGAGCGAATGGCCTTGATTCAAGAGTTCATCTCGCGTCAGTTCCTCACCTTTGCCCTGATCCCATCCTGAAAGCGCCAGATAATCCACAAAGCATTTTAGTTGTTTTTCTGCTCGCTGGAGCATATTCAGCACCACATGCAGAGCCTGTTCGTTCTGGAACTTTGGCGATAGTTGGATGTATAACTCCGTCTTTGGTTTATACCCATCTTCTGCTTTCATGCCAGAAGGCAAGGCAGCCTTGTAAACCTCACCAATGGGCGACATGTAATAATCGGCTATCCATTGCCAAAGCTTAAACTGATGATCAAAAAGCACGGGAGTAGAATCAAGCACCTGAAGGATATCCTTTGTTTGATAACCTTCAGGCGATTGATGATGTAGCTTGCTGATGATGCCGATATAAGTCTTGCTTCTTCCCAGTGGTAAGAGCACACGAACACCCACTTTTACCTTCTGTTCTAGAGTCTGGGGAACAGCATAGGTAAAAACGCCCACTAGGGGAACTGGCAAAATTACATCGGCAAACACTATTTAGAAGTAATAAGCTAGAGAAAGCTGCCAAGCGTTTGCCTTGGTCTTACCTGTAACAACAGTATCCCAAGTTCTGCTAGCTACATCTGTGAGAACATTAAACTCTCCAGTTGTACCAAACGCAATATTATAGTTTGCCGAAATCTGGAGATGATTCAACAGCATCAAACCAAGGCCAACATTGGCACTCAGGTTTGAATCCTTCAAACGCCAGTCAACGACATTACTAATAATGTTTGTAACTTTATCGCCTACATTAAAACCGAACTGAGGTCCCGCGAAGAAATAGATGCCTGCTATCGAACCTAAGCCAAAACCATAGCGTACATTGATAGGAATCTGGATAGACCTCTGCTTAAGCGTCTCATCAACGCCATCTAACTTTGCAGAACGCTGATCGTAAAGCGCAGCAGCATCGATGCCAAGTCCTACGACAGGAAGCGTAAATTTAACCGTCGGGCCAATAAAGAAACCAGCCTGATTTGATTTGCTGACTACATCTTTATCAAACCTCATGTTAGTAAGGTTAAGACCACCCTTCAAACCAAACTTCACTTGTGCCTGGGCTGTAAAAGTCATCGCAGCCAGAAGCACCATTAAAGTAAAAATCTTCTTCATTTGAATACTATTTTATAACAATAACGGTGCAAAGGTACGAAAAAAGTCTGGTATGACGCTGAAATCTGCCTTATTTTAACATATCAATGTCTTTGGCGACGAACGGTTACTCGGGCAGAACTATTACTGGAGCTCGCCTTTGAACTACTCGACGATGATTTCTTAGCCTTTGGAGCATTGCCCTGACGTGTAGAAACAGATTTCGTTTTTATTTTCTTTCCATCTTTTGTACTGAGTGCAGCGATACTATCCAGCGAATCCCGCTTTGCCTGATCGCCGAAGATGGTCTTATGGAAACCTTCAAGTTCTTTTTCTATCCGTTTCTGCTCTGCAGTCATTTTATCCTTATCGCCATCGCAGAGCTGAAGCAGCGTCTTGCCCTGGGCATTATTGGTCTTATAGATATTACCCTTATAGCTATTCAGGGTAAAGTAGTCATCCATCGACATGGTAGATGCATTATTCAGGCTACTGGCCATTACCGTCTGGCGATTCAAGTAAGGCTCCAAATCAGCATACTTCACCCAAAAGAGGGGATATTGAGTAGACTCTCCACCAAAATCGTCCTCTCTGAGCATCACAGGACAAAGGGCCGCTACCTTCACATGGAAGGAAGAATTAGCCTGATCATAGTAGGCATTCTCTTTCAGATAATACTTCTTGACCTCAGAAGAAGGGATATCGCTATTATCCACCCTCAGTTTGCCATCCTGTTCTTCATAAAAGACATGATAATTATCGAGCACGGTTTGGAAATCTACCTTCGCATCATCAGTAAAACGGTCGTTTCCGTCTGTAGGATATTCATAGACAGGGACGTAGCCATTAAGTGCCAACTTAAAGATATAGGTAAACAGATTCAGTTGCTTGCCTTGAGGTTCTACAGGGTAATAAAGACCTGCATTGGCATCTTCTGTCAAGTCGATTTCGCGATAGATATCCCTACGCCAAACTACCTCCTCTGGCGCTTCTAATGCTGTAGGGAAAGATAGTTGCGCACGCATCGACATCGCAGAGGAGGGTTGCTTCTTTGCTTGCTGCTCCGTCTTTTGCTGGCGACTCTTCTTGGGCTGAGCCATCACAGAGCCAGCCATCATCATTATCATTATCAAGAACCAAATTCTTTTCATATCTTCATCATTTTACGATTACTTCCATTGGATTAGTCAGCGTACGTGTCAAGCCATCAGGCCCGACAACGGTAACTCGCGAAATATAGAAACGGCGATTACGAGCCAAACGACGGAACGTCTCTTTCTGTCGTGCAGAGAACGAGGCGCCATCCGATGCCATCGGCACGGCATTACCCATATTGTCGAAAAACACGGTCTCAAAATTCTGCACACGAAATGCGATGTCGAGAATGCCATCATCGATAGCAGCACCAATCGCATTGGCACCAACCAACTGACCTTTGGCAAGTCCACCTCCCTTATAACGGGTAGGATTGCCATGCTCATCTTTCAATGAAATATAAGGTGTAGGATCTGGCAACTTACGTACTCTGAAGGTATATTGTCCCATCTGTTGTGCACGACCTGTATTGGTAGAGGTGACTGTAATCGTCGCATCTTGACCTATCTTCGAAGGTCGGGCAATATATTTTCCAGGTCCTACAGATTGCAAAGAACCATTCGTCATAGAGGCCTGAACTTTATGAAGCGGAACACCTGGCACACTGATACTGATAGGGTTATTATAACCTGCATAGAGCATATTCATCAAATCAGCAGAAACAGTGGCACTTGGTTCTACTACGGTATAATCCTGAGAGAACTCTCTGCGTATTTTTTCACCATTGCCATTAAAGGTCTCCATATAACCTTTCAGCGTATAGTCGCCCGTTCGTCCACATACGGTTTCGTATAAACCATCCGTCAGATTTACTTTTTGTCCACCTATAAAGATGTCTGGCACCTGTGTGGTATCTACCGCAGCCATCACGATACGGGCAGAAAAACGATCACCTCTGATAATCGTTTTCGAACTGGGAATCACAAAGGCGTCGAGCATATTGACTCGGATATCTTTCACATCAATATTCGAGGCCAGAGTATGCAATACCTCTCCCTCTGCATAACGCACATCGCTTTGCAGTTTCGACAACAAGGTTACAGCTGCAGCTGCTGGCATCGATTCAAACATATACTCTTGCCAGTTCTTACCCATCGAAAGCGCACTCTTGGGAATTTCTGTCGTGAGGTTTGAGGCAATCATCTTTTTCTGACGATAACCCGTTACCATTGTCAACATCTTAGCACGATAGGTATTAATCGCATCAAAAAGTTCTTTGCCTCGACCACGTCCTGGAGCTAACATCACCTGATTAGCAGCCTCGAGGTCCTCCTTATTGCGGATATCTTTTACATCTCCATTCTTGCCATCAGCCTCTTTCACAATCGCCTCTTTCAGTTCATCAGCAAGATTATACAAGTCATTGCTCAGTTTCTTCACCTCCAGCGATTTGTCATACCAGGGCTTTACCTTCTGGGGGTTATTCTTCATCTGGATGGCAAGATTGTCATAGATGGCGTTATTTTCCCTTGTGGCATTCTGTGTGGTACGTTTCAGGCTGTCCTCAACAATCGAAAAACCATTAAGAACCTCTGTCGACACATTGAGTGCCAACAAAGCCATCAAGACGACATACATCAGATTGATCATCTTTTGGCGAGGAGAAATCGGTCTTTTCTTGATTGCCATAGTCGTTAAACGTTCATCTTAGCCGTCATGGCCTCAATCATACGGGCATAAATCTTATTGAGTTCTGCTATCTGTGCAGCCATCTTCTTAGTCTGCTCATTGATATCGTCGATGGTACCAATCTGTGAGCTGGCACTCTTCAACTGCATTTCGTAGACCTTACAGATACCAGTCAGCGTACGGTTCAGGTTCTCCATCTCCTCTGAGTCGTGAGCGAGTTTCTCGTTCTGGGCAGAAACTTTTGAAAGGGTTTCTGTCAAATGCTTCAGTTCTTCGACATAGCTAGAGGTAGCCTCATCAAGTTCTGGATGAGCAGAAGTTGCAACAGGAACAGATACTGCTGGCGTAACAGGAGCCGAACTGACTACAGTGACACTTTCGCTCTTGCTAACTACAGGTATATCCTCACCTGTTTTTACATGAGTATCAAGTTCCATGCCATCAGCCGTCTTATCAAACGGACGGTCAAAGGCTGAAATAAAGAACACGAACACCTCTGTTCCCATTCCTAAGAAGAGGAAGAAGTTAGCACCTGGCAAATGCGTCAACTTAAACAGTGTACCCAGAATTACGATTGAGGCGCCCCAACTATATGCATAGTTCAAAAATGTCTGGCCAGGAACACTGTCCATCCACTTCTGCAGGCGATAGATGATATTGTATTTACTATATCTTGTCATAACTTCATCTTTTTGCTTTTTTGCCCTTTACTTTCATTTTCTCACTCGTCGTATTTGCCAGACTACGAACACAACGGAAGCCGATATAACTTCGTGGTTGGTTCTGATACTCTGACGTGCGCCAAGCAGAACGGATATACGATTCCGGATCCTTCCATGAGCCACCCCTCACGCTCTTTTTCTTCAAGCGATAAGGATCCTCTGGAGCCGCATTATATTTCAACTGCGGATTGATATCATTCATAGCCTGCACACCAGCCTCTGTATAAATGGTCGATGTCCATTCTGCCACATTACCAGCCATATCATAAAGTCCATTGCTATTGGCAGCATAGATACCAACCTTACTCGTTATCAGATTGCCATCTTTGGTATAATTACCGTCATCAGGCTTAAAGTTGGCATAGAAACAGCCCTTGCCACTAGCCACGTCTTCATTATCCCAAGGGAATTCATTCTGATCCTTGCCTCTTGCCGCATATTCCCATTCTGCCTCAGTAGGAAGGCGATAGCGCTGTACATAACGTGCAGCAGGACCAAGTCCCTTCAAGAGATATTCCGTTCGCCAAGCGCAGAAAGCATTGGCTTGTTCCCATGTGACACCTACTACGGGATAGTCATTATAAGCAGGATTCGAGAAGTAATAGCGCAGATACATCTCATTATCAGCATTGGGGAAATCATTCACCCAACAGGTGGTATCAGGAAAGACATTCACGATATAGGTATTCAGGAAATCCCAAGGCCCTGTCAACTGACGATTGATGGTTTCACGTACGATTCTACCTTCATCATCGATATAGGCCGTATCTTTCGAAATCCATACTTGTTCATTAGGATCTACTGTGATATCTGTATTCAGGTTGCGCTCCTGAGGGTTCAGACGATTACGACGCAAGGCAGCAGCCGCATAGTCGTATATCTCATAGCGATAGTTTAACTGACGATAGTCAAGCATCTTATCCCCCGTTACAGGATTGGTTACATACATACCGTCGATAATTTCCTGCTCATCCTCGTTCGGACGACGAGGCAACGACTTTTTCCAGTTCAGTTGTGAACCTATTTCCTCACCGTCTTTATCAGTCTTAACGGTCTTGTAGGTCTCATCGTATTCTGAAAGACGCTCTCTCAGGATAGAATCACGCACATAGTTTACGAACTGGCGATATTTGGAATTAGTTACTTCCGTTTCATCCATCCAGAATCCCTCTACAGAAATATCCCTCAGAGGGGTCTTCTTTCCCCACAAGCTATCTTGTTTTTCGATACCCATCTTCAGATGGCCACGCTTTACAAGCACCATACCATAAGGCGTCGGCTCTGTAAAGGCTCTGCCACCAGTACCAGTCACCTCACCACCACTGGCTGACATCATTTTACTACCGAAACATCCTGTGAGCAAGAACAAAAAGGCTAAAAGGCAAAGAGGCAGAACGCTCTTCGCCAACCATTCTGTTTTTATTTTCTTTAAACGTCGATTCATATCTCTTTTTGCCATTATTATACCTTATTATAATATTCTCACGCTCTTATGCATATTCCTGCCTTTCTTCGATAAGTTGATATCCGTTTGATAGCCTACGAACAACTCATGACTTCCATTCTTAAGGCTAATCGCCGAGGTATATATCTCATAACTGTAGCCCAGATGAATACCATGGAATCGCCCACCTAGAAGCACTGTCACCGAGTTTGTCGGACTATACGACAGTCCAGCATACATCACCTTCTTTTCATGTTCATACTTCAAGCGTCCTGTTATGTCGCCACGCCATGCAGTACCATCCGTACGTCCTAAGACAGAGGTGTGTATTGATAAAAACGGATGCGATAGCTGAATATTGTATCCTGCCGTTAAATAATACGAAGAAGAGATGCTCAACTCGTTCGTTTCACCCAAATCAATGGTAGGCGAATTAAGATGAAGCACCGATGCACCTACGTACCAACGGCGATGCAAGTAATAGATACCGACACTGAAATCGATACCTGAGCCATTAACCGATGAGGAAGAGAATGCAGGGTCACTGTCTTCATTCAGTTCTATCTTGCTACCATCGAGGTTCTCACTCAGCATCGTCACCTGAGCACCCACACTCAGTTTGCCACCAAGCATATGTTTCTGAAAAGCATATTGCAGTCCGAAACGCCTGTGAGAGAAGGCTCCAATAGCATCATTCACAAACTGAACACCTACACCATGATAGGATTTCAATACATAGAAAGGCATGTCGGCTGCGGCATACATCGTGTTAGGATTATGTTCAAAGCCAGCCATCTGAAGGGCATAGGCACCAGCTATGTTCAACTTGGCCTCTTTACCTACCGTCGCAGGATTAAACGATGGCTCCATCGCCCAATAATGAGAAAAGGAAACATCGTATTGCCCCATCATCTTAATGGAGCAAAACGATATCAAGAATACTATCACATATATCCTATACACATTATTATAACGGCATAGGATACGAATTTATTGCATAAAGATTTTCCTGTCTTTAATATATATACCCTTGCTTGGCTTGCCGTTGAGGCGGCGCCCCTGAAGGTCATAGTAAGGAGAGTCTTTGTCGTTGTCCACCTTACGGATGGCATTAATGGCCGTTACGCCCTGAGGTGTCACCTTAGTGCCCATCTTGACGGTGACATCCAGCAGGAAATCGCCTAAAAAGAATCCGGCATAATTGGGATATACCATGATACGTACGTCCTTTGGCGCGGCATCTTGGTATAAGACATCTTCGAGGCCCAAGCCGATCAACTCGATAATCTGCCCCGATGGTACGGCGTCATGCGATGAACCAGGAATCGAATTAGCCCCTTCCATACTTGACTGCATGACAATGGAGAAAGGATCCTGCCAGAGGCGCGTGTCATTGTTCTTGACATAGAACACGGCATCAATGGTCTTACTGTCCTTATAATCTATCGTGTAGTCCACCATCTGAAGGTCGTAGAAGTGTGGACTGTTCTCCACGGTGACTTTGGCTTTGTCGTGAGTTACCAACCCTAAGAAATACTCTAACTCGACATCTATGTCTCCTTGACAGGGTATTGTCATGGGATAGGTCAAAGTGGTGCGCTCACCGGGATAGATTTCGGTAGGACGCAAGGTTGTCTTGATGTCCAGTGCCGACAAGGACTTTCCTTGTTTTGACTTGCCGGTAACGTTGAGTCTGGTGACTGTGCTGACCTCTTGCTCGTCCTGGTTCTCAACGACAACTACCAGGGTGTTCTCCTCCAGCGGTGTCGGTGTTGTTTCAAAGTGGACATCTACGATTTTCAGTTTCATGGAACGACGGAGCGTAGCCTTCGCATCCTTTACATCCACATAGAAGCACTGTCCCTGTTCACAAAATGTCTGCCATGTTGCTGTGGCATCGTCGGCCTCGCGGGCTATCGGCCAGAGTGCATAGCTACCGTCGGCCAGCGACAGCTGTTTAGTCTTGTAAAACTGACCGGCAATCATTCCATTGATGTACTTGGTGGTCGTATCGTTTTGCAATACGGGAACGAAAGTGCCGTCGTCATTCCTGATGCCTAAGCCCATATAATAGGCCGTATTCTCTAAGTTGAAATCGGTGTATGCCGCCTGATAAGCCATGATAGTATCGACTGTGATCAGTTCGTTGTAAAGAGTCAGTTTCTTGACGACTTCCGGCACTTCCGTCTCCTGTCCAGTGCTTTTCTCCATACCGAGGATAATCTGCTGGTTGGTAGCAAAGCCAAGGTCTGTG
>Ga0310695_10003903_pt1 | contig 28406 bp, 25 predicted proteins | sample RumenRJG_04DNA_FD_203882 | JGI IMG/M metagenome (GOLD analysis project Ga0310695, IMG submission 203882) | Bovine rumen microbial communities from Lethbridge, Alberta, Canada - RJG_04 (v2) (version 2) | ecosystem: Host-associated > Mammals > Digestive system > Stomach > Rumen | place: Canada... | reverse complement strand
GGGTGAATCTGAACGTAAGAGGGGTTAGCAAAGTAAGCACCCTTACGGTAGCACTGAACGGCGGCTGTACAGTTACAACCCATAGCGTTGGTAGAGAGGAAGTAAGTGTTACCGTAACCACCAGTAGCAATAACTACGGCGTTAGCAGAGAAACGCTCCAGCTCGCCAGTAACCAAGTTCTTGGCGATGATACCACGAGCGCGACCATCAACGATGACCACATCCTCCATCTCATAACGTGTGTAGAGCTTTACCTTACCGGCGTTGACCTGGCAGCTCAGTGAGCTGTAGGCACCCAGCAGCAGCTGCTGACCGGTCTGACCCTTTGCGTAGAACGTACGGCTTACCTGAGCACCACCGAAAGAACGGTTGGCCAGCATACCACCGTACTCACGAGCGAAGGGAACGCCCTGAGCCACACACTGGTCGATAATATTGTTTGATACCTCAGCCAGACGATAAACGTTAGCCTCGCGAGCACGATAGTCACCACCCTTTACGGTATCGTAGAACAGACGGTAGATAGAGTCACCATCGTTCTGATAGCACTTGGCAGCGTTGATACCACCCTGAGCAGCGATAGAGTGAGCACGACGGGGAGAGTCCTGAATGCACAGGTTGATCACGTTGAAACCCATCTCACCGAGTGAAGCTGCTGCAGAAGCACCAGCCAGACCGGTACCTACTACGATAATGTCGAGCTTCAGCTTGTTCTTGGGGTTAACCAGTCGCTGATGAGCCTTATATTCCTTCCATTTCTCAGGCACTGGTCCTGCAGGAATCTTTGAATCTAATACTTTAGCCATAATCTTTTTTAATGCTTAATTCTTAATTCATAATGAATAATTAGCAGCACAAACTGCAGCTGCTGCCATCACAGAGTGAAGGAGCGCAACCGAAAGCGAATGCCAGCACTACTACGAGGAAGCCCAGCATCAGCAGGGTAACGTAGATGAAACCGATGGTCTTCCAACGGCAGAACCATGTTTTACCGCTCATACCCAGGGTCTGCAGAGAGCTCCAGAAACCGTGAGTCAGGTGGAACCAGATAGCTACGAACCAAATTACGTAGAGCGTAGCAAATACGGGATTGCTGAAGGTGTCCTGCATGAAGGCAAAACCATCAGAGGGGCTGTGAGCAACGCTCATACCAGTCAGCTCGGCAAACATCATGTTGTACCAGAAGTTGAACAGGTGGAGAATCAGACCCAGCAGGATGATGATACCCAGCACGAGCATGTTCTTTGATGCCCACTCCACTTTACCAGCGTTTACCGTTGTAGCTACCTCATAGCGATTGTCGCCACGGGCCTTGCGGTTCTGTGCTGTCAGAATGAAAGCATAAACGATGTGGAGCACGGCCAGACCGGCCAAGCCCATTGTTGCCACTACGGCATACCAGTTGGCACCGAGCATCTCACAAATAGCATTGTAAGCCTCGCCCGAGAACAGCGCAACCAGGTTCATGCAGCAGTGGAACGTCAAAAACAGAATCAGCGCGATGCCAGTGAGTGACATCACCACCTTTCTACCAATTGATGAATTAAATAACCACATAAATGATTGAAAATTAATGAATGAATTATTGTATTTAGATTTATTTAGGGCACAAAATTAATCAAAAATCGTGAAATTACAAACGATTACATTAAGAAATATAAGAAAAATGTGTAATTTTGTAGCCGACAAGAATGTTTCTTCGTCAAAAAACATCTGCTTAAAACGAATATGAAAATTCAATTATTAACCTTGGCGCTGCTTGGCATATTGTCGGCGCAAGCTCAAGAGAGACAGGAAATTCTTTTACAGGACGACTGGCAGTTCTCGCGTGATAAACAGACGTGGCAGACGGTGAGCGTACCCCACGACTGGGCTATCAGCGGCCCCTTTGACAAGAAGTGGGACCTGCAGACGGTAGCTATTGTTCAGAATGGTGAAAAAATCGCGACAGAGAAAAGTGGGCGAAGTGGGTCGTTGCCCTGGATTGGTGAGGGCCATTATAAAAGGGTCATCACGATTCCTTCAGATTTCAGTGGCCATGCCGAATTGATATTCGATGGTGCCATGTCTGAGCCTACGGTCTATGTCAATGGAAAGCAGGCTGGCTATTGGGCTTATGGCTATAATACCTTCCGCGTGGATATCACGCCTTTTATAAAAGGAGGTGAGAACCTGTTGGAGGTGCATCTGAAGAATGTGGAGGAGAGTTCTCGCTGGTATCCCGGTGCAGGCATCTATCGTCCTGTGACACTCGTCCTCACACCTCAGCAGGCGCGTATTGATGACTGGGGTATCACCACCAGGACAGAGTTGCATGTTAAGAATGGTAAAGGCGTTGATTGTACCAAATTGGTGGTGGAGGTGCCCATTCTCAATGCCGGTCAGGGACTGCCTGTCATCATGGAACTCTTCGCTCCAGACAATAAAAACAAGATATGGGTCTGTCCTGCACCGCAGAAAAGAGGATCAGGAAAGGCTGTCGGCACCTTTATGATTCCCGATGCCCAACTGTGGACTCCTGAAACTCCTAATCTCTATAAGTTGCGTATCACCCTTTGTGACGGCATCTCTGCCCCCAATGTATATGACGACTTCGGTAAGGCCATCGACCGGAAAACGATGAAATTGGGCTTACGCACCGTCAGGGTATCGAAGGAAAAAGGTTTCCAGCTGAATGGTGTGACGCGAAAACTGAAGGGTGTCTGTCTGCATCATGACCTCGGACCACTGGGCGCGGCAGTCAACAAAGCTGCTTTGATTCGCCAGATAAAGATTATGAAGGAGATGGGGTGCGATGCTATCCGCACGGCTCATAATATGCCGAGTCAATGGCAGATGGATATCTGTGACTCGTTGGGCATGATGGTGATGGCCGAGAGCTTTGATATGTGGAAATATCCTAAATGTAAGAATGGTTATGCGCGCTTCTTTGACCAGTGGGCCGACAAGGATATCACGAATCTGGTGAAGGCGAATAGAAATCACCCGTCCATCGTCATGTGGTCTATCGGCAACGAGATTCCTGAACAATGGAGTGAGGAGGGAAGAGAAATGGCCATTCGCTTGCAGGGACTGGTACATTCTCTTGATGCAACACGCCCAGTTACTCAGGGCATGGATCGTGTGGATAATGCGCTGGCTAGTGGTTTTGCCCAGGCAATGGATATCCCTGGACTGAATTACCGATTGAATAAATACCAAAAGGCGCATGATACGCTAACGCATGGCTTCCTGTTAGGCTCGGAAACGGCCTCTACGGTGTCTTCGCGTGGCACCTATTATTTCCCTGTAACGCCTACGGATAAGGGTGTTCACCCTGATGGTCAGTGCTCGGGCTATGATGTGGAATGGTGCTCATGGAGTAACTTGCCCGATGATGACTGGCAGTGGCAGGATGATAAGGACTGGGTGATTGGTGAGTTCGTATGGACGGGGTTCGACTATCTTGGTGAGCCCACGCCTTATGATGAGTACTGGCCTTCGCGCTCATCTTATTTTGGTATCTGCGACTTGGCCGGACTGCCCAAGGACCGCTATTATCTCTATCGCTCGCATTGGAACAAGAAGGAACATACCATCCATCTGCTGCCTCATTGGACATGGGGAAAGGAGAGGGTAGGCGAGGTGACGCCCGTCTATTGCTATACCGATTATAATGAGGCTGAACTCTTTGTCAATGGTAAGAGTCAGGGGCGCATCAAGAAAAACAAAGATAGTCGTCTGGACCGCTATCGCCTGCGCTGGAACAATGTGAAATATGAGCCTGGTGAGGTGAAGGTGGTGGTCTATGATGCCAATGGAAGTGTTGCTGGTGAGAAGGTGATGCGTACAGCAGGCAAAGCTGCTGCCCTGAAGGCGGAAGTATGGACGCAAACCTCCAACCTCCAATCTCAAACCTCAAAGCTCAAAGCCGATGGCAATGACCTGGCCTATGTCACTGTCAGTCTGGTGGATAAGAATGGTACGCTGATTCCTGATGCTACAGACCAACTTTCATTTGAGGTAAGTGGCGCCGGCTCTTTTAAGGCAGTTTGTAATGGCGATGCTACCAGTCTGGAGGTCTTCACCGAACCTACGATGAAACTCTTCGCAGGACAGTTGGTCGTGGTTTGCCAGGCTGGAAAAGAAAAAGGTCAGCTCACGCTTACCGTCAAGGACAAACAGCGTAAACTGACCAGGAAAATAAGTATCCCTGTAGAATAATAAAGCCCCTCCGGAATGGAGGGGTTTTTATTTAGAGTTTTTCGCCAAAGCAGAGGTCACCGCAGTCACCAAAACCTGGTACGATATACTTGTGCTCATTCATGCCGGGGTCAATGGCTGCGCACCATAGCGTGACATCATCGGATACGCTCTTCTGCAACATTTCAACACCTTCTGGCGTGCCAATCACACTGGCGATATGCACCTGATGAGGCTTGCCAGTTTTCAGAAGAGCCTCATAGGCAGCTACCATTGATCCGCCTGTAGCCAACATGGGGTCAACGATGATGAGGGTCTTGCCTTTCACGCTGGGTGAAGCCATGTATTCTGTGTGGATGCCTACCTCGGTATGTTCACGATTGGTGTACATGCGGAAGGCTGATACAAAACCGTTTTCTGCATGGTCAAATACGCGAAGAAAACCTTCGTGAAAAGGTAGTCCGGCACGCAGCACCGTGGCCAGCAGCACCTCGTCTTTAATCATCGGAATATCGATGGTTCCAAGGGGTGTTGTCACTGTTTTTGGCTTGTAGGACAGGGTCTTCGACAGCTCGTAGGCCATCATCTCGCCAATACGTTCAATGTTGTTACGAAACAGCAGACGGTTTTTCTGATAACTCTTATCACGAATCTCGGCCATGAAATGATTGATGACCGAATTTTGCTCTGAGAAATTAATGACTTTCATAAATTTAGATTTTTGATTGCAAAGATAGTTATTTTTGCGCGATAATTGCTAACTGCGGGTTGCAAAACCATTAAACTGACTCTTGTTTTGAGATACTTTAACATAAAAATGGTTGTGTGCGCACAAAATATTCACCTTTCACCTTTCACCTTTCACCAATTATTTGTACCTTTGCAGCCGTTAATATAGACGAAAGTATAATTTTTTAAATAAATCAAAAACAAATGGCAAAGTTAGATTTGACACAGTATGGCATCACAGGTTCTACCGTGATTGCTCACAATCCTTCGTATGAGACTCTCTTCGCAGAGGAGACAAAGGCTGGTCTGACTGGTTTCGACAAGGGTCAGAACACCGAGCTGAACGCTGTAAACGTGATGACTGGTATTTACACTGGTCGTTCACCTAAGGACAAGTACATCGTGAAGGATGCACAGAGCCAGGATAAGGTATGGTGGACTTCTGAGGAGTATAAGAATGATAACCACCCCATGAGCGAAGACGTATGGGCTAAGGTTAAGGAAATCGCTGTTAAGGAGCTCTGCAATAAGGATCTGTATGTTGTTGACGCTTTCTGTGGCGCTAACGAGGGTACTCGTCTGGCTGTTCGCTTCATCGTTGAGGTAGCATGGCAGGCTCACTTCGTTACCAACATGTTCATCCAGCCTACTGCTGAGGAGTTGGAGAACTTCAAACCTAACTTCGTAATCTATAACGCTTCTAAGGCTAAGGTTGAGAACTTCAAGGAGCTGGGTCTGAACTCAGAGACTTGTGTTGCCTTCAACACTACAAGCCGCGAGCAGGTTATCATCAACACATGGTACGGTGGTGAGATGAAGAAGGGTATGTTCTCTATGCAGAACTACTACCTGCCTCTCCAGGGCATCGCTTCAATGCACTGCTCTGCTAACACCGACATGGAGGGTAAGAACACCGCTATCTTCTTCGGTCTGTCTGGTACAGGTAAGACCACTCTGTCTACCGATCCTAAGCGTCTGCTGATTGGTGACGACGAGCACGGATGGGACGACGAGGGTGTGTTCAACCTCGAAGGTGGTTGCTACGCTAAGGTTATCAACCTCGACAAGGAGTCTGAGCCCGATATCTACAACGCTATCCGTCGCAACGCTCTGCTCGAGAACGTAACTGTTGACGAGGCTGGTAAGATCGACTTCGCTGACAAGAGCGTAACTGAGAATACTCGTGTATCATATCCTATCGATCACATCGAGAAGGTTGTAAAGAAGGTGAATGGTAAGAGTGCAGGTCCTGACGCTAAGAACGTAATCTTCCTGTCAGCTGACGCATTCGGCGTACTGCCTCCCGTTTCTATCCTGACTCCTGAGCAGACTAAGTACTACTTCCTCTCTGGTTTCACAGCTAAGCTGGCTGGTACAGAGCGTGGTATCACAGAGCCTACTCCTACATTCTCTGCTTGCTTCGGTCAGGCATTCCTCGAGCTGCACCCCACAAAGTACGCTGAGGAGCTGGTTAAGAAGATGGAGAAGAGCGGTGCTAAGGCATACCTCGTTAACACTGGTTGGAACGGTACTGGTAAGCGTATCTCTATCCGCGATACTCGTGGTATCATCGACGCTATCCTGGGTGGCGCTATCCTGAACGCTCCTACCAAGAAGATTCCTTTCTTCGATTTCGAGGTTCCCACACAGCTTGAGGGCGTAGACTCCAACATCCTGGATCCCCGCGATACTTATGCAAATGCTGCTGAGTGGGAGGAGAAGGCTAAGGATCTGGCTGCTCGCTTCATCAAGAACTTCAAGAAGTATGAGGGCAACGAGGCTGGTAAGGCTCTCGTAGCTGCTGGTCCTAAGCTCTAAGCCTTAGGTCCTACGACATAACGATAAAACAGGCGTCTACACGGAATGGTGCAGATGCCTGTTTTTGTTTTTTACTAACCATTAGAAACAATGAATCTGAAAGAGAAATACCGTGTGTTCAAAGAGTGGCAACAGCGTCCTTATCAGGTGGCTCCACTCACACAGGAAGAACATACCTGTGCCACCTGCGGCACCAGTTATCAAGGTAATTATTGTCCGCGATGCGGACAGTCGTCACGTATCGGACGTTATTCGGTGAAGACGGCTTTTCTGTTGTTTCTTGACGTCTGGGGACTGGGTAATCGTGGTATGTTTCGTAGTATTCGTGACTTATTGCTGCGTCCCGGCTATATGATTCGCGATTATTTGGGCGGTATGCAGATGGCCTATTTTCCGCCATTTAAGATGTTCTTCCTCCTGGCCACGTTGTCAATCCTGGTTAATGGTGGTCTTAATATAAAAGGTGATAATCAGTTTGAGACGGCGGTACAGACATATGAGAGGAGTTTTGATATGAGTATACGGACTGTTCCAGCTGATGAGAATGCCAGCGTAGAGACAGGGAAAGATAAGGCAGATATAGAACTGCAGGACAGGATTAATAATAATGTCCGTTCCTTTATAAGATTCGTTTTCGACCATCAGACAATTATTGAACTGGTTTGGCTGTTGGTTCTCTCCTTGCCTCTTTATGTGCTGTTCAGAAATTGTCCGGCTATCCCAGATCTCTATTATACAGAGTTTTTTGTGGCGATGATCTATATCACTAACCTGATGAATATCGTATCTACGGTATTTAGTTTCTTCTGTGTGGATTTGAGCATTAACGGACTTCTTACTCCGCTCTTGAGCATCATCGCACTCAAGCAATTGTGCGGTTATTCCTATCTTCGTACCATTTTGGGGCTTATTGCTTCGTTTATTATCATCTCAATAGCTGTGATGATTATCATGGTACTGGTCGGCGTTGTGATAGGTATTGTGATGGCCATATAAGTGAAATAAAACGCGTTTTTACACGTGCAGACTTGATTTAAATCAAGAATTATAGGTGTTTGCGCAAACTAAAGGGTTTGTCTTACACTTGTTATATAAAATAATTTATACCTTTGCAATGTAGTCGTGATGATTACACACACGTTATTCATTAGGTTAGTAGTTTTATAGAATTAAGGTAAAGATTATGTTATTAGATTTTCAAACAACGTGTGTGTTGGTATTAGTGGTTATTTCCACAATTCTGAGTGTTATCACTCTGATGAATACTAACATCCGTTGAAAGGAGTGCGGGGTGAGCGATTCATACCGCACTCTTTTTTTATGCTCATTTTACCAGTAAGTCTGCCATATAGCGGTAAATAAACCATACAAAATCCTAAAAACAACTTAAAATCAGGGCAATAATGATATATTTTGTTTAATTAAGTGGTGAAAATGTCCGCTTTTTGCAGATTTGTGCTTAACTTTGCAACCAAATTGTTTAAACAAGATTAGATGAAAAAACTTTTTAAGCCGCTGTGTGTGATGCTTGGCGCATTAGTGACGATGACTTCGTGCCTTGGCAACGGCGACGATGATACAACAGTATATAGTGATATGGCTATTACGGCCTTCACTTTGGGTACGCTGAACAGATATACCCATTCAACCTCTTCTGACACTGGTAACGATACCATTATCAAGTCTACATTGACAGGCTCGAACTATAACATGGCTATCGACCAGAGCAGTTATCGTATCTTTAACCAGGATCTGTTGCCATCGGGTACAGACTTGGCTCACGTGACCATCAGTAGTGTCTCTACCCTGAATAATGCTATTGTAACCTTGAAGTCACTTACTAGCGACAGTATTCGTTTCTTCAGTACCAGTGACTCTATCGATTTCACTACACCTCGTGTCTTCCGTGTCTTCCCTACGAATATGGAGGGCTATCGTGATTATACAGTAACTCTTTCTGTCGATGAGAGTGCCGGTCTTTCTTTCGAATGGAATAAGGTGGATACGCGTGCTGATTTGCAGGGATGGAGCGAAAACCATCTGGTGGCTTTTGGAGATAGTGTCCGCTTGGTTGACCAGAACGTGGTGACTGCAGATAATTGTGCTTTCAGACTGAATGGTACCAATGTGGAGCGCTCTGAGGATCTGGATAACTGGACTGTCATGGGTACAGCAGCTTTGAAGCAGTTGGTTGGCGTAGGCACAAAGGGCCTCTTTGCTTTGGGTACCGACGGCATGATGAAGCGTTCAGAAGATAATGGCGCAACTTGGTTGGATGAGACGCTTGACGAGGATGCCTCTCTGTTGCCTGTTAGCGATATCGCTATGACATCATGGGATTATACTCCACTGGATTCTACCGATTACCTGCTGATGGTGGGTAACGATGCACAGAATCAGGTTCGTGTATGGCGTAAGATTAATCAGTATGGTGGTGTTTCGAAGGGTGGAAAATGGGTATATATGCCTGTTGACCTGAACAATCCTTATGCTTTGCCTGTGCTGCAGCATTTATCACTGTCCTATTATAATAATATGGTATTGGCGCTTGGCAGTGATAAGGTGATTTATCAGTCAGCTGATCAGGGCATCACATGGAAGGAATCTTCTAAATATGCGTTGCCTACAGATTTGCAGGGAACTGTGATGAGTCTTGCTGCCGATAGTCAGAACCGCCTTTGGGTGGTCACCGATGCTGGTGAGGTATGGCTGGGAAAGAAATGATGATGTAAGATATAAGCAGTGATGAGCGAAGGTAAACATCATATCTCAACAGTATGGGTGAAAATACTATTTGTATGCTTCACACTTCACTGTTCACTCTTCACTCAGACTATATTGGCTCAGGACGAGCCGGAATATAAGATGGAGTTGGGTGCCGGTGTTGGCCTGATGAACTATCTGGGCGATTACAATGGTAACCTTCTCAAGAAGATGCAGCCCATGGGGGGACTGGTGGCAAAATACAAGATGAATCCCCGTATGGCATGGGCGGCTACGTTGAACTACGGACAACTGAAGGGAGAGGCAGAGAATGCTGGCACGTGGTATCCTGGTGGTACTGATGTCCCTACGTCGTTCTCTACGAAGCTGGTTGACTTGAACGTCAAGTATGAATATAACTTCTGGCCTTTCGGTACAGGACGGGAGTATCACGGTGCACAGCCGTTGACACCTTTTATCACTTTGGGCGGAGGCCTCGCTTTTGCTAAAGGAGATAAGTCGGTAGTGGCTTTTCAGGTACCTATCGGTTTTGGTGTGAAGTATAAGTTGATGGACCGTCTGAACCTCACGGCAGAATGGTTGATGCATATCTCGGGCAGTGATAAACTGGATGGTATTCGTGATCCCTATGGCATCAAGAGCAGCGATCTGTTTAAGAATACCGATTGCTACACCACTTTGCAACTCTCGCTGACCTATGAGTTCATGGAGAAATGTAAGACTTGTCATAACGATAAGGACTAACGGAATTGATAATTGAAACTGTAATTTAAATATGACAGCAGAACTGGATATGACGCGCATCCCACAGCACATTGCCATTATTATGGATGGTAACGGTCGCTGGGCCATGGAACGTGGCAAGGAGCGCACCTATGGTCATCAGGCCGGTGTTGAGGCCGTACGTCGCATCACGTCAGAATGTACACGACTGGGTGTGAAGTACCTCACGCTCTATACCTTCTCTACTGAAAACTGGAACCGCCCCGATGATGAGGTGGCTGCACTTATGGGATTGGTTCTCTCTTCACTCGAGGATGAGATCTTCATGAAGAATAATGTGCGTTTCCGTGTGATAGGCGACTTAGGTCGACTGCCTGAGGCTGTACAGCAGAAACTGCGTGAGACGGAAGAGCATACGGCAAAGAATGATGCGATGACAATGGTTGTGGCATTGAGCTATTCATCGAAGCTTGAGATTGTACGTGCTATGCAGAAGATGGCACAGGAGGTGAAGGATGGAACCCTCACTCCAGAGTCTATCGATGAGAAAACCGTCGATGAGCACCTGTGGACAAGCTTTATGCCCGATCCCGACCTGCTGATCCGTACGGGTGGCGAGGTACGTATCTCCAACTACCTGCTATGGCAGATAGCTTACTCAGAGCTCTATTTCTGCGACACCTACTGGCCCGACTTCGGTGAGCAGGAACTGCGTAAGGCTATTCAGAGTTTCCAGAGCCGTCAGCGTCGTTTTGGTAAGACCGAGGCGCAGGTGGAAGAGGAGGAAAAGTAATAAGGTAAAAATGTTAAAGTCAAATTAAAGTGACCCATTATTATATTATAAATAAGGTGAAAGGATTGGTGAAAGGTATCTTGCCTCTTTGCCTTCTTACCTTCTTGCCTTTGTATGCTTCAGCACAGAATAAGATAGTAAACCCCGATATCTCCTATGCTGGTACTCCCCGTCAGTGTGAGATTGGTGGTATCACCGTAGAAGGTGTAGAGGGCTATGAGGATTTCGTATTGATTAACCTGTCGCAACTTCGTGTAGGGCAGAGTATCGAGGTTCCTGGCAGTGAGATTACGGAGGCTGTGAAGCGTTACTGGAAACATGGCTTGTTCTCTGATGTCTCAATCACCGCCGACTCTATCGTGGATTCTAAGGTCTATCTTTGTATCCATCTGTCCCTGCGTCCTCGTATCACCAATATTGAATATCATGGTGTGAAGAAGAGCGAGCGCGAGGATTTGGAGAACAAACTGGGTATGGCCAAGGGCATGAGTCTGACGAAGAACCTCATTGACCGTGCTAAGATTCTGGCCACAAAGTATTTTGATGATAAAGGCTATAAGAATGCTGAGATTGATATCCGTCAGAGCGATGATGTAACGGGTAAGAATCAGGTGGTGCTCGATGTCTATATCGATAAGAAAGCCAAGATGAAGGTTCGCCGTATTATCTTTGATGGTAATGAAAAGGTGGCCGACAAGAAAATCAAGGGTGGTTTCTTCTCTAAGGGTGCCTTTGGTAAGATTCATGAGGCAGGCAAACTGGGCAATTTCTTCAAGGCCAAGAAATTTACTCCAGAGCGCTATGGTGAGGCTAAGCAAGCCCTTATCGACAAGTATAACGAGATGGGTTTCCGTGATGCAACAATCGTTGAGGACTCTGTGTGGACGGTTGACGACAAGCACGTTAACGTCTATGTCAAGATAGAGGAGGGTGAGAAATACTATCTGCGTAACATCAGTTGGGTAGGTAACACCGTGGCCAATACCGATGCCCTGAATAAGACTCTGGGTATGGTGAAAGGCGATGTCTACAACCAGCGACTCATGAATAAGCGCTTGATGGAAGACGATGATGCTGTACATAACTTCTATTATAATAATGGTTATGTGTTCTCAAGTGTGGAGCCAACAGATATCAACGTCGTAGGCGACTCTATTGATGTGGAGGTACGTATCACAGAAGGTCCGCAGGCTCACTTGAACAATGTACGCATCTTTGGTAACGACCGCCTCTATGAGGAGGTAGTGCGCCGTGAACTCCGTACCAAGCCTGGTGATCTCTTCTCAAAGGATGCCCTGATGCGTTCTGCTCGTGAAATTGCTTCTATGGGTTACTTCGACCCTGAGTCGGTGAGCCCAGACGTGAAGCCTAACTATCAGGATGGTACTGTTGACGTAGACTGGAACCTGGAGCAGAAATCTAATGACCAGTTGGAACTCTCACTTGGTTGGGGACAGACTGGTGTCATCGGTCGTGTAGGTGTCAAGTTCAATAACTTCTCTTTGCGCAACCTCCTTGGTAAGAACAAGCTGCGCCGTGGCTTCCTGCCTGCTGGTGATGGTGAGCAGATTGGCTTGAATTTCCAAACCAATGGTCGTTACTATAGCAGTTATAGTGCCAACTACTCTACGGGTTGGTTTGGCGGAAAGCGTCCTAACGCCTTCAACGTAGGTGTCTATTATTCTAAGCAGAGCGACGTGTCGAGCACCTATTACAACTCAGCCTACATGAACAATATCTATAGTTACATGTATGGCACGGGTTCATACAACAGCAGCTACTATAACTATGATAGTTTCCTTGATGACGATAAATATGTGAAACTGTTGGGTATCTCAGTTGGATGGGGTAAGCGTCTGCGCTGGCCTGATGACTATTTCCAGTTCTCGGCTACCTTGGCTTATCAGCGTTATATGCTGAAAGACTGGCAGTACTTCCTGATTTCCAATGGTAACTGTAACAATATCAACCTGGGATTGTCGCTGACACGTAATTCTACCGATAACCCCTTGTTCCCACGTCATGGTTCAGAGTTCTCACTCTCTGTAACCCTTACGCCACCTTGGTCTTTGTTTGATGGCAAGGATTATAAGAATCTGGCTACCCAGGATACTTATACCAACGATTATGAGCGCTACCAGAGCGAGCAGTCGTCAAAGTATAAGTGGGTGGAGTATCACAAGTGGAAGTTCAAGAGCCGTACCTATACAGCCCTCTCAGATGGTCAGAAATGCTTCGTGCTGATGACTCGTGTAGAGTTTGGTTTGCTGGGCTCTTACAATAAATACAAGAAGTCACCATTCGAGACCTTCTATGTGGGTGGTGACGGTATGAGTGGCTATAGCACCAGTTATGCTGAGGAGACCATCGGTCTGCGTGGTTATGATAATGGTTCTATCTCTTCTTCTGCCTATGTAAAGGGTGGTGAGTGGAGTGGCAGTCGCTATAGTGCCTATGATGCCTATGCCTACGACCGCTTCACGCTGGAGTTGCGCTATCCCTTTATGTTGGGCAACACTACTATCTACGGACTTGGCTTCCTTGAGGGTGGTAACGCATGGGCAAAGACTCGTGATTTCAACCCCTTTGATATGAAACGTTCGGCTGGTGTCGGTGTACGTATCTTCCTGCCTATGGTGGGTCTGATGGGTATCGACTGGGCCTATGGTTTCGACAAGGTATACAATGGAGGCTGGCAGCGTGGTGGCGGTCAGTTCCACTTCATACTTGGACAGGAATTCTAACCTATAAAATTAATGATAATGAAGAAACTGATAATCCTTTTTATCTGTGCTGTCTGTGGTCTCTCAACGGCCTCTGCACAGAAATTTGCTTTGGTTGATATGGACTATATCTTCAAGAATATCCCTGCCTACGAGCGTGCTAACGAACAACTGTCGCAGGTGTCGAAGAAATGGCAGGCAGAGGTGGATGCCATAATGACTGAAGCTCAGACTATGTATAAGAACTACCAGAACGAGGTGGTTTTCCTCTCTAAGGAGCAGAAACAGGCTAAGCAGGATGCTATCATGGAGAAAGAGAAGTCTGCTGCCGACCTGAAGAAAAAGTATTTTGGTCCTGAGGGCGAGCTTTTCAAGAAGCGTACTGCCCTGATGAATCCTATCCAGGAGGAGGTCTATAATGCTATTAAGGATGTTGCCGACCTGCGTGGCTATCAGTTGGTACTCGATCGTGCCAGTGATACAGGCATCATTTTTGGCTCGCCTAAGATTGATATCTCTGACGAGGTGCTGCGCAAACTGGGCTACGCCAATTAAACTCATACGACATGATAACGTCATAACGATATAATGTTCTAACGAAAATAACTTAATAAAAATAAAACAACAACAATGAAAAAGTTTATTATCTGCGCTCTTTGCGCAATCTGCGGTTTCACTACCGCAAACGCACAGGCTAAGTTTGGTCACGTGAACACACAGGAGATTATCCAGGCTATGCCTGAGTTTACTACTGCACGTACAGACATCGAGAAGCTTACTCAGCAGTATGAGGCTGATTTGAAGTCTATGCAGGACGAACTCCAGAAGAAGGCTGAGGCTTTCGAGAAGGAGGAGGCTACCCTGCCCGAGAATATCAAGACTCGTCGCAATCAGGAACTGCAGGATCTCTATCAGCGTATCCAGCAGACTTATCAAGACAACCAGCAGGCTCTTGCTAAGGCTCAGCAGGAGAAGATGCAGGCTATCACCACCAAGGTCCTCGATGCTATCAAGGCTGTTGGTCAGGAGGGTGGCTATGTATACGTGATGGATATGAGCGCTGGCATTCCTTATATCAGCACTACACTCTCAAGCGACGTTACCGCTCAGGTTAAGGCTAAGCTGGGATTGAAGTAAAATCTATAAGATGAGATTATATAAAAGGCCGACATCACGAATGTCGGCCTTTTATGTTGGAGCAATCTGCTCACAGATATCATTGGTTATTTCTGTTCTGACGTGATGCCTATAATGTTGAGAAATACATAAATTCGACTGGGAATGTCTGTTTGGCTGCTGTTTTTGAGAATCTTGACCTTTAACTCATAGGCAGTATTCTCTGCGTAGAGAGAGTCAAAGCCGTCAATCTGCGACAATGTCCATTCCCCGGATTTATTCTCCCTGACCTGGTAATAGGACACAGGCAGCCCGTCAAGACTATAGCCCTCTGAGCGGCTGTTGGCAGCCACTTCAATAGTTCCAACTGTGTACTGCTCGTTTTCGGTGCTCTCATCGTCTGTGCATCCTGCAAAGGTCAGTACTAATACCATGAGCATTGGGATAATCCATATCCCTTTACTCCACTTCAATTTTGTAGTTTTTCCTGTTTTATTATTGGTGTTCACTAGTGTCCACATATATATAGTATCAGCAAATAAAAGATGAAATAATTTGAACTCTCGCTGCAGATTATCCCCAGAAGTCCTTGATGCGCTCAATATAGCGTTCACCAATGGCACGACCTATCTGGTAGACGTGCTGCATCTGTTGGGGATTATGCGAGATATGACCAATGGGAATTTTCGCGTCAGGACGAATCACCAGACAGCGACCTTCACGTTCGGCCTGAGCCACATATTCCAGCTGTTTGTTATACATGATGTGACGATAGTCCAACGCTTTGATCATCTCTGGATAGCGTCTTAGGGCAAAGCGCATCAGGGGCATCAGGCGGTTGTGCTCTTTCTGATACCCCAACGGTTGGGTGAGAACCACCACATTGCGGTCGTAACCTATCGATTCTGTGTAGGCCAGGGGAATAGAGTCAGCCACGCCTCCGTCAAGCAGTTTGCGTCCCTGTATGCTGACCACTTTAGAAACCAGGGGCATCGATGCCGATGCACGTATCCATTCATAGGTGTCATAGTTGGCTTCCGTCAGTGGTTTATAGACAGCTTCTCCTGTTTCCACATCCGTACACACCACGATAAACTCCATGGGGTTACGGTTGAAAGCATCGTCGTCATAGATCTCATACTGCTTAGGTACAATATGATAATCAAACTCTGCGTTGAAATAGTCGCCTGTGGTGAGTAGTGAGCGGATGCCACTGTAGCGACTATCCTTGGCAAAGCGCATGTTGTATCGGATGGCACGTCCTATCTGTCGTGATTTATAATTGCATCCAAAGGCAGCACCAGCCGATACACCTACTAGTCCGTCGGGCCATATATCATGCTCCATCATCACATCAGTGATACCTGCCGTCCATAGTCCGCGCATGGCGCCTCCTTCTAAAACAAGTCCTTTTTTCATATCTGTTTAGCTGTTTCTGAATTCTAATGGAGTCACGCCGAAGTGATCCTTAACATATTTGCCGAAGAAAGATGAGTTTGGAAACCCAAGACGATCACAAATCTGTTTGATGCTGAGGTCTGTATGACGTAGATAATAACGGATATCCTCTAAGACATGTTCCGTAATCCATTCGTTTGCTGTTTTGCCAGAGTTCTTCTTACAGATGGCTGTCAGGTATTTTGGTGAAATACAGAGGTCACTTGCGTAGGTTTCTACAGTACGATGTTTGATTTCTGTGGAATGCAGAAGATCGAGGAATCGTTGAAAGTAATTATCCGATGTTTTTATATGATGATCTGTTGCTAATGATAGTTTCTGTTTCATGGCTCCGCAAAGAGCAAGGATTGCGGAGCGTAGTAAGGATTGAACAATGTCTGTATGGTAGGGATTATCCATTCCTTTGCTAATGGCAAGTATGATCATGTCATAGAAATGCGTATAGAAGAGTATATCTTCTTCGGTCATGGTGATGATATGATAACGTTTGATAAACATCATTTCATTCCAGATATTCATCTTCTCACGCAGGAAACTCTGTAGGATGCTGTTGGTAAGAAACAATCCCTTTAGGTCGAAGTCAGGGCTAACCATCACGTCTGTTACAGTGATGTTCTGAGGAATGATGGCTACCTGATTCTGATGCAGTTCTATTTGCTGTCCATTCATGCTGCCTTGTACCTTACCCTGTGTACAAATAGCGATAGCATTCATCGACACATGGGCGGCGCTGATTTCTGCAAACCGCTGAATACTATCAACGACGATGATATCATTGTCAGAATAGCCAATCTGAATATCCTCGTTATTGGTTAATGTCTGAAAAGTAATCTCTTCTAGTTCTTTCATGTTGCAAAAATAGTCAATATATGACAAAATACATGTTTTATTTGGATATTTTTATGTTCTTTTTGTTTTATCATCCCATTTGGAAAGTATATGAGGAGAAATTGAACATGTTTATTGTCCTTTTTTATTATACTTTTGTACCAAAAATAAAACAAAACATCATGAAAAAGGTATTAATAATGGTTATTGGCAGTTGGCTGTTGATAGTTGGCTGCAGTGAGAAGAAGCAGACAGGAGTGAAGGCTCCGACACGTGTGTGTACAGAAATCATTTCTGTAAATAGTCAGACAAATGGTCAAACCTATGTGGGTATCGTAGAGGAACGTGAGGCTACAGCCGTGAGTTTCACCAGTATGGGAGTTGTGAAGCGAGTATTGGTGAATGAGGGCCAAATGGTTTCGAAAGGACAGCTCATTGCTGAGATGGACGACACGCAGGCTCGCAATCTGTTGAGTGGTGCTGAGGCTCAGATGGCTCAGGCCAACGATGCCTTGGGGCGTTACAAGATGCTACATGATGCAGGGTCTCTTCCTGAGGTGCAATGGGTAGAGATACAAAGCAAGGTGGCACAGGCCAAGTCACAACTGGAACTATCACGAAAGAATCTCGCAGACTGCAGGCTTATTGCTCCTGTGAGTGGCATCATTGGTAGAAAAATGCTTGGTGCTGGTGAGACGGCAATGCCCTCTCAGGCAGTTGTGAGTATTCTTGATATTTCGAGTGTGAAGGTAAAGGTGTCTATTCCAGAGTCGGAAATAGGTGATATCAGTACTAATACCTCTTCTATAATTAAGGTTGAGGCTATCAATGGTAGTTTTAGTGGAGGTACCATCGAGAAGGGTGTGCAGGCCGATGCCTTGACCCATACCTATGACATCCGTATTCATGTGGAGAATAGTGAACGAAAGCTATTGCCTGGCATGGTTGCAAGTGTGCAGTTTACAGCGACTCAGTTGCAGCCTACAGAACAGTTTTCAGTGCCTGTAACGGCTGTTCAGCGTAAGGCTGATGGAAGCCTGTTTGTATGGATGGTAGACAACGACAGCACGGCTCATCGTACCCCAGTGACTACAGATGAGACCATAGGAAATCGTATAGTGGTAGTTACAGGTATCAGCGATGGAAATCGTGTGGTGACTGAGGGGTATCAGAAACTGAGTGAAGGAACTAAAGTGATATACTGATATGAAAAATATGAATTGGCTCCGATGGCCCTTGGAGCATTACTCGATATCGTTGCTCATCGTAGGCATCCTGTTTGTGATGGGCATCTTTGGCATGTGGGATATGCCGAAGGACGAATTCCCTCAAGCTACCATCCGTCAGGGCGTGGTAGTGGCCGTCTATCCTGGCGCCTCTTCTGAGGAGATAGAGCAGCAGGTGGCGCGTCCTTTGGAACGTTATCTCTTTACGTTCAAAGAGGTGAAACGTAATAAGACTACCACCACTTCGCAGAATGGCATGTGTATCGTGATGGTGGAACTGAACGATGATGTGAATAATAAAGATGAGGTGTGGAGTAAGATAAAACATGGACTGAACCTCTTCAAGTCACAGTTGCCTGGTGGTGTGCTGGCACTTATTGCCAATGATGACTTTGGTAATACCAGTGCCTTGCTGATAGCCATTGAGAGTCCAGAACGTAGTTATCGCGAGTTAAAAGGATATACCGACCAGCTGGGCGACCGTTTGCGCCGCATCCCCTCAGTAGCCAATGTCAAGGTGTTTGGTGAACTGAAGGAACAGATATCGCTCTATATCGATCGTCAGCGTCTGCAGGCCTATGGCATCGGACAGCAGATGCTTTTCACGCAGTTGCAGGCACAGGGACTGACCACCATGAGTGGTAGTATTAATACTGACAAACAGCAGACGCCTATTCATATTGAGGCTACAGAGAATTCTGAGGAAGAGATAGCCAATCAAATTATCTTTAGCGATCCTGTGACGGGGAAGGTCGTTCGTGTTCGCGATGTAGCTCGTGTGGTACGTGAATATGATACTTCCGGTGGGTATATTGAACAGGACGGTCATCGTTGTATCCTACTCTCGCTGGAGATGAACCCTGGCAATAACATCGTACAGTATGGCAAGGATGTGGACAAGGTTCTTAATGAATACAGAACTTCAGAACTGCCTGATGATGTAACTCTGACCCGTATCGCTGATCAGCCGAAGGTAGTAAGTCTGAGCGTCACTGATTTCTTGCGCGACCTGCTTATCTCGATGCTCATCATTATCATTGTTATGATGGTGCTGTTTCCAATCAGAAGTGCTATCGTGGCAGCTATTACCGTTCCGCTGAGTACGTTTATCTCTGTGGCTATTATGTACATGGCTGGTATCGAACTCAATACGGTTACTTTGGCTGCACTGATAGTGGTTCTGGGAATGGTGGTAGATAACTCCATTGTAGTCATCGATGGTTATCTGGAGTACTTGGAAAAGGGCTACGAACCAAAACGTGCCGCCATCGACTCAGCCAAGCAGTATTTCATGCCGATGATGTTGGCCACCCTTTGTATCAGCGTTATCTTCTTCCCCTTGCTCATTACGATGAAGGGAGCTTTTCACGATGCCATCGAGGACTTCCCCTGGACAGTCACTATCAACCTGATGGTATCGCTCTTCTTGGCTGTGACGGTCATCCCGTTCCTTGAGGTGCTGATTATCCGTCCAGATAAGGTCAAGACTGGAGGTAACGCGATTACAAAATGGGTACAGCGTACTTACAATCATGTGCTTGATTTCACATTCCGTCGCCCTTGGCTCACCATCAGTGGAGGCCTCGTCGTGATAGCGTTATCATGTCTTATCATACAGAAACTGAAGATACGCCAGTTCCCATACGCCGATCGCGACCAGTTTGCTGTAGAGATTTTCCTACCAGAAGGAAAAGGATTGGCCGATGCACGAGTGGTGGCTGATTCCGTACGTCATGTTTTGGAGCGCGATGAACAGGTGAAATGTATCACCTCGTTCTTAGGTTGCTCATCACCCCGCTTCATGGTTTGTTATGCGCCGCAGATGGCAGGCAAGAACTTTGCCCAGCTCATCGTCAACACCCAGTCGCAAGATGCAACGCTAGAACTACTGGCGCGTTATCAACCAATGCTCAGCGAGGCATTCCCTGAGGCCTATGTCCGTTTTAAGCGTCTTGATTATCTGATGGTGCCTGAGTTGGAGTATCGTTTCTATGGTGAAGACCTTGACTCTTTACATGTCGTGGCCGAACGACTGATGGACCGCATGCGAGAGATGCCAGAATTGGAATGGGTACATACAGACTATCTGCAACCCTATCCTATGATGAATGTGACGCTCGATCCTGTGGCTTCATCGCAGTTAGGCGTTACGCGTTCCACAGCAGCTTTAGCGCTCAATAGTGCCACTGGCGACCTGCGTGTAGGACAGCTATGGGCTGGCGACTACGAGATGCCTATCGTTGTGAAAGACACAGCGAATATGAATTACTCGGATGTCGAGAATCTGGGTATTACCACACCGATGTCGCTAATATCTGCCGCAGGCTCTCAACTTTCAACTTTCAACTCTCAACTTTCAACTAACACCACCGTGCCCCTCCGCCAGATTGCCAAGGTGCAGCCTCAGTGGACAGAGAGTCGCATCATGCATCGTGGTGGTGAGCGTTGTATCACGGTGACTGCTCAGTTTGCCCAAGGAGTCTATGCTGCTCCTATCGAGAGTCGTGTGGCTGAAATCATGGAGAACGAGATAGACTTGCCCCAAGGTGTACGTGCTGAAGTTGGTGGCGAGATAGAATACAACAGCGAGTCTATTCCCCAGATTTTTGGTGGCGTTGCCATATCGATGATTATCGTGTTCTTCTTCCTGCTGTTCAACTTTAAGAAGTATGGTATCACACTCGTTTGCATTGCTGCTCTTGGACTCATGATTCCTGGCGCACTTATCGGTCTGGGGCTGATGGACCGTACGTTGGGTCTTACCTCTGTGATGGGTGTCATCACGCTGATGGGAATGATCATGCGTAACGAGATTCTCATCTTTGAACATGCCAACGACTTAATAAAGAAAGGTGTGCCCGTGAAGCAAGCTGCCTACGAGGCAGGCAAGCGCCGCATGGTGCCCATCTTCCTGACCACCGCCACAACAGCTGTAGGTGTAGTACCGATGATTATCGCCCAGTCGTCGTTCTGGATGCCTGTGGGTGTCACCATCTTCGCTGGTGGTATCGGCTCGCTCATCATGGTAGTCACCATGCTACCGGTTATTTATTGGAAGGTTTCAGCAAAATAATTATGAAAAAGATATTATCAATGATAGCCTTGGGCTGTACACTCTCAGCCTCGGCGCAAGTATCAACTCCCCTCCCTCACAGGGAGGGGCAGGGGGAGAGTCTTTACACCCTTGATCAGCTTAAGGACTCTGCCCTCCATAACAACATCGCCATCCGCAGTGCAAAATATGGTGTTGAGGCAGCTCAGCAACAACGCAAAGAAGCTTTTACCAAGTTCTTTCCAAACGTCAGCGGAACGGGCCTGTGGTTTAATGCCAACAAGGGTATGGCAAAGATGGATATCGACCCTTCAGGAATCATTTCTCCTGAGTTGGGAGCCAGTCTGGCGCAGATGTTACCAGCCGAGGCTCTTGCTGCTATGAGCAATCCTATCAGTATGTCGATGATGAAGAATGGTACCATTGGTTCGCTGATGGCTGTACAACCCGTCTTTGCTGGTGGTCAGATTATCAATGGCAATAAACTGGCAAAGGTTGGCGAGGAGGTGAACCAGTTGCAACTGCAACTCTCAGAAAACGAGGTTGAGAAAACTGTTGAGCAGTATTTCTGGCAGTTGGCCTCGTTGCAGGAAAAGATGAAGACTATCAATGCTGTTGACACCCTTCTGACGGATATATATAAAGATGTAGATGTGGCAGTTCGAGCTGGTGTTGCTATGCGCAACGACCTCCTGCAGGTGCAGCTGCGCAGAAATGATATCGAGAGTCAGCGGCTGAAACTGCAGAACGGCATCTCTATTGTCAAGCAGCTTCTGGGACAATATGCGCGACTCACCCCCGCCCCCTCTCCGACGGGAGAGGGGAGTAGTTACTCCTTCAACATTGTACTGCCAGCCATGAATGAGCAAGTCTGCTCACTCCCTTCTCCTCCGAGAGAGGGGGCGGGGCTGAGTCTGCTCCCCGAGTATCAGTTGCTGGGTAAACAGGTTGAGGCAACGAACCTGCAAAAGAAGATGGCTATTGGACAGAATCTCCCTACTGTTGCCGTTGGTGCCGGCTATACCTATCATAACCTGATGGAGAAAGACCATTCCTTTGGTATGATCTTCGCCACTGTCAGTGTGCCTATTTCTGATTGGTGGGGTGGCAGTCATGCCATCAAGCGCCGTAAGCTGGAGCATCAGAAAGCCGTGGAACAGTTGGAGGATAATGCCCAACTTCTTCAGATACGCATGCAGAATGCCTGGAATGGGGTAGAGGAGAGTTATCTGCAACTGCAACTTGCCCAGCGTAGTATTGAGCAGGCCGAGGAGAATCTACGCCTGAATCGTGACTATTATCGTGCTGGAACCTCACGTTTGTCCGACCTCCTTGAGGCACAGCTGCTCTATCAGCAGGCTTGTGACAAGCATACTGATGCCTTTGCAGACTATCATCAGAAACTGTTGGAATACCGTCAGTCTATAGGTTTGTAAGATGTTATGAATATTTCCTTGGATAACGGAACAAAATAGCCAATACGAGGGCTATGCCAATCAGCATAGGATAGAACAGATGCGGGATGATGGCTATAGGATTCAATCCTGATAGCCCAGCTGCAATCAGCACCTGTGCGCCATAGGGCAGCATTCCCTGGGTGAAACAGGAAGCTGTATCAAGGATAGAGGCCGATTTGCGTGGGTCGATACCAAAACGCTTGGCCACATCCTTGGCTATCGGTCCTGTGGTGATGATAGCCACGGTATTGTTGGCTGTACAGATATTCACCAAACAGGTCAGGGCCGCGATGCTCATCTCGCCGCCACGTGTTCCATTGATATTCCTTGTCAGGGCCTTGATGATGAGGTTGATGCCACCGTTGTGACGGATAATCTCCAGCATACCGCCAGCCAGAATGGTGACGATAATCAGTTCCGACATGCCCATCATGCCTTCGTTCATTGCACTAAACCAGCCAAAAACGTCGTAGGCTCCATGACTGATGCCGATAATACCAGTGAGGATAATGCCGATGGTCAATGTCAGCAGGACGTTGATACCACATACGGCTAAGATGACAACAGCGAGATAGGGCAGTACGAGCCAAAAGTTCACCTCGCCCACCTCTGCACTTGTATTGAGACTTGTTCCTAAGAAGAAATATACAACAAGCATCAGCAGGGCTACGGGTGCCACGATACGGATATTGACGTGAAACTTATCCTTCATGTTGCACCCCTGTGTCTGTGTGGCCACAATGGTGGTGTCACTGATAAACGAGAGGTTGTCGCCGAAATATGTGCCGCCAACCACCAGTCCTACCATCAAAGGAACGCTGATGCCTGATTGTTGGGCGATGCCCACAGCCAGAGGCGTGAGGGCAGCAATGGTACCACAGCTGGTGCCGATACTCAGGGAGATAAAGCAAGAGGCCAGGAAGATGCCTGGGAGGATAGCCTGCTCTGGCAGATAGTTCAGGGCCAGGTTCACGGTGGCATCCACAGCTCCCATTGTCTTTGCCGCTGTAGCGAAGGCGCCTGCCAGGATGAAGATAGCCAGCATCAGCACCATCGTAGGATTGCCTGCCCCCTTGGCAAAAATATTGATACGCTCATTCATCGTCCCTTTCACCGTTAGTAACGAATAGACGGAACTGACGAGGAAGGCTACGGCGATAGGTACTTTATAAAAATCCTGAGCAACGATACTTGTGACCAGATAGAGCACCAGGAATACGATTAATGGACTTAATGCTTTCATCTGTTTAGTTTTATTTCCTGTGCAAAGATACGATTAATATTTGATAAAAACGCTAAATCATTTCGTTATTTGGGAAAATATGCCTAATTTTGCGGCTGAATCATCAGACTGTTAATAATAAGGTATGAAAAAATTTCTCTTAGTGATATTTGCCTGTATCGCCATGGCAGCACAGGCACAGGACAATGCGCCAGCGTTGAAGTTTGGTTATCTGAGTTATGACCTGGCGTTGAAGTCAATGAAGGAATATGCCACCGTACAGATGCGTATGGACTCCCTGCGCAGTGCCTTTAATGCTGAGATGCAGCGTGTGGAGGACGAGTTCAACCGTAAGTATGAGGACTTCCTCGACGGACAGAAGGATTTTCCACGTACCATCCTCTTGAAGCGCCAGACGGAACTGCAGGAGATGCTCCAGAAGAATGTTGCCTTTAAACAGCAGTCTGTTCAGGAGATGAAGGATACAGAGGCCCAGCTGATGGCACCTCTTCGTATTCATCTGAATGAAGCCATTGCTACGATTGCCCGTGAGCAGGGACTGGCCCTTGTCATCAATACCGATGCCAATGCCTGTCCGTTTATCGAGCCGGCAATGGGTGTCGATGTCAATGAACTTGTTGTTAAGAAACTGAATCGATGAAACTCTCGCAGGCTCCAGGTCCTATAGGTGTCTTTGACAGCGGATATGGCGGACTGACCATCCTGGATGGCATCCGTCAGTTGTTGCCCGGATACGATTATCTGTATCTGGGTGATAATGCCCGTGCCCCTTACGGACCGCGTTCCTTCGATGTGGTTTATGAGTTCACCCGCCAGGCCGTGCAGCGCCTGTTTGAGATGGGATGCCATCTGGTTATCCTGGGTTGTAATACAGCCTCTGCCAAGGCCCTGCGCACCATCCAGCAGGTTGACCTGCCCCAATGGGACAAGGACCGCCGCGTATTGGGCGTGATTCGTCCTACGGCTGAGGTTATTGGCTCGCTCACTGAGAGCCGTCATGTTGGAGTGCTGGCCACCGAGGGTACCATCAAGAGCGAGAGCTATAACCTGGAAATCAAGAAGCTCTATCCTGATGTTCAGGTCTCGGGTGTGGCTTGTCCGTTCTGGGTGCCACTGGTGGAATACAACGAGGCCGACTCGCCAGGTGCCGACTATTTCGTGAAGAAGCGTATTGACCAGATCATGAACCTCGACCCGCAGATAGATGCCATCATCCTTGGTTGCACGCATTATCCCCTGCTGATGCCAAAGATATTGAAGTATCTGCCCGCAGGTGTGATGGTTGTGCCTCAGGGCGAGTATGTGGCCGAGAGTCTGAAGTCATACCTTGAGCGCCATCCTGAGATGGAACAACAGTGTTCCAAGGGCGGCACAACACATTACCTCACCACCGAGAATCCTGATAAATTCAAGGAACAAGCCCAGATATTCCTCCACGAACCTGTTGAGGTGGAGAATATCACCTTAGGATAACAGGCGTTTGGAGAAATAATGTACGGGATACCAAACGCTGAGGAATCCTACAGCCAATACTGTGATAAAGATGATGATGATATCCAGCGGGTGTACACTCACCGGATAGGCATTGATGACAAATGCACCCTCACTGCTGCCCAGTGAGATGATGCCGAATGTCTGCTGAATCCAGCAGAGCAGCAGACCTATCAGAATACCGATGATGGCACCGATGGCCGAGATGATACGTCCCTCAAACAGGAATACCTGTGTAATCTGTCGGTCTGTAGCACCCAGGTTGCGCAGCGTCACCACGTCATCCTTCTTGTCGATAATCAGCATGGACAGCGAACCGATGATATTAAAGCATGCCACCATCAGAATAAATGTCAGGAAGATATAGGCAATGAGCTTTTCTATCTTCATGATGCGAAAGGTGTCGTCCTGCTGTTCGTAGCGATCCATCACCTGATACTTCTCGCCTGCAATATCCTTGATTTTCTCTTTCACCGCCTCAAAATCGCAACCCTGTTTCAGGCGCAGTTCCAATGAGGATATCATGCCCTGCTGGTCAAAGATGCGACGGGCAAAGCCGATGCTTGTCAGGATGTAGTTGCGGTCGTATTTCGCCTGCATCACCTCAAACACCACGCCAGGCGAATAGAGTTCATCCTGCACAAACCCATCGGCAGGGTCACTCATATCCAGTTGTCCCTCACGTCGTGGCGCATAGATCTGCAGGGGCTCGCTGTAGCTGATACCCATGCCCAGCTGGTCGGCCAGTTGGATGCCAGGCACACCATAATGCAAGTCGGCAGCATGCAGTTCAAAGGTGCCGTCGCCATATAGAATACTCCTGATATGCGTGAGCTGCTCGAAATTGTCCTCCACACCTTTCACGTGAATCATCGCCTGCCTGCCGTGATAGACCGCCATAGCCTGATCCTCCACGCACTCCGTGGCCACAGCCACCTCGTCCAGTGTCTTTATCTTTATCAGCTTGGGGTCGTCGGCAGCAACCGTCTTTCCCTCTACGGGCACAATCTTGAGTTGTGGGTCGAAGGCCGTGAAGAATGAAGCCACCAGGTCGCTGAAGCCATTAAACACGCTCAGCGTCACCACCATCGCCATTGTGGCCACGGCAACACCAAGCACCGAGATGCCACTAATGATATTAATGGCATTCGTAGATTTCTTAGAGAATATGTAACGACGAGCTATATAGAAGGGAAAATTCATGTGGCGGTAGCAAATTTTTCACTCTTCACTCTTCACTTTTACTTTTTGAGCAGTTCGTCAATACGTTCGATATAGTCCAGCGAGTCGTCGATGAAGAAGCGCAACTCTGGCACGATACGCAACTGATGGCGCACGCGCTGTCCCAGGGCATAGCGAATCTGCTGACTGCTCTTCTCGATGTTCTGTAGCAGTTCCTCACCCTTTTCAGACGGGAATATGCTCAGATAGGCTGTGCAGATGCTCAGGTCTGGCGAAATTTTCACTCGAGTCACACTGACCATCACGCCGTGCATGGCGCGGGTCTGCTCCTGGAATATCACGCTCAGCTCTTTCTGCAGCAGGCGTGCAATCTTGTTTTGTCTTGTTTCTTGCATTTTATAACATTAAAGATTAAACATTAAAGATTAAAGATTAAGCATGAAACATTAAATCTTTTACTCTTTTATTTCTTTCTAATAAGTGTCAGTCCGTCGCGCAGGGGCAGGATAACCTGTTCCACTCTTGTGTCCTGCGCTATATGGTCATTAAAGCGACGTATGCCCTGTGTCTGGTGGTCACGGTCGTAGGCTGGGTCTGTCACGTGTCCGTCCCACAGCGTGTTGTCTGCCAGGATGAATCCGCCTGGACGCAGTATCTTGAGCACCATCTCGTAGGTCTCTACATAGGTGCGCTTGTCACCATCGATGAAGGCCATATCAAACTCCAGTCCCAGTTTTGGTGCCTCCTTGATGGCATCGCCGATGATGAACTCTACCTTATCGGCCATGGGCGAGCCCTCTATCCACGGACGTGTGAAGTCCTCCTGCTCATCGTTGATCTCGAAGGTATAGACCTTGCCGCCTTCCTCCAGTCCCTCGGCCATGCAGAGTGCGCTGTAGCCACTGAATGTGCCCACCTCCAGGATGCGCTTGGGACGTATCATCTGTACCAGCATCTTCAGCAGTCGTCCCTGCAGGTGTCCGCTGGCCATTCGTCCGTGCAACATATAGATGTTGGTGGCGCGCCACAGACGATACAGATAGTCGGGCTCCGGCTCTATGTGGGCCAAGATATATGTATCGAGCAATGAATTATTCACTTTTCACTCTTCACTTTTCCTTTATCGCCTCTATAGCAAGGCGATAGCTATCCAGTCCAAATCCACAAATCACACCCTTGCAGGCAGCAGAAATCATGGACTTGTGGCGGAACTCCTCGCGCTGGTGTACGTTAGAGATATGCACCTCTATCACAGGACATCTCAGCGAGCGGATGCAGTCGTGCAGCGCTATGCTGGTATGCGTATAAGCCCCTGCATTCAGCACGATGCCGTCGCAGCTGAAGCCCACCTCCTGCATCTTGTTGATCAGTTCGCCCTCCACATTGCTCTGATAGTAATCTATCTCAATATCGGGGTATCTCTCCTGCAGTTTAGGCAGGAAAACTTCGAACGACTCACTGCCATAGATGCCTGGCTCGCGCACCCCCAGCAGGTTCAGGTTGGGCCCATTGATAATCTGTATTTTCATCTTCTCTTGGTTTATTCGCTGCAAATTTAAATAAAATTTCTGAGATTATAAGCCAGTTGAGATAAAAACTGAAACAAATTGCCCCGAAAAGTTAGAAATCAAGGCCTCCATACGCTCAATCCTATCCTATTA
>Ga0310695_10003901_pt1 | contig 28432 bp, 14 predicted proteins | sample RumenRJG_04DNA_FD_203882 | JGI IMG/M metagenome (GOLD analysis project Ga0310695, IMG submission 203882) | Bovine rumen microbial communities from Lethbridge, Alberta, Canada - RJG_04 (v2) (version 2) | ecosystem: Host-associated > Mammals > Digestive system > Stomach > Rumen | place: Canada... | reverse complement strand
TTGTACGAACTCCCCGTTTTCTTGTATGAGTCAAGCGATGATTGCGCCACTAATCATTACCATGGCAGAATGATTGACCTAAGGTTTCAAGCGTTGTCTTTGTCTGATGCTTTTCTCTATATTCTGCCCACTTCTTCACACGCATTTCTTTTGTTAATGCGAGACGTTTCCCATTTTCCTGCCCCCTATTTTAAGCTTATTTAACCTATAGATTATTGTCGGGTCTGCGACTTAACAAGTGTAACAACGATTAATCAACTAAAAACACAATACTATGAAGTTAATAAAGTTTACTCTGATAGGAATACTTCTAATGGTGGCTATCGGAAGTTATGCAACAGATTACTATGTCAGCGTTAATGGTGCTGGCAACAAAGATGGCTCTTCTTGGGAAAATGCTATTGATTTTGAGACATGGTACAACACAATGACGGATGGATATGCCAATGGTGATGTTTTCCATTTTGAAGGCGGACATTATTATGTTCCTAAAGCTATCAAGCGTTTAGGGAATGCCTACACTTTGATTGGAGGGTACGACCCTACCACACATGCCGCCCCCATATATCCCACTTCCGGTGATGCAGTAACCCTCATTGACGGTGACAGGAACAAAGATGGAATACCAAACGAAGGCGATGCTGAAAGATGTTTTTCTATTCAGACGGCAACATCATCCGCCTCAAGTCCCCAGAAACCTGTTGTCATCAGAGGTTTTGACTTTGTCAATATACACGACGCAGTTGGTACTACTACCCATGGTGCCATTCAACTGAACAACAGCCACGATGTAACTATAGAGAACTGCCGTTTCAAGAATAACACGACGGATTATAGCACGGGTGGCATGGCCATCTCGAATAACCGTAGTACTATTTTCGTTAGGGACTGCGAGTTCGTTAACAATGCAGCAGGAAATCGTGGTGGAGCATTCTATGAGACAAGCGATAATGGTGGTAAGGGGGGAACTGTTTTCGAGCGTTGTCTGTTCAGTGGCAATAAAATCACCACGCCCCTCTCAGATACCAACAAGACAGCACTGGGAAGTGCTATTTGCTACACCAATGGTCCGATGCTGTGGATTGTCAACTGTACGATTACTGGAAATGAAGCCCCCGGTGGGGGTGCAGTCTATACCACCGGCGCGGATGCCACATGGAAACGTGTTGTAAATATTGTCAGTTCAACCATCGCGAACAATAAGGGAGGCAACCAGATTCACATGACACAAGGAGCCCGTCTGCATCTAGTCAACAGCTATATAGTAGGATCCGAAGATAATGGCTCTTTGGCCAATACAGCCATTGCCATTACCGGCTCCTCTGAGAAGACTGATTATTTTGAGATCACCTCATTGGGGAATAACCTGATTGGCGGATATGCCAATCAGGTGGAAAATGCAACAGCTATTCCCACCTGGAGCACAACCGACAAACAGGGAGTAGAGTATATCTATGAAAAGGTGTTTGGTACAAATGTCTTGACAGAAAAAGGATATATAATACCTATCGTATCAGACGCAGGCGCTGATGCCAATATGCTGGCAACGACTATTGCAGAATGGGATCCCACATCAGCCAGAGTCGACCTGACTGTCGATCAAACAGGAACGACACGCCAGGCAAACACAACTGCTGGCGCATACGCCAACTCAGCAACCACCCGTATTTATCAGGTAGTGGCACCCATTACAAACGAAGAGGTTGCCATTTACACACTTTCGGGGGTTCTCGTTAGCAAGCCCCATAAAGGTGTTTTCATCAAGAACGGGAAAAAATATCTAATAAAATAAGTGATGACTAAGCGCTATCTCACCATCATTATCTTCATACTGTCCTGCCTTACTGTAATGGCAGGACAGCAAAAGCGTTTTACGTTAATGGGCTTTGGGGATTCTATCACTGAAGGTGGAGAAGGCTTCGAGAGTTATCTTTATGCCCTGTGGGAAAGACTCTTTTCAGCTGGTTATGACTTTGACTTTATCGGTCCTCATGAAAGTGAATGCCGCATCGGCAAATTGGCCAATTGCGGTTTCCGAGGGAAAAATGCCGAATATCTTGATCGTATTACCGACAGCATCTATCAAGCATATCCAGCAGATTATGTCTTAATCCATGCCGGGCATAACTATTATGCTCACCAAGAACCTGTTGCAAGAATTATCAAGAGTTATCGCTCTATCATTCATAAGATGCAGCAAGTAAACCCTCATGTACACATACTCTTATCAACCGTTGTAGAGAGTGGGAAGCTTCCTAAATACAGCTATATTCCCCAATTGAACCACGCCATAGTCAGCCTCGTAAAAGACCTTCACTCCACACAGGTGACATTGGTGGATATGAATGCTAACTTCGATTGGCACACCATGACAATAGCAGATAAAGTTCATCCCAACAGCGTTGGTCGAAATTATATGGGTGAAGTATGGTTTAAGGCTATAAAATCCTTATTGAAAAAGCCAGTTTACCATTTTGATGTCAAAAAAATAGGTTATAAGCGTTTGCGCAACGGCGAACAGCTTGAAGCACACGTCTTCTTACCCCATGGGAAGTCCAGCCATTCAGCCATCTGTTGGTTCTTTGCCGGAGGGTGGAAGTATGGGACTCCGCTGCAGTTCTACCGTGAATGTTCCTATTTTGCTGACAAAGGCATGGTGGCTGTTACCTTCGATTACCGCATTGCCTGCAAAGACAGCACAACTGCAGAAGACGCTGTCGAAGACTGTAAAGACGCTATCAGATGGCTCAGAACGAACACATCCTTTTTCAACATCAAGCCATACCGCATTGCCGTGGCTGGAGCATCGGCAGGGGGAAGTATGGCCGCACTTCTAGGTTGTATCGATCCACAATCAACAGAAAACCTCTCCCGGCCAGACCTGCTCATACTTGAATACCCCACCCTTCAACTATCGGAGAATAAACTGCGCCCCCAAATGCCACCCATGGTGATGCTCATAGGAACAAAAGACGAATTCACACCTATTGATCGTGCAAAACAGTATGTAAACAAAATCAAAGAGCTAGGTAATGACTGCACGCTCCACACCTTTGAGAAGCGACACCATCCCATTTTTTATTATCGTAAGCCATTAACAGATGACTATACAAACGTACTAGAAATCATAGATGCTTTTCTGAAAAAGTATCAATTTACGAAATAAACTAAAAAAATATTTTGTTCCACCTATAGATAATTTATATATTTGCGTCATAATAACTAGCAGATTATAACTAAACAAATAATCTTTACCCTTAAGACGATTAAAATTTGTGAACAAATTGATAAACAATGGAAGACCTGACACGAGAGCTATTGCTGATTGCGAAAGGTAATGAACTCGCTTTTAACGAATTCATGAATCGTTACATGGAAGGAATATACTACCATGCCTATGGCATATTGTCAAATAAAGAAATGGCAGAAGAAGTAGTCAGTGACGTATTTTTTGAGGCATGGCGCAACAGGAAGATGTTGCCCGAGATAAAAGCACTCAAGGCCTGGCTTAATACCATAGCCTACAGGAAGTCTATTTCGTATTTACGAAAGGAAAAGAAACATGACAAGAACATAGCTGTTGAAGAGATTGCGTCGTTCACATTCCCCGAAACAGAGACACCTATCGACGGTATCATCAATAAAGAAGAAATGAAAATGCTGAATGCTGCTATCGACACCTTACCTCCAAAATGCAAACATGTGTTCTATTTGGCTAAGTTTGAACAGCTTCCCTATTTAGAGATTGCAGAGATCTTAGAGATATCACTTGCCACCGTCAATTATCATGTAAGTACGGCGATGAGTGTCTTAAAGAAAAAACTGGCACATGCATAAAAAAAGGATCTCTCGCCTATATATTTCTCCAAGAATCACGTCTATAACAATAAAGAACAATAAGATGGAAAAGGATATTATCAATCATCAATACGATTCCACACCGGAAGACCTCAAACTGAAGTCTTTCGTGGAAAACTCAAAAACCAAACACATGGATATTACAACTATAAAACAGAAAACATTCATGAAGATTCGTGAAGAGCAACGACGCCAGAAACAGCATAGGCTGTTCAAGATTGCTGCCATTGCTGCCGGACTCTTGCTTGTTGTAGGTGTAGGCTTGCATTTCATGATGCGCACTGACAGTATTTCTGCTGTCCAGTACGCTGATGCCGAGGATACAAATACAGAAGTGATGCAGTCTGTCATTGTTCCTGTGGGCGAAACGATGACCATTCTCCTTGCAGATGGCTCGAAAATAATAGCCAATTCGCGCACCGAGCTTCTCTACCCCAAGTCATTCAAGGGGGAAACACGAGAGGTTGTAGTAAAGGGAGAAGCTTATTTTGATATTGCTCACGACGAAAGCCATCCCTTCATTGTGAAGACAAACGATTTCACCGTGAAAGTGCTGGGTACTCAATTCAATGTTTCGAATTACGACCATGCTGCCTCAAATGTGGTGCTCGTCCAGGGGGCTGTAGAACTATCGACAAGCAACAAGGATGTGGTGAGAATGAAGCCTTCTGACAAAGTTGACATCAGTAATGGATCATTTACTTCCAAATCACAGGTCGACCCCAACGATTACATCTCTTGGACGGAGGGTGTCATCCATCTGCATGGAGAAACCATCCAGTCGATTGTACAGCGTCTGAACCATCATTATGGTGTTCAAATTGTTTGCGATGACCATGGAGACACGCCCCTCTACGGGAAACTGGTGCTACAGCCATCTGTGTATGATGTTCTTCATACCATCAATGACATGGCACATTTCAAAATGGTGAAAAAAGACCAAGTCATTCATCTCGTCTCTAATCTTTAAATAAAACTTCTTTCACATTCCAACAACCATTTTCATGGGTAAGGGCATCTTATATCCTTTTCATACGAATACAATATGAATTTTAACAAAAATTTAACAATTTTATGCTTGTTGCTTTGTGCTGGCAGCATGTTTGCTAAAGACATCAAAGTAAGCATTCAACCCGATACCACGACGGTGCTCCGCAATCCTCTATCGGGATGGGTGATGTATCTTGGTCGCACATGGGATGAAAATTTCTGGACCCATAAAGGATACGACTCCATGTCAGTTGAGAATGGAAAATCGACAGTGAGAGTTTCCGACTTTGCCAGCACCTGTTATTTACGTACCAGTTGGAGTTCTTTGGAACCTGAAGAAGGGAAATATATATGGAACAATCCTGACTCACGCCTGTATAAGCTTCTGAACAGCTGTCTCAGCCGAGGCATGAAACTGGCGTTTCGCATTGTTGTAGACAGTCGCGATCAAGGACAGAACACACCACTGTATGTAAAGGAAGCTGGTGCTAAGGGGTTCCAAGATCCAAACAACCCCCGCTTATGGAGTCCTTATCCCGACGACTCTGTTTTCCAACAGAAATATGCCCAATTCCTGGAAGCTTTTGCTAGTCATTACAACGATCCTGAGAAAGTTGATTTCATCGATGCCTTCGGCCTTGGCAAATGGGGGGAAGCCCACGGACTGATTTATCATAACTACAAAAACAAGGAACAGGTATTCAATTGGATTACAGATTTATATACGCGACTGTTCACCCACATTCCCTTAGTGATTAACTACCACCGCCTAGTTGCCGACACCATCAGTTGGGATAGCCCGCATCCCGACAGCCGGAGACTGTTGGAAAATGCCATCAGTAAAGGATACAGCATACGTCATGATGCCTTTGGCATGACGGGCTATTATCAAGAATGGGAGAAAGAGTTTGCCGATAAGTGGCAATTCCGTCGTCCCATCATTATGGAAGGAGGATGGATCACAGGCGGACACCATCGCTATTGGATTGATCCGAGCAACACATATCGGATGGGACACTCAGAGGATGTGCGCCGGGGAGAATACGAGTTGAGCAGAGAAACACATGTCAATATGATGGATTTACGTGTTGGTGACGAAACCCGCTCATGGTTCAACAACTGTTTCAATCTGGTCAAGGCATTTATCCGCGAAGGTGGATACAGACTCTACCCGTTCAGCATTATTGCCACCGACAAGGCAAAAGCCAATGCAACACTCCATATACAGCATGGCTGGCGAAACATCGGATGGGGATATTGTCCCACGAATATTCCGCAATGGAATCAGAAATACAAAGTAGGCATTGCCCTGATGGACCCATCTGGAAAAATCGTCAAGACAGTGGTTGAAAGCCATTCCGACCTCTCTGTATGGATCAAGGGCACTGACCATCGCTACGAAACAGCGTTCTCACTGCAGGGTATCAAAAAGGGTAACTACACGTGGCTCATCGGTCTCGTCGACACCACTAAAGGCAATCTTCCCGGCATCCAGATGGCCGTTGCGCCCGAAAGCTTGTGCCAAGGCTGGATGGTTTTCGGAAAGCTGAGAGTCAATTAGAAAATCAATAACAAACAACTAATTAAAGAATATATGAATTTTTCATTTTTCACAGGAAAGGCCAACAGGTGCATCAAGACATTCTGTTTGGCAGGGCTGATTGCCTGTCCCGTACTGACGGTTAAAGCCTCTGACATATCGCTTCATGAGGTGAATGGAATCTACTCCTTAAGCGCTGACAAAGCAACCGTAAAACAAGTGTTCGACTACATCGAGCTCAACAGCAAGTATGTTTTCGTTTACGACCAACAGGTTAAAAACATTCTCAGCGAAAAGGTAACTTTCGAGACCAAAGGCAAGACGATTGAAGACATCCTTGCCGACGTATGTAGTCAAGTGGGGTTGAATTATCAAATCAACAATCGCCAAGTCTCTATTACGGCAGGGGCGAGAACTGCCAGCAAACAAGCGCAACCGAAGAAGAATACGCCTAAGAGCATCAGCGGCACTGTAAAAGACGGAAACGGAGAACCACTCATCGGTGCAACTGTCAGAGTAAAAGGATCGAGCACGGGCACGGTGACCGATATTGACGGAAACTATACCCTCAACGTTCCTGCCAATGCCGAACTCGAAATCAGTTACATAGGATTTATCGACCAGCAAATTCATGTTGGCAACAAGACTAATTATAACATCATTCTTAAAGAGAATGCCAACAACTTAGATGAAGTGGTGGTGATAGGCTACGGTGCTGTAAAGAAGAAAGACCTCACAGGTGCCGTCGCTGCTGTCAAGGGCGAAGAACTGGTCAACAAGCGCACCACAATGCTTTCCAATGCGCTGCAGGGTACGCTCTCAGGTGTTACCGTGAGCCGTTCCAGCTCAGCACCTGGGTCGGGTGCCAGCAGCATACGCGTCCGTGGTATTACAACCATTGGCGAAAGCAGTCCGCTTGTCATTGTCGATGGTGTCGAAGGTAGTCTCGACTATGTCAATGCCAACGATGTGGAAAGCATTTCTGTGCTCAAGGATGCAGCTGCAGCCAGCATCTACGGTTCTAAGGCTGCCGCTGGCGTCATCCTCGTCACCACCAAACGCGGTAACGACACAGGGAAACTGGACCTAAAGTACAATGCCGAGTTTGGTTGGGAAATACCTACCAAACAACCTAGCATGGTGGGCGTAACGCGCTATCTCGAAATGAACAACGAACTGATGTACAACGACAATCCCACGGGAGGTTTCTTTCAAGTATACACTGCCGACCAAACCAAAAACTGGGTGAATTACAATCAGTCAGACCCCAACAACTACCCTATCACCGATTGGAAAGAGATGATGCTGAAGTCGAGTGCTCCTCGAATGACCCACACCCTGACGGTATCGGGCGGCAACAAGGCCGTGAAGTCTATCGCCTCCCTGTCGTACGACGAGGTAGATGGTCTCTACGAGGGTCGCGGATTCCAACGCTATATGTTTCGCTCGAACAACGACTTCAAGATCAACGACAAACTGAATGTGGCCCTTGACGTCAACATTCGTCATGCCAAGAGCAAGACCAAAAACTACGACCCCTTCAACGACATGCGCAAGATGCCCGCCATCTATCCTGCCACGTGGAACGACGGCCGCATCGCCTCGGGCAAGAGCGGTGCAAACCCATACGGACTGCTCACCGATGGCGGCAAAAGCGTCTCGCATAGCACGCAGATAGCCGGAAAGGGACAAATCACGTTCAAGCCCATCAAGGATCTCAGCCTGTCGGCAGTCATCTCTCCGTTCATCAACTACCAAAAGCAGAAGGCCTTCCGCCTGGCTGCATGGTACACGCTGCCCGACGACCCCGAAACCATCGGCGGATACCTCGATGCCGGCTCGCTCTATGCCACCAACAAGCTTACTGAGAACCGCAACGACAACTGGCACGTCACCAGTCAGCTGCTGGCCAACTACATGCACAACTTTGGCGCGCATGACGTGACGCTGATGGGTGGTTTCGAGAACTACTACATGAAGACCGAGAGCCTGACGGCCGGCCGCGACCAATACGAGCTGACCAACTATCCTTATCTGAACATTGGCTCTGAAGACTTCCAGACAAACAGCGGCTCGGGCTCGAAGTACACCTCAAACTCATTCTTCGGTCGTCTGATCTACTCATACGCTAAACGATATCTTCTACAGGCTAACGTCCGTCATGACGGCAGTTCGCGTTTTGCAAAGAATTACCGCTGGGGTACCTTCCCGTCGTTCTCAGCAGGCTGGGTGGTCTCAGAGGAACCGTTCATGCAACGGGCTGCGCTGCCCTGGCTGTCGTTCCTCAAGCTGCGCGCATCGTGGGGAAAACTGGGCAACGAGCGCATCGGCAGCAACTACTATCCCTATATCGCACTGATGTCGTTTGGCAACAGTCTATTCTATAATGCCGACGGAAGCGTGACATCGAGCAAAACCGCCCGCCCCAGTGTGCTGGCTGTAGAAGACATTAGTTGGGAGACCACAACTAGCACCGACTTGGGCGTCGACGCCAACTTCTTTGACAACCGTCTGCACCTTACTTTCGACTATTACTGGAAGAAGACCACCGACATGCTGCTGGCCATCGAGATTCCTTATTCCATGGGCTACAGCAATCCCAACACCAATGCCGGAAAAATGTCGACACATGGCTACGACATCGACCTCACATGGCAAGACAAAATAGGAGATTTCCGTTATAGCATCAGCGTGAACTTCTCCGACTATCTATCCAAGATAGACTACCTGAATAATGCCGACATCATCAGCAGCGGGAAAATCAAACGGGCTGGTGTTCTTTTCAACGAGCATTATGGTTACATCTGCGAAGGCATTTATCAGACCTCTGATGATGTCAACAATTCGGCCAAGACCAGCAGCACCGTCACCGTGGGCGACTTAAAATACCGCGACATCAGTGGTCCAGACGGAACACCCGACGGAAACATATCGCCAGAATACGACCGTGTGCCTCTGGGCAACTCACTGCCACGCTACCTCTATGGCGGAAACATCAGCGCTTCGTGGAAGGGAGTCGACTTTAGCATGGCCTTCCAGGGCGTAGGCAAACAAAATGCCTATCTTTCCACCGTACAGGTACAACCGTTGCGCGATAACTATGGTAATATTCCTGCCATTCTCGAAAACAAATATTGGAGTCCCTTCAACACCGACGCGCAAAACGCAAATGCTATATATCCACGCCTTTCTAACGTGTCGAAGAGCAACAACTATGCCACATCTGACTTTTGGATATTTAATGGCTCGTATTTTCGTCTGAAAAACATCACGTTAAGCTACACCCTGCCACAAGCATGGACCAATGCCATTGGCATCAACAAGACGCGCCTCTACGTCAGTGGCTCAGACCTCTTTTGCATAAGCAAATTCCCCGATGGTTGGGATCCTGAGATGGGATCGACATCCTACCCCATTACCACCTCTTTGATATTTGGCGTACAAGTGAATTTCTAAATCAAAAAATCCGACAATGAAGACAAAAATATTATTAGCAGGCTTGGGCCTTGCATTAGCCTCATGCGAAAGCATGGACCTCGTTCCCGACTCTCAGGGTAATACCGCTTCGTGGTATACCACCGAGACCGAGCTGCAGCTGGCAGCCAACGAATTGTACATCTTGGGATATTGGCAAGAGCCCCTCAACTCAGCCGAGCAGTGGAGCGACAACACCACCTACCGGCTCGTCAACCGTAATCCGGGAAGCAACGGAACGGTGCTCGACGGCACACTCAACGGTCAACAATACGAGGTCTATGCCCTGTGGCAGCAGAGCTACAAGCTCATTGCCCGCTGCAACACTATGCTCGAGAACATCCATAAAGCCGAGGGGAACATAAACGCTGAAACGCTGAACAGGTTTGCCGGCGAGGCCTATTTCTCGCGTGCATGTAAATATGCAGACTTGACCTTCTTCTATGGTGACGTTCCTTATTTAGATAAGACATTAACCATTAACGAGGCAGAACAACAAAGCCGCATGCCAAGAGACGAGGTGAAAGCGCTTACCTATGCCGACTTCGACAAGGCTATTGAGTACCTGCCCATCAGCTATGGCGCCAGTCAGACCATTCATGCAACACGGGGTGCCGCCCTGGCCATGAAGGCGCGTTATGCCCTCTATATGGGCGACTATGCCATCGCTGCCGATGCCGCAAAGGCATGCATCGACCTGGGCATATACACACTGGAGCCAGATTTCGCCAAACTGTTCAAACAGAGCACCAAGGTGAATCCAGAAAAGATTTTCGTATTGCCCCGATCTATCGAGAACGAGGTGGTCCTCGACAGCTGGGTCGTAAAGAATGGCTTACCCCGCAATGCCGGAGGCTATGGATCGTACAACCCCTCGTGGGACCTTCTTGCAGCCTATCTCTGCACCGACGGACTGCCCATCGACGAGTCGCCCCTTTTCAATCCTAGGAAGCCCTTCGAGAATCGCGACCCGCGGTGTGCCATGACCATTGTCGAGTTTAACACCGAGCACTGCGGCTTCGACTACGATCCCAGTCCTGCTGCTACTCAGGTGATGAACTATACCACCGGCAAGATGCAGTCGAACAACGACACACGCATAGTGAACCAATACGCATCCTACAACGGTCTGCTCTGGAAGAAAGGCATCGATGCCACTTGGATGGACAACGGACTCAATGTGGAGCAAGACTACATCATCATGCGCTATGCCGACGTGCTGCTCATCTATGCCGAAGCCATGATCGAACAAAATAAGATTGACGATAGTGTTGTACAGGCCATCAATGAGGTACGTTCGCGCGCTTATGGCGTCAACTACCGGCAAACCGACCTCTATCCAGCCGTAACCGCCGGAACTCAGGAAACCATGCGCAAGGCCGTACGCATAGAACGCCGTATGGAGTTTGCCATGGAAAACCAACGTTTGCAAGACCTGATGCGCTGGAAACTTGCATCAAAAGCATTGAACGGTTACAATTACATCATGCTCGAGCCACACGATTTGCTAAACAATGTGGTCAACAAAGGCCTGTGGTTCTGGGCTATGACGCCCCAGATTGACGAAGACGGACTGGCAGACTTCTCCGCACTTTTCAATGCAGGATACTGCACTACCGGAGCGAAACGCATATTCCCCGACCGAGAGTATCTCTGGCCTATCCCTACCCACGATATGGAACTCAATCCTAACCTGACCAATAATGAAGGATATTAATTAGGAAGTATAATTATCACTTAACTCATGACAATACACTTGAAAATGAATAAGGTATTTAGAACGCTCGGAAAAACTGTTATGGTCGCAGTGCCTATACTGACTTCTTCATGCAGTGAAAACATAGACAACCTGTTCTCAAAGAACATGTCTCAGATACAATTGAATCCATCGGGGGAATATATCAAGCTCGATGAAAGCAATCCTAATGGTACAGCCTTGACCATTGAATGGAATGCTGCACATGATTTTGGTGACGAATACATCACTACCTACAAATACGAATTTCAGCTAGTTGGATCAAAAGCTGACGTGATTAAAGAATATGAAGATGATGGACAGTTCCATCGCACATATACCAATAAAGAGCTGCAGGATATTTTAGTCAATCATTTCGGACAGTTGACCTCCACAGTTGGAAATGTTTTGGTAACCGTTACCGCATCTTTTGAGGGACCAACCCTAATTGTACCTGACATAGCGACTGCCAACCTAAAAATTAAAACATACGGTCCTAAGCAGTTTGCCGCCGAACAGCTTTTCATAGCTGGTTCTGCTATTGGCAACGAGAAGATAGAGATAACAGCCAATGAGACGAACCCCGAACTCTACAACTGGACTGGGCCGCTTGTAGCTGGTAAGATAAACTTTCCTGTCATCAATGCGGACGAGCACAATGCTATTGGCCCGGCTGCAGCTGACACGCCTGTTACGACAAGCGAAATGGATGCTGTAATCAGCGATGAGTCAGAAGCCCATTCGTGGGTCGTCAGTGAAGCTGGCAATTATCGTATTACCGTGAACATGAAAAGCCACAAAGTAAAAATTGTAGAACAAGGGGCTGTTGTTGAAGCCGACCAGATGTTCTTGGATGGTTCTGCAGTCGGTACAAAACAGATTGAGATGAAACAGACTCTTGAAAATGAGAATGTCTATGCATGGCGTGGAGATCTCTCAGCGGGTTCTCTCTATATCCCATTGCTGTACGAAGGAAAACAGGAAATGTCTATTGTCCCTCAAAATACCAACAGTCATGACATAAACGATGGCGAACCGACAGGTTTTGATCAAGCCACGACTGCTGCAGCAGAAGGAAAACGTTACTGGACTATTCCCGCAGCTGGAACCTATCGCATTGTTGTCAACACTGACGAAAAAACCATAGCCATATATTCATCTGCAACAGACCTGAAACCCAAGACTGTCAGTTGGAATAATACAACTCTGAAGATTAACCCATACACACAGGACATCAATGTTTTATATATGTACGGAACCTTCAATGGCTTTGCTCATGACAGCGGTGTATTCACTGGCTTCCAGGAGAAGTTCAATCTTATTCAAAGTGTCGCCAATCCATATATATTTGTCTATAAAGGCGAAGCTCTCCCTCATGAATCAGCCAAGGATGAGCGTGGAAATGTCATCAAAGGTTCTGTGAAGTTCTGCACTGACAACCAAAACAACAATGTCTACGCATTTGGTTCTACAGCCAGTGCCAAGCGAAACGACCACAACGGTTACATAGAGGCATCACTCGGTAAAACAGAAACTCTCGTGGAAGGACAGAGCGACAACCGTTACGCATATTTCATTATTCCTGATGAATGCAACTACGTAGAAGTAAACATTGACAAACTTACCGTAGTATTCGACAAAAAATGATAAATATTAAAAAGTAAGATGATGAACAATATAGTAAAAAAAGAACTGACAATATTGTCGATGACATTATTAGCGTCTCTTCTCTTCATCGGAACCTCATGTTCCGATGAAGAAGAAACGCAGTCTTTAGATTATAGCTGGAACATATCAGGCAACACGATTGTGGACATTAAACCCGACCGCACCAAACTTCTACGAAACCCCTTACAAGGTTGGAATATTTATACAGGTTTGGGAGATGGACTCATTAATGACTTCTGGCAACAGTATGACCATTTTGAGTCTAAGATAGGAGATGTGAGTGTTTCTGACTATGGCACAACTTTATACATCCGCGGAGCATGGAGCTATTTTAATCCTTCAGAAGATAAATACATCTGGGACGAGGATAATAACGACATCTATGCCCAACGTTTCCGTATGCTTGTAAAAGGTGCAAAGGAACGCAATCTGAAACTGGCTTTCACTTTTGTTGTTGACAGCCGCGACAAACATGAGTTTTTTACGCCTCAGTTTGTGAAGGATGCTGGTGCAAAAACCTATGAGAGTACAACTGGTTCTATGAAAGTTTGGTCACCCTATCCCGATGACCCCGTTTTTCAACAGAAGTATGAAAAGTTTCTCAGGGCTTTTGCTGCTAAATACAACGATCCAGACATTACAGCCTACGTCAGTGGTTTTGGATTGGGTAAATGGGGTGAGACTCATTCTCTCATCTATTCAACTGGAGACGAGACACCCAAAAAGGCCGTTTTCGAATGGATTACCGATCTAATGTCAAATCTCTTTACAAAAGTGCCGATTTTCATCAATTATCATCGTTGTCTCTTGTCAATGAAAGAATTCTCTGGTGCAAATACAGCTGAAGCTGAAGAGCTTATTCAACGAGCTGTAGACAAAGGGTTCTCTCTCCGCCATGATGCATTTGGAATGAAGAGCTACTACACTACTTGGGAGCGTAGCATCGCATCAAAATATTATGGCGTACGGCCCATTATCGAAGAAGGTGGGTGGGTAGAATCATCACACGGATCATCTATTAACGGAGATGGTTATGCTAATTACTCCGAAGTACGTAAGGGAGAATACGACGAGGGTAAGGCAGCACACGTCAACATGATGGATCTTCGTTATTCAAATAATGTAAAGTCTGGCGAGACCCACTCATGGTTCAACGATGGCTTTACGTATCTTAATGAATTTATCCAAGAGGGTGGATACCGTCTATACCCAGACAAAGTTTCCGTTCCACTGTCGGCTTCCACAGGTTCGACTATTCAGGCTACACATCGGTGGTCTAATCTCGCCTGGGGATATTGTCCTAATAATATACCCCAATGGAACTACAAATACAAGGTGACCTTTGCGTTGCTTGACAAGAACACGATGACACCGTTATATACTTTTGTGGACTCAACCCCTAAGATTTCCGATTGGTTGCACAGCAAACCCATGACTTATACCACCAACATTAGTCTTCAGAATGTTTCCAAAGGTAGTTACACATGGGCTGTAGGTATCATTGACTCTTCTAAAGGTGATGATGTGATAGGCTTGAACCTTTCTGTACGTGATGAATACCTCACTGATGATGGATGGGTTAAGCTTTCAGACATAGAAATCAGATAGAGATTTGGAACTATGAAAAAAAGGCTCATATTCTTGCTGATAGTTACAATATACTGTGGGACAACTAGCGCATTGGAAGAAATACTCATTGAAACAGAATCGTTCAGTCACCATGGAGGATGGGTCATCGACCAGCAGTTCATGGACCAGATGGGGTCGCCTTACATCATGGCCCATGGTTTGGGAACACCTGTTGAGGACGCATCAACTCTCTTTGAGGTTAATACAGAAGGAACATATTATATATATGTACGCACGTACAACTGGACATCACCGTGGACTAACAAGTATGGTCCTGGACGTTTTCAAGTGTTCATCAATGGGAAACGTCTTGCATATACCAATGGGCACACTGGTTCGGATTGGCTATGGCAATTGTCTGGCAAAATCAAACTCCACAAAGGCAATAACACCATAGCGCTACATGACCTTACCGGTTTTGATGGCAGATGCGATGCCGTATACCTCTCAACTTCGCCACTTCCAGACAAATTGCTAACAGATACAGAATTCACCCAACAATTGCGCAAACGGCTCCATCCCACCGGCATAAAGCATGAGGGGCATTTCGACTTGGTTGTTGTAGGAGGAGGGATTGCAGGTATGTGCGCTGCTGTTAGCGCCGCACGCAATGGGTGTAAGGTCGCATTAGTCAACGATCGCCCATTATGGGGTGGCAACAATTCTTCTGAGGTTCGCGTCCATCTCGGTGGCATCATCGAAGTAGGCCCTTACAAAGGATTAGGTCGTATGATCCGTGAGTTCGGTCATTCACGAAAAGGAAATGCACAACCTGCAGATTATTACGAAGACAACAAGAAAGAGTCATTCCTTCAATCACAGGAAAATCTTACCCTTTATCCATCATGCCATCTCGTAGATGTCATGATGGAGGGTCAGAAGATAAAGACTGCGACGATTCAAAACATCTATACTGGAGAACAGTTCCTACTCGAAGCAGCTCTCTTCAGCGACTGTACAGGCGATGGAACTCTTGGCTACATAGCAGGTGCCGATTATAGGATGGGACGCGAAGCGAAATCAGAATTCTCCGAGAGCTTGGCTCCTGATAAACCAGACAATCAAGTGCAGGGAGCGTCATGTCAATGGTATTCAAAAAAAGTGACATACCATTCGTCTTTCCCTGAATTCAACTATGGCATTTCATTCAACGAGCAGAATTGCGAACGTGTTGACAAAGGAGAATGGACATGGGAAACAGGTATGAACCGTAATCAAATTACTGAGGCAGAACAAATTCGAGATTACTGTTTGTTGGTGATTTATTCTAATTGGAGCTGGCTTAAGAATCATGATTACAGCAAGAAAGATTTCGCGAAAAACGAGCTTTCTTGGGTGGCATATGTCATGGGGAAACGTGAATCACGCCGTTTGATGGGCGATTACATCTTATCAGAAGAAGACATCAATAAAAATGTATTTCATGAAGATGCATCATTCACCACTACGTGGGCCATTGATGTCCACTCTGTTGACTCCATCAACAATATTCACTTCCCTGGAAATGAATTCAAGAGTAGAACGGTTCACCGTTGGATATATCCTTACGCAGTTCCCTACCGTTGCCTTTATTCCCGTAATATTGATAATCTGTTCATGGCTGGACGCAATATTAGTTGCACACACATTGCTTTAGGAACAGTACGAGTAATGAGAACAACAGGTATGATGGGAGAAGTTGTGGGATTAGCTGCTTCTGTATGTCGCAACAACAATGCAATGCCTCGCGATGTTTATCAACGTCATCTACCCGAGCTAAAGAGACTGATGGAACAGGGTGCCGGTCAAAATGATGTCCCTAACAACCAACGCTTTAACGAACCGAACAAAGTTCTTAATACACCCAGGGCCTTTATAAAGGAATAGAATAAGATTTCTGCCATATGAGATACAATGTCTTTATTTTAATACTATGCCTTTTTACAGGACTGTCTGCAGCAAATGCCAAAGGACAAGGCTATGCTGTTTTAAAAGGAGATACTCTTAGAATAGGAAATAATGTTATAGAGCGCACCTTCTTATGGAACGAAGGTGCCTTGAAGACCATTCGTCTTGTCAACAAGATCTCACATACCACTATTCATGCCAAAGGTGACCAACCTGACTTCGCCATGGTTAAAGCTGATGTCGATAGTGCTTGGCTGAAAACTGAATGGAAGGATTCTGACGGGCAACATGCTCCTTACACACTCGTGAGCGTATGGTGTCGTCAAGGTTCCTTTCAGTCCATACGTCAATTCCGCATATATGACGATTGTCCAGCTATAGGCTGTGATATTTACCTCTGTGGAAACATAGAGACTCTTTCGATATCTGAAAACACAGCAAATGCAGATCGAAAGAATATAGAGTCTATATCCGACATGACAACACAAATAAAGACTCCTACAATTGATCGTCTTCGGCTTAATGGCAACCACTGGCAAACCAAAGTTGTCGAATTCTTCGACTATACAGACTGGAATGACAATCTTGTTGAAGAACGAGTTTTTTATCCTTATCGCCGTACAGGTTACCGTGGCAATCTGCTCTTTGCAAAGAATGAGCTGAACGGCAATGGTTTCTTCTTTCTCAAAGAGGCTCCATCATCAAGTACCCAACTCTCCTATACCGGTTCTGATTTTATTTGTGATTTTGCAGATTTCATGGTAGTAAGTCCTGGTATTTCGGCAAACGACATCACTCCATCTAAATGGACACGTGTCTATGGGTGTGTCATTGGTTTATGGCATCAGACAGAGTTGTCTGCCCTCACCGCATTACGTTCCTATCAGAAACAACTTCGCTTGGGCGCATCGCTCAGAGACGAAATGATTATGCTCAACACTTGGGGAGATCGTAGTCAGGACGCAAAGATAAACGAGAACTTTTGTCTGGCAGAACTTGAAAGGGCAAAACGTTTAGGCATTACAGTTTTCCAACTAGATGACGGTTGGCAAACAGGTAAGAGTCCTAACTCAAAGATGCCAGGAGGTTCTTTTAAGGATATCTGGAAAGATAGTTTATACTGGACTCCCGACAAGCGCAAATTTCCTCATGGCCTAAAGCCTATTATCGAGAAAGCCAGAAAACTTGGAATCCGTATCGGCCTTTGGTTTAACCCCAGCATTCAAAACAATTTTACCGATTGGCAGAAAGATGCCAATGCTGTTATCAGTCTCTATCGCGAGTATGGGATTGATTGTTTCAAGATAGACGGTATTCAGATACCCAACAAACAAGCAGAGAGTAACCTGCGTTGCCTGTTTGAAAAGATTTCAGAAGAAACCGACCATAAGGTCATCTTCAATCTTGATGCTACTGCTGGTCGGCGTGGAGGCTACCATATGCTCAATGAATATGGCAATATATTCCTTGAGAACAGATACACCGACTGGGGCAATTACTATCCTTATCGAACCCTTCGCAACCTCTGGGAACTATGCCGATATGTCCCTGCAGAAAAAATACAGATTGAGTTCCTTAATAAATGGCGCAACGCATCTAAATATCATAAAGACGACATTTTTGCGCCAGCCAACTATGATTTTGATTATCTCTTCGCCATTACTATGGCCGCACAACCGCTGGCATGGATGGAGGCAGCCAATCTCCCAGAAGAAGCGTTTGAAACATCCGCATTAATAAAAAGCTACAAAAGCATTCAGCATGATATTCATAGAGGAATTATCCTTCCAATAGGCAACGAACCTTCGGGTAGGTCATGGACGGGATTCCAGTCTATTACGAATAACAAAACGGGATATTTCATTGTTTTCCGTGAAGACAACGAAAAGCCAAATGAATCATTACGCACTTTCCTGCCAGAAGGGGAAAAGGTTAATCTGAAGCTGATAGCAGGAAATGGAGAATCATTTGTCACAACGATTTCTGAAAATGGTCATCTCAGATTCAAATTACCCCAAAAAAACCAGTTCTCAATCTATAAATACAACATTATAAAATGAAAAAAACTGCCTTTCTATTATTATTGCTTGGTTCCTTCCTACATATCATGGCAGCAGAAAACTATATCACAAATATATATGGCCGTGACTGCCAGATGCTAAACGGGAAATGGGATGCCATCGTCGATCTGTACGAACAAGGAAAGAGCTCGAAGATTTATTTGAATAAGAAACCTTCTGACAAAAACGAATTCTATGAGTACGCCTTCGAGAATGGCCTCCGCCTGAATGTGCCAGGGGATTGGAATTCACAACTTCCTGAACTTAAGTATTTTGAGGGAAGTGTTTGGTATTCCCGTCATTTTACTTCTAAGAATTCAAAAGACAAACGACGTTTCCTTTATTTCTGTGGCGTAAGCTACCGCTGCGACATTTATCTTAATGGAGAGTTTCTTGGTTCTCATGAAGGGTCTTTCACTCCTTTTCATTTTGAGGTGACACATCAGCTTCGCGATGGTGACAACCATCTTGTTATGGAGGTAAACAACCGCCGAGAGAAAGATGCCATCCCGGCACTGCGGTTCGATTGGTGGAACTATGGGGGTATTACTCGCGACGTGATGCTGGTCACTCTTCCGAACGAATATATTGCCGATTATTTCATTCAACTGGACAAGCACCAGCCCAACGTCATCAACACCATGGTTAGTCTCTCTGAAAAAAAAGCCGGAGAAACGGTTACTGTGATGATTCCCGAACTTGGGAAGAAGATCCGTATGACTACCGATGCCAAGGGTATTGCCAAGGCATCTATGAGGGTGGGTGGTATAAAACGCTGGTCACCCTCTACACCTAAACTTTACCAGATAAGCATAGTTTCCGCCTGCGACAGGGTGGACGAACGCATTGGATTTCGGAATATAGAGACAAATGGAACCAAGATATTGCTCAATGGTAAAGAGACCTTTCTGAGAAGTATCTCATTCCATGAGGAAATACCACAAAGGATGGGGCGTGCCTGTACAAAGGGTGATGCCGAATTTTTGCTTAGTGAGGCCAAAGCACTGGGGGTGAATATGGTGCGACTGGCTCATTACCAGCAAAATGAGTACATCGTCCGCCGGGCCGAGGAAATGGGCATCATGATTTGGCAGGAGATTCCTGTGTGGCAGGCTATAGACTTTACAAATGAGGAAACCCTACGGAAAGCCCAGCTGATGTTGCGCGAGACGATGATCCGAGACCGCAACCGTTGTGCAGATTGCTTTTGGGGGATTGCCAATGAGACACGCCCTTCAGATGCCCGAAACGCTTTTTTAGACAAACTGCTGCAAACTGGCAAGGACATTGATACGACACGGCTTTTTGTAGCTGCTTTCGACAATGTCTATTTTCAAAATGACTCACAGCTATTTGAAATGAACGACAACTTTATCGACAAACTCGACATGATTGGTATTAACAAATACATGGGATGGTATACAGCATGGCCATTAGAACCGGCAAAATGTATTTGGAAAGTGGCTCAAACAAAGCCTCTGTTCATTTCAGAATTTGGCGGAGAGGCTCTCTACGGACAATCTGGTGACGAAAGCGTTGCTTCTTCATGGAGTGAAGACTATCAGGCGAAACTCTATCGGGATAACCTCACCATGTTTGGGAATATTCCCAATCTTGTGGGTATCTCACCCTGGGTACTTTTCGACTTTCGCTCGCCAACCCGGTTCCACCCACAGAACCAAGAAGGCTGGAACCGCAAAGGACTAGTCTCTGACCAAGGGCAGCGCAAGCAGGCCTGGTACATTATACACGACTTCTACAAGCAAATGAAACAAAAATACGATGAATAAACTACGTCAAATATTCCTGGTCATCTTATTGGGACTGTCAACTGCAGCCAGTGCCAATAAAGAAATCATCCGCATACTGGCCATTGGGAACAGTTTTTCTGAAGATGCCATAGAGAACAACCTCTATGAGCTGGCCGCTGCAGATGGCATTAAAACAATTATTGCGAATATGTACATTGGCGGATGCTCGCTGGAACGTCATCTCGATAATGCCCGAGGCAATAAGGGGGCTTATCGATACCGGAAACTGGGACTTGATGGTATTCGCAAACAGACAGATCACATGACGCTCGAACGCGCTATTAAAGATGAGAAGTGGGATTACATTTCGCTGCAACAGGCCAGCGGGCTGTCAGGACGCTACGACACTTACACGCCCTTTCTTCCTGCTCTTGTTGCTTATGTCAGAAAACTAGCTCCAAAAGGTTGTAAAATTGTCTGGCACCAAACTTGGTCATACTCTATAGATTCTACACACGGTTCCTTCAAGGACTACAACAATGACCAAATGCAGATGTACTATGCCATTATGGATTGTTCTGAACGTGCTGCCAGGGACAACCGCCTGAGCATGGTTGTTCCTTCAGGTACTGCCATTCAGAATGCACGCACAACATTCATTGGCGACAACATGAATCGTGATGGATATCACCTCGATCTCTCTTATGGAAGATATACAGCAGCATGTACCTGGTATGAAGCCATTTTCCACCGTTCGGTTGTTGGCAACAACTATGCCCCTAAAGGATTGCATAGAGATATCGTCTTTGCTGTTCAGAAATCAGCACACGAAGCAGTCAATCATCCCTACGAGATAACCGACCTCAGCTATATCAAGAGCAACGACATACTCTATAGAAATCCTTCCATCCCTACGGAGATTCGCATTACAGACCTTATCTCCAGAATGAGTCTGAAAGAGAAAATACTCCAGCTCAACCAATATACTCTTGGAACAAATAATATAGAGAACAACAAGGGTGATGAAGTAAAAAACATCCCTGCAGAGATTGGATCTCTTATTTATTTCCCTACAGACCCGAAACTGCGAAACCAAATGCAGCGCCATGCCATAGAAGATTCCCGATTGGGAATTCCTATCCTTTTCGGCTATGATTGTATTCACGGCTTCAGGACAATCTTCCCCATTCCGCTTGCCCAGGCATGCAGCTGGAACACATCGCTTGTCGAACAGTCTTGCCGTGTTGCTGCACAGGAGTGCCGTATGAGTGGAGTTGACTGGACATTCTCACCCATGGTAGATGTCAGTCGTGATCCACGTTGGGGGCGTGTGGCAGAATGTTATGGGGAAGACCCCTATGCCAATGGTGTCTTTGGACAAGCTGCCATACGAGGCTACCAAGGGAAGAAACTGTCCGACAGTGTTTCTATTGCTGCCTGTTTAAAACACTACGTAGGCTATGGAGCGTCAGAAGCCGGACGTGACTATGTATACACAGAGATATCGCGCCAGTCGCTATGGGACACCTACCTGGTGCCTTTTGAGAAAGGTGTAAAATCGGGTGCCGCTTCCATCATGAGTTCATTTAATAATATCAGTGGTATTCCTTCATCAGCCAATCAATACACCCTCACTGAAGTGCTACGCAACAAATGGGGATTCCGGGGACCGGTCGTATCAGACTGGGGTGCCATCGAGCAATTAATCAACCAGAATATGGCACGAGACCTGAAAGATGCCGGACAACTAGCGCTGAATGCAGGTGTAGACATTGACATGATGTCTCATTCTTACGATAAGTACTTGGAGGAACTGATTACAGAAAAGAAGGTTTCTATGGAGACCCTCGATGAAGCTGTGCGACGCATTCTGAGAATAAAATTCCAACTTGGCCTTTTCGAGCATCCATATACTCCCGACTCCACACCCTCTGACCGCTTCCTCCGCGCCAACAGCATAGAAACGGCACGCCAGATGTCGGCAGAGTCGATGGTTCTTCTTAAGAACAATTCTTCCACATTGCCTCTACATAAAGGTATGAAGATATTGGTTACAGGGCCCATTGCCAATGCCACGCACGACTTGTTAGGCTGTTGGTGGGGACATGGTGTGGACAGTGACATCGAAAGACTCAACGAGTCAATTCAGAAAGAATTCGGACCAGATTCGGAAGTACGATATTTGAAAGGATGTGACTTTGACGGTGATGATGCAACCCATTTTCAGGAAGTAGAAAAGCTGTCTCGTTGGGCAGATGTGGTCGTAATGTGCATGGGTGAGAAAGGTTCTTGGAGCGGAGAGAACAACTCGCATGCCTATATTGGCCTGCCTGATATACAGCGCAGTCTGATTAAACGTGTGAAATCTGTTGCCAAGAAACTTGTCCTTGTCCTTGCAAATGGCCGTCCTATGACTATTACTGAAGAGGCAGAGATGGCAGATGCTATTATTGAAATGTGGCAACCAGGACTCTATGGAGGCTCTACCGTGGCAGGCATTCTTTCTGGCCGCATCAACCCATCAGGCCATCTTGCGATGACCTTTCCTCGTTCTCAAGGCCAGATACCTATTTACTATGGTCGACGAAACAGTGCCCGCCGCCATCAGGGATTTTACAAAGACCTTCCCAGTGATGCTTTATATGATTTTGGTCATGGCCTTAGTTATACCAGTTTTAGTTACGGCAATCCTACCATTTCAAAAAAAGAAGTGAGATCTGGTGACAAATTCACTGTTACCATACCAGTTACCAATACTGGCGAGCGTGACGGCATGGAGACCGTATTTTGGTACGTATCAGATCCCTACGGATCTGTTACCCGCCCAGATAAGGAACTCCGGCATTTTGAGAAGAAACTGATTCGCAAAGGCGAAACATCCGAATTTCAATTCAATGTCAATGTAGACAGCGATCTCTGTTTTGTTGACAGCGAAGGTAAACGTTTATTAGAGCCTGGTGAAATGACCATCATAGTAGGCGACAAACAAATTGTAATCAATATCATCAAATGAAATGGCTATATCATAATACCAGTTTATTCTCTTTGCTCACTCTTCCGCTGTTTCTTGTCGACGCTCATGCCCAACGCCTGACAGAAGAGTTAACAGAGGGGTGGCGTTTCATGCGTGGTTCTTTTCATGAAGCTGCAAGAGAAGACTTTAATGATGATTCATGGCCGTATGTTCGGATTCCTCACGACTATGCCATCGATGGTCCCTTTGACCGCAATAACGATCTACAGGATGTGCGTAATATACAAAACGGTGAGACATCCATCAATCGAAAGACAGGCCGCACCGGCGGACTTCCCTATCATGGTGAGGCATGGTATCGTCGTACGATTCATATCAATGGGCATCATCGTGCTTTCCTCTATTTTGATGGAGCCATGAGCGAGGCTACCGTTTACGTTAATGGCCATCAGGTGGCATTCCAACCAAATGGATATGCTGCATTTGATGTAGACATCACTCCTTATGTGCATCAAGGAAACAATCAACTAGCCGTACGCCTCAGCCAGAAGGATCAATCTTCACGCTGGTATCCTGGCGCCGGACTCTATCGTAAAGTTGAACTCCACCAGATGGCATCTACTTATATCCCCCTATGGGGTACTAAAATTGTTAACAAATTGTCGGGACAACAGGCATTGGTCACTCTTTCAACCCAAATATGCGGAAAAGGAAAAGAAATACAATTGCAAAGTGAACTATATGATGCGGAGGGGAAAAGAGTCGCATTCGTGAAATCAAATGGTAATGTAGCAGACCATACACTTTACCGGCAAGAAATGCAGGTCTCTTCACCTCGCTTGTGGAGTCCTGAATCTCCTTATCTATACCAGCTTGTTCAAAAAGTAATCGTCGGTGGGAAAGTAGTAGATCAAACCCAACAACATGTTGGCATTCGAACTGCCGAATTCCGCCCCAGAGAGGGTTTTTTCCTTAACGGTCAGCGCCGTAGCATACAGGGAGTCTGTGTGCATCATGACTTAGGGATGTTGGGTACAGCTGTCAATGCATCAGCTTTAAGATATCGTCTTTCCCTGCTCAAGGATATGGGTTGTGATGCCATACGCACCTCCCACAACCTGCCCTCTTCGCTGCTGCCGCAACTATGTGACGAAATGGGACTGATGCTCATGATAGAGCCTTTTGACGAATGGAACACCCCAAAATGCAAAAACGGTTTTCATCGTTTCTTTGACGAGTGGGCAGAATGGCAAGTGCGCCAGATGGTACGGCATTTCCGAAATCATGCCTGCGTCATACTCTGGGGTATAGGCAATGAAGTTCCCAATCAGCGCGATGATAACGGATGGATGTTGGTAGACCGTCTACAGCAAATATGTCATGATGAAGATAGCACACGTTCTGTTACCGTATGCATGGATCAGATTCCATACGTGCTGAAAAATGGATTCGAGCGCCATATAGACATTCCTGGCATCAATTATAACACCCAGCACTATGCAAAAGCTTTCGCACAGTGGCATCAAAAAATCATTCTTGGCTCAGAGACAGCATCTACAGTGAGTTCTCGGGGGGTATACAAATTCCCAATGCAACTACGTAAAATGGCCTTATATCCAGATCACCAGTCATCGAGCTACGATGTGGAGTGTTGCAATTGGAGCAACACGCCCGACACCGACTTTGCGCTTGCCGAGGACAACAAATGGTATGCCGGACAGTTTGTATGGACTGGATTCGACTATTTAGGTGAACCCACTCCTTACAATAACGACAACTGGCCCAGCCATAGTTCTCTGTTTGGCATTATCGATCTTGCCAACATTCCAAAAGACAGATACTATCTCTACCGTAGCCAGTGGAACCGCCACGACCACACCCTGCATATCCTGCCCCACTGGACATGGCCAGGGAGAGAGGGCTTGGTAACTCCAGTAATGGTATATACGGATCTGCCAGAGGCCGAACTCTTTATTAACGGGCACAGTCAGGGACGACAGCGGAAACTGTCAGCCGAAGAGGCTGCATCCTCTCAAGGTGATTCCTTGGCTATGCTGCGACGCTATCGTCTGATCTGGGACCAGGTGAAGTATGAGCCTGGGGAGATAAGAGTAGTAGCTTACAATCATGTGGGACAAGCTGTAAAAACTCAAACTGTAACAACCGCAGGTGCCCCTCATCATTTAAAAATAACTCCATCAGTCACAACACTCGTAAAAGACAATGGCAACCTTTGTTTCCTCCATATTAGTGTGGTTGACAACCATGACAACCTCTGCCCTGACGCTAATAACATCATTCGCTTTGAAGTAAAAGGGGCAGGATGCTATAAGGCTGCTGCCAATGGGGACGCAACTAACGTAAATGATTTCAACAAGCCAATTATGCCAACTTTTCATGGCCAACTTATGGCTGTTGTAAGCACCATTGGCACAACTGGCAATATCACTTTCACTGCCTCTGCCGACGGTCTGGAACCCTGTACTATTACCTTACAAGCTCAATAAACAAAAAAACATGAACATTATGATCTCTATCAAAATATTACGACGAATTGCTGTTCAAGCAGCAATACTTATGGCTTTGTTATCAACAACAACCTACGCTCAGGTTATTGACAAGAATGCCGAACTGAGAGCTAAAGAATTAGTTTGCAAAATGACCCTCAAAGAAAAAATAGACTACATTTCAGGGGAGACATCTTTTTCTCTACGTGCTATACCTCGCTTGGGCATTCCTCGCATTCTGCTGGCCGATGGACCTCAAGGTATTCGCAACCATGCACCACACAGCACACTCTATCCGTCAGGCATTCTGACGGCAGCAACTTGGGATCGTTCATTAGCCCGACTTGTAGGAGAAGGATTAGGTTTAGACGCCCGTGCACGGGGGGTTGGAATTCTGTTAGGGCCTGGCGTCAACATGTATCGGTCGCCCTTGTGTGGCCGCAATTTTGAATATTTTGGTGAAGACCCCTATCTCACCTCTGAAATTGCTTCTCAGTACATTCAGGGGGTACAATCAAAAGGAGTCATGGCTACCATCAAGCATTTTGCAGCCAATAATCAGGAGTGGAATCGCCACCATGCCAGTTCAAATATTGATGAACGTACACTTCACGAGATATATTTCCCCGCATTTTGCAAGGCCATAAAAGAAGCACATGTCGGAGCTGTAATGAATAGCTACAACCTGCTCAACGGTGTCCATGCAACTGAGAATGAGTGGCTTAATGTGCATATACTTCGCAATACTTGGGGCTTTCGTGGACTTCTTATGTCAGATTGGACATCAGTATATAGTGTTGTCAATACAGCCAACCATGGACTGGATCTCGAGATGCCCAAGGGGCGCTATTTCAACTATGAGAATCTATCTGCTGCCATCAGCAATGGACTTGTAACCGAAAAGACAATCGACCTAAAGGTGCAACACATCCTTCAATCGCTTATTGCCTTCGGGCTGCTCGACCGTGAGCAGAAGGAAGCGTCTCTGCCACTCGACAACTCGGAAACCCGTCAGATGGCATTGGAGATTGCACGTGGCGGTATTGTCTTATTGAAGAATGAAGACGAGATTTTACCCCTTCGAGGTACTACGGCCATTGTGGGCGAGAATGCCAATGTCTGCACTACTGGTGGGGGCAGTGGAAACGTGAGCCCTTATCATTCTACCAGCCTTGTTGAGGGCATGAAGGCTACCGGCCACAAATGTATCATACTGACCGACGATGTCATCTTCGACGATATATCAGAACATGTTTATGCTGACGAGACAATGACCCACCATGGATATGGGGCACAGTATTATAAGAACCAACAACTGAAAGGTGTGCCTGATTCAACAGCCATAGAAAATAGAATAACTCATGAGTGGAAGTCTGCTGCCATTGGAACAGGGTTTCCAAACGACCATTTTTCTGCCCGTTGGATTTTTTACTATCAACCTGAAAGCAATGGACTTCTTCGTGTTTCCTTGGGTGGAGACGATGGTTATCGGATTTTTGTCAACGATAGTTTGCTAATAGGAGATTGGGGCAATCATTCATATTCAAACCGTGAAAGAACTTTTCAAGTTAAAAGAGGTGTAAAGTATTGCTTCCGCCTTGAGTATTTCGACAACATCAGTGATGCTTCTATCAACTGCGACATTTGTTTGCTTAATGAAAAACGCTTGATGGAAGGACTAAAAAAAGCCAATAACGTTGTTTACTCTACGGGATTCAATTCTAATATCGAAGGAGAAGGCTTTGACCGTCGTTTTGCACTCACGGACTATCAAGAAAATATGATCAATGCCCTCAGCAAAGCAAACAAAAACCTTGTCGTCATACTTAATGCTGGTGGAGGTGTCGACATGAGCCGTTGGCTCCCATCAGCCAAAGCCGTTGTCATGGCATGGTATCCTGGTCAAGAGGGAGGCACAGCCCTTGCAGAGATATTAACAGGTAAGATTTCACCAAGTGGCAAATTACCTATTTCTATAGAGCGTAGTTGGGAAGATAACCCATGTCATGATAATTATTATGCCAATGATAATAGTCACGAGTCAACATCGATTACCTATTCCGAAGGTATCTTTATGGGTTATCGTGGTTATGACGAGTCTGGCATTTCACCCCTTTTCCCATTCGGATTTGGTTTATCGTATTCTTCTTTTTCTTATTCTAATCTTTCCCTCACGAAAAAAGAAAATGGAGTGGAAGTTTCGTTCGATATAAAGAATATGGGGAAATGTGATGCTGCAGAGGTGGCTGAGGTATATGTCAGTGATGTATCATCATCCGTACCTCGCCCGAAGAAAGAACTAAAAGGATTTGAAAAAATCATGATCAAAAAAGGTGAGACCAAACGTGTTACCCTCCAG